>ENA-UEQK01001109-UEQK01001109.1-human-gut-metagenome-genome-assembly--contig:-NODE-1109-length-17354-cov-5.445216_pt1 | contig 17354 bp, 13 predicted proteins | sample MGYA00242939_ERZ507942 | MGnify/ENA primary metagenome ERZ507942 (study PRJEB26167, sample SAMN06115485) | human gut metagenome | host: Homo sapiens | place: China:Chongqing | collected 2015-03-30... | reverse complement strand
GCGCGGAAGGTGTCGAGCACCTCGTGCGTCATCGGCTGCAGTTCGCCACGCTCGCCGTGCAGGCCGTGCTCGCGGATGTCCTCCAGCGCGCGGGCGTGCACCACGGAGTGCTGACGGAACTCCATCTCGACCATGTGGAAGCCGAAGGTCTGCGCCTGCCAGATCAGATCCTGCAGCGGGCCATACGCCGAACGCTTGGCGCCGGCTTCGGCCAGGGAACGCTGCACGACCTGCAGGTCGGCGATGAAATCGTCGCAGCTGTGGTACATGAGGTCGGCGTCGCGCTCGATGGTGTAGCGCAGGCGATCGGCCATCACCAGCATGACGGCGCGGTGCAGCTCCTTGGTGGAGATCAGTGCGGCCTTGTCGGTCAGGCGCTCGCTCATCTCCTTCTGGTGGCTCCACAGGCTCTTCAGCTCGGCGCTGGCCGGGGTCGTCTCGGACTCCATGGTCAGGTTGCGGCCGACCGTGCGGGTGGCCTCCTCAAGGGCGCCGATCACATGGTCGCTGAACTTGCGGGCGACCTGACGGCTGACCTTGGCGGTGACGTTCGGGTTGCCGTCGCGGTCAGAGCCGATCCAGCTTCCCGGATGGAAGAACGCCGGGCACTGCGGCTGTTCGAGACCGGCCTTGTCGCCCAGCAGCCAGTCGTTGAAACGGTGGTAGACCTTGGGAATCGTGGTGAACAGCGTGTTGTCGAAGATGTCGAGGATGGTATCGGCCTCCTCGACCGGCGTCGGCTTCTTCAGCGCGATCGGGGACGTGCGGAACAGCGCGTCGATCTCGTTGTAGAGGCGGCGGACGTTCTCCTTCTTGTCGGAGCCGCCGAGGCGCTTGTTCTCTTCCAGCAGCTCCGCGATGCGGCGGATCTTGCCTTCGACTGCCTTGCGGCGCGCTTCGGTCGGATGCGCCGTGAACACCGGGTGGAATTCGAGCTTCTCCAGCAACGCCTTGGCTTTGGCCGGCCCCATTTCGGTCAGCAGCTGATGGTAGGCGGTGGTCAGTTCGTTCACCGGGTCAACGGCTTCGTCGTCTTCCACCTGGTTCTCGCGCTGGTGCAGCACGGAAACGCGGTAGTTCTCCTCACTCAGGTTGGCGAGGTGGAAATATGTGGCGAATGCGCGGGCGAGCAGCTGGGCGTCGTGCAGATTCATCGCATCGATGGTGGCGACGGCCTTTGCCAGACCATCCTCATCGGGGTGCGGATCCGCCGTCGCTCCGGCGAAATGCTCGGCGCTTGCCTTCACCGCGTAGTTGCGCACGGTGTCGAACGTCGCCAGCAGCTGCGGGTCATATTCGCCCAGTACGTCGCGCAGAATGCGCAGGCACAGGCTCATGTCGTTGCTGAGCGACTCAGGCAGCTCCCGCTCTTCGGGGCCCTTGGTCCCGGTGCCGGTCGACACGATGGTCGCGTCGGCGGGCGTGATCTGTTGATCGGTATCGGTCATTCATAACCTCCTTTGTCTTTTGGGTCCGGTTGCTCGGTCAGTCGGTCCTCCGCGGCTCCTCCGCGGTTGTGTTGGCCGTCAGTTGCGAGCCCACAGCCGGTTGCGCCAAAAGCTGTGTGCCCATTCTATTGCCCTGAAATCGCAAGTTGTATTACGAAGTCCAATTTTTCTCTGAAGGATTACTGGTAAACATGCAACCTTCACCATATCTTCACGCTGTTGGATGGCCCGAGAATGTCGTCCTGAATATCCTCGTCGACGTATCGTCCATAATCTTGTCGAAGGTAGTCCATCATGCGAACGCCGGTTTCGGTCATACCCCATGAGTTCACGGCGCGGAGTAAGAATGACTACTGTAACCATCTCGAAAACACGCCCGAGCACACCCATAGGGCGGCAAAAACAACGGCATGATACGGATAGAGAAGAACATGCAGCAGCACAAGAACGGCGACGCGCCCCATCAGGACGCGGCGACGGCGGTGAGTCATTTCCACACCCACTCCGTTCCCCTTGACATGGAAGACATTCGACGCGACTGGGACAAGCCGATCTCCGAGGCCGGCCTCGCCGCCAAGACCAGCGTTGTCGTGCGCGTCGGCGCACTGGACCTGGGTGCTGGAACCGGAAGCTTCCGCGTGCGCGAGATGATGCACCGCATCGCGTACCCCCTGGGCGTGCACGTGCGCGCCGACGTGAACCTGACGGACATCGAGGCCACCTGCACCGATGACGCCAACCGCATCACCGAGGTCATCGACCTGCCCACCACCGGCGTCAACACCGAGCGCATCTGGCTGCTGGAGCATTACACCGACTGGTTCAGCGTGAACCTCGGGCTCGATTCCATGTACCATCGCGCGGGCGACGTGTCCGAAGGTGTGGTGCAGAACCTTGAGCAAAGCGACATGTCCGAGGTCTCCGCGCAGCTGGCCAAGAAACTGCGCGCCGAGAAGAAGGCACAGAAGGAGCTCAGCGGCGAGGCCTCCGACGACCCGGTGCTCGACGCCCTGGAGGCGGCCGAGGTCACCGTGCCCGTCTCCATGGTCCGCGCGGCCGCGGCCGACATCACCGCGGAAGGTTCGACGGACGACGAGCTGCGCTCCGAATCCGAGGCCGCCCTGAAAGAGGATCGCGAGGCCAAGCTGCTGCATGACCGGTTGATGCAGCAGCGCTCCGGAAAGCATGATTTCGTGGAGACGCCGGATCTTGACGCGGCCGCCGCGGCGGCGGGTGGCGCAGGCGCGGGCGCAAGCAGTGCGGAAGACCAGAACCTGAACGAATTCGGGACATCGATGTCGGCGGAGGCGCTGCTGGGCGCGAAACGCCGGAAAACCCGCGCCCACAAGCCGCTGACCGGCGAGTACGCCGAGCATTTCGACCACGTGGGCCGTTCCGCGGGCGAAGGGCGCAAGACCATCACCGTGCGGCAGGCGCATGAGCGGCTCGACCTGATCGAGAGCCGTAAGCCGCTCTATTCCCCGGCGTTCGCCGGCTTCGCCTCCGCAGTCGCCTGCGCATCCTTCGTGTTCCTGCTCGGCGGCGGCCCCTACGACATGATCGGCGCGTTCGTCGGCGCCGGACTGGGCCACTGGCTGCGCCGCAAACTGTTCGCCCGCCATCTCAACCAGTTCTTCGTGACGTTCGTGTGCGTGGCCCTGGCTGCGCTCGCCTGCACGGGCACTCTGCGCCTGATCGGCCTGCTCGACCCGATCGCGCTGACGCATGACACCGCGTACATCGGCGCGATGCTGTTCGTCATCCCTGGCTTCCCGCTGATAACGGGCGGCCTCGATATGGCGAAGATCGACTTCCCGTCCGGCATCCAACGAGTGGCATACGTGCTGTGCATCATCCTGATGGCCACGCTGGCAGGCTGGGGAGTGGCCATGATCGTGCATCTGAACCCGACCGGGTTCGAGCCGCTGGGTCTCAATCCGTGGGTGAACACGGGGCTGCGGGCCGTCACCGCCTTCCTCGGCGTGTGGGGCTTCTCGATCATGTTCAATTCGCCGCAGCGCATGTGCCTGGTCGCCGCCACCATCGGCATGATCACCGACACGCTGCGACTGACGCTGGTCGATTTCGGGGTGCCGGCCGAGGCCGGGGCGTTCATCGGCGCGCTGCTGGCCGGTCTGCTCGCTGCCGGATGGCGCACCGCCGTGCACAACGGCCTGCTGCCGCCGCATCTGGGCTATCCGCGCATCTGCCTGACCGTGCCGTCCATCGTCATCATGGTGCCCGGTCTGTATATGTACCGGGCGATGTTCTACCTCGGACAGTTCGATACGCTGCACGCGCTGGACTGGGCGTTCCGAGCGTTCATGGTGATTATCTGCCTGCCGATAGGTTTGGCGATGGCCCGCGTGATCACCGATAAGTCATGGCGGTATGACGTCTGACGCCTTGCCTGCGCAGCGGACGGTTCCCGATGGGATTCGTGTGAGGAATCCTCATGCGTTCCTTGTCGGGAATCATTCGCCGTGCAAAGAGGAGTACGTCCAACGGCCTGCGAGCATGGTCGCCGCCACCGGCATCGCCCGCATCTCCTCCGGCGTGGAGACAGCATACGGGTCGCGGTCCAAGAGCACCAGGTCGGCTGGATCTCCGGGCTCAGGGCGGTCGCGGCCGACGGCTGTGGAAGCCGCCAGCGCGGTGCGCGCATCCAGGCATTGCTCCGGCTGGAACGGTTCGCGGTCTGAGCTTTCCGTGCCGAACACAGCGGCCGATATCGCCATCCACGGGTCGAGCGGCGCAACCGGCGCATCCGACCCCATGCGCAGCCTGACGCCGGCATCGTGCAGTGCCTTGAATGCGTAAGGGATTCCACCCGGATTCGCCCAGAACCGCGTGATGACATCGCGATCGTCCATGGCGTGCTGTGGCTGGATGCTGGCGGTCAGCCCGAGCTTCGCGAATCGGGGAATATCCGCCGGCTTCAGCATCTGGGCGTGCTCGATGGAACCGTGGGCGTGTGTGCTTGCCGCCGCGTTGAGCACGATGGTGTTCGCCTCATCGCCGATGGCATGGCACGCGATGGCGAACCCATGGCATGTCGCCACGTGGAAATACGTCTCGATCTGGTCGGGTGCGTAACTGAGCGTGCCGTAAAAGTCGGGGAATATATCGGAATACGGCATCGAGCAGAACGCCGAACGGGTGTTCAGCGAGCCGTCCGAGATCATCTTCATCGCGCCGACGTGGCCCAGTCCATCGCTGCCGGGCAGCTCGACGCCCGTCTTCCAGCCGGCTTCAATCGCATCCTCCAGCCGTTCGGGATACACGCCCGCCTCCACGCGCAATCCTCGGATGCCATGGGTGAATGAGCCATCCCAATCGATGCCTGTCCAAGCGGAATCGTTAGCGTCGCGCGGGCGGGGAGACGCCGCGGAGAACCGGCGGGTCCACGTGTCGACGTTTTCCGCCATCTCATAGTCGCGGATGCCGACCACGCCTTTGCGGGCGGCATCCGCCTCGGCCTTGCGAATCAGTTCGAGCGTCTCCTCCGCCGCTCCGGGCGCATTGTCGAGCTTGCAGTAGGCGTCGAACCATTCGAGCTCGCCCACAAGACCGGACTCCCTCACGGTCAGGCCCAGTCGCCGCGCCGCCGGTTGCCGTCGCCGAGATACGGGAGCCGGCGGGCGTGATTGCCGCAATCGCGCCGCCCTTGATCGCGATGTCTACGCGGCGGGCGCTGCCCGGGAACCGCGCGTTGGTGATTATCGTCATAATCGCCTGTACCTGCCATCCTGCATCAGATCAGAAGGTCATGAGCGCATGTGGCAGAAACATCGTACATATCCGTTCGCGCCTCGGTTGCTTGGCCGGTTACACCAATCCCCTTCACCGTACCCCCCCCCTAATTGTGTGGCGTCACCTTCGACGTCACGTTTAAATCGTCTTCCCAGTGTACATGCAAGTCTTCTGTGAACAGAACCCGCCGGTGTGTACAGTCGTGCGAAAGAAGGCGGCCGGCGATTTCCTCATGCGCGGTCTCCGCCGAGCCGAGGTGAGTTATCCACCGCGTTGCGCACATTCATCCACATTTGTCCACATTTTTTGAGGCGCGGTAGACGGGGAACTGCCCGGTTCCCTACACTCGGCTCCACGGCAATATTCGAGTCACAAAGGAGCGGCCGACCATGGGCGGATCAATCGCACTGGTGCAATTGACGGAGTTGAAGCACCAGCGTATGAAGCAGTGCGCTGAATTCCAGCAGCGCAGCAGGTGGCAGCCGCCATACGCCTTGACCACGGCCCTGGAGCTTCAGGCGATTGAAATACCGCGCCTGCCAAAAGGACGCGCCATGTTGAACGGTATTACAGTTGTCGTCCCGAGTGCCAATGAAAGGCGCAATCTCGTCGGCATAAACGAAGTGACATGGTCCTTCCCTGTTGATGTCGTCATGGTCGAGCAATGCTTGTGCGTGTCTCCGGCCTGCACATGGGCGATGTTCGCCGGATGGCTGAATCTCGAAGAGCTGATCGTACTGGCGGAGTCAATGATGCGCCGGGATGGGCGTCTGCGCAGGACGACCATTGAGGAGCTGACGGCGTATCTGGATTCGGCGCGGGAATTCACGGAAGCGGTCTTTGAAGAGACGGGCCGCCGGCCGAATATGTTTCGCGGATATGCCAATTGCCGGCGTGCGTTGCGTGTGATTCAGGAGGGGACGGATTCGTCGATGGAAACGCGCACCCGACTCGTTCCCCTCAAATACGGGATAGACGCGCCCTGCGTCAATTACAAGATTGGAGTGAAGCGTCTGAACCGGGCCGTATATCTTGACCTCGCTTACCCGGAATACAAGATCTGCATTGAGTTCGACGGAGGGCATCACGCCGGTCAATGGCTGGAAGATGCACGCCGGCGGCAGGCAATCGAAGACGAGAAGTGGCGGTATATCCAAGTCACCAAGCTTGACCTCGGTGATGAATGGAGTGAGGAAGCTTTGGCCAGACGGATCGCGGATAAGATCCAGGAGGTCACTGGAATTCCCGTGCCCGTCACTGCGCGGAAGACCATCCAACAGGTGTGCGATGCCAGAGCGATGAGACGCAAGCCACTGTACGAGCGGATAGGGTTTGAACCATTGTTGCCGCGAGTTCCGAACGCCAATGCCGATTTTCCTGACGCGGATGACCTTGACGGTATCGCGTGATCGAAGGCAGGGGTGCGGCATCGCACGATTGCGCTGATGTGATTGCGTTGGAAAGAGAAGCGGAGGGTTGTAGCTGGCTGCGCCTTGACCGGATGGCGTCTTCTATGACGCTATCTGCGTCTCAAGGGGTTGATTGGGCGTCCTCTGGGCATCTATCTGCGTTTCAGGGGGTTGCCGAAACGCGATACCCGGAGTATTGCCGGTGAAATGCCATTGGGATCATGCGGTTTGAGGTGCGTTTATACTTTGGCACCAACCCCTCGAAACGTAGATAGATATTCGGCGCGGTCCAAATCAACCCCTCGAAACGCAGATAGCCTTATCTCGGCGAGTTCGACGGGTCGGGGCAGGGGTGTGCAGACGGCTTTCTGTCCCGAAGGGCGACACCGTTATGGGAAGGCCCCTTCGTCGCGTGCCTCGGGGCGGCGTGACGAGGAGGGCCTGATGCAATCGTTGCGTTCGACTGCTGGAAAATCAGTACTTCATGCCCATGGCCTCGCGCACCTGGTCAAGGGTCTCCTCGGCGATGGCGTTGGCGCGGGCGTTGCCGTCGTGCAGGATGTCGCGGATGGAGTCCATGTCCTTGGCGAGCTCTGCGCGGCGCTCGCGATGCGGGGCGAGGAACTCGTTCACGGACTCAATTACGTACGCCTTGAGCGCGCCGGCGCCTGCATCGCCGATTTCGGCGGCAATGTCCTTCGGGTCGCGGCCGGTCACCAGTCCGGCGGTGGTCAGCAGCGCGGACACCTGCGGGCGGGCGATGGGGTCGAAGGTGATTTTGCGCTCGGAATCGGTCGGGCTCTTCTTGATGAGCTTGGCGGTCTCCTCGGCGGTGGCGCCCAGCATGATGGAGTTGCCGTACGACTTGCTCATCTTGCGACCGTCGAGGCCCGGTATCTCCGGTGCGTCGGAAAGGATCGCGGCGGGCTCGGGGAACACCGGGTTCTTCTTGGCGTAGCGCTCGTTGAAGCGGCGGGCGATGGTGCGGGTGATCTCCACGTGCGGCAGGTTGTCCTTGCCGATCGGCACGACATTGGCCTTGCAGAAGAGGATGTCGCACGCCTGATGCACGGGGTAGGTGAGCAGCAGGCCGGTCAGCGCGTGGCCGGAGGCCTCCATCTCGGACTTCACGGTGGGGTTGCGGTGCAGCTCGGCCTCGGTGACGAGGGAGAGGAACGGCAGCAGCAGCTGGTTCTCGGCCGGCACGGCGGAGTGGGTGAACATCATGGTCTTGGTCGGGTCGATGCCGGCGGCCATGTAGTCGAGCACGAGGTTCAGCACGTTGTCCTGGATGTGCTCAGTGGTGTCGCGGTCGGTGATGACCTGGTAGTCGGCGATGATGATGTTGGTGTTCACGCCGCGGTTCTGCATGGCCACGCGCTCCTTGATGGAGCCGAAGTAGTGGCCGAGGTGCAGGCGGCCGGTCGGGCGGTCGCCGGTGAGCATCGTGAACTTGCCCGGCTCGGCCTCAAGTTTGGCGAGCGTGGCGTCCGAACGCTTCTTCGCGGCCAGGAAGCTGGCGCTCATTTCGTTGCCCGCTGCGGTCAGTTGCTGCTGTTCTTGGTCCGTCATAAGTCGCCCTTTGCTTGCTTCAAAACGCCGAAAATATCGCTTTTATCGTAAAAGTCCAAGCAGACAACCATTTCTCTCATAACAAGTGGTACTCTCTTATGTGATGAATTGATAGTTACATTTACATGCCAGGGGGTCACATGGGCCGCGGACGTCAGAAAGCAAAACAGCAGAAAATAGCCCGGAAGCTCAAGTACCTGACCACCGATACCGATTACGATGAGCTCGCCAAGGAGCTGAGCACGCAGGAGCCGGGCGAGGGGTCGCCCGATCCGTTTGCCGATATCGAGGCTTCGTATTCTCATGATGCGAACGCCGCCGTGGACAATACGCAGGGATCCGTCGCTGAGGATGACCTTGACGAGTACGCCAAGTGGGCTGCCGAGGCTGCGGCGAAGGCGACCAGTGGCGAAATGCCGGCCGTGAAGGCGCCTGAATCTCAGGCTCCGAAGCCCAAGCCGATGCCGCGCAAGCCGATTCCCATGCCCATGCCGGCCGCGCTCAAGCCCAAGAAGGCATGATTTTCGGATTTCGTCGCTGCTGGCCCGGTGGTAGGGCCGCATTGACGCGATTTCGTATGTCATGATGACGATTCCGTTGCGATATGCGATGACAGCGATGTCGACGCTCAGTATGTGCGCTCGCTGACCGCATCATGGGCGGCCGCTCGGCAGCTGGAGCCAGATAGACGTATTCCCGTCGGCAGAGCGGTTTCTGACGCGCTATGAGCGGCGGCGTGACGTCGATATTCTGCTGCTGGACGTCGAAATGGGCTCGATGGACGGCGTGGCGTTGGCGAAGGCCGTGCGCAAGGCGGGCGGCACGATGCAGATCGTGTTCGTCACTGGGTATTCGGATTTCATCGCCGAAGGATACGACGTCGAAGCGCTCAATTATCTGATGAAACCGGTGGATGCGGCCAAGCTGTTCGACGTGCTCGACAAGGCGGTCGCGCGCATGCGCCGCGATTCCAGGTGCCTTGATCTGCAATGCGCGGGAGGGCTGATGCGTATTCCGCTGGCCGACATCCGCTATCTTGACGTGCGCCGTAATTATGTGACGGTGCACGCCGACCGGGATTATACGGTGAAACGCCCGCTGGGCGAGTTCGAGGCCGAGCTCGGCGACGGATTCTGCCGGGTGGGACGCGCGATGATCGTGAACCTGCGGCGAATCCGCTGCGTGGGCAGGTCGTCCGTGCAATCGACCGACGGGACGACGCCGCCACTGCCTCGTGGGGCGTACGAGCCGTTGAATCGGGCAATCATAGACCAGACATGATTACGCATGGCCGGCTCACGGCCGGCAGGGTGCCGGAAAGCCGTCCCCGGCTGGACGGGGCAGAACGCAAAGGAGGGGCACGATGTGGTTCTGTGGGCGAGGCAAGGCCGACAGGGCCATCGCGGCATATCAGCGCGAGCTGGTCGACACGCATTACCGCGAGGTCGAGAACATGTACCGTCAGATGCGCATGTGGCGGCATGACTACCGTAATCACCTTCAGACGATGAAGACGTTGGCCGCCAACGGCGACCTCGCCGCGCTCCGCGACTATCTGACGGTCTCGATACTGAGCTCAAGACGTTGGATACCCCGATCAAGTCCGGCAATGCGATGGCCGACGTGATTCTGAGCAGCAAGATGTCGCTTGCACAGGCGCATGGCATCGACGTGCGCGTGGACGCCCATATTCCGATCAAGCTGCGCATTTCGGAACTCGATTTGTGCTGCGTCCTCGGCAACCTGTTCGACAACGCGATCGAGGCCAACGACGGGTTGCCTGAAGCCGATCGCATGATTCGCGTGTATATGGACATGAAGGGCACGCAGCTGTACATCTCGTTCACCAACGCTTCCTCGGGCGGCAAGCAGCGCAAGGTCGGTGGCGCTTCCGCACCACCAAATCAGACGAGGGGCACGGTTTCGGGTTGGTCCACATCGCCCAGATCATCGAGGCTGCGGACGGCTACCTGAGTCGCAACTTCGAGGACGGCGCCTTCACCACGGAGATTCTGCTGCCGCAGTCCTGATGACGGCGGTGCGGGCTCATGAGAGCGGATTGTCGATGCGCGTGCTGCCCGCCGGCGAGGTTGGCGCGGCCATCGTTGTTCTGCCCGTATCGTGGCAGCGTGGCAGTTTGCCGCGGAGCGGGTGATATGGCCTGTTTTTTGTTCCGCTCTTATAGTGGGGCGGCTTGCGCCGTTTGGTTTGCGTAATACTCGGTTTCGGTCCGTTCCGGTGTCCGGTGGCCCGAGGGCCGGTGCGGACGCTTCGGGTCCCCGCCGCGAGACCCGCCGGAACGTCGCCGGTTCCGGGTCCCTCGGATCCCGGAAGGGCTCGTGCCGCCGGACGAGCCCGGTCCTGTACGCGCCGTCGGCGTTCTCGGCCATGGCGTTGCCGTACGGGTCGCCGACCGTGCCGGTCGAGGGAAGCATGCCGTGTTCCCTGACCTGGTGGTGTACACCGTGCTGATGTGTGTTTTTGTCAAATTGAAGTAGTCCAGAATGGCGTGTCAATTCAATCTCGTACTCTACGGGCCCGTCGACACCGGCAAGACGCATCTCGCAGTCGCGTTGGGCAGGCTCGCGTGCATGCGCGCGATACCGGTCGGGTTCTTCACCGCGACCGGGCTGCTCATGCGGCTGCGCCGCGCGAAACGGGGGGCTCGACGCGGAGCTCCGGCAGATCGCCAGGGCGAGGCTCCCGGTCATCGACGAGTTCGGCTACATGCCGATCGACCGCACCGTGCGCCACGGAAGGCTCACCGGATTTCGAGGGAGGCTCCTACCGTAGCGAGCACGCCCTCATGACCAGATAGCAGGAAGAAAAGGGCGGCGGGTTCCGACGGCGCAGTTTCTGTTGGAAACCAGCCGCCTACACTGCTGAAAAATAGTGCCCGTACTGTGGACACCAACTTGCAGAAACACACAACTTGACCACCGAGAAGCGCGCCGACCGCCAGTACGACGTGGAGTTCCGCGACGTCTCGTTCCGCTACCCAAACGCGCTCGAGGACGTGTGGGGCGTTGCGGCACGTCAACCTGAAGTTCAAAGTCGGCTCCCGTCTTGCGGTAGTGGGCATGAACGGCAGCGGCAAGACCACGTTCATCAATCTGCTGTGCCGGCTCTACGACCCGATCGAAGGGCAAATCCTGCTCAACGGCATCGACATCCGCAAATACCGCTACGACGAATACATGCGCATCTTCGCCGTGGTGTTCCAGGACTTCCGGCTGTTCGCCCTGCCGCTCGGCCAGAACGTGGCGGCCGGTGCGCACTACGGCAGTGAGCGCGTAATGGACTGCCTGAGTAAGGCCGGCTTCGGCGACCGGTTGAAGACGCTGCCGGACGGACTTGACACGCCCCTGTACAAGGAGCTCGACAAGAACGGCGTGGAAGTCTCGGGCGGCGAGGCGCAGAAGATCGCCATCGCCCGTGCGCTCTACCAGGATGCGCCGTTCATCGTGCTCGACGAGCCGACCGCCGCGCTTGCCCCGATCGCCGAGGCGGAGATCTATGCGAAGTTCAACGACATCGCCGTGTTCGACCATGGCGCGATCGTCCAGTATGGCACGCACGACCAGCTCGTGGCCGACGAAAACGGCAAGTACTACGAGTTGTGGCATGCGCAGGCGCAGTATTACGTCAAGGAGTAGGCGCCGCGGGTGGCAGATGCATTGTCGTGCGTCGGCATGGGCGGCAGCCCGACGGTGCCGCCCATGCCGGAAGGCCGGTAAGTACGGGCGCCCGCGGCCGGTCAGAGCGGCAGCAGGTCGCTCAGGTCGTCGCGCTCGCCGACGGCGGTGATGCGCCCCGCGTCCTTCTCTTGGGACCATGTGGTGATGCCGGCGGCGAGACGGAGCCACACCTCGGGGTCGAGCTCGATGACATCGGGCGGTGTGAGATTGTGCGGGTCGGACGCCGGGCCATCCAGGATCTTCACGGCTCCCCATGGTGCGACTCGCACTTCCACGCCGGGGCCGGGCGCCTTGCGCTCCAGCAGATATAAGGTGTATCGCACCGCCATCGCCCATGTCGGTCGGGGCAGCGCCGGCATCAGGGACTCCGAGTCCGCCCCGTCCTCGCGCAGTCGCTGCGCTGCGTCGTTCCACTGCTGCCACGCGCGCTCGCCCGCGGGTATGTCTCGTTCTCGAATTGCGGCCATGACTCCATTGTGCCTCTAGGGGTGACGATTGCCTTTTCGCATCGGCCGGCGGTTCTCGGTGCGGTTTCGGATGCTTTGCATCTTTGCAAAAGTGTTTCATCGGGCTTTCATCAGGTGTTGCAATACGTTGTTTTCCAACGTGGCAACGTTTTCTGTCGTCTCAAAATGTGGTTGATATATAGCCGATTTGGCGTATCTATGGCAAATCCTGTATGATATTTCATGTTTCTGCAAACGATTGCATGACGTTACGCAGCGTTCACCGGAACTTATTGGCGTGGTCACCAAGCCGTCGCATAATAACACAGGAAGCATAATCCGGAAAGAGAGTCAGACATGACTGAAATCACTGCACCCAAGTCGCCTGTCACGACCGCCGAGTTCGCGGACGGCATCCGCGAACAGCTGAAGTACAGCCAAGGCGTCACCGTCGAGCAGGCCACCCCCGCCGACGTGTACGTCGCCTCCTCGCTGGTGGTCCGCCACTACCTGCAGGACGCATGGTTCAAGACCCAGCAGGACATGGTCAATGGCAACACCAAGGCCGTCGGATACCTGTCCGCCGAGTTCCTCATGGGCAAGCAGCTGCGTAACGCACTGCTCAACGCCGGCATGATCGACCAGTTCAACGAAGCCGTCAAGGACCTGGGCTTCGAGCCGCAGGACGTCATCGACGTCGAACACGAGCCGGGCCTCGGCAACGGCGGCCTCGGCCGTCTCGCCGCCTGCTTCATCGACTCGCTCGCGTCCCTCGGCGTGCCCGCGTTCGGTTACGGCATCCAGTACAAGTACGGCATCTTCGAGCAGGCCTTCGACAAGGACGGCAAGCAGATCGAGAAGCCTGACTACTGGCTGACCAACGAAGAGCCCTGGGGCCACATCGACTACAACCGTTCCCAGAAGGTCTCCTTCGGCGGCGAAGTCGTCGAAGAGAACGGCAAGAAGGTCTGGAAGCCGGCCTGGTCCGTGCGCGCCGTGCCCGTCGACTACATGGTCCCCGGCTACGCATCCGGCCGCGTCAACACGCTGCGCCTGTGGAGCGCCAAGAGCTACGACGAATTCGACCTGCTCACCTTCAACAAGTCCGAATACCTCGACGCCGTCAAGCCGCAGGTCAAGGCCGAGAACATCTCCAAGATTCTCTACCCGGAGGATTCCACCCCGCAGGGCAAGGCGCTGCGCCTCGAACAGCAGTACTTCTTCGTGGCCGCGTCCCTGCACGACGCCATCCGCGTGTTCTACCCCGGCCAGAGCAAGCCCGACCTGACCACCTTCCCGAGCAAGATCACCTTCCAGCTCAACGACACCCACCCCGTCATCGGCATCCCCGAGCTCATGCGCATCCTCATCGACGAGTACGGCTACGACTGGGACACCGCCTGGTCCATCACCACCAAGACCTTCAACTACACCTGCCACACCCTGCTGCCCGAGGCGCTGGAAGTCTGGCCGGCCAAGCTGATCTCCGAACTGCTGCCCCGCCACATGGAAATCATCAACGAGATCAACGAGCACTTCCTTGCCGAACTCAAGACCAAGACCCGTGACAAGGCCAAGATCGAGCGCATGCGCATCGTCACCGACGAGGAGAACCCCAAGGTCCGCATGGCATACCTCGCCACCGCCGGTGGCTCCCACGTCAACGGCGTCGCCGAACTGCACTCCGAACTGCTCAAGGACGTCACCCTTCGTGACTTCTCCGACCTCTACGGCGACAAGTTCACCAACGTCACCAACGGCGTCACCCCCCGTCGCTTCATTCGCCTCGCCAACCCGCGCCTGTCCGCCCTCATCACCGAAGGCCTCGGCACCGACAAGTGGCTGAGCGATCTCGAACTGCTCAAGGGCCTCGAACCCCTCGCCAAGGACGACGAATTCGTCAAGAAGTTCGCCGCCGTCAAGCAGGCCAACAAGGAGGACTTCACCGCCTACGCCAAGCGCGAATACGGTTTCGACCTCGACCCCAACACCATGTTCAACACCATGGTCAAGCGCCTGCACGAGTACAAGCGCCAGTCCCTCAAGATCCTCGCGCTGATCGCCAAGTACGCCGACATCAAGTCCGGCCGCGTCTCCGCCGACGATGTGCTTCCCCGCACCGTCATCTTCGGCGCCAAGTCCGCCCCGGGCTACTACCTCGCCAAGATGACCATCCAGCTCATCAACAACGTCGCCCGCGTCGTCAACAACGACCCCGACGTCAAGGGCAAGCTGCACGTCTTCTTCCCCTGGAACTACAACGTCCGCCTCGCCCAGCACCTCATCCCAGCCACCGACCTCGACGAGCAAATCTCCCAGGCCGGCAAGGAGGCGTCCGGCACCGGCAACATGAAGTTCGCCCTCAACGGCGCCCTCACCGTCGGTACGTTGGACGGTGCGAATGTCGAAATCCGTGAGCGTGTCGGCGCCGAGAACTTCTTCCTCTTCGGCATGACCGTCGACGAGGTCGACAAGCTCTACGAAAATGGCTACTCGCCGGCCAAGTACTACGAGGCCGACCCCCGCCTGAAGGCCGCCATCGACATGGTCTCCGACGGCACCTTCTCCAACGGTGACCGCAACACCTACGCCCCCCTCGTCGCCGACTGGCTCACCAAGGACTGGTTCATGACCCTCGCGGACTTCACCGCCTACTCCAGCATCCAAAGTGAGATCGAAGCCCTCTACCGCGACCCCCTCGAGTGGAACCGCAAGGCCGTCCTCAACGTCGCGAACTCGGGCTACTTCAGCTCCGACAGGTCGATCCAGGATTATCTCGACAACATCTGGCACACCTCCCCGTTGGCCTGATTGCGGAGCGTCCTCGTCGTTGCTCCTCAGTCGCGGTACCTTTGTACCGTTTCCTTCGGTGCGCCTAGAGGACGCACACGTAATCAGTCCAACGGGCTGCGCCCGCTTACCGACTGACGGCGTGTAACGTGATTCGCCCCCGCTGGCGGGGGCGAATTTTGCTTTACATCACTGCGCAGCGCGGCGAATGGCGAACACGGCGACTGCGGCGATTAGCAGCAGGAAGCCGCTTGCAAGCATCGCCATCACCGGGCTTGCTCGGCGTGGTCGGCTGCTGGTCACCATTCGACGCGATCGCGACCGCGAACGACGCGGATACGCCTGAGTCTCGATGTTCAACGATCCGGGAAGATCGTAATCCAACGTCTTTGCCTCATCGAACGTCCAGCTCACCCAAGGCTCGGGCTTCACACTGCCCTTGGACTACCAGTCGCCCCACGCGGTGTCGGTATTGCCATCGCATAGGTTCGAAACCGGCGTCTTGCCTTGCGAATACGACGCTTCGAGCTTGCCGGCACCGCATACGTTGCTGCCGTTTTTCGATCGTGGCGGCGGTGGGGCATGTCTCGACGAAGAGGGGCAAGGTCGGAATCGCCATGCAGTGAGCCATCCAGAGCCCCAATGCGGCACAACATGCGAAAAGAGCCTGTCTGCGAAATGCAGACAGGCTCTTTTCGCGGACACATGTGTGCCTACAACGATTGACTGTTAGATGAACTCAGGCGGCTTCCGGGGCTGCTTCGGCCTCATCGGCGTCGCCCTTGTCGGCGTCCTTGGTCAGGCCAAGGTCGACCGGGGACGAGCTGTTCTCCCAAGGCTCCTCCCACGGATCATAATCCGGGTTCTGCTGCTTGTAGATGTACAGACCAACCACGGCGGCCAGCAGCGCACCAAAGAACAACGCAAAGAACTTCCAACCGTTTGAAGACTTGTTCTCCATGACGGCTCCTTTCCCAATCCTGGTTGGCTTGCCCGTTCAAAACCAACTCTGGGTTCCATCTTAATTCCAAAAATGTGGCGATTGCGTGCGGGAATGCTTTTGCTTTGCCGGCGGTGCGCACGACGAGCCGGGAGCGTGTTGTTTCACCGTCCGGCGAGGAGATGCGATTCCGCTACAGTAGATGACATGAGTAATGGCCGATTCAGTTTGTTCCCCGGTGCGCCGTCGGCGCACAACCTGTTCTCCAAGCGTGCGATTCAATATCAGTGGCGGTCGAACGGCCCCGTGTTCACCAGCGCGATCATCATCGCGTGCGTCGCCGTGTGGGTTGTCGAGATGGTGTTCAGCCTGTTCTGGCCTCTTGGACTCGCAACCATGATCTATTACGGCCGGTTCGACCCGCTGACGGCGGTCGCACAACCGTGGATGTTCCTCACGTCGATGTTTCTGCATTCGCCGAAGTCGGTGCTGCATATCCTGTTCAACATGCTGGCGTTGTGGAGCGTGGGGCCGGTGCTGGAGAAGATGATGGGGCATTGGCCGTTTCTCGCGCTGTACGTGCTTTCCGGTTTGGGCGGCGGTCTTGGGCTGATGTCCTGGGCCGCGCTGTGGCCGGGTGGCACCGGGTGGCTTGGTGGTGCCTATGGCGCGTCCGGCGCGTTGTTCGGCCTGTTCGCGGCGATGCTAGTTGTGTACCGGCGCATCGGCGAGGATATCCGTTCGATGCTGGTCTGGATGGCGGTCAACTTCCTGATGCCGTTCCTGGTGGGCGGCATCGCATGGCAGGCTCATGTAGGCGGATTCATCGTCGGCGGCGTGTTCACGTGGCTGCTGATTTCCGGCGTGCACGCGTTGCGCGGCAAGAGCCTGACGTTCCGGACGATGGTGTACGGGGCGGTGGTGTTGGCGCTGATCGTCGCAGGCGTGCTGGTCTGTAATCTGAGCAATCCGGCTCTGACGTACATCATGTGATTGGCCTCTTACCCGGTGAAAGTCCCACCTGGCGCGACGTGTTCGAGAACAGCAGGCGCCTTACGGGTACAGGCGCGTCCACCTGGAATTGAGGGGCGTGGGCGTCGTCGTGTCCGCCAAACGGGTCATGCGCCTGATGGCCCGGCACGAGCTCGTGCCCGTGTCCAGGAGCGCGAGGCGCTACTCCTCGTACAGGGGTGAGATCGGCGAGGCGCCTGTCATCCACTCGGATTAAGCCGGGTTTGTTGTTAAGCCGGGGAACGGTTCGGGGTCTTGGTGGCTGGCCGTGTCCCATGTGGTTTCCC
>ENA-UEQK01001093-UEQK01001093.1-human-gut-metagenome-genome-assembly--contig:-NODE-1093-length-17531-cov-10.678125_pt1 | contig 17531 bp, 16 predicted proteins | sample MGYA00242939_ERZ507942 | MGnify/ENA primary metagenome ERZ507942 (study PRJEB26167, sample SAMN06115485) | human gut metagenome | host: Homo sapiens | place: China:Chongqing | collected 2015-03-30... | reverse complement strand
CGGGACTTGAACCCACACGTCGAATCGACACCAGCACCTCAAGCTGGCCTGTCTACCAGTTCCAGCACAGCCGCAAATTTGCACCGCCTAAAAAAGACTGCTTGATTATTATAGCCATTCGCCGCTGTAATGTCAACTGAAAATCGAGCGATTTTTCAAAAATTTTTTTGATGGCTTTCTGAACGATATTTTTGCCTGTTTTTTGATAATTTCAACTGCTTTCTGAATTTCCAAGAAGAAAACCCGGCGGAAAACTACATTCGGCCGGGCTTTTTCTTGTACAAAGCGTGCATGAATTCCGTTGAAGGCACTGCCAGACCGGCCCTCACAGCTGCGACAGCACCTCGCCGATGGGATCGGTGATGACCAGTCCGGCGTCCAGATCGCGGGCCACCGGCGATTTGTTGATCAGCGCCAGACGACTGCCGCGATAGTAGTTGATCAGCCCCGCGGCAGGCCACACGTTGAGGGACGTGCCGCCTACGATCAGCAGGTCTGCCTGCGCGATGGCGTTCACTGCGCCGTCGATGACCTTGTCGTTGAGGGCCTCCTCATAAAGCACCACATCCGGCTTGATGACGCCGCCGCATTGACAGCGGGGGACGCCGGTGGTGTGAAGGATGTGATCCAGATCATAGAATTTTCCGCATTTTTCGCAGTAGTTCCGATGGACGCTGCCGTGAAGCTCATATACGTTCAGGCTGCCGGCTGATTGATGCAGCCCGTCGATATTCTGAGTCACCACTGCCAGCAGCTTCCCGGCCTGCTCCCACTCGGCAAGCTTTTTGTGAGCGGCATTGGGCTTTGCGTCCGGGCAGAGCATTTTCGCCCGGTAAAAGCGAAAAAATTCTTCGGGATTGCTTTTGTAAAACGTATGGCTTAAAATAGTCTCCGGCGGGTACTTCCATTCCTGATGGTACAGGCCCCCGGTGCTGCGGAAATCCGGGATGCCGGACTCTGTGGATACCCCGGCCCCGCCGAAAAAGACGATCTGCCGGGCGTGATCGACCCATTCCTTCAAGGTTTTGATTTCATCTGTCATGGCGAATCCCCCATTTCCATACAATAACAAGGAGTGTCTATGAATATTCAGATTTTCGGCTCCTCCAAATCCTTCGACACGAAGAAGGCGGAGCGCTGGTTCAAGGAGCGCCGCATCAAATACCAGTATATCGACGTGCTCTCAAAGGGATTATCCCCCCGCGAATACCAATCCGTCAAGCAGAAAGTTGGCTTTGAGGCACTGGTCAACACAAAATGCCGGGCCTACGAGGAACTGTACATGGCCTATATCACCCCGGATGCACAGGAGGAAAAGCTGCTGACGTACCCGGAGCTGTTCAACACCCCCATCGTCCGCAACGGCAAAGAAGCCACCGTTGGCTACTGCCCGGAAATCTGGGGCAAATGGGAGTAAAATTTTCTCAGAGGGAGACACTGCTATGTGGGGCAATACCCTGCCGAAAAATCCGTTTCTGCGCTTCTGCGTGCTGATGGCGCACCGCTGCAATAAGCACAATGTGGCCATCCAGAGCGCCGCTCTGGCCTTCTACCTGCTGTTTACGATCTTCCCGTTCCTCATTTTTATCAGCGCCCTGCTGGGCCTGCTGAATCTGGATATTACGGGGATGATGACAGTGCTGACGGACTTTCTGCCGGCGGAGGTGGTAGAGCTCATTGAGATGTACCTCACCTATGTCAGCGAAAACCCCAGCCCCCAGCTGATGGTGTTCGGTCTGGTGTTTTCCGTCTACTTTCCCATGCGGGCTACCAATTCCCTCATGGGCGCCGTGCGGACAGCCTATCATCTGGGGCCGCCCAGAGGCGTGATTACCCAGTGGATCAAGGTGCTGATCTATACGGTGACGCTGATCGTTGCCATTGCGCTGACCCTGTCGCTGATGACCTTCGGCGAGCGGGCGCTGTGGTATGCGGTAGATCAGTTCCGTCTGCCGGAATTTCTGGCGGAGCTGTGGGTGACGCTGCGGTTCCCCGCGGCGGGGGCGGTGAGCTTTCTGGCGCTGTTCCTGCTCTACGCGCTGGCGCAGGATACCCTCCAGCCTTTGAAGAACATCTGGCCGGGGACGCTGTTCTCACTGGCGGCGTGGATGGTTCTCAGCTGGCTCTATGCCTACTATGCCGATCATTTTTCCCACTACTCCGTACTCTACGGCTCGATCGGCGCGGTTATCGTGGCGCTGATCTGGCTGAATCTCACGGCGGTTACGCTGATTCTGGGGGCGGAGATGAACGGCGTGCTCATCAGTATGCGGAAGGACAAAAACGCCGCGTGAAATTCACGGTCTGTTCACCCTGTCAAGCAAACTCTGCGGTACAATCAGAGATACGTTGAAATGATTTCCACGAAAGGAACCTGTATATGGAAGAAAAACTGCGCGAATATGCAAAACTGCTCATTGAGGTCGGGCTGAATATCCAGAAAGGCCAGACCCTGATCATCTCCTCCCCGGTGGAGTGCGCCCACTTTGCCCGGCTGTGCGCCAGCGCAGCCTATGACGCCGGCTGCCGGGAGGTGGTCATGAACTGGAGCGACGATGAGCTGGCCCGCATGAAGTACCTCCGGGCGGATGCCAGCGTGTTTGACGACACGCCGGAGTGGCGGGAAAAGTATTTCACCCACTATGCCCAGCTGGGGGCGGGGTATCTGGCCATTGCTGCCAGCGACCCGGAGACTCTGAAGGGCGTGGAGCCTGACCGTCTGGTTCGGGCGCAGAAGTCCGGCTCCGTCATCCGCAAGGTCTTTGACCGGCTCCAGATGAGCAACGGCTTCCCGTGGTGCATCGCCTCCGTTCCCATTCCCAGCTGGGCCAAAACGGTGTTCCCCGGCCTGCCGGAAGAGGAAGCCATGGCCCGACTGTGGGACGCGATTTTCGAGACGGTCCGCATCAAGGGCAACGGCTCCGCGGTTTCCGCATGGCGGCAGCATCTGGACACCCTGAGCCGCCGGAAAGCGCTTTTGAACGAGTATCACTTCAAGACCCTCCATTATGCCAACGCACTGGGGACGGATCTGACCATCCAGCTGCCGGAGGATCACCTCTGGGCGGCGGGCAACTCCGTGATGAAAAACGGCGTGGAATTCGTGGCCAATATGCCCACGGAGGAAATTTTCACCGCCCCGCTGAAAAACGGCATCAACGGCGTGGTCTATGCCGCCCTGCCGCTGGTGAACGACGGCAATATCATCGATAAATTCTACTTTGTCATCCGGGAGGGCAAAATCGTGGAAGCCCACGCGGAAAAGGGCGAGGAATTCCTGAAAGCCGCCATCAGTGTGGACGAGGGGGCCAGTTACTTCGGGGAGGTGGCGCTGGTACCTTACGACAGCCCGATCTCCAACCAGAAGATCCTCTACTACAATACGCTGTTTGACGAGAACGCCTCCTGCCATCTGGCCTTTGGCGAGGCGTATCCCGAATGTATCGAAGGCGGCGAATCCATGACGCGGGAAGAGGTGCAGGCCCATGGCCTGAACTACTCCCTGACCCATGTGGATTTCATGGTGGGAACCGCCGATCTCTCCATCGTCGGCACCACCCATGACGGGCGGGAGATCCCTGTTTTTGTAAACGGCAACTTTGCCATTTGAATCATTCCCTTTGAATACTACAGAGAAAGAAGGAAAAACCCATGATTTCCAAACCGAATTTTGACAAGAGCGTTCTGGTCTGCCCCGGCGCTGCCATTGTAGGCGATGTGACGCTGGGGAACAACGTCAGCGTATGGTACAACGCCGTTCTCCGGGGCGACGAGGGCGCTATCAGAGTGGGGGAAAACACCAACATTCAGGACTGCGCGGTGATGCATGAGGAGACAACGGTGGGTTCCGGCTGCACCATCGGCCACGGCGCCATCGTCCACGGCTGCACCGTGGGCAACAACGTGCTCATCGGCATGGGCGCTACCGTACTCAACGGCGCGAAGATTGGCGACGACTGCATCGTGGGCGCGGGAGCGCTGGTCACGGGCAAAATGGACGCCCCTGCCGGTTCCATGATTCTTGGCAGCCCCGCCAAGGTGGTGCGTCCCCTGACGGAAGCCGAAATCGAGGGCAACCGGGCGTCTGCCCGTGGGTATTGCCATCTGGCAGAGGAGTACCGGAAGGACTGAATGGATAAAACGCCAAAAGTCCCGCTGAAAATGGAGGATTCTTTTGGCGCTTTACCGCTTGAAACAGGAACTTTGTGCAGATATACTTGCTCCGATATTGAAAACAAACGATTACTTTTGAACAATTGAAGTAAGGAGCATATTATGTCGCTGCGTTTTTCTCCCCAGACCCGCCGGGTTTTTCACCTGTCCCTGCCCATTTTTGCGGAGCTTCTATTGCAGCTGCTTGTGGGCAATATGGATCAGTTCATGATCTCCCGCTTCGGCTCTGCCGCCGTGGCCGCCATCGGCAACGGCAATCAGGTGATGAATGTGGTCATCATCGTGCTGACCACCATGAGTACGGCGGCCACCATTCTCCTGACCCAGCACATCGGCGCAGGGCGCACCGGCCGGGAGTGCGATGTGATCGCCACGACGGCCATCTCGTTCAGCGCGGCGTTCAGCTTCCTGGTGGGGCTGTTCCTACTGCTGGAGCCGGAGCTGGTGTTCCAGCTGCTGCGGACGCCGGAGGACGCCTTTGACGGTGCCTGCCTCTACACCCGCATCGTAGGCGGCACCGTGCTGCTGCAGGGGCTGTATATCCAGTTGTGCGCCGTGCTGCGGAGCTACACCCTGCTCAAAGAGGTGGTAGTGCTTTCCGTTTCCATGAACCTGCTGAATATTGCGGGAAACGCGATCCTCATCAACGGCTTTTTCGGCTTCCCCCAGATGGGGGTGGCGGGCGCTGCCGTGTCCACGGTCATCTCCAAGGCCGTGGGACTGGTTCTGGCCTGCATTACCCTGAAACGGAAATGCAGCGTGCATTTCTCTCTGAAATATCTATGTCCCTTCCCAACGGAGACATTCCGCACCCTGCTGGGCATTGCCCTGCCCTCCGGCGCGGAGTCCCTGTCCTATAATATTTCCCAGACCTTTATTCTCCGCTTTATCAACCTCATGGGCGCGGCGGTGGTCAGCGCCAAGGTCTACGGCAGTATGCTGGCCAACGTGGCCTATGTGTACTCCATCGCCGTGGCCGAAGCCACCCAGATCCTGCTGGGCTACATGATCGGCGCCCGGAAGCTGAATGAGGTCAATGGCCGGGTCTGGTCCACCATCCGCATTGCGCTGGTGGCCTCCGAGCTGCTGACGCTGACCATCCTCCTCTTCTGCGACCCCATTTACAGCATTTTCACCGCAGATCCTGTGATCCACGCGCTGGGCCGCCGGATCCTCTATGTGGAATTCGGGCTGGAGATCGGCCGCTCCATCAATATCGTCATGGTTCGCTGCCTGACCACCGCCGGGGACGTGTGGTATCCTGTGGGCGTAGGGATCTTCAGTATGTGGGTGGTAGCCGTGGGCGGCAGCTGGCTGTTCGGCGATGTACTGAGCGGCGGCCTCATCGGCATCTGGATCGCCATGGCCTGCGATGAGTGTCTCCGGGGCGCGCTGTTCACCATCCGCTTCCGGCGGGGCAAGTGGAAGGAGAAACGGCTGGTATCCGATTCAACGAAAGGAACCTGACATATGGATTTGAACAAGCAGACAGTGAAAACCCTGCTGGGAGTCGCCTGCGGCAGTATCACCTTTGCCGCCGCGCTGCTGCATTTAAGCACGGTGGCGGGGGCGGTGGTCTGGCTGCTTGGCGTTCTGGCGCCGCTGCTGCTGGGCTGCGCTATTGCCTTTATCCTCAACGTTCCCATGCGGGGACTGGAACGCTGCCTGTTTCCCCATGCGAAAAAGGCGGAAAAGCTTCGCCGCCCGCTGGCGCTGGTGCTTACCATCGCGGCAGTGGCCGCCGTACTGGCTCTGGCGGCCATGGTCATTGTTCCCGGTGTGGAGGAGGCGGTTACCTCCATCGCCGCGCAGGCCCCTCAGGCCTTTGCACGGCTGCAGGAAAGCGCCGTTCGGTTTCAGGAATATCTGCCTGCCCTGACGGAACAGATCGAAAGCCTGTCCATCGACTGGCAGAGCCTTTCCAAAAAAGCGATCGAGCTGGCTCAAAGCTGGGGCAGAGGGCTGATTGTTTCCGGCAGCGGACTGGTCAGCGGGATCGTCAGCGGCGTGACCACGTTTTTCATCGGGTTCATCTTTGCTCTGTATATCCTGCTGCAAAAGGAAAAGCTGGCCCGGCAGGGCCGCCAGCTGTGCTATGCGTTCCTGCCGGAGACTGCGGCGGATCAGGTGCTGGACGTCCTGCGTCTCAGTGAAAAGACCTTCTCCAATTTCCTGTCCGGCCAGTGTCTGGAAGCCGTGATTCTGGGAACCATGTTCGTCCTCACCATGTCCATTCTCCGCTTCCCCTATGCCCTGCTTGTAGGCGTGCTGATCGCCCTGACGGCGCTGATCCCCATTGTGGGCGCGTTCATCGGCTGTGCGGTGGGCGCGCTGCTGATGCTGGTAAACGACCCGTGGCAGGCGCTGTGGTTCATTGTGCTGTTTCTGGTGCTCCAACAGATCGAGGGAAACCTCATCTACCCCCATGTGGTGGGTTCCTCCGTGGGCCTGCCCTCCATCTGGGTGCTGGCGGCGGTCACGGTGGGCGGCAGTCTCATGGGAATTGTGGGGATGCTGCTGTTTATCCCACTGTGCAGCGTGCTGTACGCCCTGCTGCGGCGGCTCGTCTACACCCGCCTGCGGACAAAGAACGTACCGTCCCGAAAATGGCGTCAGCCGCCGCAAACGCCGCAAACATAGAAAAACCAGTCCCGCCGTCAGGCGGGACTGGTTGGGACTGCCGGTCAACCCGGAAATGTTGCGCGGCGGGAAGGAAAAAAGCTGCGAAAGAAACCCGGGAGGGGTATCTTTCGCTTAGAATCATAAGTTTTTCTGGACTTTCAGTGCAGAAAAACTTGCAGCAGCGTGTCGAAAAGACTTTTTCGATACGCTAAAACGCACGGGAAGATCCCGTGCGTTTTTTGACGCGCCGGCTTTCCTGCCGGCGCGTATTCAGCCCGTTTATCCTGCGGAAACAGTTTGCCCGCCGGGAAACGCCCTGTGGGGATCAGCGATGGTACAGCCGCTTGGTCTCGTATTTCGGCTCGCAGCTGACCCGCACGCCCAGCCGCTTGAAAATCTTCAGATCCTCCTCGCTGATGATGACGGAGAAATGGGCCTCGCTGCCCCGAAGCCCCGGCAGCTGCTGCTTGGCAAGGGCTGCCAGCGGGTTGGTCAGGGCGGAAATGGCCAGCGTCAGCAGCACCTCGTCGGTGTGAAGCCGGGGGTTGCGGTGATCGAGATAGGTGGTTTTCAGGTGGCATACCGGCTCCAGCACCTGCTTGGAGATCAGCTCAAACTGATCCCCGATGCCGCCCAGCGCCTTCAGGGCGTTCAGCAGCAGCGCCGCTGCGGCTCCCAGCGTGCCGGAGGTCTTGCCGGTGATGACCCGGCCGTCCGGCAGCACCATGGCACCGGCAGGCGCACCGGTGGCTTCCGCCTTGTCCAACGCCGCCGCAATGGCGGGGCAGATGTCCGGTGTTACGTCGCCCTGACGCATCACCAGCTCCAGCTTTCGGACGGTCTCCTCCGTCCCCTTGCCCTGTATCAGCTCCACGCGGGCGGTGTAGTACCGCCGCAGGATCTCCATGCGGGAGGCGGCGCGGCAGGCCTCGTCGTCCACGATGCAGTTGCCTGCCATGTTGACCCCCATGTCCGTGGGGGACTTGTAGGGGGATTTGCCCTGAATCTTCTCAAAAATGGCATTGAGCACCGGGAAGATCTCCACATCCCGGTTGTAGTTGACGGTAGTGACGCCGTAGGCTTCCAGATGGAAGGGGTCGATCATGTTCACATCGTCCAGATCGGCGGTGGCGGCTTCGTAGGCAAGGTTTACCGGGTGCTTGAGAGGCAGATTCCAGATGGGGAAGGTCTCAAACTTGGCATAACCGGCGTCGATGCCCCGCTTGTGGTCATGATAGAGCTGGGAGAGGCAGGTGGCCATTTTGCCGCTGCCGGGGCCGGGAGCCGTGACCACGATGAGGGAGTGGCTGGTCTCGATATAGTCGTTTTTGCCCAGTCCCTCGTCGCTGACGATGTGGGCCACATCGGAGGGATAGCCTGCAATGGGATAGTGCCGGTAGCAGCGGATGCCCAGGTTTTCCAGCCGGTGAAGGAACGCGTCCGCTGCGGCCTGCCCGCTGTACCGGGTCAGCACCACGCTGCCTACGTACAGCCCCATGTCCCGGAAAATGTCAATGAGCCGGAGGACGTCCTCATCATAGGTGATCCCCAGATCGCCCCGCATCTTGTTCTTCTCGATATCCCCGGCATTGATGGCAATGACGATCTCCACATCATCCTTGAGCTGCTGGAGCATTCGGATCTTGCTGTCCGGCGCAAAGCCCGGCAGCACCCGCGAGGCGTGGTAATCATCGAACAGCTTGCCGCCGAATTCCAGATACAGCTTGCCGCCGAACTGGTGGATTCGCTTTTTGATCTGCTCAGACTGGGTGGTGAGGTATTTTTGATTGTCGAAGCCGATGGCTCCCATGATGACCGCTCCTTTATCTCTCGTTTTAGAAATACAGGTGAAAGTATACCACAGAGCGGCGGGATTGGAAAGATGCTGCTGGGATAAAAGGAGAAAAATTCGCCGGAGAAAAAAGAACCGCTGTTTTTTACTTGCGTTTGGAAGAATTTATGATAGGATAAGTGTGTTATGGCAAAATGTGCAAATTGCGGAACGGGAGGATTCTTTATGAGCGATAAGAAGCTGCCGGAGCTGTTCGGCAGTCAGGTATTCAATGAGGTGACCATGAAGGAGCGGCTATCCGACGCCTGCTATCAGGCGTGGAAGCGCTGCGTCACCGATGGGGCGGCGCTGGAGCTGTCCACCGCCAATGAGATCGCCGGAGCCATGAAAACGTGGGCCGTGGAGCGGGGCTGCACCCACTACACCCACTGGTTCCAGCCCATGACCGGCATCACGGCGGAAAAGCACGACAGCTTTATCGCCCCGGCGGAAAACGGCCGGGTCATTCTGGAGTTTTCCGGCAAGAATCTGGTGCGGGGCGAGGCGGACGCTTCCTCCTTCCCCTCCGGCGGCCTGCGGGCCACCTTTGAAGCCCGCGGCTATACCGCGTGGGACCCTTCCTCCTTCGCCTTTATCAAGGAGGGAACCCTCTGCATCCCCACCATCCTCTGCTCCTACGGCGGCCACGCGCTGGATAAAAAGACGCCCCTGCTGCGCTCCATGGAGGATGTGAGCCGTCAGGCCATCCGCATCCTGCGGCTGTTCGGAGACACCGAAAGCCGCCGGGTCATCCCCTGCGTTGGCCCGGAGCAGGAGTATTTTCTGGTGGATAAAAAGATGTACAACCAGCGGGAGGATCTGCGGATGACCGGCCGCACCCTGTTCGGCGCCAAGCCGCCCCGCGGTCAGGAGCTGGACGACCATTACTACGGCGCTATCCGTCCCCGTGTGGCGTCCTATATGAAGGATCTGGACGAAAACCTCTGGGCACTGGGCATCTACAGCAAGACCAAGCACAACGAGGTTGCCCCCGCCCAGCACGAGATGGCTCCGGTGTATACCGACGCCAATACCGCCTGCGACCACAACCAGCTCACCATGGAGATCATGAAGAAGATCGCCGACAAGCATGACATGGTGTGCCTGCTCCATGAAAAGCCCTTTGCCGGCGTCAACGGCTCCGGCAAGCACGACAACTGGTCTTTGAATACCGACACCGGCAAAAATCTCTTCAAACCCGGTAAGACCCCCAGCCAGAACGCCCAGTTCCTGCTGTTTCTGGCGGCCTTTGTCAAGGGCGTGGACGAGTATCAGGATTTCCTCCGGGCCACGGTGGCCTTCCCCGGCAACGACCACCGTCTGGGCGCGTCGGAGGCCCCTCCTGCCGTGATGTCCATTTTCCTGGGCGACGATCTGGACGCCATCGTGCAGTCCATTATCCACGGCACGGAGTTCAAGGAGGAGGGCAAGCGCACCCTCCAGATCGGCATTGACGCCATGCCGCCCATTCCGCAGGACAACACCGATCGGAACCGCACCTCTCCCATGGCCTTCACCGGCAACAAGTTCGAATTCCGGATGCTTGGCTCCTCCCAGTCCATCTCCGGCCCCAATATTGCCCTGAACACCATCATGGCAGAGGAATTGCAGCAGTTTGCAGACCAGCTGGAAAAGTCCAAAAACTTTCAGGCGGATCTGGAAAAGCTCATCAAGAAGGTCTTTACCGACCACCAGCGCATTATCTTCAACGGCAACGGCTACGACGACGCGTGGCTGGCGGAGGCGGAGAAGCGGGGACTCAGCAATCTGAAGTCCACTGCCGATGCGCTGCCGGTCTATACTGCAAGAAAGAATGTGGATCTCTTTGTCAAACACGGGATTTATACCAAGGAAGAGATCAACGCCCGCGCGGAGATCCACATTGAAAACTACACTACCGTTCTCTCCATTGAGGCCCGCACCATGGCGGATATGCTGCGGCGGCAGATCCTGCCCGCCGTGTCCGGCTACACTGGGGAGCTGTGCGAGCGGGGCTGGAAGAAGGAGCAGATGGGCGTGAGCCACAAGGCGGATGACGTGACTGCACGGGAGCTGGGCCAGCTGGCGGACAAGCTGTTCACAGCCACGGAAAAGCTGGAACGGGATCTGGGCAAGATCCCGGCGGACGCCAAGAAGGCCATGGCCTTCAGCCACGCCAATCTGGTGCCGGATATGGAAAAGGCCCGCGCTCTGGCAGACCGGCTGGAAACCCTGATGCCGCGGGAGTGCTGGCCCTTCCCGGTGTACAGCGACCTGCTGTTCTCTGTGTAACATCAGAATTGGCATAAAAACAACAAGAAATGACCCCCTGCGAAATGGATGCATCCATTTCGCAGGGGGTTCTCGATTTTCTGTTCCGGAGCTTCTGGGTCAGATGCCTTTTCTGTGAAGCGCGTAGGAATAGGCGGTAGGGATCAGAACCATCACTGCCAGCAGCACTCCAAACAGCCAGCCGCTCCAAAGGCGCAGCAGGGAGAGGGGAATCATCACAAGTCCGCACAGCACCCACAGGAAACCGCCCAGCCGGTGGGTCCGGTTCCAGTTTTCCTCACTTTGCAGCGTCCACGGCAGTTTGATTCCCATCGTGCGGTTCTGCCTGATCTTCGGCAGATAGTTGCCGAGGATCAGGAACAGCAGTCCCACAAACACAGGTACCACGGTGCTGATGTGCATCTCATAGCCCAGCCCTGTGCCGAGCGTGACCGCCCCGCCGAGCAGCGATACGGCCGGGCAGAACCACAGCAGCACCGTCCGCAGCACAGAATTCGTATTTTTCTTCGTTTCGCGGCTCTCGGCGTAAAAGCAGACGAGATGCAGCGCCAGAATAAACAGCGGCAGGCCGAACACAGTGGCGGCGCGCGATGACCAGCCGTTTGCATTGCCGGAAAAGTCCCAATGCGTCACCATAATTTCCGGCAAACGCGGGTAGAGCGCCGCGCCCACGGCCAACGGCAGCAGGCAGACCAGTGAGGTCAGCAGCAATTCCCACTTGCTGTTCTTCATTTCTTTCCCTCCCCTTTCAAATCCTGAATCCACAGGAGAACTTCCTCCAGCACGGAGGCGTTGAGACTGTAATAAATGTAGTTCTTTTCCCGGCTCTCAAAGATCAGACCGGCTTTTTTCAGCTGGGACAGGTGATAGGACACCGTTGCCGCCGTCATGTCGAACCGGGCGGCGATCTCCCCTGCCGTCATGCGCCCGCCCTTCAGCAGATTCAGAATTTCCCGCCGCACCGGGTCCGACAGGGCCTTGAAGGTTTCCGCAAAGGCCATCCGCAGCCCTCCCTCTGATGGTATTTAGAAAATTTTCTAAATAGATGGTAGCACAGAGCCGCCATCCTGTCAACAGCTATTTAGAATTTTTTCTAAATAGCTGCGGCGTGGGGTGGCACAGCATCGGAAAAACCTCCTGCCGCGTCCCATGGGACGCGGCAGGAGGTCTGTATTGGTGGTTCGACAGGGGCTGCCAGCATTCCGAGCCCGGCGGCTCAATACCGCCTGTCCAGAATGGCGATGATTTCCGCCAGGGTGTCGTGGTCGCAGTCCGCCACAATGGTGGCCCCGCAGTTCCGCACGGTTTCCACGCAGTTGGCTGGGGCAAAGCCTTCCGCCGCCATGGCCAGCATGGAGAGATCGTTGTTTTCGTCTCCGGCACAGTAGATGTGCGCCGGGGAAATGCCTAGCCGCTGTGCCAGCCGGGCGACCATGGCGCCCTTGCTGGCGCCTTTCCGGGTGACTTCCAGCAGCGTCCTGTCAGAGAAGAAAATCTCATAATTCTCCGACCATGCCTGTTGCAGCACATAGTCCCGCAGGGCCGTCAGATGCTCATGATCGTCCTCGAACATGATCTTCACCAACGGCACTGGCACGTCCGTCAGGGCGGAAACCGGCTCCACACCGGCGTGGGTCACGTGTTCGTGCTGGCGGGTGTACAGATTGGGCCGCACGGCGTGGATCACGTTGTTCAGATGGTAGGCCTCCACAGCCGCTGTGGGGAAACGATCCAGCACCGCCTGCCCCTGCACCCGGATCTCCTCCGGCAGCTCCATGGTGTCCAGATAGGTCTCCGTCTGAAAATCGTACAGCGCCCCGCCGTTGCAGACCACGGCAGGGGCGTTCATGGGAACCTGATCCGCAAACATGCGGAAAGCGGGCAGCGCCCGGCCGGTGGCCACAGCAAAGCGGCCGCCGTTGGCCATGAAGTAGCGCAGAGCGTCCGTGTTCCGCCGGGAAATGGGGGGAATGGGACAGCCGGTGCGGCGGGGGATCTCCGTATTCAGAATGGTGTTGTCAAAATCGCTGGCAAGCAGTACGCCGTCAAATTTTCCCATGTTAGTACTCCTGTATAAAAAGTGCGGAGCGGAATCCTTCCGCTCCGCTTTCATGATGCGTTTCCGATGCTCTTATTCAGCGGAAGGCGTTCCGCCGGCGTTTCCGCCGCCTCCGCTGCGGTGGCGGCGGCCGCCCCGGTGACGGCGGCGCTTAGCTGCCTCGCCGGTTTCCGGGTGGACGCTCTTTTCCCGGACGGGAGTCGGAGCGGCTTCCGCTTTGGGGCGCTGCTCCTGCCGGGGACGCTCTGCACGGGGGCGGTCGTTCCGGGGACGGGGCGGCCGGGGCGTACGGCTTGCAGGCTTGTCACCCTGCCGCTTCTGCCCGTCGGCGGGCTTGAGGGCTTCCTTTTTGACCGGCGCGGCGGACTCCTCGCTGGCTCCGCCGCTTCTGCGGCGGCCGCCCCGGTGACGGCGGTGGTTCTTGCTCTCGCCGCCCTCGTCCAAAGGCTTCTCCGCTGCGGGGATGGGTTTTTCTGCCGTTTTTTCCGGCTCAAAGCGGGAGGTAATGACCGGCGTGGCCATGAAATCGTCCTCCCGTTCCTCCACATACCGGGCAGGACGCTCTGCCGGGATCTCAATGCCCTCCCGGCTGCCTTTGCCGTTGCGGAGAACGCAGACCTCGCAGTTGTGGTAGCACTTGGGCTGCTCCGGGGCGCTGTCCAGACTGACCTTCATGGTCTCCCGCAGCAGGTCCACGGACTTCACATTGCCGGGGCCATCGGGGGTCTGGACGAAGGATTCCTGCCTGGGCATCCGCTTCTGGGCGTCCTCATAGGCGTTCTGCTCGTATTTCAGGCAGCACATAAGCCGGCCGCAGGTGCCGGAGATCTTGGTGGGGTTCAGGCTGAGATTCTGGGTCTTGGCCATTTTGATGGACACGGGCAGAAACCCGTCCAGAAACTGGGAGCAGCAGAAGGGCCGCCCGCAGATGCCCAGACCGCCTACCATCTTGGCCTCGTCCCGGACGCCGATCTGCCGCAGCTCGATCCGGGCGCGGAACACGCTGGCCAGATCCCGGACAAGCTCCCGGAAATCCACCCGGCCGTCGGCGGTGAAGAAAAAGATGATCTTGCTGCCGTCAAAGCTGGCGGATACGTTCACCAGCTTCATTTCCAGCCCATGGTCTGCGATCTTCTTTTCGCAGATGTCAAAGGCTTCGCTCTCTTTTTTGCGGTTGTAGTCCACGGTGCGGCGGTCAGCGTCGGTAGCGAACCGCAGCATGGCGCACAGGGGCTGGACGATGGCCTCGTCCGCCACCTCATGATTCCCCTGGGTGCAGGTGCCGAACTCCGGCCCCTGAGCGGTCTCCACAATGACCTGATCGCCCATTTTCACCGTATGCCCCTTGGGGTCAAAATAATAATTCTTGCATCCGCCCCGAAAGCGGACGCTGATGACTTCAGTCAAAGGATTTCCTCCAATTCCACCGCCAGAGCGCCCAGCACATGGCTGGCGCCCACGTTGTAGGCGCAGGCTCCGCGGTATGTTTGTAACAGTTCTATTGTGCCTATGATCCGCTGTTTTGTCAAGCGTTTCCCCAGCGTAAGGGCCAGCGCCGCTTCCGGGCCTTCCGGCGGCTTCCCGTACTGGGACAGCAGCGCCGCCGCCAGCACGGCCCGCGCCTGATCCAGCATGGCGGCAAGGCCGTCCCGGTCCGGACGCTTTTTCTCCAGACGCACCATCAGTTCCGTGACGGAGCCTTTCTTTCCGGCGGCCAGCAGACGGCACAGTTCCACGCCGGCTTCCGAGCTTTCCTTTTCCCCGGTTTCCGCCGGATGGAGCTTCAGCTCCACGCACCGGGAGCGCAGAGTCTGCAAAACAACGGAGGAGTTTTCCGCACAGAACAGAAACGCCGCGTAGGGCGGCCCCTCCTCCACGATTTTCAGCAGCACGTTCTGATCCTGCTCCGTCAGGATCGAACAGTCCGGGAAGATATAAACCTTCCGGGTGCCTTCGTTGGGGCGGATATAGGCGTCCGCCCGGATCTGGCGGATGGTGTCCACGGAAAGATTCTTGTGCTGCTCGTCCCGGACGGTGATGACGTCGGGATGAATGCCGGAGAATACCTTGCGGCAGGCGGGACACACGCCGCATGGCTTCTGCCCGCCCTGACATTCCATGGCTGCCGCGGCGTACCGGGCGGCGGACGTCAGATCGCCGCTGCCGGAAAACAGCAGGGCGTGGGACAGCGTCCCCCGGCTGGCGGCCTCCCGGATGCGCCGGGCAATGGGGTCACTGGCAAAATCCATCAGGCCACCTCCTTCCCTTCTGTGACGATCTATCAGGAATTATAGCATATCCCATCTTAAAAGGAAAGAACCGTTTTCCGGCAAAAAAGCATGGTTTTGCATGGGGATCGGGCCTGCGTGTTCCCTGTGCTGGACAGACAGAGAGAAATCTGCTACAATATGAATGCCATCCGGCATAAAATGCAGATTCTGTTTTCGAGATATATTGTTGTAAAGGAGCGACTTGAAATGGAACTGAAGGACATTTTGAGCAAGTGCGACCATACCCTTCTGGCGCAGACGGCCACATGGAGCGAGATCCGGGGGATCTGCGACGACGGCATGAAGTACGGCTGCGCCAGCGTGTGCATCCCTGCCAGCTATGTGAAGCAGGCGGCGGAGTATGTGGCGGGCAAGCTGCCCATCTGCACTGTCATCGGCTTCCCCAACGGCTATGACACCACCGCCGCCAAATGCTTCATGGCTACGGACGCCGTGAACAACGGCGCGGAGGAAGTGGACATGGTCATCAACATCGGCTGGGTGAAGGATCAGAAGTGGGACGACCTGCTCGCTGAGATCAAGGCCGTGAAGGAAGCCTGCCATGGGAAGCTGCTGAAGGTCATCATCGAGTGCTGCTTCCTCACCGATGAGGAAAAGGTCAAGATGTGCGAGATCGTCACCGCCTCCGGCGCGGACTATATCAAGACCTCCACCGGCTTCGGCGGGGGCGGCGCTACGCGGGAGGACGTGGCCCTGTTTGCAAAGCACATCGGCCCCAACGTGAAGATCAAGGCGGCAGGCGGCATTGCCAACCTGCAGGACGCTGAGGACTTCATCAACCTCGGCGCGTCCCGCCTCGGCACCAGCCGCATCGTCAAGGCCGTGAAGGCCATGGAACAGTGAGGGGGCGGCTATGGGAACTCCTCACAATGAAGCAAAGAAGGGCGATTTCGCCAAAACCGTTCTGATGCCCGGCGACCCTCTGCGATCCAAATTCATCGCGGAAAATTTCCTGACGGATCTGAAGCTGGTGAACAATGTCCGGGGCGTGCAGGGCTATACCGGCCTTTACAAAGGGACGCCGGTCAGCGTCATGGCCTCCGGCATGGGAATGCCCTCCATCGGCATCTATTCCTACGAGCTTTATACCCAGTACGATGTGGAGAACATCATCCGGGTCGGCTCCGCCGGGGCTCTGCGGGCGGATCTGGAGCTGGGCAGCGTGGTGGCCGGTCAGGGCGCCTGCACCAACTCCAACTATATCAACCAGTATGAGCTGGGCGGCACCTTTGCCCCCATTGCGGACTTTGACCTGCTGATGGCTGCGGTCAGCAGCGCCGGAGAGCTGGGCGTCAAAATGCCCGTGGGCAACCTCTATTCTGCCGACACGTTCTACGACGCCGCCGACCGGAATATGCGCTATCAGAAGATGGGCGTCATGGCGGTGGAAATGGAGGCGGCGGCCCTGTACTGCAACGCCGCCTATACCGGAAAGCGGGCGCTGGCCATCTGCTCTATTTCCGACAATCTGGTAACGGGCAAGGAATTGTCCCCCGCTGACAGGCAGACCACGTTTACGAACATGATGAAAATCGCGCTGGAGGCCGCCGTGAAAATGGAGGCCCGCGCACGGCAGTAAATGGTATGCTCTCCCGGCGGGACGGTCCCCGTCCCGCCGGGGATGTCCCTTCGGTGTACGCAAACGTTTTCTTTTCTGTCGGAATCTGTCTAAAACGGGCTGCTTTTACAGCAGATTTACAAAAATATGACCAAACCGAAAACAATTTTGAATTTCGGTTGCATTGCGAAACGGAAGTTGCTATAATGAAGACCGGCCTGAAAGGCCACGTCCTCCGTTTTGCCTGTACATAGACTGCGGACGAACGCGGCGCATCTGTTTTTCGGATACCCGCCCCGGCCGCGCTTCCACAGGCGGCGGAAGGAAAATCAACACGAGTACAAGCAGGCCGATCAACATCACTTCGAACATACTTTATTTCCTGTCAATGCGACTCAACAGTTCCACCAACGGGGAACATCGGAGGTTCCCTCCCCGCCAATGTGCACTCAACAGGCACGCACAGCAAGCCTTGCCTTCTTTCTCCGGCCATAAGATGTGTCTGTTCCGTCCGCTCTATTTTCTACCACGTCACCCATACCAATGGAGCAGCCCTTCTCCGCACCCGGATTACCGCATAAACGGTATGTCCGTACAGATACCAATTACGCCAGCAAGAATCCCCGTGCGAACCCCGAAGGGCTTTCCAAACATAAAAAAAGCCCTCCCGAAATCTCAGGAGGGCTTTGCTCAATCCATAGCAGGGTGGAGCACCACGCGGCCTTC
>ENA-UEQK01001073-UEQK01001073.1-human-gut-metagenome-genome-assembly--contig:-NODE-1073-length-17711-cov-10.557673_pt1 | contig 17711 bp, 14 predicted proteins | sample MGYA00242939_ERZ507942 | MGnify/ENA primary metagenome ERZ507942 (study PRJEB26167, sample SAMN06115485) | human gut metagenome | host: Homo sapiens | place: China:Chongqing | collected 2015-03-30... | reverse complement strand
GTGGACGACAAGACCGCCGTGGTGGAGGGCGTGGAAAAGCTCACCGGCGCACCCATTCAGGCCTATGACCTGCGGGCAGGCGCGGCTCTGGTGATTGCGGCTCTGGCGGCGCAGGGCGAGAGCGAGATCACCAACGTCCAGTATATTGAGCGGGGCTATGAGGACATCATCGGAAAGCTCCGGGCGCTGGGCGCCGACATTCAAGCCGTGGAAGAGCCGGATGAGGACGCTCTCACCACCGCGCAGATCAGCTGAATTTCACGTCCGTCAGGGAGTGTGCCGGCCTTGACCGGCCCGGTTCCTGGCGGACGTTCCGTTTCATTGTGAGGTATTTTTCTTGACCACCGTACATACGCTTGCCAGCGGCTCCTCCGGGAACGCCGCTGTCCTCTCCTGCGGCGATACCCACCTGCTGCTGGACGCCGGGATCTCCTGCCGCCGGATCACCACGGCGCTGAACGCGCTGGGACTGTCCCCGGAATTGCTTTCCGCCATTCTCATCACCCACACCCATTCCGATCACATCTCCGGGCTGCGTACCCTGCTGAAAAAGACGGACTGTCCCATTCTGGCCACACCCCGCACCTGCCGGGAGCTTTGCTGCCGGTTTGAGAGAATCGACGGTCGGCTCATGGAGCTGGAAGCCCCCGTACAGATAGGGGAGGTCGGCATCACGCCGGTTATCACCTCCCACGACGCCCCCGGCTCCTGCGGCTGGCGGCTGGATACCGGCGACGGCAGCGTGGGCTTCCTGACCGACACGGGATACGTCACCGAGGAAGCGGCTGACCTGCTGCCCGGCGTGGATCTGGCCATTCTGGAGGCCAATCACGACGTGGAGGCCCTCCGCTCCGGCCCTTATCCCTACTATCTGAAGCAGCGGATCCTTGGAACAGAGGGGCATCTGTGCAACGAGGACGCCGCGGCCTTTGCCGTGACGCTGGCAGAGCAGGGCGCCGGGGAGATCGTACTGGCGCATCTGAGCAAGGATAACAACACCCCCGCCATGGCACTGAACGCTGTGTCAGCGGCTTTGTCCGCCGCCGGGATGTCCCCGGTGCTGACCGTCGCTCCCAGAGACACCGTTGGCCCGTGTCACACCGTTATCAGGAGGGCTGTATGCAAAAAGTGACCATTCTCTGCACCGGCAAGTTAAAGGAAAAATTCTATCTGGACGCCGCCGCGGAATACGCCAAGCGGCTCAGCCGCTTCTGCAAGCTGGAAATCTGCGAGCTGCCGGAGGAGCGGCTGCCGGAAGATCCCTCTCCCGCCCAGATCGAAGCGGCGCTTTCCAGGGAAGCCGACGCCGTGCGGGCTAGGCTGCCTGCCAGCTGCCTGCTGATCGCCATGTGCGTGGAGGGGAAAGAGCGTTCCAGCGAGGAGCTGGCCCGGTATCTTGCCGACAGCGCCGCTCAGGGGGCCAGCCACATCGTCTTTCTCATCGGCAGCTCCTACGGGATGCACGCCTCCCTGAAGCGGCAGGCTGCCCTGCGGCTGTCCATGTCCCCCATGACCTTTCCCCATCACCTGCTGCGGGTCATGCTGCTGGAACAGATCTACCGCGCCTATCAGATCAACGCCGGAAGCAAATATCACAAATAACCATATCTAACCACATTGAATCAAATCATAACAGGAGGTACTCACAGATGGATTTCATGCAGGAATACGAAAAGTGGCTTCACAGCCCCGCCCTCTCCCCTGCGGAACACGCCGAGCTGGAGGCCATCAGGAACGATCCCAAGGAAATTGAAAGCCGGTTCTTCGGCCCTCTGGAGTTCGGCACCGCCGGTCTGCGGGGAACCATGTACACAGGCCTTCACAATATGAACATCCACGTCATCCGCTGGGCGACCCAGGGCTTTGCCGATGTCATTGCCGCCGAGGGTGCGGAGGGCAAGCGCAGAGGCGTTGCCATCTGCATGGACTGCCGGAACCACTCCATGGAGTTTGCCCGCGCCGCCGCTGAGGTCTGCGCCGCCAACGGCATCCATGTCCGTATTTTCGAGTCCCTGCGCCCCACCCCGGAGCTGAGCTTCGCCGTCCGGGAATACGGCTGTCAGGCAGGCATCAACGTCACCGCCAGCCATAACCCCAAGGAATATAACGGCTACAAGGTCTACTGGTCCGACGGCGCTCAGCTGCCCCCTCACCATGCCGACGCCATTGCCAAACGGCTGGAGCAGATCGACATTTTTGACGGCGTGCAGCGGATGGACTTTGACGAGGCGGTGAAGGCCGGCCTCATCGAAACCATGGGCGGCGAAACCGATCGGAAGTTCATGGCTCACGTCACCGCCATGATCAACGATAAGGAGACCGTGGCCAAGGTGGCGGACACCTTCAAAATGGTCTACACGCCCTTCCACGGCTGCGGCTACAAGCTGGTGCCGGAGGCGCTGAAAACTCTGGGCATCAGGCACCTGATCTGCGTGCCGGAGCAGATGGTCATCGACGGCAATTTCCCCACGGTGGTCTCCCCCAACCCGGAAAACCCGGAGGGCTTCTATCTGGCCATTGATCTGGCGAAGCAGAACGATGTGGATTTCATCCTCGGCACCGACCCGGACAGCGACCGGGTGGGCATCATGGTTCGGAATCACGCAGGCGAATTCCAACCCGTCACCGGCAACCAGACCGGCGTGCTGCTGCTGGATTACCTGATCGGCGCCATGAAGCGCTCCGGCAGACTGCCCGCCAATCCCGTGGCCCTCAAGACCATTGTCACCACGGAAATGGCCCGCAAAGTGGCGGAGTCCAACGGGGTCAAGTGCTACGATACCTTCACCGGCTTCAAATTCATGGCGGAAAAGAAGAATGCGCTGGAAGCATCCGGCGAGGGCAAGGTCATCTTCTCCTATGAGGAGTCCTACGGCTATATGCTGGGCGACTATGTACGGGACAAGGACGCCGTTACCGCCTCCATGCTCCTCACGGAGATGGCCGCATGGTACGCCGCTCAGGGCATGACGCTGTTTGACGCCCTGAACGCCCTGTACGAAAAGTATGGCTGGTACGCCGAAAAGACCCACAATCTGGTAATGCCCGGCTTGGACGGCCTGCGGGATATGGCCAAGCTGATGAAGGATCTCCGGGAAAATCCCCCGGCGGAGATCAGCGGCGTCAAGGTGGCCGTGCAGAAGGATTACACCGACGGCAGCGTCATTGACTGCGCCACCGGCGCAAAAACCACCATGGAGCTGTCCGGATCCAATGTGCTGCGCTATGAGCTGGCGGACGGCACCGTCATTCTGGTGCGTCCCTCCGGCACAGAGCCGAAGATCAAGGTCTATATCCTGACGAAAGGCGCCGATTCCGCGGACGCCGCCGCGAATATTGAAAAATACGGCAAGTGGGTTGCCGGGCTGAAGCCCTGAGTGTTTTCGCCCCCTGCCCTTACAGGAAAAAGCAGAGCGGGAGCATCCAATGGATGCTCCCGCTCTTTGACGCTCCCACTGCAGCGAAGTATCTTAAAAAGCCGTCTGCACCGAAAAACGGACGCAGGCCGCGCCGCCCTTCCCGAACCGGGTGTCGTTGCGGACTTCGCTGTGCAAAACACAGCTGGTTTCACACTTTTTCAGAATAACCGTCATCCCATCCGCATAAATTCTCAACACATCCACTACGCAGGAGCCGGCGCACGCCTTTCTCCGCGTTCCTGCTTCTTTCTGAAAAAGCCGTGAGGTGTTGTTGAACGATGGCAATTTCCTGGATCTGGGCCGGTATGGTGATCCTCTCACTTTTCTGCGGCCTTTACACTGGAAAGCTGGATGATGTAGCATCCGCCGCCCTGAACGGGGCGCAATCCGCCGTGGAGCTGAGCTTCTCCATGGCAGGTGTCCTCTGTCTTTGGAGCGGGGTCATGGAAGTTCTGAACGTCTGCGGTCTTTCCCAAAAAATCGCAGGATGCTTCCATCCCCTGCTGCATCGTCTGCTGCCGCAGGCAAGTCGGGACAGCGAGACGCTGGCCGCTGTCTCCGCCAACGTCTCCGCCAATCTCCTGGGGCTTGGCAACGCCGCTACCCCCCTTGGAATTCAGGCCGCCTGCCGGATGGCCCGCGGCTGCGGCGGCACTGCCAGCGACGAGCTCTGTCTGCTGGTGGTGCTGAACACCGCTTCCATCCAGCTGCTGCCCACCACAGTGGCCTCCATCCGGGCCGCTTACGGCAGCGCCGCCCCCTTTGACATTCTCCCTGCCGTGTGGGTCAGTTCTCTCGCTTCCGTAACGGTGGGCCTGCTGACCGCCCGCTTCCTCTCCTGCCGAAAGAGAGGCCGCCTGTGAATCTCAGCGCCCTGATCCTGCCGCTCCTGTTGGCCGTTGTTGCCGCCTGCGGCATGGGAAAGCGGATCAATCTCTACGAGGCCCTGACCCGCGGCGCCGAGGATGGCCTGACCGTCCTCCTGCACATCATCCCGGCTCTGGTGGGGCTTCTCACAGCGGTCAGTATGTTCCGGGCCTCCGGGGCCATGGATCTGCTGACATCTCTGTACGCCCCCCTGCTGGAGCGGCTGGGGATCCCGCCGGAAACCGCTCCCCTCATGCTGATCCGCCCCGTATCCGGCAGCGGCGCATTGGCCGTTGCCAGCGACCTGATGGCAGCCCATGGGCCGGACAGCTATATCGGCCGCGTGGCCGCTGTGATGATGGGCAGCACCGAAACCACTTTTTATACCATCGCCGTCTACTTCGGCGCTGCGGGCATTGTCCGCACCCGACACACGGTACCGGCCGCTCTGGCGGCAGACCTCACCGGTTTTTTGGCCGCCGCTCTGACCGTCCGGCTTTTTTTCGGCGTCTGAGCCGCTGTCCGGCTGCATCGTTTATTCGGCATTTCTGTTGATATAGAATCACCCCATTTGTCAGATGGTATATCATCGTCTGACAAATGGGGTGAGATTCCATTTTCTGCCGGGGACTTGCTTCCCTTATTTCAGCTTGGATCTGATCTTGGCCTTGATTTCCGGGGAGAGGAGCTTTCCTGCGGCGCGCACCGGCAGGCTGGGGAGTTTGAGGAAACGCTTGCGTACCTCTTCAAACGGCTCCACGGCATAGCTTGCAAAGAAAGCGGTTCGATCCGCCGCCGGGGTGATGGGGCCTGCCAGGCGCGGATTTCCGGCGATGGCGCGCTCCACCGGGAAGGGCTGACACTCCAGCTTCAGCTGGTCAAAGAGGTAGCTGCCGTGGGGAGTGTTTACCAGCAGCAGGCTGATGCCTGCGTGCTGCTGTTCCGGAAATTCGTCCGGCTTCAAGCCCCACAGGTCGCCCAGCGTAAAGTCGCCGGGGCGGTTCAGGTTCGTGTACTGGCAGCGGCAGCAGCTCTGACGCAGGAACAGCGCGCGTCCGAAAGCCCGCCCGTAGCCGGTGGAAAACAACGGCGCGGAATCCACGGTGCCATCCTCATAAACAGCGGTAAAGTGGCTGTTTTTCCAGCCCTCCACCTTGTTGCGGAACCGCACGGCTGCCAGCTGTTTTTTCTTGTCCTGTTCAATGGCGCGGGCCTCATGCTCCCACACGCCGGGAGAGGGAACGCCGTGGCACACCAGATCGCAGGTGGTCAGATTTTCCGGGCGGCAGCCCAGAAAACGGTACAGGCCGTCTACCTGACAGGGCGTCCCGGAAAACAGCACCGGGCGGCTTTTCAAAAGCTCACGGATCTCTCTGAATACGCCGCGCAGATCGCTCTGCACATATTTGGCCCCCCGCAGCTGCCACAGATCCTCCTTGCGGAAGCAGGGGATGTGCCGCAGATGCTGATGGGCGTCCATGGCGGCACCGTATACCACGCCGCCCCCCTCCAGCACATATTCCGCAATGGCGGTAAACGCGCCGCCGGAGGTGGAGTCTTTGCGGATGGCGTCGTCCCGGTTCCAGGCGGCAAAGGCAGCGGGCAGATGCGCCGCCGGCTTCTGCTCCTGCAAAATGGGGCAGATCCGGGTGCAGCGCCCGCAGTGGACGCATTGCTCCAGATCGACGTTTGGAAAATCAAAGCCGGTCTTGTCCCGCACCATGGCAATGGCGTTGTGGGGACAGCCTGCGGCGCAGGCGGTACAGCCAGTGCAGCGGCTCCGCTCTGCCAGCTTCGGCGCAAAGCTCTGCTGCGCCCCGCCGACGTTCTCCGTGCAGGGCTGATTTTCCAGCGCAGCCTGCAAGTAGCGCAGAGAGTCCTGCCGGGCGGCGGCCAGCGCCGCTTCTGCGGCATCCCAGTTGACGGACGACAGCAGCTCCGCTGTGTCCCCCTTGCCGATGACCCGGTCGGCAAGGCCGAGACGGCTGAGAATACTCACCGTGCGGGAACGCTCCGGCGCAGACAGCTCCGCCGGGGAAACCGTGGTGAAGAAGGGACGGTGGAACTGAACGGAAAACACCGTTCCGTGGAAGGAATTGGTCACCACATAGCTGGCATTTCGGAACAGATCCAGAAACTCTGCCGGGCCGGCGTCCAGAATCTGCCGGGCCTTGGGATGAACTTTCTGCCGGATGCCGCACAGCTGCACCACCGGCAGGCCAGTCTCCTGATGCAGCTGCGTGATATAGGGTGTCAGCGCGCCGGGGCGGCTGATGCAGTAGCAGAGGATATACCCGCCGGTGGGATAGTCCGCCGGGTGGTTGGACATGGAGGCCCACTGATCCGCAGTGAGCAGCAGGGTGGGATCCAGCACCACCGGCACATCCCTGCCGGTCGCCTCGCGGACGATCTCGCGGCCCTGCGTTTCCCGGACGGAAAGGTGGGAGAAGCCGTCCAGATAGCCTTTCAGCTCCGCCTGCATCCCGTCGGGGACAGCCGGGATCCCAAAGGACGGCGCGTAGGCAATGCGCCGTTTCCGGGAAAAGGTTCCGAAAAACACCGGGTCGAAACGGCCGTCCGGGAAGATCTTCGGATTCCAGATCTGGTCGCTGCCGGACAGGATCAGATCATAGGGAAGTTCCGCGTGCGCCAGCGCGTCAAAGCTTTCATAGTGATGCGCGGAGATGCGGAGATGATCCCGGCTGAACTGTTCAAACCGGCGGTAGCGCTCTGCCAGAGCCTTGTAGTGGAGGGCGGTGTGAGCGTCGTGGGCGGCGGAGCCAAGACCGGTAGGCCGTTTGAACAGGGCGTTATCCTGATTAACGAAATAGTCCACGATCTCGCAGTCCCAGCCGAAGCGTTCCACGGCCCGTTCCGTGGCTGCCGCCTGAAATAGAGCGCCATAATGATGGATATGGTAAAATGTGACAAGTCCCGCTTTCAACGAAACAACTCCCTTTCCGTTACTTCAGATCCATGACCACATTTTCCGGGGTCAGCAGATCGTCCTCGGCGATCCAGGCTTCTACCGGAACGACTTCAAATTCCGTTTCCGTCCGGCGGATGACCACCCGTTCCAGCCCGGCGTTGATGACCATGCGGCGGCACATGAGGCAGGACGTGGCGTCGTTCAGCAGCTCGCCGGTGGCGGCGTTGCGGCCCACCAGATAGATGGTGCCGCCCACCATATCCCGCCGGGAGGCGGAGATGATGGCGTTGGCCTCGGCGTGGACGCTGCGGCACAGCTCGTACCGCTCACCCCGCGGTACGTTCATGGCTTCGCGGGAGCAGTAGCCCATGTCCACACAGTTGGCCCGACCGCGGGGCGCGCCGTTGTAGCCGGTGGAAATGATCTCATCGTTCTTAACGATGATCGCGCCATAAATCCGCCGCAGGCAGGTAGCCCGCTCCAAAACCGTCTCGGCAATGTCCAGATAGTAGTTTTCCTTGCTGATGCGTTCCATAGGCAGCCCTCCTGTATTCGCCTGATTTTTTAACATCATATTTTATCATACCTGCTGCCGGATGACAAGGGGCAGACGCTTTCTCCCAAGACCTTCCTTGTAGGACGGCAATGCTCAAAGAGGATGTGCTCAACTGTTTCCAAATAGAAACGAGGGGGCTTTGTGTAATTTAAGCCTGAAAAGATTTGCTCTGGCAGAGGACTTTGGACAGTTTGTCCATTGCAAATCACACAGAAAAGTCTAAAATAAGTAGCTCTGTAAGAGCGTTGTGTGATTTGCACGGCAGGGCCGTGCGGAGAGGAATGAGTTTATGACTTATCATTATTTACTGGATCTTGCGCTGATTCTGCTGAGCACCAAGCTGCTGGGACTTTTGACTCAGCGCTTCCAGATGCCGCAGGTGGTAGGCGCTTTGCTGGCGGGCCTGATCCTTGGTCCTGCTGGTCTGAATATCCTGACGGAAACGGAGTTCATATCGCAGCTCAGCGAGCTGGGCGTCATTGTCCTGATGTTTTCCGCTGGTATGGGAACCGACATCAACGAATTGAAGCACAGCGGAAAGGCCGGTTTTCTGGTGGCGCTGCTGGGTGTCATCGTGCCGTTGGTCATGGGCGCGGCTTTGGCCTGCGGCGCTGCTGCGGCGGGACTGATCGAAAGCACCGGGATGCTGGAAAATGTGTTCATCGGTACGATCCTCACCGCAACTTCCGTCAGCATTACCGTGGAAACGCTGAAAGAGATGCACAAATTGGAGACCAAGGTAGGCAATACGATTCTGGCGGCCGCCCTGATCGACGATGTGCTGGGCATGATCGCCCTGACGCTGGTCAGCAGTCTGGCAGGCGGCGACGAGAGCATTGCCGTGGTGCTGCTGAAGATCGTGGGATTCTTCGTGTTTGCTCTGGCGCTGGGCTATGGCGCAAACCGCCTGTTCTGCTGGATGCTGAAGCGGCAGGGTGGCTGGGCGACCCACCGCAATTCCGTGCTGGCGTTTGTGCTGTGTCTGGTGATGGCCTACTGCGCGGAGGAGTTCTTCGGCGTGGCGGATATCACCGGCGCCTATGCCGCCGGTCTTGCTGTGGCCTGCACGCCCAAGGGAACGTACATCCAGTCCAAGTATAACCCGCTGGGGTATCTGCTGCTGACACCGGTGTTTTTCGCCGCCATCGGCATCAATGTAAAGCTGGACGGCGTCAGCAGCGGGATGCTGATTTTTTCCATTCTGCTGCTGGTGATCTCCGTTATTTCCAAGCTGGTGGGCTGCGGCTTGGGCGCAAAAGCCTGCGGCTTTACCGGCCAGGAGAGTATGCAGGTGGGCATGGGCATGGTCTGCCGCGGCGAAGTGGCGCTGATTGTAGCCAACCGCGGCCTTGCCATGGGCGTACTCAGCGCGGCGATGATGACCCCGGTGGTCATCACGGTGGTCGGCGGTACGATCCTGACGCCGATTCTGCTGAAGCTTGCCTTCCACGGCGAATCTCAGGGGAACCTCATGGAGAGCAGTCTGGCCGACCGCTACGAAAAAACGGAGCAGTTGGAGGACGCTTCCCAGCAGCTGCTGGATGCAGACGCAGCTCTGCGGCAGGAGCATAAGTAAATCGAACGCCGCCCGGAATCCGATTGGGATTCCGGGCGGCGTTTTTTGTGCAGAGATGGGAACCTCCCCTTCTCTCCTGCCCGTATTCTCTGACAAGCGCACTTCAGGGACGTTTTTTAACGTTTTGGTAAAATTTTTCTGCCGTATGAAACAGTTCTGTAAAACCTGATATATGATTTGGAAAAGTCACTTGAAGCGCCCTTTTTCCCGCTTTATACTCCAAGCTGTCAGATAGAGGAAAACGGTTTTCCGGGCAGTCCGGTTGCAGGCTGAACGATTTTGGGCGGTTTCAGTACCATCGATTGACAAGGGCAGACACGGTTTTGACGGGCAGAAATGCCCCCATACTGCGTCAAGCCCCTTGAGAATACGGCAGTATTCCCTGCAAGTCTTTCCTTGTCTGGGCACATTTCTGCTCCGGCAAAACTGCAAAGCACCTGCCAGCGATGAATTTACAAGTGATTTTTGGCTTTTGAGACGCAGGCGGGCTGACGCCCGCCAAGGCGAAAAGGGCAAAAAGCGCCGGAAAGACACGCTGGCAGGCGTATCTGCCCTTGCCAATCGATGGTATCGCAGCCCGAATGGCGTCAGTCGTCGAAGAGGGGATTGGTGATCCGCAGCTGAAGGCGGAAATAGGGGCCGTTGTCGGCAACGCCGGTGCAGCCGGTGCCGGCGGTGAACTGGAAGTACCCATCGCCGTTCCCCAGCGGATCCTCCGACAGCCGGTCGGTGTCCAGTGTCAGAGTCAGCACCACGTTGTTGCCCTCCTGAGTAATTTCTGCTTTTTGAATCAGCATACAGCTGCCGCTCAGCTCCCCGGCGGGGAAGTCCTCCGGGTACAGGGAGCCGTAACTGTGCAGAGATTCGACGGTTACGCCGTCCGCCAGTTCGCCGCTATCCAGAAAGGTGTCGTGAAAGGTCACAAAGAGCACGTTTCCGTTTTCCGGGAGGGACACCTCCGTATAGGGGATCTCGCAGTAGGCGGCGGTAAAATCACTGCCGTCCGCCAGCGGGGCGAAGGCCACGGTGACGCCGCCGGCGTCAATCTGGGCGGAGCGGACGGCCTCCCGGCGTCCCTGCATCCCCATGTAGTAGCTTTCTCCGGCCCCGGCCCAATAGGTGTCGGAACTGCTGGTAGCGCCGCTGCCGTAAGCGTCATAATCCAGGGGCATCCCCTGCTCATCGTAGACCAGGTTCAGCGAAACGTTTTCCACATGGGGGAAGCCCGGTACGCCGTTGATGCTGTTGGGGCCGCCGGTGACCACTTCAATGCTGGCCTGTCCTTTAATGTTGCAGTTTAGCAGCGGTTCATACAGAAACAGCAGCCGGCGGCGGATGCCGCTCTGACCATAAACCCAGTCCAGCATAGGAGCATACGTATCACGGTCGATCTGCACCAGAAAATCCCCCTCGTAAGGGGTAATGGTCAAGTTTTCCGGAGGAAAAGGATCGGGGTCTGCGGCATAGAGGGCGCGGACTTCCTCCTCCGTGGTGACAGGCGTCGGGGTGTCGTCAGCCGCACTGGCAGGGGAAGAATTGCCGCTGTCTGTTTTCTCCTCCTTCTGCGCCGGAGCGGCGCCGCAGGAAGCCAGAGAAATCAGCAGAAGAAGGGCAGACAGAAAAGCAAACGTTTTTTTCATGGTGTCACACATCCTTTCTCTAAGGGCATGATAACAGGCACAAAACGGGAAAATCGTTACAAATTGATAACAATCCGCGATGATTTGCAGCTTACGCCCCGCAGCGGCGGAGAATCGCCTCCATATCCGCCTCGTGGATCTTCACGAAGCCGCCGAAGGGGAAGCCGTTGGGCTTTTCGGCCCGATGCGCCACCATGGCAGGGATATCCTCCGCCTTGCCGCCCAGTTCCTCCAGCGCGGCAGGCATATGCAGGGCACGGAAAAATTCCCGCAGCCGCCGGATCCCGGCCTGCGCCGTGCGCTCCGGGTGGGCATAGTCCATCTCGCAGCCGAATACATTGATGGCGAACCGGGCGAAGCGCATGGGATCATGGCCGCAGACGTACTCCATCCATGCGGGCATGACCACGGCAAGGCCCGCGCCGTGGGCGCAGTCATAGAAGGCGGAAAGCTCATGCTCGATCTGGTGGCTGGCCCAATCCTGCTCCCGGCCAATGCCGCAGGAGTTGTTGTGGGCCAGCATTCCCGCCCACATGAGATCGGCGTGGGCGGCATAGTCATCGTGGCCTGCCAGCGCTCTGGGGGCGGCGTCCACCACGGTTTTCATCACGGCTTCACACAGCCGGTCCGTCAGGGCCACATCCGGGGTGTTGGTGAAATAGCGCTCGCATAGATGGGCCAGCATATCCACTGCGCCGCAGGCAAGCTGATAGTCCGGCAGAGAACAGGTGTAGGTGGGATCCAGCACGGAAAACTTGGGGCGGATGACGTCCGTCTTGGGGCAGCCCCATTTCAGGCTGCCGTTTTCCTGCGTAATCACGCAGCTGTCAGAGCCTTCGCTGCCGGCGGCGGAAATGGTCAGCACCGTGCCGACTGGCAGCGTGCGCTCAATCTTGGCCTTGCCGGTGAAGAAGTCCCAGAAATCACCGTCGTAGGGGACGCCCATGCCGATGGCCTTGGCGGTGTCGATGACGCTGCCGCCGCCAATGGCCAGCAGGAAGTCCACGCCCTCTTTTCTGGCAAGGGAAATTCCTTCATACACCTTGCCGCTGCGTGGATTGGCCTGCACGCCCCACAGCTCGCACCAGGGAATCCCCGCTTCTTTCAGGGACGCGGCGGCAGCATCGTAAGCGCCGTTTTTTAGCACGGAGCCGCCGCCTGCCACCAGCAGCACTTTACTGCCGCCGAACTGCCGCACCAGTGCGCCTACGCGGCTGGCCTCGCCCTGCCCGAAGGCAAAGAGGGTGGGGGAATAAAAGGTGAAGTTGTTCATAATTGACCTCCTGATTTCATATGAATAGGAAAATGGCTTTACAGCTGTTTGCAGACCTCTTCCGCGCAGCGCATTCCGTCCGCCGCGGCGGAGAGGATACCGCCGGCCCAGCCGCCGCCCTCCCCGCAGGGGTACAGCCCCCGGACAGGGGACTGGCGGGCGTCGTCCCGCAGCAGCCGCACGGGAGAGGAACTGCGGCTTTCCACGGCGGTAAGCACGGCGTCCGGCTGGTCGTAGCCTTTCAGCTTCCGCCCCAGAACCGGCAGGGCTTCCGCCAGAGATTCCGCCACAAAGTCCGGCAGGCAGTCCCAGAGATTCCCCCAGGTTACGCCGGGGCGGTAGCTGGGAATTACCCTGCCCGGCCCGGTGGAGGGACGCTTCAGAAGAAAATCCTCCACCCGCTGGGCGGGGGCAAGGTAATTGCCCTGACCGGCCTGATAGGCGGCGGATTCCAGCCTGCGCTGGAACGCGATGCCCGCCAGCGGGCCGTCGCCGCCGAAATCCTCCGGGGTTACGTTTACCAGCAAGGCCCCGTTGATGTTCTCCCTGTTCCGGGCAAATTCGCTCATGCCGTTGGTCACCACCCGGTGTTCCTCTGACGCGGCGGCAACCACTTCGCCGCCGGGACAGACGCAGAAGGAGAATACTCCCCGGCCATTGGGCAGATGACAACTTAATTTATAGGTAGACGCAGGCAGGTCGGGATGCCCTGCGTACTGCTTGTACTGGGCGGCGTCGCAGTCCGACTGCCGCTGCTCAATGCGGACGCCTACAGCGAAGGGCTTGGCCTCCATGGGAACGCTCCGGCGGTGCAGCATCTCAAAGGTGTCCCGGGCGGAGTGGCCGGGGCAGAGAATCAGATGGCGGCAGGGCAGGAAATCAGCGCCCTCCGGGCCGGTGACCGTGATGCCCTGCAAAGCGCCGTCCCGGATCTCAAGATCCGTCAGGCGATGCTCAAAGCGGATGTCCGCCCCCAGCGTCAGCAGCTCCTGCCGCAGATTTTTCAGGGCGATGTGGAGATAGTCCGTCCCCACATGGGGCTTGGCGTCATAGAGAATCTCCTCCGGCGCACCGCATTTTACCAGTTCCTCTAAAATAAAGCGGTGGCGGATGTCCTTGGTGCCGGTGTTCAGCTTGCCGTCGGAAAAAGCGCCGGCGCCGCCCTCGCCGAACTGGACGTTGCTGGTGAGATCCAGTTCCCCGGTGGCCCAGAACCGCTCCACATCGGCGGAACGCTCCTCCACCTTTCGCCCCCGCTCCAGCAGAATGGGTCTGGCTCCGGCACGGGCCAGCACCAGCGCGGCAAACAGACCCGCAGGGCCGGCGCCTACCACCACCGGCGGCAGCTCCGGAGGGGAAAGGGCCTCCGGCGGCTGATAGGCGGGACGGGGCGTTCCTCTGGAGATGTGCCTGTCCCGGCAGCGGCGCAGCACGGCGGCTTCGTTGGCCACTTCGGCCTCCACGGTGTAGACCATGCGGACGCCTTCCCGCGCGTCAATGCTGCGGCGCAGAATATGCAGCGACAGCAGGGCGTTTTCCTGAATCCGCAGGATACGGAGCACCTCGGCGCGGAGCGCGGGAAGCCCGCCGCCGGGGGAGAGTTTCAGATTTTCAATACGCAGCATAGGAAACCTCGCTTTCATTCTTTCCCATTGTAACATAGGCTTGCCGGAAGCGGTATGCTTTCTTTGCGCTGTTCACATCATTTTTAAAAATTTTTCAGGCAGTTTTAAGATTCCGGCCTTACACTACAGTCAAAGTTAAGGAAGTCCCAGCGGAACCCATTCAGGGAGCCGCTTCCAAGGAGGTTTGACTTATGTATAACGACGAACAGAATTTGTATCATTACACCTATCGCAAGGACGGCACGGAGCCGGGTCAGCGCTATGACGCAAAGCAGCCCAGCGTGGATGACCAGATCAACAGCTACCGCCAGCAGCAGGAGCAGCAGGCGTCTCAGCAGCCGCTGGAAAACCAGCCGCAGCCCCAGGGCGGTCAGAAGCCCCACAAGAGCGGTAAGAACCGCGTGGGTCTGAAGATCGCGTCTCTGGCGCTGGTGTGCGCCCTGCTGGGCGGTCTGGTAGGCGGCGGCACCGCCTATCTGGTGGGGAATCACTCCGGCAGCGACACTACAGAAGTGAATGTCTCCAACCGCAAGCCCACGGAGATTCAGGTCAAGACCGTGGACGGCAAGACCCCCATGACCGACGCGGAGCTGTATGCCGCCAACGTCAACAGCGTGGTTTCCATCAACATCACCGCAACCTCTGACCCCAACTTCTTCGGCCAGACCACCCAGACTGCCGGCGCCGGTTCCGGCTTTATCCTGACCCCGGACGGCTACATTGTCACCAACTACCATGTGGTGGGCGATGCGGACACCGTGAAGGTCACCCTTTACAACGGCGACAGCTATGACGCCAAGTATATCGGCGGCGATGAAGATTACGATATCGCCGTCATCAAGATCGAGGCATCCGACCTGCCCAATGTGACGCTGGGCAACAGCGACAGCCTGAATGTAGGCGACCATGTGCTGGCCATCGGCAACCCGCTGGGCGAGCTGACCTTCTCCATGAGCGAGGGCATCGCCTCCTCCGTAAACCGTGCCATTGATGTGGACGGCACGCCCTTCAACATGATTCAGGTTACTGCCGCCATTAACCCCGGCAACTCCGGCGGCCCGCTGTTCAATGAGTACGGCGAGGTGGTGGGCATTGTGTCCGCCAAGTATTCCAGCTATGCCAGCCAGAGCGTAGAAGGTCTGGGCTTCGCAATCCCCATCAACGATGTGGCAGCCATGATTCAGGACATCATGACCAACGGCTATGTCAGCAACAAGGCATATCTGGGCATCACTCCCGGCACCATGAATGAGCAGATGGCGGCTCAGTACCGCTATGATGTGACCAAGGGCGTGTTCGTCTACTCCGTTGAGTCCGGCAGCGCCGCTGACAAGGCGGGGCTGAAGATGGGCGACGTCATCATGAAGGTGGACGGCACGGATGTGGACTCCTATCAGGATCTGGTGGCGCTGAAGAAGAAGTACTCCGCCGGGGATGAATCCACCTTCACCATCTACCGGGACGGCCAGCAGCAGGAGGTCTCTATAACCTGGGGCGCTGTGCCTGCGGATCAGGCTACCGAGAACAGCAGCAGCCAGTCTCAGCAGAACCAGAATGACAACAGCAATTCCAATAACGGCAGCAGCGGCTATTACACCAATCCTTGGGATATCTTCAATTACTATTTCGGCAATCAGCGGTAAGAACCGCTCCATCCAGACGAAGCGCTGTGCAACGCACAGCGCTTCGCTTTTTTGTGTCTGCCAACCGTGTATCGGATTTTCCGGGGCAGGCGGAGAGTATGCAAAAAGCACACCGCAAAAATCAAGAGATGCGGCGGGTTTATTTTACGGAAGCAGAAATTTCCAACAAAACGGAAAATATTTTGAGAATTTCCATTTCCCTCGACAAATTCAGACAAAATAGCGCCGCTGTCTTGTGTATGATACAAGTACCCTTCAACCGGCAGAACGTGCAGACGCACAGGCGTCCATCATGCAGGGAAAATCTGCCGGCTACGGGGGTTCCTTCCGTAGAGAGTGTTAAGAATTTGCTAAGGATGCGGTCAACGCAAGAAAGGATTGTACTTATGAATGCACTGAGAAAAGAATATGTCCTCCTGTTCAATGCCCTGACGGACACGGAGGAGGCCCTGCGGCAGCTGTGTGCCGACCTGATTTCCGTTCAGCAGCAAGCTGAGGAGCTGTTTCTGGAAGAACCGCCGGATATGCTGCCCCCAGCGAAAAACGCCTGAGCGACGGATGTGCAAAATAGCACATGACAGCGGGTGCGATGTGTGGTATCCTGAAGAAAATACATTCTTTGGAGGAAGCTATGCTGCATATCGGCTGTCATCTGTCCTCGTCCAAAGGCTTTCTGGCCATGGGCCGGCAGGCATGGAAGCTGGGGGCGGATACTTTTCAGTTTTTTACCCGGAATCCGCGGGGGAGTAAAGCCAGAGAGCTGGACAGCGCCGATGCGGCGGCGCTGATGGCTCTGCTGGCAGAGCGGAACTTTGCGCCGGTCATTGCCCACGCGCCCTACACGCTGAATCTTTGCAGTGCTGAGGAGAAAAACCGAAGCTTTGCACGGGAGATCATGGCGGACGATCTTCGGCGTATGGAATATCTGCCCGGCCAGCTGTATAATTTCCACCCCGGCAGCCATGTGGGACAGGGGATGGAAAACGGCATTGCCTGCATTGCCGATGCCCTGAACGCCATCCTGACGCCGGAGCAGTCCACCACCGTCCTGCTGGAAACCATGTCCGGCAAGGGCAGCGAGGTGGGCGGCCGGTTTGAAGAACTGCGGGAAATTCTGGATCGGGTGGAGCTGTCCGACCGCATGGGCGTGTGTCTGGATACCTGCCATGTCTCCGATGCCGGATACGCGCTTGCGGAGGATCTGGACGGCGTTCTGACGGAGTTTGACCGCGTGATCGGCCTGAACCGGCTGAAGGCCGTCCATCTCAATGACAGCCTGAATCCCTGCGGCGCGCATAAGGATCGCCACGCCCGGATCGGAGAGGGCTGCATCGGATTGGAGGCTCTGCGCCGGGTGGTGAACCATCCGGCACTGAAGGACCTCCCCTTCTGTTTGGAAACGCCGAACGAACTGCCCGGTTATGCCGCGGAGATCGCGCTGATGCGGAGTCTGGCGGAATAAAGCGGCGAGAATGTCCCGGAGGAGAACCAATGGGATGGGTTAGGGATTTCGTTGTTTTTTCAGTTCGTATCCGGTAGGACAGCCACCGCCGATTTGGCCGATTGACCACAGTTGGAATGTGGTCAAGTGAATCTCAAGAATTAAACTTTTAACGCAGAAAAACCGCCCAAAAAGGCGTTTTTTCAAAGAAAGGTGGTCGGAGTGCAGGGACTCGAACCCTGGGCCTCCTGCTCCCAAACCTATGTCTGAACCTTCAGCCAGACCTCTTGCACCATCTTTGGCGCTTTCCGTCACTCCTGCGGTTTCTCTTTGGAACTCTTTTGCCCTGTTCGTTTCAGGCACCGCTTTCGTCTTTTGGGATTTGTGTGGGATGAAATTCTGTATATTAAAAGTGCTTCCGACCGGGTTTACATCCAACAGCGGGTGTTTTGCCGCAGAGAGCCGCTCAGGAATTGCGCCGCATAAACAAGGAAATAAGCGCGATGACAAAAAGACAGCAGGCTGACTTGGATGATAGCCAGCCTGCTGAGCGAAAATGTTTATTCGATGTTTTGTCTTTCAGCGGCAATGCGTGTTCTTTTACCTGAGAATGCAATGCCGATTTTTATAATTGACGTAACATTCATTGCCTGCAGATCAACGCTGTACGCACGGCCGTTAATCTGTTGCAAGGCAACATTGGCAAGGTCGTCAAGCCGTAGCTGGAGAACATAAAATGGGT
>ENA-UEQK01001060-UEQK01001060.1-human-gut-metagenome-genome-assembly--contig:-NODE-1060-length-17832-cov-231.211377_pt1 | contig 17832 bp, 10 predicted proteins | sample MGYA00242939_ERZ507942 | MGnify/ENA primary metagenome ERZ507942 (study PRJEB26167, sample SAMN06115485) | human gut metagenome | host: Homo sapiens | place: China:Chongqing | collected 2015-03-30... | reverse complement strand
AGGCTTTCAAGTCGGACAAGGAGGTGAGAAGCCAGGCCGAGAAGCTGTTGCTCAAGCATCCGAAGGAGAAGAAACGCCAGTCGGACGGCAACAAGGAGCGCCGGGCGGACAACGCTGTGAGAAGCGTAAAGCCGCAGAAGTATACACCCCTTGGAAAGATTGACCTCGACAGCCTGGGCAAGAAGCCTGCCGCCAAACCGGCGGCGCCGGCCGAAAAGCCACAGGAGGCTGCCGTTGCAGAACAGCCTAAGCCCGAGGTGAAAGAGTCTGCTGCCGCTACGGTGCAGGCCAAGAGCCAGGAGCCTAAGCCCGAACAGCCGGTTGCGGCGGCTGAGAAGAAGCCGGCAGAGCCAGCACAGCCCGCAGGCAATACTACAGCTGTTGTCGAAGAGAAGAAGACTGAGCCTGAAAAGGTTCAGCCCGAAGCAAAACCCGAGGCCAAGGCCGCAGAGCCGCAGGCACAGCAGCCGGCAGCACCCGAAAAGCCGGCAGAGCCGGAACCCGTAAAAGAAGAGAGCAAAATCTTCACACTGAAGAGCGAGAAGAAGCTCGCACCGAAGGTGAACGTGCTCGGAAAGATTGACCTCGACTCGCTCAACCAGAGCACCCGTCCGAAGAAGAAGACCAAGGAGGAGCGCCGCAAGGAGCGCGAGGAGAAGGCCATGCAGGCTCATCCCGACGGAAAGAAGAAACGTTCGCGCATAACAAAGGAGCGCGTAAACATAGACCAGGCCGTTAAGCAGAACAACAACGGCGGTGGCGACAGCCACGCAGACAAGGGCAACGCCAAGAAGAAGAACCGCAAGCGCAACCACAAGCCGCTCGAGGTTAACGAGGAAGACGTTGCACGTCAGGTAAAGGAAACTCTGGCACGACTCACCAGCAAGGGCCAGAACAAGAAGGGAGCCAAGTACCGCAAGGAGAAGCGCGAGGCCGCTCAGGAGCATCTGAAGGAGCAGCGCGCCGAGGCAAAGGCAGAGAGCAAGACGCTGAAGCTTACGGAGTTTGTAACCGTGAGCGAGCTTGCGAGCATGATGAACGTATCTGTAAACCAGGTAATCGGTACATGTATGAGCGTAGGCATCATGGTTTCTATCAACCAGCGACTCGACGCCGAGACCATCAACCTTGTTGCCGACGAGTTCGGTTTCAAGACAGAGTATGTAAGTGCGGAAGTTTCTGAAGCCATAACCGAGGAGGAGGACGACGAGAACGATCTCGTGCCGCGCGCTCCTATCGTAACAGTGATGGGACACGTAGATCACGGTAAGACATCGCTCCTCGACCACATACGCAACACCAACGTGATTGCCGGTGAGGCAGGAGGCATCACGCAGCACATCGGAGCATATAACGTTACGCTTGCCGACGGCCGCAAGATAACCTTCCTCGACACCCCGGGACACGAGGCCTTCACCGCCATGCGTGCCCGCGGAGCTCAGGTAACCGACATCGCCATCATCATCATATCTGCCGACGACAGCGTCATGCCTACCACACGCGAGGCCATCGCTCACGCCCAGGCAGCCAACGTTCCGATGGTGTTTGCCATAAACAAGATAGACAAGCCGGGAGCCAACCCGGACAAGATACGCGAAGACCTGGCCAACATGAACCTGCTCGTAGAGGAGTGGGGCGGTAAGTACCAGTGTCAGGAGATAAGTGCCAAGAAGGGCATCGGCGTTGACGACCTTCTGGAGAAGGTGCTTCTCGAGGCAGAGATGCTCGACCTCAAGGCCAATCCTAACCGCAAGGCTACGGGCAGCATCATCGAGTCGTCGCTCGACAAGGGTCGCGGATATGTGTCTACGGTGCTTGTAAGCAACGGAACACTGCGCGTAGGCGACAACGTGATAGCCGGAACAAGCTACGGCCGCATCAAGGCCATGTTCAACGAGCGTAACCAGCGCATCGAGAAGGCATCTCCCGCAGAGCCTGCCATCATTCTCGGTCTTAACGGAGCGCCTACAGCCGGCGACACCTTCCATGTGCTTGAGACCGAGCAGGAGGCACGCGAGATAGCCAACAAGCGTCTGCAGCTGCAGCGCGAGCAGGGCTTGCGCACACAGAAGCGACTCACCCTCAGCGACATCAGCCACCGCATTGCCCTCGGTTCGTTCAAGGAGCTTAACATCATCGTCAAGGGTGACACCGACGGTAGTATCGAGGCTCTTAGCGACTCGTTCATCAAGCTCTCTACAGAGAAGATCAAGGTGGACGTAATCTACAAGGCCGTAGGTCAGATTTCAGAGAGCGACGTTACGCTTGCCGATGCTTCTGACGCCCTCATCGTGGGCTTCCAGGTTCGTCCTTCGGCAGCAGCCCGCAAGCTTGCCGACCAGGAAGGCGTTGAAATCAACACCTATTCGGTTATCTATGATGCCATAGAAGACGTCAAGTCGGCTATGGAGGGTATGCTCGAGAAGGTCAAGAAGGAGGTTGTTACCGGTCAGGTTGAGGTTCGTGAGGTTTACCACATCTCTAAGGTCGGAACCGTTGCCGGAGCTTATGTTACCGAAGGCAAGGTTCACCGCACCGACAAGGCGCGCGTCGTGCGCGACGGTATCGTGGTTCATACCGGCGAAATCAATGCCCTGAAGCGCTTCAAGGACGACGTCAAGGAGGTTGGCGTCAACTTCGAGTGCGGTATCAGTCTGGTCAACTTTAACGACATTCAGGTGGGCGATATCCTCGAGACCTTCATGGAGATTGAGGTTAAGCAGAAGCTATAACATAACGAGTGATTTTTCTTTCACAAATAGATTCTTCATTATGCGCCGTTCCTTTTAAGGGGCGGCGCTTTTTTGTGCCGTGAAATTTTATTCATATTTAATTCACTATTATTTTGCGCCATACACTATTTATACTATATTTGCACTCGTTTAATGCGATTAACCTAAATTCTGATATAATAAATGAAAAAGCTTATCGGTGCCGTTTTGTTCGGTGCGTGTGTCCTGACCGCCAATGCGCAGGACGAAATACTGAGGCTGAAGATGCTTACAAGGGTCGACTACCAGAGAGAATACATCAACGGTGAGGCCATACACGACAACTCCGGCTTTAAGGGAAAATATCTTATGTTTGCCATAGACGGAAAGATAGACGAGCATTTCTCTTATGCCTATCGCCAGCGTCTTAACGTGGGTCATTCAGACATGAGTTTCTTTGATGCTACTGACTGGGCCCGCGTAGTATATACTCCCGACGGCCAGTGGGAGTTTTCGGCAGGTAAGGATGTCGTGGCAGTGGGCGGATATGAGTATGACAAGAACCCCGTGGACGTCTACGCAGCATCTGAATACTGGAACAACATATCGCCCTTCCAGCTCGCGGCCACTGTCAGCTACACCACGCCAGGCAGGCACAGCAAGTTTATAGCGCAGTGCAGCCAGAGCATCTACCGCTCCAATGCCCCCGACATGTATTCGTATAACCTTATGTGGATAGGCAACCACGGCTGCCTGGGCACGATGTATTCGGCCAATCTTGTTGAATATATGCCCGGCAAGTATATCAGCTATCTTGCTCTCGGCCATAAGCTCACGCTCGGCAAGCTGTGCATCGAGGCCGACTTCATGAACCGCGCCTCGTCGGGGCACACATTCCTGTTTAAAGACTGCTCTATAATGGCAGAGCTTGCCTATCGCCCGATAGAGAAGCTTAATCTGCTCGGCAAGGTTACTTACGATGTAAACCATACGGGCAAGGATGCCGACTATTCGGTGTACGACGGCACGGAGCTTACCTCAGTTGGCGGCGGCGTAGAGTTTTATCCGCGCGACAACATCCGCCTGCACGCCATGTATGCACATACGTTCGGCACCAACGGCAATCCCGAAGGCACCATGAAGCCCGGACGCGACTATATGAGCGTAGGTCTTACGTGGAACGTCAACCTGCTTAGCCTGAAGAATCCCTGGAAGAAAGACGACAACTAAAGACCGTTCTTTCTGACTGTTATACTGTCGTCCGGCTGTCCTGACACAGCGGCATGCAGCCGGACGCCTTGCAGAACAAAAGATATAACTTAACCTTAATAACTGCTATGATGAAGACAATGTTAAAGAGAGTCTGGCAGGCCATACCGAGCGGAATAGTCTGTCTGTGCGTAATTTTTGCGCTTTTCGGTTACATCGGTTCAATCATGGGCGTGCCCAATATGCTTAACACCATAATGAAGACTGCCCACGACCTTCTGCTCAACACCGTGTTTTATCTCATGGGTATCTGCGTCATCACGGGCGCCATAGGCCGCCTGTTTGTTGAGTTCGGCGTGGTGAGCCTGCTCGAGAAGCTGCTCCGCCCGCTCATGCGTCCGCTTTTCAATCTGCCCGGAGTGGCATCGCTCGGAGCCGTAATGACCTTCCTGTCGGACAATCCGGCCATCATCTCGCTGTCGCAGGACAAGCGCTTCAGCAGTTATTTCAAGAAATATCAATTTATCTCGCTCACCAACTTCGGCACGGCCTTCGGTATGGGTCTGCTCGTCATGGTGTTCATGGTGGGGCAGGGTTTCTACATCGAGCCTCTGATAGGCCTCTTCGGAGCCTTTGTCGGCTGCATCGTGTCCACCCGCCTCATGCAGCGCAAGATTCTGAAGGCATACCCGCAGTATGCCGAAGAGCAGGTGTGCGACCCGCATGAGGTGGAGGAAGAGGAGCAGAAGGAAGAGCAGAAGAGCCTGTTCCTGCGCACGCTCAACTCGCTTCTCGACGGCGGACGCACCGGTGTAGACATCGGCATAGCCATCATTCCCGGTGTGCTCATTATATCTACGCTCGTCATGATGCTAACGTTCGGCGCCGGAGCCAACGGCTACGACGGCTCGCCGTATCAGGGCGTAGAGCTTCTGCCGTGGCTCGCCAACAAGATCGACTTTCTGTTTGCGTGGCTCTTCGGCTTCAACGACCCGCATCAGGTGGCATTCCCCATAACAGCTCTCGGCGCCGTTGGCGCGTCGCTCGGCCTTATACCCGGCTTTATGAGCGCCGGATGGGTAGACGGCAACGCCATAGCCGTGTTCACAGCCATCGGAATGTGCTGGAGCGGATACCTCAGCACGCATACAGCCATGCTCGATTCTCTCGGCTATCGCGAGCTGACGTCCAAGGCCATTGTTTCGCATACCATCGGCGGCATTGCAGCCGGCATGGTGGCGCATTGGACTTATGTGCTCGTGATGCTGCTATAAAAAAGTTTTGATAAAAACTCGTCACTCGTCACATCTCCATGTATCATTCTGATTATCAGCAGTATAAGGTGTGACGAGTTGAAAGTCCCACTCATCACGCGTGACGAGTGGGATTTTTAACTCGTCACGCTCTATGGCGTTGACATACAGCCGTTTATGTATGTTTGTGACGAGTGATGAGTTTTTAAGAAAAAATTTTGTGTGCGTTTAATAGTCTGTCCTTTCCTGAGTTTGGTTGACTTCAGTCTGTCCTTTTCCTTATAAAAGTTGACTCCGGTTATACTTTATAACTGTTATTGGTTGACTCTACTTATTATAAACCACAAGCCTTTGTTTATACTTTCAGCCTGAAGACACGCCTTTCGCATTATAAAATGCCGTCTTTTACATCATAAAATGCCACGTTTCGCATTGCGAAAGGTCACATATTGCAGCCTTATTTGCCACACTTATCCACGCTGTTTGCCAGTGTATATACTTCAACACAAAACAGTCATTATACCTCATATAGTTTTCTCTATTTTGCAGAAAACATGCTTTCTGCCGTCTTTCTTGGTTTCCTTATTTGCGGCCATAAGTTTTCGTGCATTTTTATCTAAATCCGTTTAAATCTTGTCTTTTTGACGTTTATTTGTTATATTTGCTGTCAAATTAATCGTCAGACTTAGATTAGCTGACCATAAAACCTTTGCCTATGAAAAAGATTATGCTATTTTTGCTTTCGCTTATGTGTTTGGGCGGATGTGCCGACGAGCCGGTTACTGTTGACAACACCACCGTTAGGCAGCTCGACCTCAAGCGGTTTATGGGCCGCTGGTATGAGATAGCGCGCTACGACCATAAGTTTGAGCGCGGAATGACAAACGTTACGGCTACATACACCCTGCTCGACAACGGCAGGATAGAGGTGGTGAACGAAGGCCTGAAGGACGGCAAGCGCAAGACGGCCAACGGCAAGGGCAAGCTGCCCGACGCGTTTGAGCCGGGCAAGCTGAAGGTGGCTTTCTTCCTGTGGTTCTATGCCGACTATTACGTGCTCGACATTGCGCCCGACTACAGTTATGCGCTCGTGGGCAGCAGTTCTGACAAATATCTTTGGATAATGAGCCGCACAAAGGCCCTGCCGCAGTCGGTGCTGACCGGTCTTCTCGACAACTTGCAGCGTCGCGGCTACGACACCACAAAGCTTATCTGGGTAAAACAGTGAGCATGGGCTTAATCATAATCACTGCTTTTTGAGTTATAAGCCGTCAGAAGCAAAAGAAGAAATATTTTGGATAACGCCGCAGCAAGATAAAATCCGTTTTGTAGTTTTGTCCGTTGAGGCTTTGGGTCGTGTCCTGCTGTTTCTTCTTTTGCTTTCTTTTTGTTTGTTTTACTTGCCTTTCCGTGGCTATTAGTTCCTTTAGTATTTCTTTTTAGGTATGGTTGCACATAATATGCCGTGCTTGCATGAAAGCAATCAAATTAGTTAAATATTTGACTATCTCGGTAAAAAGATGTACTTTTGCAGCCGAAAAGAAAAAGAAGAATTTTATGGAGGATAACAACGGACATTTTTCATCGCGTGACTGCATCATCCAACTTATAAGTACGCGTATGGCGTCGCGCCAGGCCATGCAGCGCCTTTTGCGTGATTCGGGCGCAGGCATCACTTTCGAGATGCTTCAGATAATGAGCTGTCTGTGGACAGAACAGGGCATATCGCAGCAGACGCTGGCGGTGAGGACGTCGAAGGATAAGGCCTGTCTTACTAATCTTATGCTGAATCTTGAGAAGAAAGGCTATGTCTGCAGGCGTGAAGACCCTAAGGACAAGCGCAACAAGCTGGTTTATCTTACTGATGAGGGCGAGGCCTTCAGACGATGGATATCTCCCAAGCTGTCGGCATATTATACGCGGCTTGACGAGATACTGGGCAAAGATGTTATCAAGCAGACGGAGAAACTATTAAAAGACCTGCAGCATGCAATCGAGACATATTAGAACTTTTATCGTTGCGCTCCTGACATCGTCGGCGGCACTGCCGGCATGTGCGCAGACAGCGTGCGACACGTTGTATCTCAGTGTTGAGGAGCTTTTGTCAAAGGTGTCGCGCAGTCATCTTCAGGTGGCAGCCGACCGCCTGAAGGAGCAGATGGCTGCCGAGCGCGCCAAGACGGCACGCATGTCGAGGCTGCCTTCGGTCAGCGTGGGGCTGCGTGCCGGATATTTGGGCCAGCCGATAGTGTGGGAGAACGGACTGAGCCACGCCACCAGGCCCGACTCGCCCGACTGGCAGCAGAACTATACGGTAGACGTAAGTCAGCCCGTATATCAGGGCGGCAGGATAAAATACTCCATACGCAAGGCCGACCTTGAGCAGGAACTTGCGCGGCTGCAGACTGCTGCCGACGAGGGCGACATAAGGCTTGCCATGCTCAGCCGCTACCTTGAACTCTTCAGCATGTATAAGCAGCACATGGTGCTTGACAGAAAGATTGCTGAGTCGGAGCGTAGGCTGAAGGACATACGCCGCCTGAAGGCCGAGGGCGTAATAACCAACAACGACGTGCTGCGCAGCGAGCTGCAGCTCACAGACGACCGGCTGGCACTGCAGGAGACAGACAATGACATACGCATAGCCTCGCAGCAGATAGACATCCTTCTCGGGCTCGACGAGCGCCTGCTGCTCATGCCCGACACGGCTTTGCTGGCAGACGAGCGTCATGTGGACAACTATGAATACTATGTTGAGCGCGCATCGCTTGCCGACCCTTCGGTGCTTGCGCTGCACAAGCAGACCGAGATAGCCGAAAACAACGTGTGCATAAAGCAGTCGGCATTGCGCCCCTCTGTATCTCTCACGGCGTCTAACACGCTGGCGCGTCCCGTTTCGCGCACTATGGCCGACATGTATAACAACGCATGGAACGTGGGCGTGTCGGTGTCTTATCCGCTGTCGGCACTCTATACCGACCGCCATCAGCTGCGCGAGGCACGGCAGAACGTTCAGCTCATGCATAACGCCGAGGAGCAGAAACAGCAGCAGATACGCATGGCCGTGCAGTCGGCCCTGCTGCGCCACCGTGAGGCCATCAGCCGTGTAGAGGCCCTGAAGCTTTCGGTGAGGCAGGCATCTGAGAACTACCGCATAATGTATAACAGGTATATGAACCAGCTTGCAATACTGACAGACCTGCTCGACGCCGACAACCTAAGGCTTAACGCCGAGCTGCAGCTTACCACGGCACGCACGCAGGTGGCATACACCTACTATGAACTGCAGCGCGCTGTCGGCGAACTGTAGTAAGGACAACATTTTATTAAAGTAACCTACATAAACGACATGTCTATAATCCATCTGAAATATAAGCGTCTGAAGCAACGGCGCCGCCGCAATATCATTCTTAACATAGTGTGTGTCATCATAGCCGGCTCTGGACTGGCCTGGACCGCAAACTATTTCTGGCGATACATCAGCTACGAAATAACCAACGACGCGTTTGTAGACCAGTATATAGCCCCGATAAACGTCCGTGTGGGCGGATATATCCAGGAAGTGCGCTTCCGCGAGCATCAGTTTGTGCATCAGGGCGACACCCTTGTTGTGCTCGACAACCGCGAATATCTGATAAAGCAGAAGGAGGCACAGGCCGCCCTGCTCAACGCCCGCGGTTCGCGCGGGGTGCTGGCTTCGGGCATACAGACGTCGCACACGCGCATAGCCGAGCAGGATGCCAACCTTGCCGAGGCAAAGGCAAAGCTGTGGCAGGCGCAGCAGGACTACAAGCGATACGAGCGCCTGCTGCATGAAGAGTCGGTGCCCGAGCAGCAGTTTGAGCAGGCAAAGGCCAACTATGAGGCTGCCAAGGCACGCTATGACGCTCTGCTGCGGCAGAAGGAGGCCGCCAGTTCGCAGTATGACGAGACAAGCAAGAAGCAGGTGGGCGTTGAGGCTGGTATACTCAGTGCTGAGGCGGCTCTTGACATGGCCAACCTCAACCTGTCGTACACCGTGGTAACGGCGCCATACAGCGGCTACATGGGCCGCCGCACGCTCGAGCCGGGCCAGTATGTCAGCGCCGGACAGACGCTCTCGTACATCGTCAGGCAGTCGGGCAAGTGGATAACGGCCAACTATCGCGAAACTCAGATAGCCAACATCTATATAGGCCAGCCTGTGCGCATAAAGGTCGACGGCGTGCCCGGCCGCGTGTTCCACGGCCATGTTACGGCCATATCAGAGGCTACGGGCTCTAAATATTCGCTTGTGCCTACCGACAATTCGGCAGGAAACTTTGTGAAGGTGCAGCAGCGCATACCCGTGCGCATCGACATCGACGACGCCGGCGAGGAGAGCATGAGGCTGCTGCGTGCAGGCATGATGGTTGAAACAGAAGCACTCAGACGCAAATGAAAACAGCCAAGGAGCTCGACATACCCGTCAGGTCGTGGGTGCCCGACCGTCTGGCCGTGGCAGCAGTGTTTATTATCATGCTGCCCATAGCCATGCTCAACGGCACCTATACCGGAAGCATGGTGGAGGTGTCTAATACGCTGGGCGTATACACCGAGGACATCACCATAGGCTATTATGCCGCGTCGGCCGGCATGGCCGTGGCCTATCCCATAGTGCCCAAGATTCTTAACGCGCTGCCGGCAAAGACGCTTCTGCTTGTCGACCTCGTGCTGCAGTTCTTCTTGAGCTGGTTTTGCGCCCGTCAGGCCAACATCGACCTCCTGATAACCGCAAGTTTCATCATCGGCTTTCTCAAGGGCTTTCTCATGCTGTGGATAATACGCCGCATAAAGTTCATATTCAGTCCGAAAGACGTGCGCAGCGAGTTTTATGCCTATTTCTATCCGCTCGTGTTCGGCGGCGGCCAGCTCTCGATGGTCATCACGGCCCTGCTGGCCTATCATTACGACTGGAAGTATATGTACTACTTCATGATGCTCCTTCTGGCCGTGGCCATATTGTCGGTCATCATGTTCTTCCGCATCGACCGTCAGGCACGCCCCATACCCTGGAAAGAGCTTCATCCGCGCGAGATGCTCATAATATCCACCGGCCTGCTCATGCTCATCTATGTGATAACCTACGGCAAGACGCTCGACTGGATGGCCTCTCCGCGCATACGCATCTACATCGTCATAGCCCCTCTGCTCGTGGCACTGTTCCTTTGGGAGCAGTTTCATTCGCCCCGTCCGTTCGTAAGCCTTAAGCCCCTGTTCCAGTGGAAAGCCATTCTCGGATATTTCTATATGATGCTTGTGATGTTCTTCAGCACGTCCACGAGCCTGCTGACAAGTTATATGACCACAATACTGCATGTCGACAACACCCGCACCTACACCATATACATCTGGCTCCTGCCGGGCTATGTCCTCGGCGCGTTCATCTGTTTCTGGTGGTTCCGCTGGCAGCGGTGGCGTTTCCGTTTCTTCATTGCCGGCGGCATGTCGTGTTTTGCCCTGTTCTTTGGCATGCTCTATTTCGGCATATCGCCCGACAGCACCTACGAGATGCTCTATCTGCCGATGTTCCTGCGAGGTCTGGGCATGCTTGCGCTGATAATAGCCTTCGCGCTTTTTGCCGTAGAAGACCTTCAGCCCAAGTATCTGCTCTCCAACGCCTTCTTCCTCATAACGTTCCGCTCGGTGCTTACGCCGGTCATAGCCTCGGCATTCTACAGCAACACGCTCTATCGCCTGCAGCAGCGCTATATGGTTGAGCTGTCGGAGACCATGTCGGCCGCCGACCCTCTTGCCGCGTCGCGCTGGCAGTCGGCCTTCAGCAGTGCGCTGGCGCAGGGACACGGAGCCGACGAGGCAATGCAGATGGCCACTAACACGCTCAACACCATTCTGCAGCAGCAGGGCACTCTGCTCGCGCTGAAGCATATTCTGGGTTGGCTCTTTGCCGTGACGCTGGCAATAGCCATAATATCACGCTTCATTCCGTTCCACAAGACCGTGCGCGTACCGGTGGTAAGGACAGGCGAGGATATGGTCTGATGCTGTGTATGTTATGCCAGTATAGCCTGTCAGGTCCTCATGGCGATAGGCATATTTGTAAATAAAAGCGAAAAATTCCGGACGTTTGACGCTCTCAGAATGGCGGTGCCCGTCGCAGAAGCGCGGTTTGGCGTGAAAATGGCCGAAAATCTCACGCTTTTGATAAACTGTTGATTAGCAGCGGTTTATGCTGTTTGTGAAGTGAAACAGCAACAGTTAAAAAATATTACCGGGCCACTTTCGCATCAAAAGTGGCCCGTTTACGATATCATACTTATGCTTTTGCAGCCTGAAAATGCAGCTTTTGGATATAAAAATCAGCCATTTCAGGCTCTTAAAATATCTTAGATGTGAATATGTGTTAATAAACTTACGCTGTTAATACCGTTAAATTAACATCCGTTATATATTATTTTCCTAGATTGAAAAAATATTTTGTCATGACTTTTTACTGCCGATTTTGTAAGTCATAAATTTCCATTTATGCAGTTAATCGTAGATTTCCATTCTCTGTGTAACACGGTATACAGCGTATTTCTGATACTCCGTCTGATTTACTCAATAATTCAATACCTATGTCAGCACATACTTTCAGGTCTAAACTATCATTGACAACCTTTTTAAGGTAAGATTACTAAAGTGTCTTAAACCTGTGGTTTCCAGTCGTTTACCAGATTAAATAGTTCTTCAACACTTTCTATGTTCATTTTCTTACGCAGTCTGTAGCGTGCTTTCTGAAGACTTTCGGTTGATATTCCTAAGGCTGTTGCCGTTTCTTTTACAGGTATCTTCATGCGCATAAACCCGAGAATAAGGATGTCGTTATGTGTAAGTTGCGGATATGTCTTTTTGATATATTCCACAAAGTCTGTATTTATAGTGGCTTCGAGCATGTCAAGGCGTGTCATGGCTGTCTGCCGTGCTGTGGCTTCACCGACAATCTGTGCCACGGTTTCAGCGTTCTTGTTTTTTGTCTTCTCCAGTTCATTTATGGTCTGGTTCATCTTCAGCGAAATCAGCTCGTTTTCCAGTTTCTTGTATTCCACTTCTGTTTCAAGCCGCTTGTGCTCTTCCTCTTCTGTCTTCAGCCGCATTTTGTTTTGTCTGTACAGCAGCAATATTATTATGCATGCGGCTATGGCCGTCAAGGCGAGTCCGCTGAACAGCAGTATTCTTATGATGTGCGTCTTTTCAGCTTCGCGTATTATCCTGTTATATTTATATTGTTCTTTTATAACGGCGATGCGCTGTGCAGTTTCTCCGTTTTTAATCACGCCCGCAAGGCTGTCGTATTTGTCTCGGTTGCGTATGTATTCTGTCAGATTTCCGTTGATGCTGTCAGAGCGCATAATTATTTTCAGGGCATTGGCTTCGTTTTCCATTTCGCCGTATCTCGACGAGTATTCCATGCTCATCTTTGCATATATCCGCGAACTGTCCGTCTGTCCCTCTTTTTCCAGCAGCATTGAGTGTACATAGTAGGTCTGAGACAGATATCTGTCGTCTTTCAGCGGATTGCTCTCGAGCCTTTTTATAGTTTCCCATGCTTTGGCGGTTTGTCCTGTTGCATAGAACATTTCTGCCATGTTGGCCATGTCCATATACAGCCATGTCTTTTTGCCCGGAAAGTCTTTCTTGTCCAGCTCAAGGAGATTTTTCATGCACGTAAGAGCTGTTTTGTAATCGTTGTCGAGGGTAAAGGCATAATACGCCATCATTCTCCAGTAATATTGTGAGCTGTAGTTACCTGCTTTTCTTATGTGATAATATTTTGTTGATTTCAGCAAGTTATATCCCTCGCGTTTCTGTCCAATTATTCCGCATATAATTCCGAGATGCGAGTTCGCCTCAAACACTCCTACGCTGTCTCCTTCTTCTTTAAATGCAGCCGCAGCACGGTGAAACTGCCGGTATGCCACCGGAAGATTGCCATTCTCCCATTCTGTCATGGCTTGCTCGAATATTGTCCGGCTGTTTTCGCTTTCTGAACAGCCCGATAACATGACCATAAATGTCAGTAATAGCGTGATATATCGTATAAGTTTTTTCATCTTTTTGGTTAGCATTATAATGCTGTTATGATTACAAAATTAGCAATTTTTTTATATTATAATATATCTATGTCCTTGCTTGTCCGTCCTGTTAAATATTATTTAACATAAATGTCCGCCCATTTGTCTAGTATCTTTTATTGTATGTGTTGAGTTTGGGTAATACATTTGCGAAAACAATTCTTTGTTTAATCATTTTAAATTTTGATAATATGAAAAAGAGACATTACTTTTTTCTTATGTCCTGCTGTTATGTAAGCATGGCGTTTGCACAAAGCCAAAGCGAGAGAAGCTGGTTCACGGAAAGACAGTATTTCTCAACGAGTGTAAATAACGAAGGCGAGGCTCTGGTGCATAGTGATCAGTGTCAGCCAATAGAAATATGGAACCCGCGTACAAACGACTATAAACAGATCGGTGGAGTTGCATCCGGCAATGGCATTGGAGGTGTTGCTAGCTTTTCTGACGACGGAAAGAAAATATCTTCCACAATGCTGGTAACTGATTTTGATATGCCCGACGTATGGACTGGCAACGTGGTGCTCGATGGCAAGATGTCGATAAAAAAGATTATGCCGACATGGATGAACAAGAATAGCAAGAGGCTGTTTGCCGTTGCTGCAGATGATGACTGTACGTCGGGTGATATTCTTGTGTCTTCAAATTCGGGACAGACTTGGCGTCAGGAGAACTATATGCTCGATGGCAATCCGATTGAAGCATTGGTCTCGCTAGGCATGTTTTCCAACTATAGCATCTTTGCCGGTGGATACAATGGTGCATTGTATTATACAAAAAACGAAGGCGCTTACTGGCAAAAGGAGGACGCAAGGCCCGAGGGCTGTACTGATGAAGTAAGTGTTTATCGTGTGATATATTTTCAGCCTTTTACACAGACACAAGATATATGGGCATCACCAAACGGGGTCTTTGGTGTGGAGCTTGCTGACGGCACTGGTGGAATCTATTTTACCACTGACACATGCAGCACCACCCATAAGGCAAGAGGTGTTGAAGGCGTTCCCATGGCTGTGACAAATGTAGGACAGACATATTTCCTTGTAACGGCGAACGGCAAAGTGCAGCGGTCTGACGATCTCGGTGCAACATGGACAACGGTGTTCGCCGATAATGCCGGAAGCGAGTTCTGCGGCATAGCCTTCACTGATGACAAGAACGGAGTGATCGTGGGTAACAGGGTCGCATACCGTACGGCAGACGGTGGAGCAACGTGGAGCAGACTCGTGATGGAGGAAGGTGTCAGCGAGAATGTCAAGTGGAATGATGTGGCCGTGATGGACGACGGCAGGCTGATGGCTGTAGGCAACACTGGCAACATATATGAAAGCGCCGACAATGGGGCTACATGGAAGAGGATAAGAATAAATGATAACGGTGGAGTCATCACGACAGCAGGCTACATAGGTACGGATCTCTATGCCGTGGCCGGCAATTCTGACGCTGTAAATATCGGAGGCACAGGTGGAAATTTGTATTACAAGAGAGAGATAGAACTCTCAGGATATGGTGCCGGCATATATGATGTTGAAAGTGGCGAATGGACAGCCATGCCGTGTACAGGATATCTGAGTGGAGGATCCGCTTCAAGTGCAGATGACATTTCCGGTGACGGAACGACAATTGTTGGTAGCGTGTATGATGCTGTAGACGTTAATGGAGTAAGCACCGTTGTATGTAACGGTGGAGTATGGAACAATGGCGATATGACTGTTCTTGAGAATAAGTTTGCTGATAAGGGCAGGGCGGCAAAAGCAGTGAAGACAAATTATGACGGCAGCGTAATCGTTGGTTGGCAAGATCTTTACGGTCCCTGGATGGCAACGGTCTGGCGCAGGCAGGGCGACGGCACGTATAATCGTCAGACAATTCTTGCGGAAGAAGGCTTGACTGAAGATGATGTTAACTGGAATGATATTGATGAAACATTCTCTAAGACGATAGGTATGTGTAATGCCGTTTCTTCTGATGGCAAGATTATCGGCGGACGAAGCAACTCCAGCAATTTTGCTTTTGACGGTGCATGGCTCTGGAGCGAGGAGAAAGGGCTTCAGCGCATAACAGACAGCGACGATATGGTATACGATATGACCAACGACGGCTCGTTTGTCGTAGGTCAGGTAGGCACGGGCGCAAGCTCATGGGTATGGACTGAAGCTGGCGGCAAGGTTGAATTGAATTCTTATGTTCAGAACACCCTCGGAATAGACTTGCAGGGACACACTCTTTGCGGTGTCTACGACTTGTCTCCCAACGGCCGTTATATCACGGGCTGGTGTATGAAGGGTGACGGCAAGTTTGCTTATGTCATCGATCTTAAGGGCGATGAAGGCACGGACATCGACAAGGCTCAGGAGCAGATAAAGGCCGCTGTTTATCCTAATCCGGTGGCAACAGAGCTTCATATCGACCTTCCGTATGACAACGTGGCTACAAAGATAAGTCTTTATAGCGCTCAGGGCGCATGCGTAAAGAGCATGAATGCTATAGGAACGAGTAACGTGATGTATGTCGGCGCTTTACCGGATGGCGTTTATATACTTGACGTGAATGCCGACGGAGTGCGCAAGACATTCAAGGTGATGGTTAGGCACTGATGACAGACGTTCGGATCGGTGTGTCGAAGTCGCAGAAACTGCGTTTGTAACACAATAGTCAAGTTTACTTGCGGAAATTAGGTTATTAACATCAAAAAAATAATAAGCATGAGAAAAAAGTTTTTACTTTCCCTTTTAGGTCTTAGCACCGTGGGGATGATGTCGGCTCAGGTCTATATCACGGAAGACAAGTTCAACCCGAACGGCGTCACTAACGAAGGTATAGTTGTGGGTTCTTTTGGAGAGAATATGCCTTTTGTTCTTTGGGATATAAACAAAGGTACGGGGGCGGAAAGCATGAAAGCCATCGGCGGTCAGTCTTCAGGACAGGAAGGTGCGGGCGGCCGTGCACGTTTCTCGCACGACGGAAAGTTCGTGGCGGCTCCTACATGGATTGAGGGGATACCGGTAAGTACAAACTGGGAGAAGAAAGAACGTACTGACCTTAAATATGATTTTAAGGGCATAGTTTATGTCTCGGATATGAACCTGCTGGCTGTCGGAACTGCTGAAGACGGAAAGTCGGGCGTGTTCATGAAGTCAACAAATAACGGTAAGACTTGGGTGAAAATGGAGTCAATAACAGAAGGCAATGGCTCGATAACGTCGCCGACAACAGGTATAGTGTCAATTGCCCCGCAAACTTGGGCGCATATATTGGCAGGCGGCATGGACGGTAAGCTGTATCTGTCTACAAGTGGTGGCACGGGCTGGGAGCTTGTCGACCTGCATCCTGAAGGCGATGAGTCAGTGGTTGACACATATTGGGCCATGGACTTAAGGTATGGTGGAGCATATGCTCCTGTTTCCCAATATGGCGTTATCGGCATGGAGCTTGAAGGCGGCACCGGCGCAGTATGGTACACGGAAGATGAGGGCGAGACGTTCAACGTCGCAACGGGCGTGAACGGCGTGCCGTCATACATCACCCACTTGGGTGAGACTTTCTTTATGACCACGTTCAACGGCCTCATCCAGAAGTCGGAAGACCACGGGAAGACATGGACCGACGTGTTCTCGACCACTGACGGAACGGGGCTTTACCGCATGAAGTTCGCTGACGACCAGAAAGGCGTTGCGGTATCTGACAACATCATATACATAACACGTGACGGCGGGGCGACATGGACGAAGAAAGACATCCTTCCATCAGAACCCAGCCCCTGGGCCGACGGCGCAGCGAAGTGGAACGACGCAGTATGGCACGGCGATACGCTCATGGTCGCCGGCAACAACGCCGCGCTGTACACATCTGTCGATGACGGGGAGACTTTCTCAAAGGCTGAGGTAGACAAAGAGTATGAAGGCGACTTCACTCTTCTTTATTACGCCCGCAATGCGTATTCACTTTTCGGTCAGCAGGGCAACTTATACCATAAGGCAGAAGTCGGAACGGTCGACGCGTTCGGCGCGGGAATCTATGACATAGAGAACGAAATGTGGACTCCGCTTCCGAGTTACGGTCTGGTTTCTGACAACAATGTTGCTTCGCCATGGCACTTCTCGGGCGACGGACAGACCGTTGTGGGCGATGTCAAGGCATATAATGCTGCGGACGGCAGGATTGTTACCCATGCCGCAGTTATGACACGTGACGGCCTGATTGAGCTTGGCCACAGGTATGACGACGTGACAAGCGGGGATTTACCCATAAACAAGGCTACGCAGGCAAAGGGCGTAAACTTTGACGGCAGCGTGGTAGTAGGTTATGAAGACACATGGGGGCCGCGTTACGGTTGTATTTGGACGAGGAACGAGGACGGCAGCTATACCAAGAAGATGCTGAAGAAAGACATGTCTCTGAATGACGACGATTGTGATTTCCAAGACCAGTCCTGGTGTGTGGACAATCTTGCATATATGGCGCGCTCGGTGTCACCCGAAGGCAGCTGGGTCGGCGGCGACGGTAGCTCGTGGGCTGTGTTCGGCGGCCCGTGGCTGTGGAATGAGGAGGAAGGTTTTGTGTTCCCGT
>ENA-UEQK01001050-UEQK01001050.1-human-gut-metagenome-genome-assembly--contig:-NODE-1050-length-18030-cov-7.806383_pt1 | contig 18030 bp, 19 predicted proteins | sample MGYA00242939_ERZ507942 | MGnify/ENA primary metagenome ERZ507942 (study PRJEB26167, sample SAMN06115485) | human gut metagenome | host: Homo sapiens | place: China:Chongqing | collected 2015-03-30... | reverse complement strand
CGCCCACGTCGCATTACATATTGTATCAAAAATTCGGGCGTTTGTATAGGCTTTTTTGAGAAACTCCGAACTTTCTTGCCATTTTGTTACCTGAAATGTGGTCTGTGCAACCGCAAAAATGGGTTTTGAGGGGTCCGAAGGGCCTTTCCAGGCCTTCAACTCGTCCAGATCACTGAACACAAATACCTCTCCCCCGGTATGTCCGACGATGCCCTGCACCTCCGGATGGGTCTTGTCGCCTGCCACCAGCAGCACTGCGCCCTCGGCCTCGGCCCTGGCGGCGATGTTCTGGATCTTCTTCACAAAGGGGCAGGTCGCGTCGTGGTAGACCAGGGCACGCTGCTCCAGCGTGTCGTAGATGCTGCGGGGCACACCGTGGCTGCGGATGATGACTTCGTACCCGGCGGGGATGTCGTCCACCGTGTCGGCCACCAGCGCCCCCCGGCGCTCCATATCGGCCACAGCCTGCGGGTTGTGGATGAGCGGCCCCAGCGTTGCCACCTTGTGGCCCTCATCCAGCAGGTTATACGTCAGCTCCACCGCCCGGTTCACACCGAAGCAGAAGCCCGCCGTCTTCGCCAAACGAATCTCCATGTTATCCTCCTGTCTTGATTGGCTTCACTCACTGTCGACCCAAATCTTCCCATGCGTCCAGAAGCGCCTGCTTGTTGGCCCGCAGGGTCTTCAGGTCGCGGCGGCTCTCCATGGCGAACTGCGCGGCGGGCATCGGCTCGCCGTAGACGACCTTCACCTTGCAGAACAGCTTCATCCTGCCGTCCGGTGTGTCGTAAAGGATGCGCACCGGCACCACATCCACCGCCGCCTGCGCCGCAATGACGAACAGGCCGCTCTTGGGCTGCAGGAGCTTCCCCTCTTTTTCGCGGGTGCCCTCCGGGAAGATGAGCAGTGTGCCGCCGTTCCGGCAGGCCTCCACCGTCTGGTCGATCACGTCCAGCTCTTCGCGAGTGCCGCGCACACACAGCGCCCCCATCCAGCGGAAAAACCAGGTCAGCAACACGTTGATCTCAAACAGTTCCTTCTTGGCAAAGACCACCATCCGCCGCCCCCAGAACCGGGTGATGACCACGAACACCGGGTCGATGGCGGAAACATGGTTCGGTGCGATGATGCAGCCGCTCGTCCGGACTTTCTTCAGATTCTCCCGACCGATGCACTCCACCCGGAACCCGATGTGGAACACGATCCACGCCAGCGGGAGCAAAATATAATAGAGTACCATTGCGCTCCTCTCAGACCTTGGATGCGATGATCTGTTTCATGGCATCCAGGCTCTGCTCAAAGTTGAGCTCAGAGGTGTCCAGCAGAACGGCGTCGTCGGCCTGCTTCAGCGGGGCAGCCTCACGGTGGGTGTCCTGATAATCGCGCTGCTTCACATCTTCCAGCACCTTTTCAAAGGAGATGTCCACGCCCTTCTCCTGATACTCCTTCCAGCGGCGTCTGGCGCGGGCCTCCGGGGCAGCGGTCAGGAAGATCTTCACGGTCGCATGGGGCAGCACCACCGTGCCGATGTCGCGGCCGTCCATCAGAACGTTCTGGGTCCGGGTCATATCGCGCTGCTGATCCAGCAAAAAGGCGCGGACTGCCGGGTTGGCCCCCACAGCCGAAGCCGCCATGCCCACCTCATCAGTGCGGATGAGCCGGCTGACGTCCTCCCCGTTCAGGTAGATGTGCTGTTCGCCGTCCACCGAATCCAGCCGCAGCGAGATCTCCGGCAGCAGTGCATTGACGGCCTCGTTGTCCTTGGGGTCTTTGCCCGCGCGCAGTGCATACAGGCCGATGGTGCGGAACATCGCACCGGTATCTACATAAATGTAGCCCAGCTCAGCCGCCAGACGGCGCGCCAGCGTGGATTTGCCCGCACCTGCAGGCCCATCGATCGCAACAGAAATCATGTGTATGTCTCCTTATCTATAAATTATAAATTATTTGCAAAACTCTGTGCGGTACAGAACGCGATCTGCAAATTGTAGCCGCCGGTGTAGGCATCCACGTCCAGCACCTCGCCTGCAAAATAGAGGCCCAGCGCCTTCTTGCTCTGCATGGTCTTGGGGTCAACCTCCCGCACCGACACGCCGCCCGACGTGATGACCGCATGGGCCAGGTCGCCGCGGGCATCAATGGGCACCTTCCAGTGCTTGCACAGCTGCACCAGCTCCCGCTTCTGCTCGCGGGTGATCTGGTTTGCTCTGGTGGCCGGGTCGATGCCCCAGCGGGCCACCATGACCGGCTGCATACTGGACGGCAGCAGCTTGACCAGTGCCCCCTGCGCCGCGTGGTTCGCCAACAGGGCAAAATCGCGGGTGATGCGGTCGTAGAGCTGCTCCTCGCTCAGGGCGGGCTTCAGGTCGATCTCCGCATGGTAGCGGTGCTTTTTCATGTCGCCGAGGTGGCTGGATGCGCTCAGCGTCAGCGGGCCGCTGATGCCGAAGTGGGTAAACAGCATCTCGCCCTGCTCGTCGAAGATGGCCTTGCCGTCCTCAAACAGGGTCAGCGTCACATTTTTCAGGGCCAGCCCCATCATCTTCTTGCAGTCCGGGTCATGGCTGACCAGACTCACCAGGCTGGGCACCGGCTCCACGATGGTGTGCCCGGCCTGCTCGGCCAGTTTGTAGCCGTCGCCGGTGGAGCCGGTCGTCGGGTAGCTCAGGCCGCCCGTGGCCACCAGCACGGCGTCGGCGCGGTACTCTCTGCCGGAGGTTCCCCGCACCCCGACGCAGCGGCAGGCCGCACCGGGCTTTTTCTTTTTGGGGTGGCGCGGGTTCTCCGGCACCGCAGAGGCAGCCTCCTCAGCCGGGGCCAGCGGCTCCAGCAGCAGTTTTTGGGCCCCGTCGCGGACGATGCGGGCCTCCTCGGCGTAGCGCAGCAGCGCCTGACGGATCTCCTCGGCCCGGTCTGACACCGGGAACACCCGGCGGCCCCGCTCGACCTTCAGTTCCACGCCCAGCCCCTCAAACAGCTCCATCGTTCTGGCTGGCGGGAACGCCCCCAGCGAGGAGAACAGGAAGCGCGGATTGGTCCGCACATGGCGCAGGAATTCCTCCGCCGTGCAGTCGTTGGTCACGTTGCAGCGGCCCTTGCCGGTGACGAGGATCTTCTGGCCGGGCTTTTCCATGTGCTCCAGCACCGTCACCTCGTGCCCCTGCCGCACCGCGGCACCCGCCGCCATCAGCCCGGCCGCACCGCCGCCCACGATTAACACCTTTGCCATCCTGCTTCCTCCTGTGTTCACGCTCTGTCGAAACTTGTTCTATTGTATCATACCAGAATCGGCTTCCAAATGCAATCGCTTCCCGGCCCGGAACTGCTGGAAATCCCCACACAAAAAAGCCCGCCGGGGGCTTTTTCCCTCCGGCGGGCCGCTGATTCAGTTCCTGCACGCTGCGGGGTCCAGATAGCTGTCGCCCTGCTTCACTTCCAGATGCAGGTGGCTCTCCTCGGCGCACTCGCAGCTCACGCTGCCCACGGTGCCGAGCACCTGCCCGGCCGACACGGTGTCGCCTTCCTTCACCTTGGGGCTGGCCACACCGCAGAGCCGCCAGACACGGCCCGCGCTGTCCTTCACGGCCACGACCGGCCCCCAGCTGCCATCGGCACCAGCGAGCACCACGCTGCCGTCCACCGGGGAAGGAACTGCTTCGCCTTCGTGGGCTGCATAGTCGATGCCGTTGTGGGTGCGCCAGTCGCCCAGCGTCTTGTTGTACACCAGCTCATCGCCGCTGTAGGCGTTCAACACTCTGCCAAAGATGGGCTGCGTGGAAGCAGGCGCTGCCGAACTGCTGGCAGGCGAGGATGCGCCTTGCAAGGCGGAGGGTTCGCGCACCGAACCAGAGCCAGACGCCTGCCCAGACGAGGCAGCAGACGACGCTGAAGACCCGGCTTTGGGGGCCGGGTCGGCCTTGGGGACATTGGCCACACTGTTTGCGGCGGGCGTAGTAGGCTGCTGCCATTCGGGATATTCCTCCTCCGGGATGATCGTCAGGTCTTCGTCGATGCCGGGCAAGGTCGAAGTGCTGTCCGGCTCGTTCAGGCCGTCAAGGTTCTCTTTCAGCTCGTCCCGGACGGTGCGCACGGCCCAGACGCCCGCCGCAGCCGCGGCCACCAGACAGGCCAGCAGCGCCAGCGCAAACCCCTTGTCCCGCAGAAATCTTTTGAGTTGTTCCATGGTTCGTTACTCCAATCATCGTTTGTGTACGGTCCAAATTCTGATTGTAGTGTGCGATGGCTGCGCAGGGTTTATTCAGTTGTTCCTATAAAAAATAAGGGATGTGCCCGGCGGGCACATCCCTTATTTTTTAAGATCGTCAGCTGCGGCGGCGGTTGTTGCCCAGCAGGCGGACGACATACAGGAAAATGTTGATGAAGTCCAGATACAGGGTCAGCGCACCGTAGATGGAAGCCTTTTCCGCCATTTCGGCGTCGGCAGCGTAATAGCTGTACATCTGCTGCAGCTTCTGGGTATCGTAGGCGGTCAGCAGCATAAAGACCACCAAGCCGATGCCGCAGTAGAGCACCGAGCCGCCAAAGCCAAAGCCGAACAGCATCCCGACAAAGCCGGTGATGAGCATGGCCACCAGTGCCATCATCAGGCGGGGGCCCCAGCCGGTCAGGTCTTTGTGGGTAGTGGTGCCGTAGACGGCCATCAGGCCGAAGTACAGCGCCGTGGAAAGGAAGGCTAAGATCAGCTCCCCCACCGAGAAGGCGAGGAAGTAGTAGCTGAGCACCATGCCGTTGAGCAGCGCGTACCCGAAGAAGGTCGCCCTTGCCCCCTGCACCGACATGGTCTGTACACGGGAGCTGAGCACGAACACGAGGGCCAGCTCAGCGATGGTGAGCACAAGGTAAAGCGAATCGACCAGATACAGCAGCGGCGTTGTCGCGGTGATATAGGCCATTGCAAAGGTGATGAGCAGCCCGCTGGCCATCCAGCGGTAGGTGCGGGTCATATAGTCCGATGCGCTCATCATAGGCTCCGCATAGCCGCGGTTATAATTTCTGTAATCCATGGTAAGGTCCTCCCATCTTGTTCCGGAGCCTTGCCCCGGTCTACGAAATATAGTATACTGCATAGAAATGAACGTTTCATGAAAAAGGCTGTGATATTTCGTGTCTCTTGGACTTTATCTCCACATTCCCTACTGTTTTTCCAAATGCCGGTACTGCGATTTCTATTCCGCACCCGGCCAGCGGGGCGTCCCCTCGGCATACGTGGACGCCCTGCTGCGGGAACTGCACCGCTTTTCGCCGGATGCCCCGCTCCGCCCGGACACCCTCTATTTCGGCGGCGGCACCCCCAGCCTGCTGGCCCCGGAGGATGCCGCCCGGCTGATCGCGGCAGCGTCTCCCCTCCCCGGTGCCGAGGTCACGCTGGAAGCCAACCCGGAAACGGTCACCGAGGCATCGCTCTGCGCCTTCCGGGAAGCCGGCATCAACCGCATCTCCTTCGGCGTCCAGTCCGCACGGGATAGCCAGCTGAAAACGCTGGGCCGCCCCCACACAGCCCGGCAGGCGCGGGCGGCATTCGCAGCCGCGCGGCGGGCAGGCTTCGAGAACATCAGCGGCGACATCATGCTGGCCCTGCCCCATTATACGCAGGCGGAGTTCGACGAGACGCTGGAGCTGATCGAAAGCGGCGGTGCCACCCACATCTCAGCTTATCTGCTCAAGATCGAGCCGGACTCCGCGTTTGGCCGGCATCCGCCGGAGGGGCTGCCCTCCCCGGACGAAGCGGCGGACTTTTATCTCTACGCCGTCGAGCAGCTGGAACACCATGGCTACCAGCAGTACGAGATCTCCAACTTTGCAAAGCCCGGCTATGAGGGGAAGCACAACCTCATCTATTGGGACTGCGGGGACTACCTCGGCCTCGGCCCGGCGGCGCACTCCTGCATGGGCGGCAGGCGGTTCTATTACCCCGCCGACACCGAAGCCTTTCTTCACGACACTGCCGCCCCCATTCTGGACGGCGGCTGCGGCGCAGAGGATTATCTCATTTTACAGTTGCGCCTGCGCAAGGGGCTGGACCTGGCGGAGTACAAGGCCCGCTTCGGGAAGGAATTTTCCACGTCGCAGCTTGCCTTTGTCAAAAACTGCGTCAAGAACGGCTATGCGTCCTTCGACGGCCGCACCCTCGCGCTGACCCCCGCCGGGCTGATCGTGCAAAACAGCATCCTGGCAGAATTGTTATAATTCTATCACCCGCCAGCCCAGCTCCTGAATGGCCTCCTGATCGTGGGTGGCCAGCAGAACGACCTTTTCGCCGCAACGCTCCTTCAGCAGCGTTGCGGCTTTTTTCATGGTGTCGGGGTCCATGCCGGTGAACGGCTCGTCCAGCAGCAGGGTGTCACTCTCGGCCCAGAGTGCCCGCAGCAGGGCCGCACGGCGTTTCTGCCCGCCGGACAGCTTCCGTGCCGGGAGCGAGAGGGCGGCTTCATCCAATCCGATCTGTAAAAAATTGTTGTGGATCTGCTCTCTGTATTTCGTTTTTCCCTCCGGGAGCACCAGTTCCACGTTCTGGATGGCGTTCAGCTGGGGGCAGAGCCGGTCTTCCTGAAAGACAGCCCCCACCTTCCCCACGCCGGTCACAGTGCCGGAGGTGGGCACTTCCAGCCCCATGAGGATGCGGAGCAGGGTCGTTTTGCCCCACCCGCTGGGTGCCCAGAGGATAGCCGGGCCGGTAACGGTCAGGTCCAGCGCTTCGAAGAGCGTTTTTTCTCCGAAGCGTTTTGTCAGATTCGAAATTTCCAGTTTGTATTGCATTTTATACACCCTCTTCCCCCAGCACACGGGCCACGGCTCTGTCCAGCAGGGCCAGGAACAGCTTTTCGAACACTGCGCTCAGCAGGATGATGACAAAAGTCCAGGCGAACAGCTCCCCGGTGGACAGGGTGATCTTGGCCCGGTACAGTGCATCGCCGATGCTGCCGTCGGGCAGGCCGATGACTTCCGCCGCTACGCCGCTCTTCCAGCAGATGCCCAGTGCCACGCTGCACCCCTGCCGGAACGCCGGCAGCACAGCCGGGAGCCAGATGGCCCGCAGCCGACGCCCCAGCGGGAGCCGGAACACCTTTGCCATTTCCAGCAGCTGCACATCCACGCTCCCGATGCCGGTGCGCACCGCGCCGTAGAGCACCGGCAGCACCATCAGAAAGCTGATGAGGACCGACAGCGAGCTTCCGCTGACCCACACCAGTGCCAGAATGATGAAGCTCGCCACCGGCGTCGCCTTCACCAGCTGCATCACCGGCGCGAGCAGGGCTTCCACCCACGCCCAGCGCCCGGCGGCCACGGCCAGCACTACACTGGACACCGCCCCCAGCCCGAAGCCCAGCAGGATGCGCCCGGCACTGAAGCCAATGCGCTGCCAGAACTCTGCCTGGGGCAGCAGCTCCAGCAGGGTGCCCAGCGTCTGCACCGGCGACACCAGAAAGACCTCCTGCCCCACGGCCATGGCCGCAGCCTGCCAGACCGCCAGCCAGAACCCCGCCGCCGCCCACTTTGCCAGGCGGCTTTTTTTCGTTTGTTTCATTGCGCTCGTCCGCTCCTTCCCATTCCCTGTTTTTTCTTTTATAAGATAGCATATCATGTGATAGAATACAATTCTTCACCTTTCTTTTTCTTGACGTGAGGGGTTTTCGCTTCTATACTGTAAAGTAGTTCATCGGGCATCCCGCCCGGAAAGGAGGCCCTCCCCCATGCAGAAGCTCCCCGTCAGGCAGCGCCTGCTCCTCGGTTTTACGCTGTTTTCGATGTTCTTCGGAGCCGGAAACCTGATTTTTCCGCCCCATCTCGGCGCACAGGCCGGTTCCAACTTCTGGCCTGCCTTTGCCGGGTTCGCCGTCAGTGCCATCGGCCTGCCCATCGCAGGCGTAGTGGCCGTGGCCAGAGCGGGCGGGTTCGACCATCTGGCCAGCCGGGTCCACCCGAAATTTTCCCTCGTGTTCACCATTCTGGTCTATCTCTCCATCGGACCATGCCTCGCCATCCCCCGCACGGCCAGCACCTCGTTCGAGATGCTGGTGCCTCTGGTGGGCGGCGGGCGCGGCCTGCAGCTGAGCTATTCCATCGTTTTCTTTGCGGCGGCGTTCCTCGTGGCGCTCCATCCGGAAAAGCTCACCGACCGGCTGGGCCGCGTCCTCTGCCCGGCCCTCATCGCGCTGATCTTCGTCCTGTTCGCGGGCTGTCTGCTCCACCCTGTGGCCGCGCAGTACGGCTCCCCTGCCGCCGCCTATGCCCGCCTGCCTGCATTCGAAGGCATCCTGGGCGGCTACCAGACCATGGACGCCCTTGCGGGGCTGTACTTCGGGGCTGTCCTCGCACTCAACATCCAGGCCCTCGGCGTCACCGAGGAAAACGCCATCCGTCAGAACACCATCCGGGCGGGCTTCCTCGCGGGCGGGCTGCTGCTGGTCATCTACGCCATGCTGGGCCATGTGGGCGCGCTGACCGGTGCCGCCGCGCCGGACTGCACCACCGGCGCCGAGGTCCTCTCTGCCCTTGCCAGCGCCCTGTTCGGCCGGGCCGGGCAGCTGCTCTTAGCGGCCATCTTCCTCATCGCCTGCTTCAACACCTGTGTGGGGCTCATCTCCTGCGTAGGGCAGTATTTCCACACCCTGCTCCCCCGCATCCCCTACCCGGCCCTCGCGGGCTTTTTCGCCGCCGCCAGTATGCTCATCTCCAACATCGGGCTGGCGGGCATCATCCGGCTGTCCACCCCGGTTCTGGGCGCACTGTATCCGGCAGCCATCGTGCTCATCGCGCTGTCGTTCCTGCCCCAAGCGTTCCAGAAGCGGAGCGTCTACGTCTGCACCGTCGCACTGACGGCCGTGCAGAGCGTCCTTGCAGCCCTGCCGTTCACCGCCGCCTTCGTCACCGCCCTGCCGCTGGGGGCCTATGGCTTCGGCTGGGTCGTCCCGGCAGCGGCGGGACTGCTTGTTGGTTTCCTGTTCCCATAAAAAAGTGCCGTGCGGCTGCACGGCACTTTTTTATGGAAGTTCTGTTTACTTCAGCGAGTTGACCAGGCGCTGGAATGCCTTCTGCACACGCTTGGCCACCGTGGCCTCGGTGTAGTAGAAGTTTGCATCCGGCAGCTTACCACCCACGGCGGCGGGCGAAGCGTCATAGAGCACCTGCAGATAGGCGTTGACGTCTGCCTTCATCTCGTCGCCGATGCGGTAAACGATGTTGCACTTGGGCAGCGCCTTCTTCGCGATGGCTGCCTTGGCCACCACGCCGACCTCCTCGCAGAGTGCGGCGGTGCCGTCCAGGTCGTCGTTGGCGGCATCCACGCTCTTCTGGTAGTCCTTCAGGAAGTTGATGACCTCCTCCGGGTGCTCCTCTGCGTAGGCGGTGCGCACCACCGTCACGCCGGTGATGAGCTGGGTGTCGCAGACCTTGTTCCACTCCCTGGTCAGGTCCAGCACGACGCGCAGGCTGCTGTCCTTCATCTGGGCGGCAGTCACATAGGGCTGGGGCAGCACGGCGATGGCGTCCTTCTTCGTGGCAGCCATCTGGGCAGTCACCTCAGATGCCTCGCTGTAATATTCGATCTTCACATCCTTGTCGGGGTCGATGCCGTTCTTCCGGAGCAGATAGCGCAGCACGTACTCCGGGGTAGTCCCCTTGCCGGTGGACAGGATGGTGCGGCCCTTCAGGTCTGCAAAGCTGTGGACGGTGTCGCCCTTTTCCACCACATACAGCACGCCCAGCGTGTTCACGGCCATGACCTGGATGCCGCCACTGGTCTTCTGATAGAGTGTAGCGGCGAGGTTGGCCGGGATGGCGGCGATGTCCACTTCGCCCTTGATGAGCTTGGGCACGACCTCATCGGCGGCACCGTAGAGCTGCAGGTCGTAGTTCTGGGAAGCCGTACCGTTCTTTTCCATGGCCAGCAGATTCACCAGACCCATGGTGGTGGGGCCTTTCAGGCCGGCCACCCGGACGGTGGTGTTCGTCTTGGCCGATGCCCCGCAGGCCAGCATTCCGACGAGCAGCGCCGCCGACAGCAGCAGGGATGTCAGTTTTTTCATCATTCTGTTGTTCCTTCCTCTCTTGATCTGTTCCAATCGTGAACAAATTTGCAAATTTTTCGAAAAACATTTGCTTTACAGGCTCAAGTTTACTATAATAGAGCCAAAAATACCGTTGCACGCGCAACGGAATCGCCAGTGGGCGGTGAGGGCCCGGAGAAAACCTCACAGGACGGCTATGGAAAACATTCTTCCTTTGTTACGATCGACCTCTCTTTTCACCGGCATCGAAGACGACGCGCTCCGCGTTCTGCTGAGCGAGCTGGGTGCGGTGATCCGCAGCTACGGCAAGGGCGAAGCCCTGGTGCAGGCGGGGATGCCCAGCCGCCGGGTGGGCATCGTGCTCACCGGCAGCATCGAAGCCTACCGCCCTGCGCCGGGCGGGGCCCGTGTACCCATCACCCGGATGGGGCCGGGCGGCATCTTCGGCGATGTGCTGGGCGGCTCCAGTCTGGACAGCCCCGTCACCGTGGTGGCTGCTTCCAGCTGCGAGGTGCTGCTCTTCCCCTATGAGCGGCTGCTCCTCTCGGACGGCAGCGCCGCCCACCAGCAGGCGCTGCAGAACCTTGTGCGCACCATCAGCGACAAGTATTTCCTGCTCTCCCGCCGGGTGGACCTGCTGGTGCTGAAAAGCCTGCGGGCCAAGGTCTGCGCCTACCTGCTCAGCGAGGCTGAGCAGCAGGGCAGCCTGACCTTTTCCATCCCCTTCTCCCGCATCCAGCTGGCCGACTACCTCAACTGCGACCGCAGCGCCCTCTCGCGGGAGCTGAGCCTGATGCAGCGCGACGGCCTGCTGGACACCTACCGTTCCAGCTTCAAGCTGCTGCAGCCGGATGCGCTGCGGCAGATGGTGCTCTGACGGCCCGTTCCTGCGTACAATCCATAAAACGAGGTAATATTTCATGTCCAAACCCATTCTCTGGATCGTCATCCCCTGTTACAACGAGGAAAAGGTCCTGCCCATCACGGCCCCGATGTTTTTGCAGAAGCTCCAGTCGCTGGCCGAAAAGGGCCTTGTCAGCGACAAGAGCCGGGTGCTCTTCGTCAACGACGGCTCCCATGATTCCACCTGGGAGCTCATCTGCCGGTTCGCAAAGGAAGATGAACACTTCATCGGCATCTCCCAGAGCCGGAACCGCGGCCACCAGAACGCCGTGCTGGCCGGGCTGATGGAGGCGAAAGCCAACGACTGCGACGTCACCATCTCCATCGACTGCGATGGGCAGGACGACATCAACGCCATGGACGAGATGGTGCAGAAGTATCTGGACGGTGCCGAGGTGGTCTACGGTGTGCGCAGCCGCCGCGACACCGACACCTTCTTCAAGCGGTTCACCGCCGAGGGGTTCTACCACCTGATGAACGCTTTGGGGGCCGACATCGTCTTCAACCACGCCGACTACCGGCTCATCAGCGCCCGCGTGCTGGAGAGCTTTGCGGACTATAAAGAGGTCAACATCTTCCTGCGCGGCATGGTGCCGCTGGTGGGCTTTCCCAGTGCGACCGTAAGCTACGAGCGCCACGAGCGTCTGGCCGGCGAGAGCCACTACCCCCTGCGCAAGATGCTGGCACTGGCCTTTGACGGCATCACCAGCCTGTCCAACAAGCCCATCCGGCTCATCACCGGCGCAGGCATCGTCGTCAGCCTCATCAGCTTCATCGGCGTCATCTGGGCCATCGTGCAGGCGGCGCTGGGCAGCGTGGTGGCGGGCTGGGCCTCCACCATCTGCATCGTCTGCTTCGTGGGCGGCGTCCAGCTCATCTGCCTGGGCGTCATCGGCGAATACATCGGCAAGATCTACATGGAGACCAAGGCGCGCCCCCGCTACATCATCAGCGAGCGCACCTGGGCCCCGTATGAAAGGAAGTATCACGGATGAGCAAACAGAGCTGGAAAGGCAGCACCCTGCTGAACCCGGAGCCGCCGGTGCTGGTCTCCTGCGGCGGGCTGGAGACCCCCAACCTCATCACCATCGGCTGGACGGGCACCATCTGCACCCAGCCCAGCATGGTATCCATCAGCGTCCGACCGGAGCGGTTCAGTCACCACCTCATCCGGGAGAGCGGGCAGTTCGCCATCAACCTGCCCACGGAGGCACTGGTCCGCTCGGTGGACTGGTGCGGCGTCAAAAGCGGCCGGGATGTGGACAAATTCGCCGCCTGCGGGCTCCATGCAGCCCCCAGCACAGTTCTGACCGACTGCCCTATCCTCGAAGAAAGCCCGGTCAACCTCGAATGCCGGGTCACGCAGGTCATTCCACTGGGCAGCCATGACCTCTTTCTGGCAGAGGTCGTAGCCTGCGATGTGGACGAGAGCCTGCTGGACGAGAACGGCAAGCTCTGCCTCGACAAGGCCCGGCTCATCGTCTACAGCCACGGCGAGTACCTGAGCCTCGGCAAAAAGCTGGGCACCTTCGGCTACAGTGTGCGGAAAAAGAAAACGCGGCGGAAATGACTCCCGCCGCACTTGACAAAAACGATAAAACGCACTATACTAAAACCAAAGAAAGCACTGCGACAAGCGGTTGACCTCTTGCTATCAGGTTAGTTCAAAAATTGAACCGTCGCCTTTGCCGAGGTGGCGGTTCAGCGTTTTTTCACGATAATGGTGATCGTAAATTCACCAATATGGAATGTAATACGCATTGCCTCACCCCCTTTCGGGAAGTGTAGGCCAACCGCCTGCCGTATGTGCAGTGCCTTGCTACCTAAGCAGCAGATTCAGTATAGCATAGATTTCGACAAGATGCAACAAAAGCGGGAAACACAGAAGCGTTTCCCGCTTTTGTTTATTGTTCCAGCAATTCCGTCAGGCAGCGCACCGTCCGGCCATGATTTCCGGTCACGGTCTCGGCGTGGAGCAGGCTGCTCAGAACGCTTTCCTCCACGCACTCCGCCACCGCACGGAAGAGCGGGTTGATGGCGTCATCGTGGAGGATGGCCATGGGCAGGATGGCCGTGTCGGCGTAATGCGGCATCCGGTTGGCCGTGGTAAAGGCGATCACGATCTCGCCGCTGCCGTTGCCGCAGTAGGAGCCGGTGCGGGACAGGCCCACCAGCGCCCGGTGGCAGAGCCGCCGCAGCTGGCGCTCGCTGAGCGGGATGTCCGTAGCCAGCACCGTGATGATGGAGCCTTTGTCCTCATGGGGCGGGATCTTCGCATCCAGCAGCGTCTGGATGGGCGTCCCCGCCACGACGAGGTCGTCGAAAACGGCATGGTTCGAGAGGACGAGCGCACCGATGGTGTAGGTCTTCCCGTCCAGCTCCACCTGCCGGGATGCCGACCCGATGCCGCCTTTCAGGCCGTGGCAGCGCATCCCGCGCCCGGCTCCGACGGCACCCTCGGCAAAATCGGCCCGGCAGTCGGCCAACGCGGCAAAGACATGCTCTTCGGTCACATGCAGGCCCCGGATGTCGTTCAGGCCGCTGTCGTTGCACTCGCAGACGACCGGGTTCACGCTGCCGGTAGTCTCGCAAATATCCGGATTACGCTGCAGCATATACTTCACCAGTGCCGTCTCCACGGTGCCCACACTGAGGGTATTGGTGAACAGGATCGGCGTTTCCAGCGTCCCCAGCTCGTCGATCTGGACCAGGCCGGTCGTCTTGCCGAAGCCGTTGATGACATGGCTGGCCGCCAGCACCTTATCGTGGAACACATCGCCCGGATGCGGCAGCAGAGCCGTCACGCCGGTCTGGACATTGCCGTCCGCCAGTGTGCAGTGCCCCACCGTCACGCCCGGCACATCGCTGATCTTGTTCCGGGGGCCGTGCGGCAGTCTGCCGACCCGGAAGCCCCATTTGTTCGTTTCGATTCCCATTGCAGCATCCTCCTTTGGACCAGTGCTCTTATTTTTCGTGTTTCACCCGCTCCATGGCCCCCAGGTCATACGGCGTGTTCTGGTAGACATAATAGTTCAGCCAGTTCTCATACAGCAGGTGCGCATGGGCGCGCCAGCGGAAGAGGGGCGGCTGCTCCGGATCATCGCCGGGGTAGTAGTTCTTCGGGATGGCGATGGGCAGGCCCTTTGCCACATCCCGCTTGTACTCCGCATCCAGCGTGTACTTATCATACTCCGGGTGGCCGGTCACGAAGATCTGCCGCCCGTTTTCGGTGCTCATGAGGAACGGCCCGGCCTCGTCGCTCTCGGCAAGGATGCGCAGTGCTTCGCAGCGGTCCACATCCGCACGGGAGATACCGGTGTGGCGGCTGTGGGGGGCGTAGAACACCTCATCAAAGCCGCGGACCAGCGGGTTCGACGGGCGGGTGACCCGGTGCTCGAACACGCCGAACATCTTCTGGGGCAGGATCTCCTTCCGGACGCCGTAGTGATAGTACAGGCCCGCCTGTGCGCCCCAGCAGACATGCAAAGTGGAGTAGACATTCGTCTCGCTGAAGTCCATGATCTCGCACAGCTCCGGCCAGTAATCCACCTGTTCAAACGCCATCGTCTCCACCGGTGCGCCGGTGATGATCATGCCATCGTAGCGGTTGTTCTTCACTTCATCGAAGGTCTTGTAAAAGGCCTCCAGATGCGCCGTGGAAACATGAGTGGCCGCGTGGCTGGCCGTCTGGAGCAGCGTCATGTGGACCTGCAGCGGTGTGTTGGCCAGCAGCCGGGCAATCTGGGTCTCGGTGGCGATCTTGGTCGGCATCAGGTTCAGGATCAGGATCTCCAGCGGGCGGATGTGCTGGGAGGCCGCCCGCTCCCGGTGCATGACGAAGACATTCTCCTCATAGAGGGCGTCGTAGGCGGGGAGCGTTTTGGGGATGATCAGGGGCATGACGATTTCTCCTTCGGGATCAGATTTTGTCGAGTGCCTGTGCGATATCCGCGATCAGGTCCTCGCTGCTTTCCAGACCGCAGCTCATCCGGACCAGCTCGGCCGGCACACCGGCAGCCTTCAGCTGCTCGTCGGTCATCTGGCGATGGGTGCTGGAAGCCGGGTTCAGGCAGCAGGTGCGGGCGTCGGCCACATGGGTCTCGATGGCGGCCAGACGCAGGGACTTCATAAAGATGCTGGCGGCTTCGCGTCCGCCGGCCAGGCCGAAGGACACCACGCCGCAGCTGCCGTTGGGCAGGTACTTTTCGGCCAGCGCATGGTAGGGGCTGGACTCCAGACCGCAGTAGTTCACATACGCCACCTTGGGGTGTGCTTCCAGAAACTTTGCCACGGCCATGCCGTTGTCGCAGTGGCGCTGCATCCGGACATGCAGACTTTCCAGACCGAGGTTCAGCATGTAGGCGTTCATGGGCGACTGCATGGAGCCGAAGTCGCGCATCAGCTGGGCTGTGGCCTTGGTGATGAAGGCTCCCTCTTTGCCGAAGCGCTCGGCGTAGGTGATGCCGTGATAGCTGTCGTCCGGGGTGCACAGACCGGGGAACTTTTCGGCGTGGGCCATCCAGTCGAATCTGCCGCTGTCCACGATGGCACCGCCCAGAACCGCTCCGTGGCCGTCCATGTACTTGGTGGTGGAATGGGTCACGATGTCCGCGCCCCACTCGAACGGGCGGCAGTTGACCGGGGTCGGGAAGGTGTTGTCCACGATGAGCGGCACCCCATGCGCGTGTGCGGCGTTTGCAAACTTTTCAATGTCCAGCACAGTCAGGGCAGGGTTGGCGATGGTCTCGCCAAAGACGACTTTGGTGTTGGGCTGGAAAGCGGCGTCCAGCTCTTCCTCGCTGCACAGCGGGTCTACGAAGGTCGCGGTGATGCCCATCTTCTTCATGGTGACGGAGATGAGGTTGAAGGTGCCGCCGTAGATGGTGCTGGACGCCACGATGTGGTCGCCCGCCTCACAGAGATTGAACAGGGCGAAGAAGTTGGCGGCCTGACCGCTGCTGGTCAGCATCGCGGCCGTGCCGCCCTCCAGCTCGCAGATCTTCTTGGCCACCAGGTCGCAGGTAGGATTCTGCAAACGGGAATAGAAATAGCCGTCGGCCTCCAGGTCGAACAGCTTGCCCATATCCTCGCTGGTGGCGTATTTGAAGGTGGTGGACTGGATGATGGGGATCTGGCGGGGCTCGCCGTTGCCGGGCGTGTAACCGCCCTGCACACAGATGGTATCACGGTTCATTGTTACATACTCCTTTACTGGGTTGGTCGGAATAGCACAATTCCCCGCCGGAAGACAGACCTCCGGCGGGGAATTGAAACGTTAAATTTTTCCCTGCCGAAGGGCAGCTTTTTTTACTTGCGCAGCCGCTTATCGCTCCGGGTGGCCCACAGGGTGCCAACGGTCTGGAAGACCTGCACCAGCAGCACCAGCAGGATGACGCAGACGATCATGATGTTCGTCTGGTAGCGGTAGTAGCCATAGGACAGCGCGATCTTGCCCAGACCGCCGCCGCCGATGACACCGGACATAGCCGAGTAGCCCAGAATGGTGGTCAGGGCCGTGGTCATGCTGGAAATGAGGCCCGGCAGACACTCCGGGATCATGACCTTGGTGATGATCTGGAACGGCGTTGCGCCCATGCTCTGGGCCGCTTCCACCACGCCCTCGTCCAGCTCGCGCAGGCTGGTCTCCACCAGACGCGCCACGAACGGGAAGGCCGCGACCACCAGCGGCACGATGGTGGCCTTGGTGCCGACCGTCGTGCCCACGATGAGGCGGGTCAGCGGGAAGACGCAGATCATCAAAATCAGGAACGGGACGCTGCGCAGGATGTTGATGATGATATTCAGCAGGTGCATCAGCCAGCCGGGCAGGGGCAGAACACCGTCCTTATCCCCGGCCACGAGCAGGACGCCCAGCGGCAGGCCGATGACCAGCGAAAAGGCCGTGGAGAGCACCGTCACATAGAACGTCTCCCAGATGGCAAAGCCATAATCTGCAATGCTCATTCGCCGGTCACCTCCTCCACCGTCACACCGGGCTGGCTGCGCATGTAGGCAGCCGCCTGTTTTGCTTCTTCTGTGTCTTTGGGCAGCTTGAGCAGCATGCTGCCGTAGCACTGGCCGCTCAGGTCGCGGGTATCGGCGCTGAGCACACTGACCAGAATGCCCTTTTCTGCCGCGAGGCTCGCCACCAGCGGCTTTGCGGCGGACGAGCCGTTGAAGGTCACGCGGACCACATGGTCGTCGGGCGCAAAGCTCGACAGGTCACGGGCCGCACTGCCGCCGTTGGGTGCCACCAGACGCCGGGCCGCAGCGGTCCTGGGGTTGGCGAAGATCTCCTTCACCTCGCCCAGCTCGACCACCTTGCGGAGGACTTCGGCTTCACGCCCAAACAGCTGGCCGCAGGCGCGGTGGAGCTTCCCGCCTACCACGCGTTCTACCTCGACGAGCAGTTCAAGGGCGCAGAGCGCAACCGCTCGTTCATGCGCTACCTGGAAAGCTTCCGGGCATCGGCCGGCGAGCCGTGCCCGGTGCCCGACCAGCTGGCCGCCACGCTGCGCCCCTACCAGGCGGAAGGGCTGCGCTGGATGGGCGCGCTCGCCGACCGCGATCTCGGCGGCATCCTGGCCGACGAGATGGGCCTGGGCAAGTCGGTGCAGCTCATCGCGTTTCTGCTGGCACGCCAGAGCGAGGCGCGCGCCGTCGGGCCAAGCCTCATCGTGTGCCCCGCCTCCCTCGTGTACAACTGGATGGCCGAGTTCGAGCGCTTCGCCCCGACCCTAGACGTGCGCGCCGCGGTGGGCGCCAAGCGCGAGCGCATGCGCATCCGCGCCGAGGCGTGCGAGAGAGACGCACGCGAAAGCGAGCTTGCCCGCGACGGGCGCTGCTGCGACGTGCTGATCACCTCCTACGACCTGCTGCGCATCGACGCGGAGGACTTCGCCCGGCGCGAATTCTACTGCTGCGCGCTCGACGAGGCGCAGTACGTGAAGAACCACGCCACCAAGACGGCGCGCGCCGCGAAGCGCGTGCGGGCGGATTGCGTCGTCACGTCCGACAGAGAACTGCTCAAGCGTGCTCAAGGAATATGCCTGTCGATCGATCAAGCGCGCTCGCTGCTCGGCCAAAAAACTTCTTGATT
>ENA-UEQK01001034-UEQK01001034.1-human-gut-metagenome-genome-assembly--contig:-NODE-1034-length-18251-cov-13.743205_pt1 | contig 18251 bp, 18 predicted proteins | sample MGYA00242939_ERZ507942 | MGnify/ENA primary metagenome ERZ507942 (study PRJEB26167, sample SAMN06115485) | human gut metagenome | host: Homo sapiens | place: China:Chongqing | collected 2015-03-30... | reverse complement strand
GCTCTACGAGGCTATAGCCTACGCCATATTCTTCGTCATAGGCTGGTATTTCTACCGCAAAAAGCCGCAGCGCGTTGTAAACGATCCCCCAGCTGACAAGGTAACTATCGGCGGCCTTTTCATACCAGCAGGCATATTTGCATAATGTGTCCATATCTTGTAGCCATCGCTCTCCCGAAGAAAAGCGTCCCGTTCCAGCACACACCATGTTCCGTTTGGACGGGACATGAAGTAGAAAACGCGCTCATCCTGATTGGGGCTGTCCAGCGCATCCCTCAACTTTTGCGCGTCCAGTTCAAAATCGCTCTTATAGTGCTGCGTGTTCCGGGACACGACCTCATCGAGAAAGGCGATCAGGCTGATTTCTTTTCCCACGGGCATTCCTCCGTTTCTGTGCTGGTTTTTCCTGTACTGGCTGTGACAACTCTTTGGGCGGGTCGATGCTGTCGATCAATTCCGCGGCAGTGTCCCGTATCCGCTCCAACGATGCTCTCAGCTGGGTCAAGTCTTTTCCGCGGCTCCAACCGGCTACATACCCAAATGAATAGTCGGAAGTGTCGATGCCGAAATGCTGGCAGACTACATAGGCTACGCTCTCGGCCTCCACCTCGCGGGAAGAACGCTGCTCACTCCGATTTTCTTCTGGAGCAGCACCCTCTTTCGGCGCATGGAGTTTTGCGTGGCTGACCTCATGGATCATGGTCTTGATGGTCTGCACTTGGCTCATATCCGGCTGCACCAGAATGCGCCGCTCTGCAAAATTGCAGCAGCCAAAGGCAGCGCCGGGAAAGGCTTCAATGCTGATGGGATAGGGTGAGAGGTGACTAATCGCCTCGGTTATGCGTTCGTAGTCCACCACACCTCCGGTCAGCTTGTGAACAAGCTCCGGCAGCGGCTTCCCCTCGGTCTGGCTCACATCGAACACAGTGACTGTCCGAAAACCTACGCGCTGCACCAGTTGGATGGTCGTGGCTGTGGAGCCGTCCGGGGCCGTTTCCTCCACTTCCTCCCGTCTGCGGTAAGGACAGGGGGCGAGTATGGTGATACCATGCTCGCCCCGCTTGACCTGTCGGCCAAATTTTCTTTTCCAATCGTGATAACCTGCAACATGAGAAGCATTCGGACACTGCATGAAAATCAGCATGGCGTTGCCAAAACTGTAATGATGGAACTTCGACATGGCCGTGAGGTATGCCGCATATTGGCCGCTTTGGAAAATATCCGAAACGCCCTGCTCCAGCTGGTCAGTCAGTGCCTTCAGTCGCTCACTTGCGGAAAGCTGTTCTTGCATCGTACTTTACTCCCGGCCGGGTGGCGTATCCCGGCCTTTCTCACGGCCGGAGCCGCCTGCTGCCTTGGGCTGCACCTTCAGCGTAATGGGGGTGTTACCCTTTGCTCCGATCAGAATTTCCGCACTGTGAAACTCCTTCTTGTAAGCTTTGACCTGCTCCGGGGTCAAGGAACAGAAATCTTCCTCACCTAAGCCGCAGACGAAAAAGTTACCGAACACACCGCCATATCCGCCAGGCACACTGCGGTTGAAGGGCAAGTCCAAGAACAGTCCCTCGTCATTACAAACGACTGCGGCGTTATCCTCAAAGGGGTAAATGGCTTGGATTATTCCCCCTACGACTTTCTGCATCTCATCCAAGCCGTTGATGTCCGCCTCATAGGGGGCATATCCCGGCTTAACGATTACGACAGTCATACTCCATCACCTCGCCGGTTCAGACCGTTTTTTCCCATCATTTTCGGTCTGCGTTTTTGCCTTCTGCCGCTCAAGCGCCCTTTTGCGGAGATCCATCGCCTCAAACATCGTGCGCTTGACGGTAGCAACTGTCGTTCCCTTCTCCGGGAAGTAGGGGCGCAGTTCATCATCCTGAAAAGTGACCTTCAGCGGAGGGTCGCTCTCCCGCTTGGTAGGCGCTACCGACTTCTCGATCTTCTGCGGGGTTAGCGTACCGGCGCGGCTCTCTTCCTTGAGCTTGACCGCTTCAGTCTTGGAGGGGACTTTGCCGCCCTCTTTTTCGATGGCGTCAGCCAGCGTTTTCTGTTCAGCGGGCTTCATGTGAGAAATCTGCTCGGCGGTGTCCAGCGGCAATTCCTTCTTGTCCACCATCTTTTTCAGCGGCTCCTCCAGCTGATTGACGCGCATCAATCGCTGTACGCTGGCACGGCTCATACCCAGATCTTCACCGACCTGCTCATCGCTCCGCTTCATCGGCTCTTTTCCGGCCAGAATGTCTGCCTTGGAGCGCCGCCCTGCCTTACGCTTCAAAGCGTCCATCTTCATCTGTGCGGCGCGGGCCAGTTCCGAAAGCGGAATATCCTTGCGGTGGAGGTTGCCGTCTACGCACTGGATCTGTGCGTCATCCTCGTCCACACGCTCAATGAGAACGGGAATGGGGTAGTTCAGCTGAACACCAATGTCATGTCGGCGATGGCCGGAGATTATCTCCAGTCCACCATTGCGTCCGGGACGGCAGAGAACCGGTTCACGGATGCCGTAATTCTTGATGGACTCAAACAGGTCTTTATAATCCTGCGTCTCGCGGTTTACCGTGAACGGGTGATCCAGAAAGTCCTTCAGATAGGCCGGATGGACTGCCATGCTGTAAATCTCGCCCTCACTGGGAGTAGGCAGCTTGAAAAGGTCAGCTTCAGTAGGCGCGTCCAGACGATCCTCAAATACTTTAGTCACAGCAGAACCTTTCGGGCCGTCCGCAGTGCGGGTAGCCGATGCAGTGGGCGTTTCCTGTCCCACCGGCTTTTTGACCTCATCCACCTTGGCAGGCTCGATAGTTTTCTTGCCCTCTTCCGGTTTGGTGGGAGCAGGTGCGGCTGCGGCAGGCTTGCTGTCCTTGACGGTCTTATCGTCCTTGGCGGGTTCAGTGGGTTTCTTGCCATCCTCCGGCTTGGTGAGTGCGGGCGCAGCCGCAGCAGGCTTGCCGTCTTTGGCCGCCTTATCGTCCTTGGCGGGTTCAGCGGGTTTCTTGCTCTCCTCCGGCTTGGTGGGTGCGGGCGCAGTTGCGGCAGGCTTACCGTCTTTGGCCGCCTTATCATCCTTGACAGGCTCGGCGAGTTTCTTGCCATCCTCCGGCTTGGTGTGTGCGGGCGCAGCTGCGGCAACTTTGTTGTCCTTGACCGCCTTATCGTCCTTGGCAGGCTCAACGGTTTTCTTGCTCTCCTCCGGCTTGGTGGGAGCAGGCGCAGCTACGGCGGGCTTGCCGTCCTTGACCGCCTTATCGTCCTTGGCGGGTTCAGCGGGTTTCTTGCTCTCCTCCGACTTGGTGGAGACAGGGGCAGTAGGCGAAGCCGCAGGTACTTTGACATCCTTGGGTGTCTCCGGCTGCTTCGTGGGCTGTGTGATGGAAGGTGGCGTTCCTACGGGCGGTGCCCGAAACGCACCAATCAGCGGGTTTTTCTTTTCGTTGGACATTGGTTTACCTCCGTATTCAAGATTTATGTCGAAAAATGTGTCTCAATTTGAGCCACATTTTCAACCAAAATCAAAGGCCGAAGTCGTGTTGGACTTCGGCCTGATAGTAGTTATTCATGGTCAGCGGCGCATTGAACAGCGTAGTCAGCAGATAAGCACGGATGTTGCGGACTTTGGTGGTGTTTCGGTGCAGGCTCTCAAAGACGTAGACCATCATGGAGTAGTCCAGCCGATAGAAACGGGCCTGCACCTGCGTCAGCGGGATGTCATTGCCGCCGATCCGAATCGTTTGCTGGGTGGAACACATCACATCTGCCATCAGCCCGACCACTTCATCCACATCGTCTCGGTTGAACTGCTGGCAAAGGAAGGGGTACTCAATATTCTCTTTGATTTCTTTCAAGTATTCGCTTCTATCCATCCATCGCTGCTCATCGGTGGAAGGTGATGGATGGATAGATGGATCAGTATAGCTAAAATCAGTTTGATTGGATTCAGTATAATTACCGTCCGATTTTCCGAAGTCTGCACTTCGGAAAAACGGAAGTCTTGACTTCGGATTATCGGAACTCTTGACTTCTGATTTTCCGACTTCTTGACTTCCGATTTTCGGAAGTCTGGGAGTCTCCTGCGGCGCAGGGGTTTCAGCAGGTACTCGGCGGGTAGTGAAGCGTTTGACATAGATTTTTGTTGGTCTGCCTTGCCCTTGCTTTACTCGCTCGATCAGACCGCAACCTTTATCTGTATCCAGTTCGGACAATAATTTGACAGCCTTTTCGTGACCACAATTTAAGTCCTCTTGTATCTCATCCAGCGTGTAAAAAATATAGACCCGCCCAGCGTCATCATACCAGCCGTTCCGGGCAGACAGGCCCATTCGGTCAAGCAGGAGGCCATACAGCAGCTTTGCGTCCGTGGAGATTTTCTTGAATTGCTGCCCGGCAACAAGTTGGCGTGGAATACGATAAAAAGAAAATTGACTGCTTTCGTCTCCGTAGTAGTAGTCAAATACAGTTGAGCCGTCCACTTTTCCACCTCCTAAAATAAAAAAAGCACCCTCCAACGAGAGTGCTTTGGATGCGAACATATCGTCCGAAATCTTCAATTTTCAACATTCCCCCAAGGGGATGCGAACCGTATTGTTGCCGTTGTGTTGACATCCCAACAATATGCGAGTTATAATGCAAGAAAGTTTCTTTGACCTATTTGTAGACATTTTCAGCCTAAGAATGAAACGAGGCCATATACATTTTCCGTGTTTTTGTGGCAAAATTCTGCGTATGAGTGTCGATTTTCGGGTGGTTTTTGGGCATATAAGTGAACCGTTTGGGAGAGCGTACGGTTCGCATCCGTAAGGTCGAGAGTTCGATCCTCTTCGTCTCCACCATAAAAACCACTCCATCGGAGTGGTTTTTCTTTTTCGTTAACGCTTCACTGGAAGTTTTTGTTTGGGGGTATCTTATGAAAACCGCATTGATCACCGGCGCGTCCCGGGGAATTGGCCGGGCCGTGGCCCGGGAATTAGCTCATCAGGGCTGGGCTGTAGGCATCAACTACCTGAATCGGGCGGACAAGGCCCGGGAGCTGGTGGAGGAACTGACGGCAGCGGGCTGTCATGCCGCCATGTTCCAGGCCGATGTCGCGGACAGCGCTGCCGTGGCCGAGATGGTCCGGAAGCTGGGCGAGACCTTCAGCCCGGTAGAATTAGTGGTAAACAACGCCGGTGTGTCGGGTCAGGGGCTGTTTCAGGACACCACCGACGAGATGTGGGACCGGTATCTGGCGGTAAATCTGAGCGGCGCCCGGAACACCGTCAAGGCGGCCCTCCCTCACATGATTTCTGAAAAGCGGGGCTGCATCGTAAATATTTCCTCCATCTGGGGCCAGCGGGGGGCAAGCTGCGAGGTGGCTTACTCCTGCACAAAGGCAGGCATCATCGCCCTGACCCGGTCGTTGGCTATGGAATTGGCCCCCTCCGGCATCCGGGTAAACTGCGTGGCCCCCGGCGTCATCAACACTGATATGGTCCAGGTGCTGGGGCAGGAGACCGTGGAGGAGCTGATCCGCGAAACGCCTCTGGGCCGTTTGGGCACACCGGAGGACATCGCCTACGCCGTGGCATTCTTCGCCTCGGAGCGGGCAGGCTTTATCACCGGTCAGGTCCTCACCGCCGACGGCGGCTTCATTGTATAAAACTTCATGCATGAGCAGTGCACCACGAACATGCGCAAATGCCAGTGCGTGAAGGTTTCGTGCATCATTTCCGGTTGCCCCGCAGGGGCGAGGAAATGGCACATTTCTTATTTCGCTATGCTTTTGCATGGCAAACCCGCACAGCAAAAGGACTGCCGCTTAGCGGCAGTCCTTTATCGTTGACTGACCTCCCAGACGTCCTGAAAGATCAGATCATCCACATCGCCCACGGGCTTTTTCAGCTCCATACGCTTCCCTCCTTTGCGATATCTGCATTTGCAACTTACTCAGTATATGCCGCCGAAGGTGAAAAATTGCACGAAACCGTGCATCGGAATTAAAAAAGCCGTCCGGGACGTCCCCTTTACAAATGACCTGAAAGTGTGTATAATATCTTTAATTATGTGCAAATATCTGCAAATGCGAGGAATTTAATCATGGAACTGACTCAAGGCGTCCGGTTCGACACATTGGAGCTGTCACCGGAAATTCTGCGCGCTTTAATGGAGCGCAATATTGTACAATCCACCCCGGTGCAGGCGGGCTGCATCCCCCCCATGCTGGAATGGCGGGACGTGATCGCCAAGGCCCCCACCGGTACAGGCAAGACCTTTGCCTACGGCATCCCCATTGTGGAGCATATCGACCCGGAGGACGAGAGCGTTCAGGCGGTGATCCTGGCCCCCACCCGGGAGCTTGCCATCCAGATCACCGATGAGCTGCGGATCCTCTACACCTATAAATCCGGCATTCGGGCAGTGTGCCTGTACGGCGGCGCACCCATCGGCCGCCAGATCGACGCGCTGAAAAAACATCCCCAGATCGTAGTGGCCACACCGGGACGGCTGTCCGACCACATGAAGCGCCGCACCGTCCGGGTGGATACGGCGAAAACCGTGGTGCTGGACGAGGCGGACCGGATGCTGGACATGGGCTTCATCCATGACGTGACCCGGCTGCTGGACCGCATGGACAAGCGGAAAAATCTGGGACTGTTCTCCGCCACCATCTCCCGTGAGGTCATGGACATCGCTTGGGTGTATCAGCGGGACGCGGAGGAGGTCACCGTCCGGGAGGACGAGCAGAACAAGCCCGATATCAAGCAGTTCCGCATGGATGTGAGCTTCGACGGCAAGGCGGAGGCCATCGCCAAGATCCTGAACGAGACCGGCTTTGACCGCTGCATGGTGTTCTGCAACACCAAGGGCAACACGGAGCGCATCACCAAGTTCCTGCAGATGCGGGGCATCGACGCCCAGTGCATCCATGGGGACATTCCCCAGAAGAAGCGGGAGCAGGTAATGGATCTGTTCCGCAAGGGTAAGCTTCGGGTCTTTGTTTCCACTGACGTGGCCGCCCGGGGTATCGACGTGGATGATGTGGACATCGTGTTCAACTGCGACATTCCTGATGAAAATCAGGACTATGTCCACCGGATCGGCCGTACCGGCCGGGCCAAACGGCAGGGCGTGGCCGTCAGCTTTGTGGCGGACTTCCCCTCCAAGATCCGGATCGACGATATTGCCAAGAATACCCGCAACGAGATCCTGCCTGTGAAGTTTGACGAAAACGGCAGCCTGACCATGGCATAACATAAAAGGAGTCCCTATGAAATTATGGAAGCGCCTGACAGCGCTGTGTCTCAGCGCTCTGGTGTGCGTTACCCTCCTGACCGCCTGCGGCCGGAAGGAGTCGGCAGACGGCCGGGCATCCCTCTCCGTCTGCGTGGGTGAGACCCCCGCCACCTATGATCCCATCTACGCCCAGCAGATCGGGGACCAGACCATCCTGAACCACCTCTATGAAAATCTGATGCGGCTGGAAAAGGGCGAAAACGGCCAGACCACCGCAGTCCCCGGCGCCGCCAAAAGCGTGGACATGAAGGAAAACAGCGACGGCACCGTCACCTACACCTTCCGCCTCCGGGGCGGCAAGTGGTCCGATGGCGTAGAGGTCAAGGCCAGCGACTTTGTATACGCCTGGCAGCGTCTGGCGGACCCCGCCACCGGCTCCGTGTATGCCCCGCTGCTGTCCATTGTCTGCGGCTATGCGGAGGCTCAGGCCTCCGGCGACATGAGTCTGCTGGCGGTGAGCGCCAAAAGCAGCACCACCCTTGTGGTGACCCTGACCGGTCATTACGACTGGTTCCTGCGGGAGGTCTGCACCTCCATCGCCACCTTGCCTCTGCGGCAGGATGTTGTACAGCGGCTCAAGCAGGAGGCGGATGCCGCCAACGATAATCTGAAAGAGGATGAGACGCCCCGTCGCTGGTGGTCCGATCCCACCCGTCTGGTGACCAATGGTCCCTATACTGCCTCCGCAGAGGACGAAAATGCTCTGACGCTGACGGAAAATACTGCCTACGGCAAAAAGCTGACCGGTCCGGAGGATCTGACCTTCCGCTTCGGAGACACGCAAACGGCGGAGGTCCTGTATGATCAGGGCGTGGTAGACGCTGTCTGGCCTCTGACGGAGGAGGAGATGGCAGAGCAGATGGAAGCGGATGAGACCTGGCAGGCAGAGCCTGTTCTGGAGACTTACTCCGTCATGTTCAACTGCAGCCGTCTGGAGGATGAATCCATCCGCAAGGCCCTGAGTCTGGTGATCGACCGGGAACAGCTGACCGCCATGGCGGGGATCACGGCACAGCCCGCCGAGGGACTGGTGCCCCCCGGTGTGCCGGAGGACAACGCAGATCTGGATTTCCGCGCCTGCGGCGGCAGCCTGCTGGACAACGATCCGGAAAGCTACGCCGACCGCTGCCAGGACGCTGTGGACCTGATGCAGAATGCCGGATATGACCGGGGCAGCGACCTGAGTGCGGAGCTGGGTGCTCTGGAATATCTCTATGTGGATCAGGGCAGCAACAAGACCGTGGCCATGGCCCTGTGCGGTATGTGGGGCCACTATCTGGGCGTGAACGTGACGCCCAGAGCCGTAACGCCGGCGGAACTGGCCTCCGCTATGCGCAGCGGGAATTACACGCTGGCCGGTATGTCCGTCAGCGCCGTGTGCAGCGATGCGGAATGTTTCCTGATGGACTGGACCACCGGCAATCGGGACAACTTCCTCCACTATGAAAACAGCGCCTACGATACGCTGATGTCCATCATCGCCGGTGCAGAGGACGGCTCGGCCCGTATGGGCTGTCTCCATGACGCGGAGGACCTGCTGCTGGAGATCGACTGCGCCATGTCCCCCCTCTACACGGTGGGAACGGCCTGGAAGCTGCGGGACACCTATCTGGGTGCCATCCGGGACCCCCGGGGCTGGTTCGACTTCCGGGGCGTGTATCCCAAGCCCGTCACCGTGCAGTAATTCCAACGGAACCAATGGAATACGCCGCGACCGCAATGAAATGCAAAAACAACGCAGCCGTTTTTGGGAGATCCTCCCGAAAACGGCTGCGTTTCTTTATGTTCCAAACTCTTGCGGACAACTTTCTTACGGCTTCGCGTAGATTTTTCTTCCGGCGGACCAGACTGCCTGTACGGCCCCCTCCTGACGGCGGTACACCGCCCGTTCCAGCCGCTCCGCCGGAGTCAGGGTGCGGGGCTGGGGCAGGGCGTTGTCCGCCAGCACCATGGCGTGGAGGGGATTCCCCGCGGCAAAGCCGGGCTTCTCCCCGAAATAGGCCGCGCCTGCGGAGGTGCCCAGATACCAGCCCTCCGCCACGGTAAGGAAGGGCGTCTGCCAGTCGTCCATCATCCGCCGGGCCTTGGAGGCCCGGATGGCGGAGGTCACCACATCGAACATGTCCAGGTGGTCCCCTCCGGCGATATCGCTGCCCAGAGCCACCTTCAGCCCCTCGTTCAGCATCACCCGCACCGGGGCCACGCCGGAGCAGATGTTCTGGTTGGAGTCGGCGCAGTGGACCACCGTTACCCCGGCGTCCTTCATGGCCTGCCGCTCCCGCTCGTCCGACCAGACGCAGTGGGCCATCACGGTGCGGTCATTCCAAAGGCCGTACTTCTTGTAGGTCTCCCAATACTGTCTGCAATCCGGGTGGAGCTGGCGTACCCAGTCCATCTCCGCGCCGTTTTCCGACAGGTGAGACTGCACCGGCAGGTCGCGCTCCGCCGCCAGCTTTCCCAAAAATGCCATCAGCTCATTCGTGCAGGAGGGGGTGAACCGGGGGGTCAGAATCGGCTTGATGTGCCGGAGATCCTGACAGGCATCCAGCCATCGCAGCGTTTCGCGCATGGATTCCTCCGTGGTCTCCTCCAACACGCCGGGTGCGCCGTTGCGGTCCATATTCACCTTGCCCACATAGCCGGTGATCCCCGCTTTTTCCAGCTCATCCATCAAGATCAGGGTAGCGTCGGTGTGGAGGGAGGAAAACATGCACACCCGGGTCGTCCCGCAGGACACCAATTCCCCCGCCAGCTGCCGGTACACCGTCCGGGCGTAGTCCGGCTCCGCAAACCGGGCCTCCGTGGGGAAGGCGTAGGCATTCAGCCAGTCCAGCAGGGGCAGATCCATGCCCATCCCCAGCATGGGATACTGGGGAGCGTGGAGGTGCAGGTCCGCAAAGGACTGGACGATCAGGCAGTCTCCATAGTCCTCCACAGACGCTCCGGCATATTGCTCCGACAGCACCGGATACACCCCGGTAATGACGCCGTTTTCAGCGATAAGATAACCGTGTTCCGTCACATCCAGCCGGCCGCAGGCCGGCGCGGAAACGATATTTCCTTTCAGAATGGTGGTCATTGCGTCCTCCTTTCAAAACAAAAGAGCGCCCGCATAAGCGGACGCTCATAGCAAGATCTTAGGCGATCTCATAGAAACTTCCGCGCCTGAGACGATCCCATCAGCGGAATTATATGAGCCATATTTCCATTTATAGTTTAATTATACCACGGCGCCGGGAAAAAGGCAAGCCTCTCCGTCGGCACACACCGTCGGCACACATCCGGGAATTGTCGCCTATACTGGCGTACAGGCAAAATTCCGCCTGAATCGAGGAAAAGGCGTTGATTCGTATGCTGCAAGCATTGAGCTGGGCCGCTTTGGGCACCGGCTTTACCTTTCTGATGACCACCTTAGGGGCTGCGGTGGTATTTTTCTTTGTGGAGGAGCCCCGGCCCCAGTTCCAGCGGACGATGCTGGGCTTCGCCGCCGGGGTGATGACGGCGGCCAGTGTCTGGAGCCTGCTGCTGCCTGCCATTGAGCAGTCGGCGGACTTCGGCGTTCCCGGCTGGCTCCCCGCAGCGGCGGGGCTGCTGCTGGGCGTAGGCTTTCTCTCCGCGTTGGACGCCGTTCTGCCCCATCTGCGGCGGGCAAAGGACATGGACTTGACCCGCCGCCAAAGCACGCTGCTGATGGCAGCCATTACCCTCCACAATGTACCGGAGGGCATGGCGGTGGGCCTCGCCTTCGCACTGGCGGCAGAGGGAGAGGGCATGGCCGGGGCTGCGGCGCTGGCGCTGGGCATCGGCATCCAGAATCTTCCGGAGGGCGCCGCCATCTCCCTTCCTCTGCGGCAGGAGGGCAGCTCCCGGGGCCGGGCTTTTCTGTTAGGGACCCTCTCCGGCAGCGTGGAGCCGATTTTCGGTATTCTGGTAGTGCTGGTAGCTGCCGGTGTCCGTCCCTTGATGCCGTGGCTCCTCAGCTTCGCCGCCGGAGCCATGCTGTATGTGGTGGTAGAGGAGCTGGTGCCTCAGGCCCATTCCAAAGCCGGGACCTGCGGCTTTGTGGGGGGCTTTTTAATTATGATGATCTTAGACGTGGCGCTGGGATAGTGTGTCAAAACGTAAACTTACATTGTCTCCCGAAAAAAAGTCTGCTATAATCGGCCCAGCACACCAAACCCACGCAAAGGAGAACAAATATGGATACAAAATTCAGCGGCAGCGCAAATTACGTGGCGTCCCGCGACCTGATGGAGACCGTTAACATCGCCGTGGCTTTGCAGAAGCCTCTGCTCATCAAGGGTGAGCCGGGCACCGGCAAGACCATGCTGGCCCAGGCCGTGGCGGACGCTCTTGGGAAAAAGCTCATTATCTGGAATGTAAAATCCACCACCAAAGCCCAGGACGGCCTGTACGTCTATGACGTGGTGCAGCGGCTCTATGACAGCCAGTTTGGAAACGCCGGTGTAGATGACGTTAAAAAATACATCAAGCTGGGTAAACTGGGCGAAGCCTTCTCTGCCGATGAGCAGGTGGTCCTGTTGATCGACGAGATCGACAAGGCGGATCTGGAATTTCCCAATGACCTGCTCTGGGAGCTGGACCGGATGGAGTTCTACATCCCCGAGACGAAGGAGACCGTACAGGCCAGGCAGCGCCCCATCGTCATCATCACCTCCAACGCAGAGAAGGAACTGCCGGACGCTTTCCTCCGCCGGTGCGTGTTCCACTACATCGAGTTCCCGGAGCAGGAGCAGATGGAAGCCATCCTCCGGGTCCACTTCGGTGATTTGGAGGAAAAGCTGGTAAAGCAGTCCCTCGCCGCCTTCTACTGGCTGCGGGAGCTGCGGGGCATTGAGAAAAAGCCCTCCACCTCTGAGTTGGTGGACTGGATCCGGGCGCTGGTGGCTGGCGGCGTGGACCCGGCCCGCATCGAAAAGGAGATTCCCTTCGCCGGTGTCCTGCTGAAAAAAGACAAGGATCTTCAGACCCTGCGGAAGGTGAAGTAAGCCATGTTCGCCGCGTTTTTTTACCTGCTGCGTCAGCGGGGACTGCACGTTTCCCTGAACGAGTGGATGACGCTGCTGGAGGGCATGGAAAAGGGACTGCACCATTCGACGCTCACCGGCTTTTATCACCTGTGCCGGGCCATCGTGGTGAAGAATGAAACGGAATTTGACCGCTTTGACCAGATCTTTCTGGAATTTTTCAAGAACGTGCCCTACACCGGGGAGCTGCCGGAGGACCTGCTGGACTGGCTGAACCACCCCAGCGAGGATCTGAAACGGACCATTGCCGACCTGCGCTCCGCCGGGTTTCCGGATGAAACGCTGGAGGAACTGCTGAAAATGCTGGAGGAACGTCTGAAAGAGCAGACGGAGGAGCACAACGGCGGCAACTACTGGGTTGGGACCCAGGGCCGCACCCCTTGGGGCAACAGTGGTTGGCATCCCAACGGCATCCGGATCGGCGGGCAGTCCATGCACCGCACCGCCATGATGGTGGCGGGAGAACGAAAATTCCGGGACTTCCGAAAAGACAATAAGCTGGACACCCGCCAGTTTCAGATGGCCTTCCGCACGCTGCGTCAGCTGTCCGCGCAGGAGCGGAGCGCCGAAAAGGAATTGGATGTGGACGCCACGATCCACGACACCTGCGAGAGTGCGGGTCGGCTGGAGATCCGGTACAAGAACCCCCGGAAGAACACGGTGAAGGTCCTGCTGCTGATGGATTCCGGCGGCTCTATGGACTACTATTCCGGGCTGTGCAGCCAGCTGTTTCAGGCGGCCACCAAATCCAACCACTTTAAAGAGCTGCACACCTACTATTTCCATAACTGCATTTACGGCGACGTTTACAACGGCCCCCGCCTCTGGCAGGACGGCCAAACGCCTACGGAATGGCTTTTGCAGAATTTCGATGCCAGCTACAAGGTCATTCTCGTGGGCGATGCCGCCATGAATCCCTACGAGCTGCGGGAAAAGCAGTACGATTGGCGGAACCAGCGGTACGGCCCCTCCGGTCTGGAATGGCTGGAGCTGTTCAAAAAACACTTCCCCTATCTCATCTGGCTGAACCCGGAGCCTCTTCCGGCATTTCAGGACTTCTGGACCTTGACCCATCTGCAGTTGGCCAAGATGTTCCCCATGTTCGACCTTTCCGCCGAGGGCTTGGAAGCCGGCATGAAGCGCCTGATGGTGAAGCGGTAGAGGAGACAAGCCCGCAGCATCGCGGGCAAAACAAATGAAAAGAGGTGGATTATGGATTTTCCCAAGCTGCTGGGGCTGCGCCCCGGCGTCACCGCCGTGATTGGCAGCGGCGGTAAAACCAGTTTACTGCGCCGTCTGGCGGAGGAATTACCGGGGACGGTCCTCCTCTGTACCACCACCCATATCCGCCCCTTTGAGGAATACCCCCTGCTGACGGCTCCTACGCCGGAGGACATCCGCAAGGCTCTGACCGCTCATCGGGTTCTCTGTCTGGGGACCCCCTGCGAAAATAGCAAGCTGACCGCTCCCTCCCTTTCCGTAGAGACGCTGGCCACGCTGGCGGACTATGTGCTGCTGGAGGCCGACGGTTCCCGGCAGCTGCCTTTGAAGGCCCATGAAGCCCACGAGCCGGTGATCCCCGCCGTCAGCCGTCAGGTGATCTGCGTGGTGGGGGCATCCGGTTTCGGGAAACCCATCCGGGAGAGCGTCCACCGGCCAAAGCGGTTCTGCGCCCTGACCGGCGCCGCTGCGTCAGATCCCGTCACGCCGGAACAGGCCGCAAAGGCCATTTTGGCGGAGCGGCTGTGCGATACCATGTTCCTGAATCAGATCGACACGGAGGCCCAACGGCCTCTGGCGGACCGCTTCGCTGCGGCGCTGGGCGGCTCCGGTCTCCGGATCGCCGCCGGGAGTCTTCGGGCCGGGAGCGGCTGGCTTTACCCGGATATCTGAAAAATATGACAGGCCCACTGTCCCCACATTCTGCTGCGAAGCCGCATTTTCTTCGCAAAAGCGCAAACATTTCCACAGAATCATTGATTTCCGCAAACGTTTTCTCCTGTGAATTGCATAAAAATACCGGCAAGGGGTTCACAGCTAACTGGTTCCATGGTATAATTTGACACGTTCTTAACAATATTTCCGCCGCCTTTATCCGCCGCGGAACGATCCTGAACGGAGAAAATGCCATGGAACACCATGAAAAAGCAGGATGCCTGTTTCCTAAGATCGGTATGCGCAACGTCAAGACCGCCCTTGCGGCAGCCCTGTGTGCGCTGGTTTACTATTTTCTGGACCGCAACCCCACCTTCGCCTGCATCGGCGCCATTTTCGGCATGGGCAGCAGCTTTATGCAAAGCCGACTTCACGGCGGCAACCGCTTCTTCGGCACAATGGTAGGCGGTTTTATCGGCATGGGGCTGTTTGCCATTTACATGGAGCTGTTCCCTGACGGCAGCAACGCCTGGGTCCTGATCCCCTTGACCTTCGTCGGCGTGATCATTTTGATCCTGCTGTGCCAGCGCATCTGGGTGGGCGGCGTACAGCCCGGCGGCGTGGTGCTGTGCATTCTGCTGTTCAACACCCCCACGGACACTTATATCACCTACGCCATGAACCGTATTCTGGACACCGGAATCGGTGTGCTGGCGGCGATTTTTGTCAATGGGATGCTGCCCGGCGGCTTCACCTTCTCTTTTATGCACAGGCTCTACCAGCGTCTGGGGATCCGGGACGATGTAGAGGATGAATTCATGGCCAAACCCGCCGTCTGAGCGATCAGAGGCCGCTCCTTCCAAACGGATCCATTCGCGCAAATGCAAATATGCAAGAAGTACCGCTCCCCTGTTGAGAAAACGTTCAGCAGGGGAGTTTTCTATCTACGCCCCCAGGGTTTGACCCGTAAATTCCGTGTGAAACCCGAAAAAGAGGAAGTGCACTTCATGGAAGCCCACTTTCACCTGACATAGAATCTCGGTATCAGTCAGATATACGGAGGTTTTGACGAATGAACGGGTATAAAGAGTCACTTCGGCAGTACTTTTCTGTACAGGTGAAAGCGCTTCGCAAGAAGCGGAAGCTGACCCAAGAGGAAATGTCCGAGCAGTTACATATCACGGTTCGGGCCTATGGCGATTTAGAGCGCGGCTGCAGTTGTTGTTCTGCAATCGCTCTCTTATTCTTTTTACTGATGCTGGAGCCAGATGAGCTGGCGGCGTTTCTTGCGCAGATGAAAAAGCAGTTCCGGGATCAGGATCAGCAGGAGGTCGCATAGACCCCTTTTTGCAGTATTTCTGTATCTGAAAATATGGGGGGGATTTAGAATATGACCAGTCGCAAGCGTGTGCTATTGGCCGACGGCAGCGAGGAATTTCGCTGGTTGATGTGGAAAAATGTGGCAAATCATGATTTTTTCTCCCTCGCAACCGTCGGCAGTGGCCGCGATGTTTTATTATGTATGCAAAAACAGACTGCCGATCTGCTGCTGATGGACACGGCGCTGCCGGATGTCTGCGGTCTAACCGTGTTGAATGAGTTACAGCGCCGGGGAACTGCCCCACAGAGGGTCATTCTTCTCTCCAGCATCGTTTCTGAGCAAGTCACCGATCAGGCCTTTGCTCTGGGCGTCTCACAGTTTATTCCAAAGCCGTTTCATACCGATCTGCTGTTTGATGCCATGTACGAACTGTTTCCCGGCTGTTCCTGCGGTCATTGGCCGCATAGTCCTCAGTAGGATACAGATGGTCCACGCCCTCAGAAAATAAAAAAACCCCAACGGGCACCGCAAACGCGATGACCCGCCGGGGGATCTCCGGAATCAGTCGTCGCCTCCGTCAAAGGGAGCCGCATGATCCGGACTTTTTACTTTTCAAAGACGGGGATCAATCCACCAGACCGGCGGTGATGATGGCCATGGAGTAGACCTCCAGAGCGTTGCAGCCGCGGGACAGGTCGTTGATGGGAGCTCAAGCACGCTCTAAAGATGCCGCAGTTTGATCTCAAAACTATTTACGGAACAGACGTAAATTTGTCGGATTACAAAGGAAAGGTGATCGTTTTAAACGTTTGGGCTACCTGGTGCCGCCCCTGCGTCGCGGAGATACCGGAACTGATTACAGCACAGAAGGCCCTTAAGAACTCTGATGTCCGTGTTATTGGAGTTGCTGTTGACGGAGAAAATGTGGATCTTAAAAAATTCCTCGACAAGATCCGTGCTTCGGGTTTTGAAACCTTCATTGACGGCAATCAGGCGATTCCCGGGAAGATGGGCGTTTCTGTGGTCCCCACCAATTTCATAATTGACGGCAACGGAAATTTAGTGGCTTACGCTGAAGGTTACCTGCCATGGGAAAATCCTCAGATTATTTCTTTCCTGAAAGAAATCGGCAAGAAATACGCGTCCGGTCCTTCTGCGGCTAAAAAGCCGGCCTCTGCCCCTGTCGGTTCCGTTGGATCTGTTTTCAAAATTAGTCAATTTTAGGTTAGTAAACTTAAAGCTGACTTTAACTTTTTGGACCGAAAAGAGGTATTTTGAAGCCCTAAAATGACAAGACTTCACTAACTTCCTTGTGCTTGTCATGAAAACTGCCCAGTCGTCCCGAATTCTTCAGCTCACTAAAAAACTTTGTGCCATTCCTTCCGTTAGCGGTAGCGCCGCGGAGGAAAACCGCTGTGCGGACTTCATTACGCATTGTCTGTTTTGCCTTGCACAAAAACATCCCGGACGCGTGCGAGTCTTTGAACCGGTCTGTGAGCGGGACCCCCTCGAGCGTAAGGCGGTTTTCGGACTGCTCCGAGCCGCCGTTCCTACCGATAAAACTGTTGTACTGACAGGTCACTTCGATGTCGTCGATACGCAGAACTGCGGTGATAAAGTACAGACGGCTTTCGATTTAGAACGTTACACGGAAGCACTACGTGAACAGCCTCTAGATGAAACTGCTCGGAAGGATCTTGAGAGCGGCAATTGGCTGTTCGGGCGCGGCAGTATGGATATGAAGGCGGGCCTTGCGCTGTTTTTGGCTTCCATGGAGGAGTGGGCAGATGACCCGACTCTTGCCGTCAATATTCTTTTTTGGGCGGTTCCGGATGAAGAAGCCAACAGTGCCGGCATGATCGGTTCGTTAAGAACATTCCTGCATATCTGTGAAGAAGAACATTTGAAAGTCGTCGCTGCTCTTACCGGTGAGCCTTGTTTCTGGACGGCGGAAACCAAGACGGTACCGGCTGTGCGACCTTATTACACAGGAACCACCGGCAAACTTATGCCGTTCTTCTACGCCTTCGGTAAATCCGCACACATCGGCAATTATCTTCACGGCTTCAGCGCAGCGCTCTTAATTAGTGAAATCGTTTGTCTGGCAGAAGCCGACACCGCTTTATACGAGGGTTCCGGATTGGATCTTTTAGCACCTCCCGCCTGCTTAAGTATGGAGGTGCACCGCAACGGTTATTCGGTCACTGTGCCTGAAGAGGCTTCCGCTTACTTTAATGTTCTGACCGCCGTAAAGAAACCGGCGGATGTCCTTCGTTGGGCTCAAATGACAGCGGCGCGGGCTGCCGCGCAGGCCAGAAGCAAACTGATGCGTGCACTGCTGTTTGCACAAGATAAAGGCGCAGACTTTCCTGACATTGATGAGGTCAATGTTGTTACCTTCGGGATGCTTCAGCGGATGGCTCGCCAGAAGACGGGCGAATCCTTCGAAGAAAAAAGAGATCATTTTTATCGCTCGCTCCCTAAAGATCTGGACATTCGGGAGGCGGCCCTGAAAGAATGCTCCTGGCTGTTTTTACAGGCTCAGATGCCACGGCCGACAATTGTAGTCGGGTTCCTGCCGCCGTACTACCCGGCTCGGCTGAATCGTCGACAGTCGCCTGATGAGCAAAAACTTAGAAAAGTGATGGAAGAGATGACGGAGCAGGCAGGCAGAAGAATCCGGTGGTAACTACCGGCAAAAAAAATCTCTTCAAGTTACGCAGGAACTCGGTAGGCGCGAA
>ENA-UEQK01001033-UEQK01001033.1-human-gut-metagenome-genome-assembly--contig:-NODE-1033-length-18255-cov-11.403895_pt1 | contig 18255 bp, 11 predicted proteins | sample MGYA00242939_ERZ507942 | MGnify/ENA primary metagenome ERZ507942 (study PRJEB26167, sample SAMN06115485) | human gut metagenome | host: Homo sapiens | place: China:Chongqing | collected 2015-03-30... | reverse complement strand
ATCTGGGATACATACTGCGATTGGTACATCGAACTGACCAAGACTCGTCTGACCGGCGAAGATGCCCGGAGCAAAGAGAATGCCCAGCGGGTGCTGTGTTATGTGTGGGAGCAGGTGCTGGCCATGCTGCATCCGTTCATGCCCTTTATCACCGAGGAGATCTGGCAGGCGCTGCCCCACAGCGGCGACTTCCTGATGACCTCTCCCTGGCCCGAGGCAAAGACGGAATTTGATTTTTCTGCCGAGGAGGAGGCCATGGAGGCGGTGATGGCGGCGATCAATGCCGTGCGCAGCCGCCGCAGCGAAATGAATGTGCCGCCATCCCGCAAGGCGGCGTTGATCCTGGTCACCGATACGCCGGCGATCTATACTCAGGGCGCGCATTTTATCAAGCGTCTGGCCTGTGTGTCGGAGTTGACGGTGACGGACGCCGCCCCCTCTGACGCGGCTGGAATGGTGACGCTGGCCACGGCGGACGCTTCGCTCTATCTGCCGCTGGCGGATCTGGTGGATGTGGAGCAGGAACTGGCGCGCATTGCCAAGGAAAAGGAGAAGGCGGAGGAAGGACTTAGACGCATCGAAGCAAAGCTGAGCAATGAAAACTTTGTGTCCAAAGCCCCGGCCAATGTGGTGGAGGGTCAGCGCCAGCAAGCGGAAAAATACCGTGCGCTGATTGCCAAGCTGGAAGAAAGCGCCGCGCAAATGCGTTCCTGACGGCAAAAAAGGCCGCAGCTGCACGCTGCTTCGACAAACTCCGTTCTCAATAAGCGATAAAATGAGGATACTGCGTGAAAAACGCAGTATCCTCGTTTTTTTCTTTCCGGAGGAGCGCTCCGGAATGCAGAAACACCGCAGCGGCCCTGTCCGGCGATCGGAAGGAAGAGAAAACGCGGCCGCGCAAGGACGGTATGCACGGCATACTAAAACATGAATTTGATCCGCGAAGGAAAAGGGAGTGGAACGATGAAAGTGACTGCAAAACGAATCGACCGGGACCTGACGCTGCAGCTGCACGGCGAGTTGGACCATCACGGAGCCAAAGAAGTCATGCTGGAAATCGACCGGCATTTGGATGTGGCTCTGCCGCTGCGGACGACGCTGGATTTTTCCGGTGTATCCTTTATGGACTCTTCCGGCATTGCCGTGATCCTGCGGTTGTATAAACGGATGCAGAATCTGGGCGGAAGCATGCGCGTGACTCATGTACAGCCCCAGGCTATGCGGGTACTGCGGGCCGCCAGCATCGGCAGCGTTGTGACCATTGAAAAGGAGGCAGAAAAGCTGTGAGAGCAGAAAACAAAATGCAAATCGATTTTTTGAGCAAAAGCAGCAATGAAGGGTTTGCTCGGCTGGCTGTGGCAGGCTTTGCGGCCCAGCTGGATCCTACGCTGGAAGAAATCGGAGATATCAAAACGGCCGTCAGTGAAGCGGTGACAAACGCTATTGTCCATGCTTACCCCGATTCCATCGGTCGTATCCGCATTCAGGCACGGCTGTATGCGGGCGGAATACTGGAATTGGTGGTGCGGGACTGGGGTGTGGGTATAGCCGATGTGGATGAGGCGCGCCGTCCCATGTTCACCACCGGAGGGGAGGAGCGCAGCGGTATGGGCTTTACCATCATGGAGAGCTTTATGGACTCCCTGCGTGTGCGCTCGGCACCGGGCAAAGGAACTGTGGTGACCATGAAGCGCAAAATCGCGCTGCGCGGTGGCGAAGCGCAATGACGAAGGAGATGCGCGTCCTGCTGCGGCGCGCTGGAAAGGGCGACAACGACGCCTGCGAAAAGCTGATTGAGGAAAACAGCGGACTTATTTGGAGCATTGTGCGCCGCTACTGCGGACGCGGAGTGGAGGCAGAGGATCTGTATCAGTTGGGGTGCCTCGGCTTTTTGAAAGCGGTGCGCGGTTTTGATGAAGCCTTCGGAACCGAGTTTTCTACATATGCCGTTCCCAAAATCAGCGGCGAGATCCGCCGTTTTCTGCGGGACGACGGAACGATCAAGGTGGGACGCACGCTCAAACAGCGTGCTGCTCAAATTGCAGTCGTGCGGGAACGGCTGCGCGGTGCCTTCGGGCGGGAGCCTGCTCTGTCGGAGCTGGCGGCGGAGACAGGTCTGAGCGCAGAGGAAATCGCCGCTGCGGAGCTGTCCGCCGCTGCGCCGGAATCATTGCAGCAGGAGACGGCGGAGGGGCTGACCCTTGAGAGTATCCTGCGCGCTGAGGACGGGGAAGAAACTATGCTGCGCACGTTGGCGCTGCGTCAGGCGGTGGAAGCGCTTCCGGAAAAAGAACGCACGATCATTGCGCTTCGCTATTTCAGAGCCTATACGCAGCAGGAGTGTGCCGCAGTGGTGCATATATCACAGGTGCAGGTTTCCCGGCTGGAAAAACGGGCGCTCAAACAGCTGCGTACCTTAGTCGGTGCGGGGGAGTGACGGGGCGTTTGGGACAGGCGGCAGTTCGTCCTCCACCTGGAAATAGGATTCATCCTGAAATTCCGTCATGTCACTGCGGTAGCGCAGAGGCAGGTTGCTGCGCTGGCAGCGGAGATTAGTGCGCTCTCGGATGGCAATGGCATCGTAAAACGTTTTCCAGAGTCTGCGGAAGGCAGCCTCGGCGCGGCCGGGTCTGGCCATGGTATAAGAATCCAGCGGCGTGATGATCCAGTGCCCGTGGCAGTGCACCAGTGCTTCTTTGTGTGTGCGGTCGTAGATCAGAAAATCCTGATCGGCGAAGCGCTCGCAGAAATGGTGGCGCAAAGCGGGGAGCACGCGGTTTTTCGGCGCAATCTCGGCGGCGTACAGCCCCTCAAACTCCGAAAAGCGAACGAAACCGCGCAGTTTTTCCAATTCGGTGCCCATGTGCCGCACAGCGCTGTACAGCGGATACAAATCCGGATCGGCCGGATTTCTAACAAACGAGGGGCCTTCGCGATACAGCCGGCAGACCAGGCGGTAGATCCGCAGTTCCCGGTTTGGAAGGCAGGTGAGATGGGCGCGCCGGATCAGCTTTGCCGTTGCCGCAGAGCGGGCGCATACGCTGTTCCAAATGCGCTTTGCATCGTTTTGAGCGTAGTTTATTTTGCTAATCCGGCAGGCATGAAGGTTGCTCAATATGAAATACACGTACCTTATGGTAAAAGACAAAAAGTGGTGCTCCCTGACGGGACAAAAGTGATCTTGAATGCAGGCTCTTATATGAAATATCCGAGGCAGTTTGGAAAAGAAGGCCGTTACGTTCATTTCAAGGGAGAGGCTTATTTTGATGTAGCTAAAAATAAAGACTGTCCTTTCATTATTCAAAGTCAGGATTATAAAATACGTGTTTTGGGTACTACTTTTAATCTGAATAATTATGAAGATAGTGAGGAACTGCAACTGACTCTATGCACAGGAAAGGTGCTGATGAATTTCGGCGAAGAACAATTGAAACTGACCCCCGGCGAGCAATTGGTATTGGATAAAACCAATATGCATCTGGAGCGTGAGCATGTGAATACTCAAAATTATATGTTGTGGATGCAGAACAAGTTATACTTTAACCGTACTCCGATACAAGAAGTGACGAGGAGGTTGGAACGGGTGTATAATTGTACTATACGATTAGACTCAAGTTTTGTCTTTAACAATTTCCTTTCGGGTACGCATGATAATAGGAGTTTGGAGGCGGTTTTGGAGTCCATTCGCTTGGCTACGGGCATTAAATACAGGAAAGCAAACAATTCGTATATTCTATATAAATAATACCTTAATAATTAAATAATCAAGATCTATGAAACAACATGCGAAGAGGGCTTCGTGGGCCCGAGTATTGCTTGTACCGACCTTATTGCTAGGTTCGGCATCCATGGCTGCTTTCCCCGTGCATGCAGCACAAGTTGAATTGAATCAGATAGTTACATTGCAGATGCGTAAAGTGAAATTGGCTGATGTGTTCAAGAAACTGAGTAACCTTTCCGGTTATGAGTTTTTCTATGATGAGAGTGTTGTCCAAAAGTATAATACGATTGATATTGATTTGGACAATGTAAGTTTCGACCAGGCTTTAGAGCAAATCAGGAAACAAACTAGTCTGCAATTGAGCAAGGTGAATAATACCATTGTGGTGAGTCTTGCCAGACAAGTACTGGCATCTTCCGGTAAAGTACAGGCTTCCAGGCATAGAGTCACCGGTAGGGTAACCGATGCTAATAATGAACCGCTGATTGGGGTAAGTATAGTTATTCAAGGAAATAGCGGAGGAACTATAACGGATATTGACGGACGTTATACGTTGGAAGAAGTGGATGCCGATGCCACTTTGGTCTTCTCTTATATCGGTTATGTTTCACAGAAAATAGTTGTCGGAAATCAGCAGACATTGAATGTACAAATGAAAGAAGACAACCAGACTTTGGAAGAAGTCGTAGTAATAGGTTATGGTGTGCAAAAGAAAAGGGATATGACCGGTTCTATTGCTTCTATTAAAAGTAAGGATATCACAGCTATTCCTACTACCAATGCCTTGGAGTCATTACAAGGAAAAGTAGCCGGACTTGATCTTACAAACTCTTCGGGGCAAGCAGGAAGCACACCTAATTTTACGATCCGTGGAGAGCGTTCATTGACGGCTAGTAATGCTCCGTTGATTCTTGTGGATGGTATTGATTATGGTACCTCGCTAGATATAAATCCCACTGATATAGAATCTATTGAAGTGTTAAAAGATGCCTCTTCTACAGCTATTTATGGAACACGGGGTGCGAATGGTATTATTATGATTACGACTAAAAAGGGAAAAGAAGGAAAGTCAAAAGTATCCTTTAATGCTTTTGTTTCTTCTACCATGATAACTGATTATCCTGATATCATGGATGCTGAAGAATATGCCCAATACAAAAGAGAGGCCTATCGGGACAGAACAACAGGAAAATACGCAGAGGATGCTGCTGTATTTGCTCCTGAAGAACTGACTTATCTGGAAAAAGGATATGATACGAACTATCGTGACATGTTGATGCACAACGGATTTAACCAAAATTATGAGGTGTCTGTATCCGGGGGCAATACGAAAACCAAACATAATATATCTTTGGGTTACAGAAGCGAAGAGGGACTCTTTAAGGATGATAATTATAAACGGTATAATGCCCGTGTAGCACTGGACCATCAATTGTTTGACAATGTGCAGGTAGGGACAAACATTATCTATGCCTATGTAGATAAGAATAATCGTTATAGTCCGCTGAATATGGCTAATAAAATTGTTCCTATCTCGAAACCTTATGATGAGGAGGGGAATTTAGTGATGTATCCGTCTCCCGGTTATAATACTCAGATGAATCCGTTGATTGACGATCAGGAGGGTATGCGTGTGGATAATACCATTCAGGAGCGTTTCTTCGGCAGCTTGTACCTGAACTGGAATATCACCAAGGATATTTTATTCCGTACGACGCTGGGATTGAACTCAGTGAATGTGCGTAGAGGCTTTTTCTGTGATAAGAACTCGTTGCAGGGAAGTGGCAAGGATTCACAATCCTATAAGGAGCACACCATGACACGTAATCTGACATGGGAGAATGTGCTGACTTATTCAAAGGACTTCTCTGATATCCATAATTTGCAGGCAATGGTTGGAACCTGTACGATTCTCAACTCTAAAGAATATACCTATGCAGGTGGAAAGGGACAAGTATATGCTGATAACTGGTTCCATAATTTGTATTCCAATGAAAAAGAAATCACTATAAAGAGTTCACTGGTCGATCAAAATCTGGCTTCCTTCTTTGGGCGTGTTAATTATAAATTGATGGATCGCTATATGCTGACTGCTTCTTTGCGTGCCGATGGTTCTTCTGTTTTTGCACCAGGTAAGAAATGGGGCTACTTTCCGTCTGTAGCACTGGCCTGGCGTATCAATGAAGAGAATTTCCTGAAAAATGTGGATGCTATTTCAAATTTAAAACTCCGATTGAGTTGGGGACAATCTGGCCAATGTGCTATTGATCCTTATCAAACCGTTGGTTTGCTGGGTAACTCCACTTATTCGTTCAATAATGAGGGAGCTTATGGATTCTATCCTAAAACGATGTCAAACAAGGAACTGACTTGGGAAACTACCACGCAGTATAACCTTGGTCTGGATTTCGGATTTTTTAATAATCGTATTTCAGGTAGTATTGATATTTACAAGGCAGAAACCCGGGATATTTTAATGAATCGTGTAATTCCATCTATTAACGGTTATGCTTCGGTTATGGAAAATATCGGTAAGACTGAAAGTACTGGTGTTGATTTGACACTGAGTACGGTTAATATTCAAAACAAGAACTTCTCCTGGTTCTCAGATTTCTCATTGTCACACAATAGGGAAAAAATAAAAGAACTTGCTTCGGGACAATTAAAGGATGAGGCGAATGCTTGGTTTGTAGGAGAACCTTTCAAAGTGTTTTATGATTATAAGAAAGAAGGTATCTGGCAATTGGGTGAAGAGGCTGCCGCTGCTGCCAATGGACAGGAACCGGGTGATATAAAGGTACAGGATGTGGATGGTAATGGTGTCATAACGACAGATGATCGTATCATTTACAGTCAGCGTCCAGATGTAACTTTTGGTTTCAATAATACTTTTAATTATAAGGGGTTTGATTTGTCTGTATTCTTGTATGCTCGTTTGGGTCAGTGGATTGCGTATGATTATAATACTACGTATCGTATCAATGCGTTGGAAAATGGTGGAAATGTAGATTACTGGACTCCCGAGAACCCTACCAATGCTTTTCCGCGTCCTAATAAAAGTAAGAGTTATACACAGGTTACTTACTATTCAACGTTGAAGTATGAAGATGGTTCTTTCTTTAAAATACGCGATATTACGTTGGGATATACTTTCAAACCGGAACTTTTGAAACATCTCAATCTATCCAAACTCCGTGTATATGCTACAGCAAAGAATTTCTTTACTTTCAGCAAGATTGATAATTATGATCCCGAACAGGGAGGAAGTATTTCTTTTCCTATGACAAAACAACTTGTATTTGGTCTGAATGTAGAATTTTAACTGGTAAAGAATGAAAATTATGAAACGAATTACATTATTATATGCATTGGCAGCTACTCTTATGGTTTGCTCGGGCTGCTCTGATTTTTTGGAAGAACACAATCGTAGTGCGGTTACTACCGAAGGTGGTTATTATGATACTGAGAAAGGTTTTGAGTCTTTGATTAACTCTTGTTATACTCCCTTGCGTTTTTGGGGTGGAAAGTCTGCTGCTATGGCATTCAGTGAAACGGGAACGGATATATTGGCTCCGGGCGGTGGTTGTGATTATCCCGCCATTGTTTCTTATCAGAATGATTTTGATGGGACCAATCCTATCAGTAAAGAGTATTATGACCGTTTTTACAAAGCGATCAACTTTTGTAATACAGCCATCTATCATGTAAAGAATGTTCCGTTCAGTGATAAGACACTTACCAGCAAACGAGAAGCAGAGGTGCGTTTCCTACGGGCATATTATTATTGGATTCTGGTGGAAACATTTGGGGATACTTATTATACGGATCAGCCATCGGAGTCTATTGTTATGGCACCTAGGAAAACCTCGGTGGCAGAGATTTATACTCATATTTTTGAAGATTTGGATTTCTGTATGGATAGCCGGTTATCTGTTGCGCAAGCTGATGGAGGGCGTGTTACCATGTGGGCTGCCAAAGCCTTGAAGGCTCGTTTGCTATTGACTAGAGCAAGTGAATTGAATGATAAAGCATTGTATGAACAAGCCTATACTTTGGCAAAAGAAGTGATTGATAATGGTCCTTTCGAGTTATCAAAGGATTTTGCCTCAGTATTTGATATGGAAAATTCTGATGGAAATGGCAATAAAGAAGTGATTTGGTATATTGATTATTCTTCTACCAATCAGTTGTATAATCAGGAGATGGATAATGATATAATTCGTTCAGGCGGTAACCATACTCATTTGATTTTCTGTATGAAATATGATGACCAGCCCGGTATGGTTAGAAGCATAGAATATGGTCGTCCTTTTAATCACTATATGCCGACGCGTTATTTGCTGGATTGTTATGACGAGAATATAGACCAACGTTTTGAAGTGACTTTCCGTTCGTTATGGAAGGCTAATGGAGGAAAAACCGGAGATAACTACCCTTATATGGTACAAGGGGATACTGCTATATGGATAACAAAAGATGTTGTTCCTCAGGTAAAGCGTCAGTGGGCCAAAGGACGTTATCAGATACTTGATCGGACAGATATTTATCATGAAGATGGTTCTGTAAAAAGTCAGAAACAATGTATGCCTATCTCTAAATTTGAAGACCCTACTCGTGCTACGGTGAACGAGGATCGTGGAACACGGGATGCTTTTATAATCCGTGTGGCAGAAATGTATTTAATTGTGGCGGAAGCAGGAGCAAAAGCCGGCAAAGCAGATGCGTTGGCTTATATGAATATTCTTCGTGCCCAAAGAGCTAAGGCTGGCAAAGAGGAGGCTATGAAAGTTGCTCAAAGTGACATTGAGGATATTGATTTCATATTGGATGAACGTGCCCGGGAATTGGTCGGAGAACAATTACGTTGGTTTGATTTGAAACGAATGGGAAGTGAAATATTTATCCGCCGGATAAAATCCGGAAATCCTGATGCCGGTAAAAACGTGGAAGCTTATCATATGTTGCGTCCGTTCCCGCAAACTTTACTGGATGCCATAACGAATAAAGACGAATTTTTACAAAATGAGGGATATAAATAGGCTTGTAGGAAATAGGGTGAAAAGGTAGTTAGGAAAAATGGCAGCTATTGGTTCTTATACCAAAGTTGCCGTTTTTTTCTATTTTAACCTTGTATTTTATGTCTAATTGGCAATTTATCTTAGGAGGAAATCTACATTTGGTTATCTTTGTACTTGTTTGATAAATCGATGTAAAATGAGAAACACAATAAAGTTAAAATATATATGGTGTACTTTGTTTTTACTTCTTCATTGGGGTTTTGTCAAAGCACAGCCTATTTGTGTTGCACGCCAATATACAGTGAGAGACGGATTGATTCAAAGTAATCCGGCGCAGATTCTTCAAAGTCATAATGGTTTTATATGGGTCAGTACTTGGAATGGGGTAAGCCGGTTTGATGGACGCGATTTCGAAACTTTTCAGTTTGATTCTCTTTTGAACCAGCACATGCAGCGGCTGGAGAATACGGCCGACGGCAATTTATGGATGATTGCATACGATCGTCATAGCCTGTATTTATATGATATTCATGAAAATAAGCTGATTAATGTTCTGAAACAGTATGAACAACATTTTAATACTCCGTTGCAAATAGAAAATTTGTATCCTTTATCCAAAGGGATTACTTGGGTTACTTTAAATAATGGAGGATGTTTCAGAATTTCAGATAAAGAGTGTACTGTTTCTTCAGGGATTCAGTATATTACAGCTATTGATGATGTGGAACTGGGGAAAGTCAGTAGGGTCTTTGAAGATAAACAGGGAGAGGAATGGGTATTTAGTGACAAGGGAGTTAGCATATTTGGCAAGCGGACCATTAGTTCATATCCCTTTTCTATGTTCGAAACAATGGATAATCTTGTTTTTCTTGCATCACAGAATGGCAGACTAGCCTATTATGATGTAAATACCATGCAATTCAACATCGTTCCTTTTCAAGAGAAGATTCAGCATATAAACGGAATTAAAGTGTTGAAAGATAATCAGCTGGCTGTTTTGTCTGATAAAGGTTTGTACCTATGCCGTTTCCCTGAACTGGCGATGGAGAAATATGATTTCTCTCTTCCGGGGCATGATGATGCGGCTGTGAGAAAAGTCTACCAGGATTCTAAAGGATTTCTATGGATATTTACCGGATTGCCGGGAATTATCCGGCTTGATCCGGAAACCGGAGTGAAACAATATTTGAATACTCCTTCCGGATACATGGCTTCTTCTCCGGAAAATGAACTCTTTATTTATGAAGATCCTAACGGAGTGGTTTGGACTATTCCTTATAAAGGTATATTCAGTTATTATGACGAAAAGAGCCGGGAGCTAAAAGTCTATTTTACACCGGGAAGGAATCATATACCTTATTCTCCTATTATTAAAACAACTTATGTTGACAAACAAAATAATTTGTGGATCAAATCCCAGCGCTCATTTATAAAAATGTTCTTTCCGCCTAGTCCCTATACTTATAGGGAGTTGGACAATTATTTTGATACAAAATCATTTCTGTTTGATAGCGACGAACATTTATGGATTGCAACAAAGAAAGGGATTATACGTATTATGGATTCACAGAAAAACTTGTTGGGTTATTTGTCGCCTGATGGGGAACTGGCTCAAACGGAAACAGTTTTTGCAGAAGGTGGAATCTATGTCATGCTGAAGGATCAGGCGCAGACAATATGGCTTGGCAGTAAGGAAAACGGATTGTTCAGACTTGTTCCTCGGAATCGTCCTTATCATTATGAGGTATATCATTATATGAATAATCCGTCGGATCCTTATTCCATCAGTGACAATAAAATATCATGCATTGATGAGGATCATAACGGACGTATTTGGATTGGTACTTACGGTGGCGGATTGAATTTGGTTGAGGAAAAGGAAGATGGGGCGATACGTTTTATTCATGCGGAGAATAAATTGTCCGGTTTTCCTATTAATCGTACCAACAGTATTCGTTGTATGGTGGAGGGACCCGGTCATACTATGCTGGTGGGTACTATAGAAGGTTTGATCACTTTTTCTTCTGATTTTTCGGATTACGAAAATATTCGTTTTTATCTTAACCTTCCTCGTCCGCAGGCGACTGACGGATTGTGTAGTGCTGATGTGATGTCTGTTTTACGAACGACGGATGAAACTATCTATTGTTATTGTTATGGAGGTGGCCTTTGTAAGTTGGTTTCGTCAAATTTATTATCTGATGAACTTCGGTTCCGGTCGTTCGGCAAAGGGACATCTCCGTTGGCTAGAGCCTTGATTGAAGATAAAAATCATAATATATGGATCGGCTCGGAAACGGATATCACTCTGTTTGATGTGCACGATCAGACTTTTGAGTCTTTTGGAGAAACTTTTTTCAATCGCTCTTTTAATTATAGTGAATGTCTTCCGGTTACAGACAGGCAAGGGGATATCTTAATGGGTACAGAAGGCGGTATGCTTGTCTTTTCTCCGGATAGTATCGTTAAGCAGACTTATGAAGCTCCTATTGTAGTGACAGGTATAAAATATTCGGAGGATAATTTGTCTCATGTATTGAGTGATGCGGATTATTTAGAGATCCCTACCCGGCGGAGGAATTTTACCATCTCATTTGCTGCGTTGGATTATACTAATTCCTTGGATATCGAGTATGCTTATAAGTTGGATGATAATCAATGGTATTATATAGGTAAGAAGAACTCGGTTAGTTTTGTAAGTCTTCCGGCAGGAAAATATCAATTTCAGATAAAGGCGACCAATGGGGATGGTATTTGGATGAACTCTGTGAAAACGGTTACTTTACAGGTATTACCCACCTTTTGGGAAACCGGTTGGGCTAAGGCTTTTTATATAGTTGTTGTCTTGGTGATATCTTTAGCTATCGGATATATTTTTTTCTATATTTACTATTTGAAACATAAGGTAAATATGGAACAAAGATTGGCGGAAATAAAAGTACGTTCTTTTATTGATATCTCACATGAACTACGTACTCCTTTAACCCTTATATCCGGTCCGGTATCCGAAGTGTTGTCCCAGGAGCCTTTGACTTCCCGGACCCGGCATCATCTTCAATTGGTTCAGAAAAATATCAATCGTATGTTATTGCTCATTAATCAAGTATTGGATTTCAGAAAGATACAGAATAAAAAAATGGGCTTGACTATTGAATACCGGGATATCATTATCATGCTTCATAATATAATGGATAATTTCCGGTTGTTGGCAACAGAAAAAAATATAAATTTTTCTCTTCAGACAACGTTGCCTTCTGTTTTTTTGTGGATAGATAGTGATAAGTTCGAGAAAATTATCTTTAACTTGCTTTCCAATGCCTTTAAGTATACACCGGATAATAAGTCGATTACCTTGATTGTGATGGAAAGCGGACAGTTTGTTTCGATTGCCGTAAAAGATGAAGGTATTGGCATCTCTAAAGATAAAGTGCCATCTATATTTGAACGTTTCACTACAGTGTCCAAGGAAAATGACATGCAGCCTTCATCGGGTATAGGGCTTTCGCTGGTGAATGAGTTGGTTAAAATGCTGCATGGGGAAATTCAGGTCGAAAGTGAAGTAAAGAAAGGAAGTGTATTCAAACTGGTTTTGCATAAAGGAAAAGAAATATATGCTCAGGATAAAAATGTTGAATATATATTGAACGACACTTCGGAAGAACAGGAAACGGTCTTGGCGGAACCGGAACAAAATGATGAAATATCTTTGCCGGACATGCCTCCGGCAACAAAAGAAACTTTAGTAAAAGTGATGGTAGTGGAGGATAATGCGGAGTTGCGTCAATTTATATGTGAAATATTGTCGGGCACTTACCGTGTTGTTGGAGTTGCCGACGGGGTGATGGCATTGGAAAAGATAGAAGAGGAAATTCCGGATTTTATTATTACGGATATTATGATGCCGCGTATGGATGGTATTGAATTGATAAGGCACATCAAGGAGAATGTCAATACCTGTGATATCCCTCTTATTATCCTTTCTGCAAAATCGTCTGTTGAGGATCGTATTCAATGTTTACAATTAGGGATTGATGATTATATACCTAAACCTTTCAGCAGCGATTATTTAAAATCGAGAATTGAGAACTTGATCAGGCAAAGAAAAGTGCTTCAGTCGGCTTTTTTGTCAAAGTATGGTGCTCAACCGAAGAAAGAACCTTTAGAAGCCGTCGCTTATCCTGTGTCGCAAATTGTTCCTTTGGACGAGTTGTTTATGCAGAAGCTGGTAGGATTTATGGAAGAGAATTACAGTAATCCGGGGCTGCGGGTGAATGATCTGGCAGAGTTCATGAATATGAGCCGCTCTGTATTCAATCGGAAAGTGAATGGTATCATGGGGATTTCTCCGATAGAATATATAAAGAATTATAGGTTGAATAAAGCGAAAAGTTTTATACAAAGTGGTATGTCTTTCTCTGAGGTTGCTTTTGCCGTCGGCTTCTCTGATCCCGGTTACTTTGGCAAGGCGTTTAAAAAAGCATTTAATCAGACTTTGACTGAGTATAAAAATAATAACTAAGTTCCGTTTTGTGCTGTTTATGAAGGTAAATAGCAAGAAAATACCTTATTGATGTAAGATTTTACCTTTGGCTCTCAAGGGTAAAATCTATCTTTGTGCTCATTGACACAGTATGAAAATGTTCCGGAAAACTTTTATGAGTATAATTTTTAAAACATGATAGGATGAGTACAAAATTTTATGTAATAGCTGTTTGGACGCTGTTAAGTTTTGTGGTAAAAGTAAATGCACAAGACAAAGTGGAATGTTGGGACCGGTTTGAGTTGAGTTTTAAACAGGTGACCAAAGGGAATCCTTTTGATATACGTCTTTCCGCTACTTTCGTTTGTGGAAAGGAAAAGAAAACGGTGGAAGGATTTTATGATGGTGAGAATACTTATAGGATACGGTTTATGCCTGCTGTCGCCGGGGAATGGAGGTATGTTACATCTTCCAGTATAGGAGCTATGAATGGTCGGAAAGGTACATTCACAGTGGTACCCGCCGGAAAAGATAATCATGGCATGGTGTTGGTGGACGGAGAACATAATTTTAAATATGCGGACGGTACCCGTTATTATCCGATGGGTACGACGGCCTATGCATGGACACATATGAAGGAAACGACTCAGGAGGCTACTTTGAAATCGTTTGGTGAAGCCGGTTTTAATAAGGTAAGGATGTGTGTGTTTCCTAAAAACTATTCTTTAGTGAAAGACGAGCCCGCGCTTTATCCTTTTGAAATGGAGAAGACGATAAAAGATAAGGAAGGAAATGAAAGGAAAGAATGGGACTTTGACAGATTTGACCCGGCTTTTTTTCAGCATTTGGAGAAACGGATAGACCAACTGAACCGTTTGGGGATTGAGGCGGATTTGATCCTTTTCCATCCTTATGATAAGGGAAGATGGGGCTTTGATGCTATGTCGAATGAGGTGAATGTACGTTATATTAAATATATTACTGCTCGTTTGGCTTCTTTTAGAAATGTATGGTGGTCTATGGCAAACGAGTGGGATTATGTAAAAGCGAAAACTGTGGACGATTGGAAGCTGTTGACGAAAACAGTGGTTGAGAATGATCCTTATCGCCATTTATGTTCTATTCATGGAGCGACGGCTACTTATTTTGATTATTGGATGCCTGAATTTACCCATGTCAGCATACAGGATGAGGCACCGGTACTGAGTTCTACCGCTTCTGCTACTTTAAGAAAAATTTATCGCAAACCGGTTATATGTGATGAGGTTGGGTATGAAGGGAATCTACCTTATCGTTGGGGAAGGTTAAGTCCGCAGCAGATGACTTGCTTTATTTTGAATGGTTTGTTGGGTGGAATTTATGTCACTCACGGTGAATGTTATCAGCAGGGGAACGAACCTATCTTTTGGGCGCAAGGGGGATCTTTAAAAGGTGAAAGCTGGAAACGTGTGAAATTTTTAAGAACGATTATTGAAGCTGCTCCCCATCCGTTGGAGATGGCAGATGTCAGTCGTGACTTGGTTACTTCTACTGCTGGACCAGATTATTATCTGGTCAATATGGGAAAAGATGTGAAAGGTTTCTGGACTTTTAATCTGCCGGTAAAAAATGCGGATTATAACAAATTGCAAAAGAATAAACGGTTTAAAGTGGAGATTATTGATGTGTGGGCCATGACTGTCACGGAATATCCTGTGATATTTGAAACAACGGAGGAATTGGATTATCGTGTTTTTGATATACATCATCGGGGAGTAAGAATTCCGGATGCTCCTTATATTGTTCTTAGAATAACAGAAGTGAAATGATGGGATAAGCCTTCTGACGGGAGATGATTGATTTTTTTTATCATAAAAAAGGCTAATAGTTTTCGATTCTTTTTGTTTTAGCTTAAATTTGCGGTATAATTAACTCCCTAGATACACTAAAATGTTAAATACAGTAGAAGAAGGATTGGAAGATATTCGCCAAGGCAAAGTATTGATCGTTGTTGATGACGAAGATCGTGAAAACGAAGGCGATTTTATCGTTTCAGGAGAAAAGATTACTCCTGAAATTGTAAATTTTATGATTACTCATGGCAGAGGGTTGTTATGTGCTCCTCTGCCACGTTCACGTTGTGAAGAACTTTGTCTGGCTCCGATGGCAGAAGAAAACACTTCATTGCTAGGTACACCGTTTACTATGTCGGTAGATTTAAGAGGGTATGGCTGTACTACGGGAGTTTCTGCTTTCGACCGTTCGTCAACAATAAAAGCTTTGGTGGCAGGAAATCTGAATCCTTCCGAGTTTGCTCGTCCGGGGCATGTGTTCCCCCTTTACGGTGCGGAAAATGGAGTATTGGAACGTAATGGACATACCGAAGCTACACTGGATATGACAAGAATGGCAGGTTTGAAACCCGGAGGAGCTCTTGTTGAAATTTTGAATGAAGATGGTACAATGGCGCGTCTTCCCCAACTAGGTGAGATTGCAGCAAAATTCGGTTTGAAAATTGTTTCCATTAAGGATATTCAGGAATATCGTAAAAAACATAACCTCTAAATCTAATAAATATGGCACTCAATCAAAGAAGAGTAAAGATATTGCATCTGATTCGTGAAGACGGACATGCAAAAGTTCAGGACCTTAGTAAAATTTTCAATGTGACGGATGTAACGATCCGTCAGGATTTGGAAGCCTTGGAACAAATGGGGTATATCCAAAGAGAGCATGGAGGTGCGTTTCTGAAAGGAGTAGGGTCGTTTGCCAAGACCGGACAATTGTTCAATCAGACTCATTTGGAGGAAAAGAAAGAAATTGCTCAGAAAGCTATTCAGTTTATTCAGGAGGGGGACAGTATAATTCTTGATTCCGGTTCTACAACTACAGAGATCGCAAAGCTTTTAATGAATTATAAGGACCTGACAGTCATTACTAATGCTTTGAATATAGCTTTGATTTTAGGTGAGAATCATGGTATTAATCTAATTGTTACCGGAGGTGAGTTCAAGGCTCCTACACTTTCTTTGACAGGAAAAATGGCGGCCGATTCATTTAAAGATATACGCGCTAATAAATTGTTTCTAGCTACAGCTGGTATTTCTTCGGATATGAAACTGACTTATCCTAGTCTAAGTGATTTGGTCGTGAAATCTGCTATGATAGAATCTGCCAGTAAAGTGTATCTGGTGGCTGATTGTTCAAAAATAGGTGTCAGTGCTTTTGCTAGTTTAGGCTCGGTTTCATTAGCAAATGCTATTATTACAGATAGTACTATAACCGAAGAGGATTTTGAAAGATTAAAAGAATTAGAGGTCGAAGTTATCTGATTCTTACTGAAACAAAGGTAATATGGGTGATTGAGAATGTTGGAAAATACATTCTTGATCACCTTTTTTATCAACTTTGATTTTACTTCCTTATTTCTCCTTATTGTTTGCTTCTTTTTTTTATAACAGTTCTGTTGGGTACAAAATAGACAATCGGAGAGTCTTGTTTATATAGAGATATAACTTTGTTAGCAGAATAAATTAATTGTCCTGATTTATAGATTATATAGGTGTTTATTGTTAATATAATCAAATTGAATTTCATTTTCTTTCGTTTAATGTTGGATAATTCCGGTTGAATTCCGTTATTTGCGAAAGAATAAGAAAGTAAATGATAATAATATGCAAGTTGAAACGTTAGAATTACAATCGGAAAAGAATCGGAAACGATTGGTTGAGATTGTGTATAAAGCAAAAGCAGGACACATTGGAGGTGATCTGTCGTGTCTTAACGTGCTTACAGCACTTTATTTTGATATAATGCGTGTTTGGCCGGATAAACCAAAGGAAACGAAAAGAGATCGTTTTGTAATGAGCAAAGGGCATTGCGTAGAAGCGTTATATGTTACGTTGGAAGCAAAAGGTTTCATCTCTCGTGAGGTAACCGACACATTAGGAGAATTCGGATCTCTTTTGTCCGGCCATCCTACTATAGAGGTACCGGGTATTGAAGTAAATACAGGAGCTTTAGGGCATGGCTTGTCTGTAGGTGTCGGAATGGCGATGGCTGCCAAAATGGATAAAGCTGATTATAAAACGTATGTATTGATGGGAGATGGTGAGCAAGGGGAAGGTTCTATATATGAAGCTGCTATGGCAGGAAACCAGTATAAATTGGATAATCTGGTAGCCATTATTGACCGTAATCGTTTGCAGATCAGCGGTACAACCGAGGAGGTCATGTCATTGGAGAGTATGCGCGACCGCTGGACTGCCTTCGGTTGGGATGTATTGGAAATGAACGGAGATGAGATGGAAGATATCATCCGGACTTTCCGTTCTATTGATTATACGAATAAAAAGCCTCATTTGCTTATCTCCCATACTACAAAAGGAAAAGGAGTGTCTTATATGGAAGGCATTGCAAAATGGCATCATGGCGTGCCTACAGCCGAACAATATGAAGAGGCTGTTCGCGAGGTATCCGAAAGAATTGAAAAACTAGAAAAAGAAAACAATGGCAAATAATATGATAGCGTGCAGAAAGAGCTTTACAGATACGTTGCTGGAGTTGGCGCGTCAGGATAAAGATATTGTGGCGGTTACAACAGACGCCAGAGGATCTGTTACTTTGGGGGATTTTGCAAAAGAATTACCTGCACAGTTTGTAGAATGTGGAATAGCCGAACAGGATGCGGTAGGAATATCAGCAGGTTTGGCACATAGCGGAAAAAAAGTGTTTGTATGTGGCCCGGCTTGCTTTTACGTGGCACGTAGCTTGGAGCAGGTGAAGGTCGATTTGGCTTATAGTCAGAATAATGTGAAGATACTCGGAGTAAGTGGTGGAGTTGCTTATGGTGCTTTGGGGGCTACTCATCATAGCCTGCATGATATTGCCGTATTAAGAACTTTTCCGGGAATGAATATCGTTCTTCCTTGTGATGCCCGTCAGACACGCAAGTTGGTCAAACTATTGGTAGATTATCCTGAACCGGTGTATGTACGTGTAGGAAGAGCTGCTGTTCCCGATGTGTATGAGAATGATGATTTTGATTTTGTTCTGGG
>ENA-UEQK01001031-UEQK01001031.1-human-gut-metagenome-genome-assembly--contig:-NODE-1031-length-18279-cov-8.429568_pt1 | contig 18279 bp, 16 predicted proteins | sample MGYA00242939_ERZ507942 | MGnify/ENA primary metagenome ERZ507942 (study PRJEB26167, sample SAMN06115485) | human gut metagenome | host: Homo sapiens | place: China:Chongqing | collected 2015-03-30... | reverse complement strand
GCATTTACCCTCTATTTGAAGTACTTCTCCCAAGTGGATTTGAAAAGTTGTTTTCTGTTCTGCTCCCATTGTTTGAGGTTGCAAAGGCTGATGCCTAGCCTATCAGCATACTCTCTTTGCGTTAGGCCAAGCTTCATTCGAATTGCCTTGATCTGCTTACCCTGGCCGTTTCTCAGAAAGAGATTGTAGTCATCCAGAAGTCTTTCGACTGGAACCTCGAAAAGCTGCGCGATTTTCTCCATGTGCTTCGGAGAGTAAAAGTCCTTTCCATATTCTTCATAATGAATATAAGTACTTCGGTATATACCGGCGTAGTCAGCTACGTCTCTCTGCCGCAAGCCTTTCTGGTATCGAAGCCAGCGGAGCTTGTCCGCTGTTTCAGTGATTTCGGAGAAGTCCGAGAACTGCAGATTGAACTTTTCTGCATCCTGAAACTTGTGCGGCAGTATCACCGGAAATTGAAGAATTTGTAGCGGGGCTACTTTTACTGAACCTGATATATTGGAAATCAGAATGTAGCAGCGGACTTCCACTTGCGCCAGCAGGCGCCATTTTGCACCAAAAGGTGCCTGTTTTGCTACTTCATCCTCCGATAGTTCCGTTAAGTGAGGATAGTATTTTCAATACATCTTGCTGCATAGGTTGCCAGACGCGCTCCTTTTGCCGGGTCAAAGCTGGAAATGCCCTTGATGAGTCCGATGGTCCCGATGGAGATCAGATCGTCCTGATCCGCACTTTGGGCGTAGTATTTCTTTACGATGTGCGCGACCAGACGCAGATTGTGCTCGATCAGTGTGTTCCGGGCTTCCGGGTCGCCCTGAGCCAGACGATCCAGACATTCCTGCTCCTCCGCGGTGGACAATGGCCGCGGAAACGAGCCGCCCCGTTCCAGACGCAGAGAAAAAAGAAGCGTATTGGCCAGCAGCATCAGCGCGGCAGAGATCATACGCACCACCTCCTGTTCACCCTTATGTGAAAAGGGGAAGTCCTTATGCCATGCAGAACAGGCGCTGCCGCCAAATCAGGCAGTCGGGGGTACATAACGAGGGTTTAAAAATTCAAGGCAGCTCCCGCAAAGGAGCTGCCTTTTTTCCCCGCAAAGCAAAACCTGTGTTACAGCTTCATGATATAACACAGGGCATAGTAGGGAGGGCGGTTATCATGGGTGGAGCCGTCTTTCTCATAAGCCCAAAGATCTTCCACCCAGTTGCCGCCGGTATGGTTGAACTGCTTCAGCGTTTCGCTGGCTGCGCCGCCGGTATCGCCTACGGCGTAGCTGCCGCCTGCACCCACCAGAAACCGCCCCCGCAGATCCGGAGTGCCGTTGCTGCCGTTGCACAAGGCCCAGCCAGCGGGCAGTGCGTCCGCTGCGCCGCTCCACAGGCAAATAAGACCTGTGGGAATGACGGCGGCAATGGCATCGTCGATCTTCTGATTATCCGCATTGAACTCCTCCATTAAGATTCGGTCGCTTTTGACCCATTGGTTCAGCTGATAATTGGCTGTTTTCTGCGTTGACATATGGATCCCTCCTGTATTCCTGAAATAAACGCTGCCGCGTTTATTTATCCCCCCCCAGCGGCCGCCTGCGGCATGGTTTGATGCACCGCTTTCCGCTTGCTTGCAAAAATTTCGTTGTATGCTATACTGATAAAGAACAGACCTGCCAGATGCGTTTGCCCTTGTCAGCCGACGGCATCATTGGGAAACCGAAACTTTCCAGCCATAAACCCCGCCCCGCGGTACAGACTATTGTCGAGGGGAGGTCTGCATCATGGAAAGCCCTTCGTTCTGGACGCTGTTTCTGGACACCGGGGATCCGATGGCCTATCTGCTGTTCCGCTCCGGGGAGACCGGGGACTGATTTTCGGAGACGGCGCGTCTCCGTACATAGGTGGTGAGAGCATGGCTGCCGGGCCGTACCTTGTGACCCGCGGGATCGTCCTGCGGGACACCGACACACGGGATGCCGATAAGATCCTGACCCTCCTGACGGCAGAGCAGGGGAAAATCGCCGTCATCGCCCGCGGTGCCCGCCGCAAGGGCTGCAAATTTGCCGCCTGCGCCCAGCCGCTGGCCTATTCCGAGTGGACGCTCTACAAAAAAGGGCAGTGGTATTACGCCAATGAAGGCTCCACCATCGAGCTGTTCAACGGCCTGCGGTCGGAACTGGACGCCATGGCGCTTGGGTTCTACCTGGCAGAGCTGACGGAGGGCGTCATCACGGAGGAATCCCCACAGCAGGAGCTGCTGAGCCTTCTGCTGAACGGTCTGTATGCTATTTCCGCTTTACACAAGCAACTGCCGCTGGTGAAGGCGGCCTTTGAGATCCGGCTGCTGTGTCTGGCGGGTTATGAGCCGCTGGCGGATGCCTGCGCCTACTGCGGCAGGCCGGAGCCGGAGCAGCCCTGCTTTGACGTGCTGCAAGGGGTGCTTCATTGCAGAGCCTGCGGGGAACGGGGCGGGCAGTCTTTTCCCCTGTGCCGGGACTCGCTGGCCGCTTTGCGGCATATTGTATACGGTAACCCCAAGCGGCTGTACTCCTTTACGCTGGGAGCGGACGCCCAGAAGCGGCTGTCCGCCGCTGCCGAGGCCTTCGTTTCCGCCCAGTTGGAGCGGGGGTTCAAAACGCTGGATTTTTATAAGAGCGTGCGCTGTATGGTGTCGAAATAGAATACAAAATGTAATATATGCAATTCTCAATACATTTAGGAGCGAATATGAGCGAATTATTTGACAAATCCATCCGAACGCTGGAGCTGCCCCGTGTGCTGAAGCTGCTGGCAGATCAGGCCGTCAGCCCGGAAGCCAAGGAGCTGGCGCTGGCTGTCCGGCCGGAAACGGACTATGAGGACGTGCTGCGCCTGCTGGATCAGACAGACGGCGCACGGGCCATGATGGTTCTTCACGGCGCGCCGGGATTTTCCGGCGTGAAGCCCATCCGGGAGCTGCTGGACCGGGCCGACCGGGGCGGCAGCCTCAGCATTTCAGAGCTGATCCGTGTAGGGGATCTCCTTTACACCGCTCGCCGTGCCAAGGAATATTTCAATATGGATGCCATGGAGCCGACGGCCATCGACCAGATCTTCCTGTCCATCCACGGCAACCGCTTTCTGGAGGACAAGATCCGCCGCTGCATTGCCGACGAAAACACGGTGGCTGACGCCGCCAGCCCCGAACTGGCGGATATCCGCCGCCATATGCGGGCGGCGCTGGCCAAAAGCCGCCAGATCCTGCAGAAGATCATTTCCTCCCCCAGCTATTCCAAGGTTTTGCAGGATAACATCATCACCCAGCGGGACGGCCGCTTTGTTGTGCCGGTCAAGGCCGATCAGAAGGGCAACCTGCCGGGACTGGTGCATGACGTGTCCTCCACCGGCGCTACGGTTTTCGTGGAGCCTATGGGCGTGGTGCAGGCCAACAATGAATATGCCGAATTGCAGGCCAGGGAGCAGGCGGAGATCGACCGGATTCTGGCAGAGCTGTCCGCCGACGCCGCAGCCCACCGGGGGGACATCCAGTGGGATCACGACGCGCTGGTGCAGCTGGATCTGATTTTCGCCAGAGCGGAGTTGGGCGGCCAGATGGACGCCATCCGCCCTCAGGTGCGGCGGGACGGCGTGATCCGCCTGCGGAAAGCCCGGCATCCGCTGCTGGACAAAAAGTCGGCGGTCCCCATCGACATTGAGCTGGGGGGCGCGTTCGATACGCTGGTCATTACCGGCCCCAATACCGGCGGCAAGACGGTTTCCCTGAAAACGCTGGGGCTGCTGACCCTGATGACCCAGTGCGGCCTGCACATCCCGGCCGGCGACCGCAGCGAGGTGTCCGTTTATGAACGGGTGCTGGCGGACATTGGCGACGAGCAGAGCATTGAGCAGAGCCTGTCCACCTTCTCCGCCCACATGAAAACCATCGTGTCCATTTTGCAGGAGGCGGATCGGGACAGCCTGATCCTCTTTGACGAGCTGGGCGCCGGTACAGACCCCATTGAGGGCGCGGCACTGGCCATCGCCATCATCCAGCACGTCCGGGCGCTGGGGGCGAAATCCGCCGCCACCACCCACTATGCGGAGCTGAAAACCTTTGCCATGACCACCGTGGGGGTGGAAAACGCCTCCTGCGAGTTCAACGTGGAGACCCTCAGCCCTACCTACCGGCTGCTGATCGGAATCCCCGGCAAGTCCAACGCCTTTGCCATCTCCCGGCGGTTGGGCCTGCCGGACGAGGTGATTGCGGACGCGCAGTCCCAGATGAGCCGGGACAGCGTGCGGTTTGAGGATGTGCTGACCCAGCTGGAAGAAAAGCGGCAGGCACTGGAAAAGCGGGAGCAGGAGGCAGACCGGCTGTACCGCCAGCGGGAAGAGGACGCCCGCAAGGCGCGGGAGTTCCGGGAGCAGATGCAGCGGGCCAAGGAAAACGCCCGCAGTCGGGGCGAGGCCGAAGCCAAGCGCATCCTGCGGGACGCCCGCTCCGCTTCGGACGCCGTGTTTGCGGAGCTGGAAAAGATGCGGAAGGAGCAGGCAAAAGCGGAACGCACCCTCAACGCCAACGAGGCGCGGGCGGAGCTGCGCCGCCAGCTGAACGAGGCGGAGAGCGCCATCGACAAGCGGGACGCCCGCTCCGAGCCGATCCCCAAGCCCAGCCGGCCTATCCGGAAGGGGGATCTGGTGGAGATCCCCGGCGTCAGCACCCCGGCAGAGGTGGTGAGCGTGGGCAGCGACGGCGCCTTGCAGCTGAAAGCCGGCATCCTGAAAATGAAGGCCAAGTCCGGCGAGGTGCGGCTCATTGAGGACGATGAGCGGGCCGCCATGAAAAAGAAAGCGCCGAAGCCGGTGCGGACGGCCGTTACCGGCCTCCATACCGCCGCCAGCCGGGAGCTGGATATCCGGGGCATGGAGACGCTGGAAGCGGAAAGCGTGGTGGAAACGTTCCTCTCCAGCGCCGTCATGGGGCATCTGGAAACCGTGACCATCATTCATGGCAAGGGAACCGGCGCTCTGCGGAAAGCCGTTCACGATATCCTGCGGCGGAATAAGAATGTGAAGTCCTTCCGGCTGGGCGTTTACGGCGAGGGCGAAAACGGCGTCACCGTGGTTACGCTGAAGTGATCGCAGATTCCCCATTGGCTCCCTGACTTTGGGAGCTTCCGCAAAGTTCAAGAGCCTGAATTAGCAAACTTTAACTTTCTGTTTGATGTATCTAATGAATAAAATTCTAAAAAAACCGTACTTTTTTCACAATTTGTTCACGAATTCCCCTTGCAATTCCATATCCTCCGTGCTACAATAACGGCACAATAAAAAAGGAGGGTTATGTATGAAATATCATAAACGTTTCGCATGGCTCACCGTTCTCTTCTTCGCCCTGACTATGGTCACGGGTCTGAAGAAAAAATGATCTGGAGGTACTTATTATGGATTTCAAGAAATTAGGTCTGTTTGCTGCCGGCACTCTGTTCGGCACCGCCGGTATTAAGATCCTCACCAGCAAGGACGCCCGCAAGGTTTACACGGAAGCTACCGCTGCCGCGCTGCGGGCCAAAGAGTGCGTGATGACCACCGTCACCAACGTGCAGGAGGGCGCAGGCGACATTCTGGCTGACGCCAAGGCCATCAATGACCAGCGTGCCGCCGCTGCCGAGGCAGAAGTGGTGGAGGACGCCGCTGAGGCCGAGCCTGCCGCCGAAGCCGCAGAATAAGCACACCACGGAAAAGCCGCCGCACCGGCGGCTTTTCTTTCTTTTGTTTTATTGGAGGCAATACCATGAAATGCAAAATTCTCCATGAGTCCCCCGGCCGGATGCGGATCCGCACCCTTTGCGGCGCCATGTCTCTGCGGCAGGCGGACATTCTGGAAGCCTATTTGAAAAAAGTGGACGGCGCCAAGTCCGTTAAGGTCTATGACCGCACCGGTGACGCTGTGATCTGCTATACCGGCAGCCGGGACGCCATGCTTCACGCGCTGGCCGTATTTTCCTACGCACGGTCAGAAGAACTGGCCCCGGAGCACAGTTCCCGCGCCTTGAACCGGGAATTTGAGGACAAGCTGGTATTCACCGTTTTGCGGCGGGCCGGCAATCAGCTGTTCCTCCCCGCCCCTATCCGCACCGCCATCGCCATCTTCCGCTCCGCCAAGTATATCAAGGCCGGCCTGACGTCCCTGCTCCACGGCCGTTTGACGGTATCCGTGCTGGACGCTACCGCCGTTACCGTATCCATGGTGCGGGGCGATTTCGCTACTGCCGGCTCCGTCATGTTCATGCTGCGGCTGGGCGAAATTTTGGAGGAATGGACCCACAAGAAGTCCGTGGCGGATCTGGCGGGGGCCATGTCCCTGAATGTGGACAAGGTCTGGCTGAAAGCCGACGGCACCGAGGTTCTTGTCCCCATCGGAGAGGTAAAGGCCGGAGACTGCATCGTTGTCCGCACCGGCGGCATGATCCCGCTGGACGGCAAGGTGATCGACGGCGAAGCCACAGTCAATCAGGCGTCCATCACCGGCGAATCCATGCCGGTTCCCAAAGGCCCCGGCAGCTATGTCTACGCCGGAACGGTGGCCGAAGAGGGCGAGTGCGTGATTCAGGTGGAAAAAGCTGTGGGCGGCGGCCGGTATGACCGGATCGTGAAGATGATCGAGGAGTCCGAAAAGCTGAAATCCACCGCGGAGGACAAGGCCTCCCGGCTGGCAGACCGTCTGGTACCTTACACGCTGGGCGGCACGGCACTGACCTATCTGCTGACCCGGAACACCATGAAGGCGTTGGCCGTTCTGATGGTGGACTTCTCCTGCGCGCTGAAGCTTTCCATGCCCATCGCCGTGCTTTCCGCCATGCGGGAGAGCAGCGGATACCATATTTCCGTCAAGGGCGGCCGCTTCATGGAAGCTGTGGCCAACGCCGATACGGTGGTGTTCGACAAAACCGGCACGTTGACCTACGCCACTCCCACGGTGGCCAAAGTCGTGTCTTTTGACGGCTACAGCGCCAGCGAAATGCTGCGTCTGGCGGCCTGTCTGGAGGAGCACTATCCCCATTCCATGGCCAATGCCGTGGTGGAAGAGGCCCGGCGTCTGGGGCTGGATCACAAGGAATACCACTCTCAGGTGGAGTATGTGGTGGCCCACGGTATCTCCAGCTCCGTGGAGGATAAAAAGGTCATCATCGGCAGCGCCCATTTCGTCTTTGAAGATGAGGGCTGCGTGGTGCCGGAGGGCGAGGAGGAAAAATTCAACGCTCTGCCGGAGGAATACTCCCATCTGTATCTGTGCATTGCCGGCCGTCTGGCGGCGGTGATCTGCATTGCTGACCCCCTGCGGAAAGAGGCCAAAGCGGCCATTGAAGCGCTCCACGCCTGCGGTATCAGCAAGGTGGTCATGATGACCGGCGATAACCGCAAAACGGCGCAGGCCGTGGCGCGGGAAGTGGGCGTGGATCAGTTCTTTGCCGAGGTGCTGCCGGAGGATAAGGCTAACTTTGTCCGTCAGGAGAAAGCGGCGGGTCGGAAGGTCATTATGATTGGCGACGGCGTGAACGACACCCCGGCGCTTTCCGAGGCAGACGTCGGTATCGCCATCAACACCGGCGCGGCCATTGCCCGCGAGATTGCCGACGTGACCATTGCATCGGAGGATCTCTTTGAGCTGGTGACGTTGCGGCAGCTGAGCCAGCAGCTGATGCGGCGGATCCATCGAAATTACCGCTTCATCGTCAGCTTCAACTGTATGCTGATCGCTCTGGGTGTGGCAGGCGTGATCCAGCCCACCACCTCGGCTCTGCTGCACAACGCGTCCACTCTGGGAATCAGTCTGGACAGCATGACGGATCTTCTGAAAAAAGAGCAGCCATCCGAAAAGCAGGACGTCTGACGGCGGCATTACCTTTCCGCCATGCGTTCCGGCGCAGGGGTCTGTTGGCAGATTTGCTGTTCCGCCATATTCCCGTCTGCGGACAGCACTTGGCCTGATATTGCCAAAACCGCCCTGAAGCGTAAGGCACCAACGCATGAGGACAATGTCAAACCGTTCAAGAGCATACGGCGCGGCTGCCAGAGAACTGGCAGCCGCGCCGCTGTACCAAGGGTGCAATCAGATAAAAACTTGTTGATGGCAACGCAATTGGAGACTTTTGCCGAGTGCCACCTTTACAGACATCCTGCGACAAGCTATGTTTTTTGCTATACGCAATTGACAAAGCAGGAGCGAAGTGCTAAACTAATTAATGCTTTTTTAGGTAGAATATATTGGCTGGGGGAGTTCCATACATCCGGACTGGGTGTATATTTTTTGAAGCACAAGTTAGTCTGCTCTAACCGAAAGCAAAATTTTATCATTGTATATGCCTGCTATGCTATGAATCGGCGGCGGGCATTTAAATGCCCAGCAGTTAGCGTTATCTAACTGCTGGCTGACATCTGATATAATAGCGCAGGGAAAGGATGAGCTATTATATAAATACACTCTACGAAGGGAGATTATAATGAAGCAATTAGCAGGAAGATTACTCGGCGTCTTTATGGCAATGATGATGCTTCTCACTGCGCTTCCCAGTGCCTTTGCACTGGAAAGTGACATTAAGGGTCACTGGGCAGAAGAAGCACTTCAAAGCTTTGCAGACGATGGGTATCTGGCCGGCGATGGGAGAGGGCATTACACGCCGAATGGCGTTATGACCCGTGCCCAGTTCGCCACCATTATGAACCGGGTTGTCGGTTTGACGGAGGAAAGTTCCGCTATTTCCGGCTATACGGACATTAAGACATCCGACTGGTATTATCATGAACTGGCAAAGGCACTGGCGGCTGGGTACATGAGCGGAACCAGCCAGACCACAATGTCCCCCAATGCGGCGGTGACTCGTCAGCAGGCGTTTACGATGCTGGCTCGCTATCTTGGTCTGAACACCAGCAGCGATGCTGCGCTGAACGGCTTTGCAGATGAGAAGTCCGTTGCGGCGTATGCCCGCGGTCCTGTGGCGGCTATGATCAATGCCGGTTATGTGGCCGGAACAGCAGACAAGAAAATCAACCCCGAAAAGCAGCTGACCCGTGCAGAGGGCGTGACGGTTCTTTACCGTGCAAAGGCCGCTCTGAAGGCTGTGGTTCCGTCTGCCGCCTCTGCTCTGAAAGATGGCGTGTACACCGGAACCGGAGCCGGTTACGGCGGGACCATCAAGGTGCAGATGACCGTTTCCAATGGGAAGATCACCAAGCTGGAAGTCCTCAGCCACAGTGAGTCCAACGGATATTTCAACCGTGCAAAGAAACTTCTGGCTACCGTGCTGGATAAGCAGGGAACCGATGGCGTGGACACGATCTCCGGCGCAACAAAGTCCTCTAACGGTCTGCTTACCGCTATCAATGCCTGCATTTCGCAGGCCAAGGGCGGTAAGGACACCTCCAAGACCGGCTCTACCGGCGGCGGTGGAGGCGGAGCCGGAAATTCCACGAAAACAGACGGTAAAGAGTTTGACCGGCTGACGGATGGTACCTATGAAGGCGAGGCGGCCGGTTACAGTGGTACCACAAGAGTCAAAGTTACGGTTTCCGGCGGAAAGATCATCGCTGTGGAAGTTGTCTCCCATGGGGACAGCAGCTCCTATTTCAGCCGTGCCAAAGCTGTGATCGACAAGGTTATCAACAAACAGTCCACCGATGTGGATACCGTTTCTAACGCAACCTACAGCTCCTGGGGCATTTTGAACGCCATCAACAACGCGCTGAAGGGTGCAGGGAATGATGCACCCATCACCATGGAGGTTGCCAGCTGGAAAGAGCTGACGGCGGCTCTGGGCAAGGCCAAGGACGGCGATACCATCAAGCTGACCGCCAACATCACCGATGCCGGTCAGGTGGACGCCGTTTCCTCCGCCACCGCCACAATCAATAAGGCGGTCACCATCGACGGCAACAGCAAGACCATCTCTGCTTACAAGGATGGCAAGGTTACGAAAAAGATCACGGACAAGGGCGGCAATGTGACAGGCACCGAGCAGGTGGACGCAACCTTCTGCTTTGATGTGACCACAGCCTCCGGCATCCAGATCAAGGATCTGACCATCGACGGCGCATCCTTCAACCACAAGCTGGGCGGGGCCATGTATGTGGAAACCGGCGTAGAGCTGACGCTGAACAATGTGACCTTCCGGAGCTGCGAAGCCGGAAATACCGGCGCAGGCAACGGCGGTGCTGCGATTTATGCGCAGTCTCACAGCGGGACTGCATCTGTGGTTACGGCCAACAACTGCACCTTTGAGAACAACACCGTCAATGGCGGCAACACCGGCCGCGGCGGCGCTGTTTATGGCTACAATGCCAACATCACCCTGAACAACTGCACCTTTACCGGCAACAAGGCCGCTTACGGCGGCGCTGTGGCAGCCGCGGGCAGCACGGAGCTGACCGTCAAGGACTGCATCTTTGATGCCAACAATGATGCGGTTTACGGCGGCGATGATATCTACATCTTTGACGGTTATACCTTCTACAAGAAAACCAAGGCTGCCGATTCTGCGGTGACTGCCGTCCTTTCCGGCAACACCCATAAAGGGAACGATGGCAAAGATTTCAAGGATTACCGCGTGATTTGCGGCCGTGTGTTGGGCGATGTCACCGACACCACCAGCAGCGACAAAGGTCCCATCACCAAAACCTGCTCCGGCAGCGGGGCGCTGTTTCTCTACGGCCATGATCTGACTTTCAGCAGTGAGAATTATGACCGCAAGAGTGCGCCGGTAAAGGAATCTACCGGTGCGGATTACAAGTATCTGCTGGTGAACATCCCTTACGCAGACTTCTATAATGCGGATTTGAGCAATGATGTCAAGGTTGACGCATTCACCTCCGCAACCAAAAATAAGACCCGAACCGGCTCTCTGGCAGGCGGCTCCTACCATGTGAACGCGAACGGTACGGACATCACCGGCGTGACCTTCCCCGTGGTCATGAGTACGGCGGAGTTCGACCGGTTCAGTCAGGTCAACGATGGACGGAAGCAGGTCACGGACACAGACACCGTTTCCATCACCGTGACCAACCGCGGGCAGACCAAAACCACGACCTATACCGGCAAGGACGCCCTGTTTGAAAGTGCCAGCTTTTCCTATTATGTGCTGAGCGAAGCCCCCGCCTTCTACAAGGCGGCAACTGTTGACGAGAACGGAAAGGCCGTCTTCGGTAAGGTGCAGGGAATGTCTGCTGCGCTGAACGGCGTAAAGGTTTCTCTCCAGACGGAGAGCCGCTACGGCGATTACCAGCTGAATCTGAAGGATGACAGCAATACTATCTCCGGCAGCACCAAGGTTTACGGCGTCATTCTGCACACCAAGGAAGGCAGCGACTACGGCCTGCGCCATCTGGAGAATATCTGGCGCGGCACGGAACTGGCTTTCTGCACCGGCTTTACCACGGAGGTACATGGCTGCAACACCAGTTCTGCTCATTACAAAGCGATCATGGGACAGACCATCACGCAGATCACCTATCTGACTGAGAACGGCATCTACACCATCGACTGCGATGTGTATGTGCCCGTCAAGGTGGCTTCCGCCCTTACGGTGGCCTCCCCCGCGGCGGACGTCAAGTCTGCCTCTGTCACGCTGCCTGACGGCACTGCGGAATATCAGGCCGTTTACACCGTGACCGACGCCAGCGGCGCAGACGTGACCGCAGAGTACGGCTTCACCTGCGGCGGCAGCCAGCTGGCATGGACCGGCGCACCGAAGCCCGGCACTTATACCCTGACCCTTTCCGACAGCAACGGCAAGTATGCGTCCCTGTCTGGCAAGTTCAACATCAGTACTGCAACGGCTGCGGCGCAGTATGATGGTTCCATGCTGGCGCTGAAGGCCGCCGAAGGTGCGGGCGAGGAGGCCTTCCGGAATTATCTGGAGAATATCACCACCGTCTCGGTTGATAAGACTGAGTATTCCGCCTCTGGCCGCGGCGCGGTACAGGTCATCAATGCCAACGGCTTCCTGAATCTGAATGCCAAGAGCGGCCGCAGCTATGTGTTTGCCGATCTGGCAAAGGATAAAACCTATGCAGTGACCGTGCAGTCCACGGGCTATCCGGAGCTGACCTTTACCGTCACGATTCCCGAAACGCTCTATGCCTACGCATCCCTTACCTATGCGGAGTATTGGCAGGCCGAGGGCGTCTATCTCGACGAAAACGCGCGTATGACTGACAGCAACACCACCGATGCGGACCGGGTATATGAGCAGGGCGGTAAAACCTATGAAGAGTACGACAAGGGCGCTTTTGACGCCGTGACCCGCGCTACCACCAACCACGGCCTGCACCGGGGCAGCTTCCAGCAGTCCGTCACCATTGACACCCAGATCGGCATGACCTATCAGCCTTTGTACTGGACGGACGGAAACAACTTCGTGGACGCCGCGGACGGCAAGACCTACAATAAAACCCAGATCGGCATGACCCAGTATCAGATCACCGGCATCAAGTATGTGCCTGTGGCAGTGGCTGCGGGGGATTATCAGGCGTTCTGTAAAGCGTATACCGTAACCCAGAACGGCGAAGCCCTGCTGGGCGGCTATACGGAGGGTAAGCTGAAAGGCTATTCCGAAACTGCCTATGTGACGGCCCAGACCAACGGTCTGAAGGCGGCCGAAAAGAGCGAAGATACGTGGTCCTTCGGCGCCCGCCGGACCGGCACGGAGTCCGGCATTCTGGGGCAGACGCTGACAGCGGCAGAGAATGTGACCGCAGCAGTGAAGTCCAGCAGTCAGTTCGGCGACTTTATCCGTGTCGACCTCACCGGAGACGGCTACGGTGCTCTCGGTTCCATGATGCAGACCGTGGTGTGGAAATACTACGGCGACAGCGAAACTGCTCTTGCCACCTATGGCACCAAGTTCGCCGCCGACGACTGGATGCACAAATCCATGGGCATTCAGCTGGGCCTGACCGAGTCTCTGCGCTGCCAGCTGCCTGCGGGTACAAACGGTACCGGCAAGTGGATGGTAACCGTCTACGCAATGGGCTATGAGGATTATACCGTCACCGTCGATGTGCAGCCCGGCGACCTCCACGGCAGCAAGGCTTTGCCCATGACTGATGAGCAGAAAACTCAGCTTGAAAATCTGAAAGATCAGGCGGCAGCGCTGATTCCTGAAAATTATAACGCAGACACAGCCAGCGAGGCACTGAAAACGCTGAAAGAGCATTACGATGAAGCAGTTGCACTTCTGAATAATAAAAATGCCACCTATGGCGAAGCGGCGGATCTCATTACGGAGCTTCCTGAGTTGATCAAGGCCGTCCAGCCTGCTCAGGCAGCTTCCGAATAACACTCCCGCAGTACAGACCCATAACATTTTGTGAGTCTCTGGAAAAGAGGCCCGTGGGGAAAACTCCCACACGGGCCTCTCCTTCCGTATTTCTGAGGAACACCAAAAACGAGGTAATTATGGTATTTTTGATTTCCCTGGTTCTGACGGCGCTGCTGATCGCGTCCGGCAAGGACTTTTTGAAAAAGCACGCGGCGGTATGCTATGTGCTGGCCGCGGCAATTTCCGCCGCCGTCGTTGTCTGCACGGCCACCGGCGCATCTGCCGCGTTCCCAGCGTGGGTGCGCAGCTGGATCTGGCCAATTTTTGCAAGAAGCGCCCTGTCCACCGCCCTGTTCGCGGCGGTCATGTATGCGGGTGCCGTTCCCAACGGCTCCAAATTGATGAAGGCGGTCATGCCTATCCGGGGAGAATTGTCCATCATTGCCTCCATTCTGACGCTGGGACACAACATCTCCTTCGGCTTGACCTATTTTCGCCTGCTGTTCACCCAGCCGGACTGTCTGCCGGTAAACCAGCTGCTGGCTGCAATCTGCTCACTGGTAATGCTGTGCATCATGCTGCCGCTGTTCATCACTTCCTTCAAATGCGTGCGAAAAAAGATGAAGGGGAGCTCCTGGAAGAAACTCCAGCGGCTGGCCTATGGCTTTTACGCACTGATTTACATCCACGTTCTGCTGCTGACCCTCCCCGGTGCGCAGAAAGGGAACGGAAGCTATCTGCTGACGGTGGTAGTCTACAGTGTGGTGTTCCTGACCTATGGCGCTTTGCGGGTGCGCAAGGCGCTGCAAAAGCAAAGCGCTGCCGTGCGTCGGATTCCCACTGTGGCAGCGGTCTGCACAATGATTCTGGTGATCTGTGCGGCGGCAGGGCCGCGCTCGGCGGATTCCCAGCCCGCAAACGGACAGGAACAGTCTCAGGAGGAGGTTTCTGGACAGGAGGACGCCGCAAAAACAGCCGAGTCCAACGAAACTGCCGGCGAGACTTCCGAGAATGGCAGCGAGGAGGAAGCGTCGGCGGAGGACGAGGCGGAAACACCGGCCGCCGAAGAGCCGGAGACATCGGCAGAAACACCGGCCAACAGCGGGAATACCAACGCTCCCGCAGAACCCGCAAAGCAGCCTGAACAGGAGACGCAGAAGCCAGCCAATGAGCAGCCCCCTGCGGAGACACAGAAGCCGGAAGAGACTGCGAAACCTGCGGAGCCGGAAAAACCGACGGAGCCGGAGATTGTTTATCAGTATAAGAACGGCACATTCAGCGGTTCCGGCGAGGGCTTCGAGGGAACCATTACCGTGAATGTGACGATTGAAAACGATAAGATCACCAATATCAGCGTGGTATCCGCATCGGATGATGAGCCGTACTGGTCGGAAGGCAAGGGCATCATCAGCCGGATTATTTCCGCACAGAGTGCGAATGTGGATACAGTAAGCGGTGCAACCTTCAGTTCCGGAGGAATCCTGGATGCGGTGAAGGCAGCGCTGAGCAGCGCAAAAAACTGAGTAAACAGGGGGAATCAGGGCGTGAAGCGATGGATGGGAATCCTTTTGACGGCGCTGCTGCTGACCGGCTGCGCTGAACAGCAGGCAGCGGAGCCAGTGGCTGCCGCAGATGAAAATGCAGAGCCAAACAGCAGGACTGTGTTTGCCATGGACACGGTTATGGAACTGAGCGCTTACGGAGCAGACGATGCGTTGATGGAGGCGGCTGAGCAGGAAATTCTGGGGCTGGAATCTCGGCTGTCCGTGACGGATGCAGGCAGCGAGATCTATGCGCTGGATCATAACGGACTGGCAGAACTGTCCCCTGATACTACGGAATTGATGCAGACTGCTCTTGAGATGTGCGAACGGACGGATGGAGCGCTGGACGTCTCCATCTATCCGGTTCTGCGGGCGTGGGGATTCACCACGGGGAGCTATCAGATTCCGACGCAGGAAGAAATAGAAAACCTTCTTACACAGGTGGACTACAGGAAAGTCACGCTGGAAAACGGCACAGCCTCCATTGCACAGGGAATGGAAGTGGATCTGGGCAGCGTAGCCAAGGGTTATACCGGCGATCAGGTATCTCAACTGCTGAGGGAAGGAGGCGTAACCTCCGCGCTGCTGAATCTGGGCGGAAATGTGCAGCTGGTCGGCGGCAAGCCGGACGGTTCAGACTGGCGGGTAGCGGTGCAGGACCCGGAAAGCGACGGCTATTTGGGCGTCTTGAGTCTGCGGGATAAAGCGGCAATCACTTCCGGCGGTTATGAGCGCTATTTTGTCGGCGATGATGGGGAGGTTTACTGGCATATCATTGACCCCGCCACCGGCGCACCGGCCCGCAGCGGCCTCATCTCAGTCACTGTCATTGGAGATCGTGGGGTGGTCTGCGATGCGCTGTCCACGGCCCTTTTTGTGATGGGGCTTGACAAGGCGGCGGAATATTGGCGTCGGTACGGAGATTTTGAAGCAGTGTTTGTTGCTGAGGACGGAAGTGTTGCCATTACCAGCGGCCTACAGGATTGCTTCACGCTGGCTGATGGGTATACGGATCGGCCGCTGATGGTGATTGACTGATGCTGAAAACGCAAACTTGGACCATACTTGTGTTGCTTTTATTGGCCGGTTCTGCCGCGGCAAGTCTGCTTGTGGCAGAAAAAACGACAGATGGCACCATGGCCAATGTTTATCTGGATGGAAACTGCGTCCGAAGCATCGATCTTTCGGCGGTCAGGGAAGCCTACAGCTTTGATGTGGAAGGCCCCTGCGGAACGAATCGGATCACTGTGGAACGCGGACGGATCTGTGTGGAACAGGCGGACTGTCCAGATCAGATCTGTGTCCATCAAGGCTGGATTGCCGACAGCGCGGCCCCCATTGTCTGCCTGCCGAACAAATTGGTCATTCGGGTGGAAAGCGCTGCCGGACAGGCTGCGGAAATTGACAGCGTAACGAGATGAGGTGCAGACAGTGAAAACAAAACGCTTGACGCAGGCGGCTCTGCTGACGGCCATTGCGCTGACCATCTTTATGGTGGAGGCGCAGTTACCCACACTGGCACCGATACCGGGTATGAAGCTGGGTCTGGCCAATATCGTCACAGTATATGCCATGTTTCTCCTGGGGCCGGTAGACACGCTGGCAATTCTGCTCTGCCGGATCGTTTTGGGCAGTCTGTTTGCCGGACAGCTGATGAGTATGCTGTACAGTCTGGGAGGCGGGTTATCCTGTTATATGGTCATGCTGCTTTTGAGGAAACTCCTGACAAAAAAACAGATATGGGTCTGCGGCATCATCGGGGCGATTGCCCATAACATCGGGCAGATCTGTGTGGCGATTGGCATCACCCGGACGTCTGCGCTTCTGTATTACCTGCCGCTGCTGATGGTATCCGGAATCCTGACCGGCTGCTTTACCGGCCTGTGTGCGCAATTTCTGACAAATAGAATGGCGCATATGAAAAAACAAAACTATTGAAGAAGCAACAACCGCAGAATAGTGCGCCAGCTGTCAGTTTACTAAGGCTTTTGGCTTTTATCAAGAACATAGCATCAGATCTTAGGTCCGAAGAAACCATTATTGAGAAAATGACTTCTGGATTGGTTCCGGACAAATTCAATATGGGTACGAATGTGAGCGGGCGGAATAATGCCGATGGAATGATTTGCTGTTCACGGCGGTATCAGATAGCCAGCAGATTCTTGACATTCAAAAGCTATGAATGATAGCATCAGATGCACGAATAAGCCAACGCCGCCTGCGGCGGCATTGGCGCAAGCATAGCGTTTGTATGACAAACACGCTTGCTGGGGCAAACCCCAGTCCCCCATGCCGCCCGCGGGTGGAAACCTTTCGGCAGCATTGCCGGAAAGTAGCATATAAAATCGGGTTTGGCACATTGCCAAACCCGATCAGACTTTTTGACAAAGGTGTCTAAAAGTAAGGGTTGGCAATCTTGCCAACCCTTACTTTACCAGATCGTCTCCCGCACCGCTCGAATCAGCGTCACCACCCATGACAGCGCCGCAAGACCCACCAGCACAAGGAAAATGCCGTCCGCCAGAGCGGTATGGGCCAGATACCACGGGCGGAATACCGTGATAACCAATGCCCCGTACAGCAGCGGTACGGACAGCCGCAGCGTCTGCACCAGATAGATAATCTCTCCCAGCAGCGCCAGTCCCAGCGATAAAACAGCATATATCATGTTCCGAGCCTCCTTCTTCGATTTGCGGTATGTTACCATCGGCAGACAGACTTTACAAGAGCCTGTCTGCCAATTTTTTTCGCCTTGGGTGTCAATAAGACACCCAAGGTTGGACGGCGAGGGTGTCTATTGCACACCCTTGACCTTAAATCTTTTGCAGGAGTTTTTGATTCCGGGGTATTCACCACGCTGTTTTTTCGGGAGGGGTAGTGAGGGGGTATCTGAAAAAACAGAAAATCGCTTTCGGCAACATTGCCGGAAGCGGTTTAGAAGTTCAAAGCCGTTGGTAAACACCCACCCGTTCGCCCCGTGCCGCCCTGTGCGGCGTTCTTTCGCAATGGGCAGCGTCCCTGCCCATCCCCTCCGACAGAACCCCCACAGGCGGCGTGTGGGCAAGCTCAGTAAACAATAGAAAAAGGAGAACCTATGGAGCAAAAAGCCAGTATCACCATCGACAAGGAGCATATCACCGTGGAGCGGTTGCAGACAGCCTGCGGGCGGGAGATTCGAGTCATCTCCGTGTTTCCCCGGCATGGCAGCGAAACCGTGGAGGACAAACTGAAAGCCCTGGCGGAACTGGATTTCCGGCAGGGAAAGCTGTGCGCGTAAAGTGCTGGACAATTCAGATCGTTCGGGGTATTGTGGTGTCGCAATGCTCTGAACGGTTTGACAAAGAAAAGGAGGGCTGTATGAATCAGTCACACCAAATCAGGAAAACCGCTCTTTACTGCCGTCTCAGCCAGGACGATGGGATAGAGGGCGATTCGAACTCGATCCAG
>ENA-UEQK01001029-UEQK01001029.1-human-gut-metagenome-genome-assembly--contig:-NODE-1029-length-18298-cov-12.771472_pt1 | contig 18298 bp, 14 predicted proteins | sample MGYA00242939_ERZ507942 | MGnify/ENA primary metagenome ERZ507942 (study PRJEB26167, sample SAMN06115485) | human gut metagenome | host: Homo sapiens | place: China:Chongqing | collected 2015-03-30... | reverse complement strand
GGCACCTACGAGACCTCCATCCTGCCCTATGAGGACTGCTGCACCGTGTTCACCCCCCGCCACCCCGCCACCCGGCCAGTGCTGGAGGACGTGGTAAAGGCGGAGTCCGTGCTGGACATTGACGGGCTGGTGGCCAAGGCGCTGGAGGGCGAGACCTGGGTGCGGGTGAAGCCCTGATTTTCGTTTGAAAGGAGCGGTCTTGTATGTCCCATACCGCTGAGATCATTGCCGTAGGCACGGAGCTGCTTCTCGGCAACATTGTCAACACCAACGCGCAGGAGATCTCTCAGGCTCTCAGCGGCGTAGGTGTCAACGTGTTCTGGCACACTGTGGTGGGCGACAACCCGGAGCGGCTGCGTCAGGCGCTGGAGATTGCCCGGAAACGGGCGGATATCATCCTCACCACCGGCGGCCTGGGGCCGACCTACGACGATCTCACCAAGCAGACCATTTGCGAGACTTTCGGCAAGCCGCTGGTGCTGCGGGAGGATGTGCTGGAGACGATCCGGGACTACTTTGCCCGGAACGTCCACCTGACCATGCCGGAAAACAACCGCCAGCAGGCGGAGTTCCCGGAGGACTGCACGATTTTCGCAAACCCTGTGGGAACAGCCCCCGGCTGCGCCTTTGAAGCCGATGGCGTCCATGTGCTGATGCTGCCCGGCCCGCCCTTTGAGATGCGGACGATGCTCAAAGACTGGGCGCTTCCCTATCTGCGGGGACTTTCCAGCGAGGTGATCGTCTCCCATGACATCATGACCTTCGGCTTGGGGGAAAGCCCCATGGAGGAGCTGATGCGGGATCACATCTCCCGGATGGAGAATCCCTCCCTTGCCACCTACGCCAAGCCCAGCGAGGTGCGCCTCCGGGCCACGGCCAAGGCGGCGGACGAAAAAACCGCCGAAGCCATGCTGGCCCCGGTGGTGAAAGAGACAACGGAGTTTCTGGGGGACATCGTATACGGCGTGGACGTGACCAGTCTGGAAGCCGTCTGCATGGCGCACCTGAAGGAAAAGGGCTGGACGTTTGCCACGGCGGAAAGCTGCACCGGCGGGCAGATCGCCGCCCGGATCACGGCGCTGCCCGGCGCGTCCAATGTGTACCGGGGCGGCGTGGTGAGCTATTGGACCGACGTGAAGGCCGGCGTGCTGGGCGTTCCCCGGAAGCTGCTGGATACATACGGCGCGGTGTCGGAGCCGTGCGCCCGCTCCATGGCAGAAAATGCCCGCCGGATCACCGGCGCGGACATCGGCTTGTCCGTTACCGGCGTGGCCGGGCCGGATGCCGACGAACGGGGCAACCCCGTGGGGCTGGTCTATGTGGGACTGGCTTCGCCGGAGGGAACGTTCTGCAGGAAGCTGGAACTGGGCAATCGCCGCCGTGACCGGATTCAGGATCTCTCCGCCAACCATGCCTTTGATATGCTGCGGCGCTGCCTCACCGGCCTGCCGGTGGAACAGGCAGGCCCCGGCAGGCGTCTGGAAAAGATGTAAACGCATAACACGCCCCGGAAGCCAGACGGCTTCCGGGGCGTGCTTTTTCGGAAGCAGGATTTGTCTATCGCTTTTCCGATCTGAATTTTCTACAGTCTGCGGCAATTTCCCCGGAAAGCAGGATCAGGCACATGAGATTCGGCAGCGCCATCAAAGCGTTGGACAGGTCTGCCAGCTGGAGTACGGTTTCCATGGGAAGCACAGCACCGAAAAAAACCGCCAGACCGTACAGCACCCGGCAGGGACGGACGGCGGCGCGGCCCAGCAGGAAGGAGATCACCGTTTCCGCCTGCACCGCGCAGCCCAGCACGGAGGTGAAGGCAAACAGTCCCAGAGAAATGCTGACGAGCCAGCCTGCCCACGGCCCCAGCACCGTTCCGAAGGCCCGGATGGTCAGCGCCGCGCCGGTGAGGGCTTCGCCATGCGCGTCCGGCAGTCCCAGCACGCCGGAGCAGCAGATGGCAAGACCTGTGACGGTGCAGATTACGGTGGTGTCAAAAAAGACCCCGGTCATGCTGATCAGCCCCTGCCGTACCGGGCTTTCCGTGTCGGCGCAGGCGGCGGTCATGGCGGCGGAGCCAAGCCCCGCTTCATTGGAAAAAACACCTCTGGCGATCCCCCAGCGGATGGCGCTTCGGCGGGTGATCGTCCCCAGAGCGCCGCCCAGCGCCGCTTCCGGCGCGAAGGCGCACCGAAGCATCAGCGTCAGGGCTTCCGGCAGACGGGGAAGATTTCCCAGAATCACCGCTGTACCGCCGCCGATGTACAGCAGCGCCATCACCGGCACCAGCAGCGTGGAGGCGTCCGCAATGCGGCGGATGCCTCCCAGCAGGATCGTCAGCGCCAGTGCCGCCGCTGTCAGCCCTACCTGCCGGCGGGACAGGGAAAACGCGGCGGCGCAGGTGTCTGCCAGCGCGCCGGACTGCGCCATGGCGCCCATGGCAAAGGCCATCAGCAGGGCGAAGAACGCGTAGAGTTTCCCCAGCGGTTTTCCCAGCTGGCCCAGCCGCGCCTCCATCACCGCCATGGGGCCGCCCCAGCGGGCGCCGTCGGAACGGATGCGGCGGTACTTTACCGCCAGCATACACTCGGCAAACTTGACGGCCAATCCCAGCGCCGCCGCCAGCTCCATCCACACCAGCGCACCCGGCCCGCCGGATACCAGCGCCGCTGCAACACCTACAATGTTGCCGGTGCCAACCGTGGTGGCCAGCGCCGTCATCAGGGAGCCGAAGGGGGATACGCCGTTGACGCCCTTGCGCCGGGCGTCCCGCCCCAAGGACAGCACCAGCGCCTGCCCTAAATTCCGCTGAGGAAATCCGCCGGTACGCAGCGTCAGCCATGCCCCGGTTCCCAGAATCAGGGCCAGCGTTCCCGGTCCCCAGAGAAATGCGTTCAGCGTTTCCAGCATGGCGCGCCCCCCTTTCGGGACAGTCTATGCGGAAACTCGCCGGTCAAGACGGAAAAGAGCCGCAAAGCCATATAAAAATCCCTCCGCAGCTGCGGAGGGATTTTCGGAAAAGGCCATTTCCTTTTCAAACGCCGCCAAAGTGGAACACAATGCCCACCATGGCGGAAATGCCGATGAAGATGATGGGATGCCACTTCTTCGTAGGCTTTACGAAATTGGTGAACACGATCAGCACTGCCGCCAGTACCAGCCCCCGGATATTGAGGCTGCCGGAGCGGGCAAACTGCTTCAGGAGCGTGCCGCCTGCGGTAGTACTGCCGATATGCAGCAGTACCTGCAATGCCACGTCGATACAGGCGGCGGCAATCAGGCCGGAAGAAGCGGGGCGCAGGCCATACAGTGCGTTGGAAACCAGCTTGCTGTTTCGGAATTTGGCCAGCATGGCCGCCACGATCAGGATCACAATGATGGAGGGCGTCACCTCGCCCACGGTGGCAATCACCGCACCGGGAACACCGCAGACGGTAAAGCCCACATAGGTGGCCATGTTGATGCCGATGGGGCCGGGGGTGGACTCCGACACCGCCAGCATATTCATCAGATCCGTCTGGCTGTACCACCCGGTGGAAAGGCCGATGTTTTTCAGAAAAGGCAATGTAGCCATGCCGCCGCCGACGGCGAACAGGCCGGTTTTGAAGAATTCCCAGAAAAGCCGGAGATAGATCATTTTGCAGCGCCTCCCTCCAGGCTTTTCAGCACGATGCCCGCCAGCGCCGCCAGCAGGACGAACCAGACCGGGGAGAGACTCAGCAGCGTGCCGCAGGCCATCACCAGCAGGAAGATGACGCAGGTGCGCTTATCGATCACGGATTTTTTCAGCAGCTTGACCACGGCGTTGAAAATCAGCACGCAGACACAGACCTGAATCCCTGCAAAGGCGTTCTGCACCCATGCCAGATCGGAAAAATTGGTGATCAGCCCTGCCAGAATACTGATAATGACCAGAGACGGGAAGACCATGCCCAGCGTGGCCATGATCCCGCCCGCAATTCCTTTCCGCTTCTGACCGATAAAGGTGGCCGTGTTGACGGCAATGATGCCCGGCGTGCATTGACCGATGGCGTAATAGTCCATCAGCTCCTCCTCTGTGGCCCAGTGACGGTCCTCCACGATCTCCCGCTGGAGAATGGGCAGCATGGCCATGCCGCCGCCGAAGGTCATCACGCCCATTTTGGCAAAGGTCAGGAAAAGCTCCAGATATTCGTTCATAGCGCGCTCCTTTCCGGGAAATGGAAAATCAAACAAGCTTCATTATACCCGTTTCCGATGAAAAAGCAAGCCCGCCGTGAGGCGGGCCTGCCGGAGCATTACGGGACTGCAAACACATTTTGGATAGGTGAAAAAATACGTTTTGTGCATGGAATTTGATGGGACTCAAGTGATCTATCCGGGCTGCCGCTGCATCGGGACAAAGCCGAAGAGCCTGCTGCCTGCAATTCGCAGACAGCAGGCACTTGCGTGAACATTCATGCCGCAGGATATGGTCACTGAAAAAGACGCAGCCCGGTCAGTACGCGATTCCCAGCAGACGCAGCGGCAAAAGCGTGATCTGCGGGACGTACATGATGATCAGCGTGGCAGCGATCAGCGCGATGATAAACGGCCACGCCTTTCTGGTAATATGCACGATATTGATCCCGGTCATTGTCTGCGCAACGAACAGGTTCATAGCCACCGGCGGCGTAACAAATCCCAGAGCAAGGGCCACGACCATGAACACACCGAAATGCACCTCGTTGATCCCGACGGTCGTAGCAACCTGCATCAGAATCGGAGAGAACAGCAGGATCGCAGGCGTACTCTGCATCAGCATACCGACAATGATCATCAGCCCGAAGATCATCAGAAAGATCAGATTTGCGTTGCTGGTAATGGACAGGAAGAATTCCGTCACCAGCGTCGGCACCTTCAGATAGGCAAACAGCGCACCCATAGCGCCGATGGGTGCAAAGGTGAAGAACAGTCCGCCCAAAAAGCTGACATTGGATTTCAGAATATTCCACAATGCCCGGAACATAAATTCTTTATACACGAATTTACCCACAAGAATCCCGTATGTACACGCGATGACCGCCGCCTCCGTGGGTGTAAACACGCCGCTGTAAATACCGCCCAGAATGATCAGCGGCATCAGCAGCGCCCAGATGGCATCCTTGAACGCCAAAAACACGCCACGCGGCGTGACTTTTGCACCGCTGCCCTTATAGCCGTGTTTCTTGCAGTAAATATAGTTGATGATCATCAACAGAACGCCCACCACGATGGCAGGCCCGAAACCGCCCATGAAGAGCGCGCCGATGGAAACATTGTTGGTCACGCCGAACACCACCATGGGAGAGCTTGGCGGCACAATAATGCCCAGAGAGCCTGCCACCGCGGTCAGTGCCGTGGCATACGTTGATACATCGGTTCGTTTGCATAGCCATGAAGCCTGATTGTGAAAATTTTGCAGGAAATTCTGTTGCCGTCACCGGCCGTACACTTTTCTGAAAAGCAGAGGGCCCCATGACATTCGATCCACATCGCAGCGGTGCGGCGCTTTCTTCGCAGGCACGCATCTGCCTGTCCGGGGATGCAGCGCGGAGAGAGTCGCGCCTGTCCCGGCCCGGCAGATCAGCCGACGAATTCGCAGCCGATTTCCGCCAGCTTGTCATCTACCCACGGGCGGATATAGGTGCCGTCGTTGAGAATGTGGTCCATAATGGCCGCTTCTTTTTCCTCGACCGCCTTTGTGGCTTGTGTGCAGCCCCTCTGCGGCAGGCTTCATTGAGCCGCTCCGGCCGACTCCAGTTCATGCTTGTACTCCCAAACCTCTCTTTTGATATATGAGCCGTGCAAAGCGGTATACGGACATCATGGAAGCGGCATCGGGACTGACAGCCGTTCATCAGGCGCGCACCTCATACCATAGCCGCATTGGCTATACCGGCAGCAGTCAGCAAGGTATGGAGCATCCGGTAAATCCGAAAAGCAGAGCTGCCCCGGCAGGCATCGCAAACGCGATGTCCTGCCGGGGCGGCTCAGGAATCAGCCGTTATGAGAGAAGCGCATTTACGTCCCGGCGTTTTTTCACCGTCAGGCTCAGTTCTCCAGAAATTCGCCGGGATTGACAGCTTTGCCGTCTCTGGAGACGGCAAAGTGCAGATGCGGCGTATCGCTTTCCGCCGCTGCGGTGCTGCCCACTGCGCCGATGATCTGTCCGGCCGATACCTCCTCGCCCGCCGCCACGTCAGGATGCGGCTGCAAATTGGCGTAGGTGGTCTGATAGCCGTCATCATGGGCCAGCACCACAGTGGTTCCCAGCAGGGGATCCTCCGTCACGGCCTGTACCGTCCCGCCGCAGGCCGCCAGCACTGCGGCACCGGAGTCGGCGGCGATATCCACCCCGTCGTGGGTGCGCCAATCCCCCAGCGTCTGGTTATACACCAGCTCCTCCATGGAAAAAGCCGTCAGCACCTCACCGCGCAGCGGTTCCACAATGAGCCGCGGCGCTTCTGCCGCGGCCAGGGCGGGATCGGCCGCCGGGGGTTCCGAAGCGGTTTCCTGCACAGCCGGTTCCGGCTTCAGAGTCTCCACCGGCTGCTCGACTGTTTTTTCCGGCATTTCCACCGGCTGGGAAACTGGGATCTGCGGCGTGACCTGCGTCTGTCCAGCCGGTTCCTCCCCGCCGGAGAGCAGCAGCCAGCCGCAGACGCCCACAATGGCAAGGCACACCGCCAGCGTGCCGTAAAACCCAACGCCGGAAAGCACTTTCCTTACATTTCCTTCCATATGCATCCTCCCTTACAGAATCAGGTACGGAGGAAGTATGGACAGGAATTTTTTTCTTTATACTTTTCCCCGGAAATTCCGGGCACTTTTTCACGGAATCCGTAAAAATCCCCCGGAGTCCATCACTCCGGGGGATCGGATCAGGTCTTGTAGATGCCGCCGCCCACAAATTCCCGCAGCAGCGACGTCTGGGGTACGTCGTCCGCCGGGATGGGCAGAAAATAGTCCAGGAATTTCAGCAGCCGCTTAGCCTCCACATACTCCTCGCTGTCCCGCGGCACGCCGAAGAGCAGGGGCTGCACATAGGGCTTCAGCAGGGCTGTTTCGTAAAGCAGAGCGGAATTGAACACCATATCGGCGCTGTCCTGATAGGGGAAGATATTCTGCTCCTCGCCCCGGCGGACAGAGGGCCACATTTTGATGGTGGCCTGTGCGCCGTAGCCGCGGGTGCGGGCGTCCCGCTCGATGCGGCGCAGCAGCCGGGCGTCCGTGGTGGGGATGCGGTTATGGTCGTCGATGTTCAGGGTGGTCAGGCAGCTGATATAGATTTTGTACTTGCTCTCCTTGGGCAGAGAATGGGAGAATTCATCGTTCAGGCAGTGGATGCCCTCGATCACCAGCACGTCGCCGGGGCCGAGGGTCAGCTTGTCGCCGTTGTACTCCCGGACGCCCTTCTTGAAGTTGTAAGTGGGCATATCCACTGTCTCGCCCTTCAGCAGACGGCTCATGTCGCTGTTGAACTGCTCCACGTCCATGGCCCCCAGCCCCTCAAAATCGTACTGGCCGTTGGCGTCCTTCGGCGTATCCTCCCGGTTGCGGAAGTAATTGTCCGTGGCGATGGGATGGGGCCGCAGGCCGCAGGCCAGCAGCTGGGTGGACAGGCGGTGGGAGAAGGTGGTTTTGCCGGAGGAGGAGGGGCCTGCAATCATCACGAAGCGGACGTCCTTCCGGGCGGCGATCTCCTCTGCAATGTCGCCGATCCGCTTTTCCATCAGCGCCTCATGGGCAAGGATCAGCTGGGTGGCGTTGCCGGAGGCCACAATATCGTCCATCTCGCCGACGTTGGAGATGTCCATGGAGGCGGTACGCCCCTCTGCGTCGTGCATAGCCCGGAACACCTTCATGGAAGGGGTGAACGCCCCCACCTGCTCCGGGTTTTCCAACGCAGGCAGCCGGAGGATGAAGCCGTCCTCAAAAGGCTCCAGTGCAAACCACTTGAGATAGCCGGTATCCGGCACCATGTAGCCGTAGAAATAGTCGGTAAAGCCGTCCAGCGTGTAGAGGTTCACGCGGGAGCTGATGCGGTATTTCAGGATGCGTGCCTTGTCCTCCATGCCGTTGGCCTTCAGGAAGGCTATGGCGTCCTCGATGTCCACGGAGCGCTTTTCGATGGGAAGCGCCTGCTCTGCCAGTTCTCTCATTCTCTGTTCCACTTCGGCCAACAGACCGGCATTGAGGTCAAACGCGCCCCATGCCCGGCAGAACAGGGCGTTGCTGAGGGAGAACTGTGCAGAGACATTCCGGATGTTTTCCCGGCCCACCACGTCATAAAACGCCTTGAGCATCAGCAAAATGGCGCTGCGCTCGTAAGTCTGATGCCCCGGCTTGTCCGCGCCGGTGATCATGGAGAGGGTGCAGTCCCGCTCAAGGGTCTTGTAAAGCTCCCGGAGCTTGCCCTCCCGGTTTACCAGCAGGATCTGGTGGGGATATTCCGCCTGAAAATCGGCGGCGATGGTTCGGTAGGCGGTGCCGTAGGGGTACTGGCGCACCGTGCCGTTGACGGTCACGTTTATCATCTTCGCAGTTTCCATAAGGGGCCTCCTTCTATCATCTGATCTGGACCGGTCCGCAGAGCGGCGGTCGGTTTCTTAACGGTTTATAAATATTATAATGGCTGGCGGCAGGGGATTCAATGGGCAAACAGGCAGGATCTGCCCTCATCGGAACAGTTTTCACTTTGTTCATGTTTTGCGTGCGATCCTGCCCGTACAGCGCGGCGCAAAAAAGCAGTTCCCGGAAGCATCGCTTCCGGGAACTGAACAGAGGTTTGTTATTTGACGATCAGGGTCTGGCCGTCCATCTCCTCCGGCACAGCAAGACCCATGACATCCAGAATCGTCGGCGCAATGTCTGCCAAACGGCCTTTCCGCAGCTCCGTTCCGGCGCCGCAGAGAATGAACGGCACCGGGTTGGTGGTGTGCGCCGTCATGGGGCTGCCGTCCGGCTGGGTCATGACCTCGGCGTTGCCGTGGTCGGCGGTAATCATGGCGATGCCGCCCATCTTCATAGTGGCGTCCACCACCCGGCCCACGCAGGTATCCACGGTTTCCACAGCCCGCACCGCCGCATCGAACACGCCGGTATGGCCCACCATGTCGCAGTTGGCGAAGTTTAGGATGATCACGTCATACGCGCCGGACTCGATCCGCTCCACGCATTTGTCCGCCACCTCGTCGGCGCTCATCTCCGGCTGAAGATCGTAGGTCGCCACCTTGGGGGAGGGAACCAGCACCCGATCCTCGCCGGGGAACTGAGTCTCCACGCCACCGTTGAAGAAGAAGGTCACATGGGCATACTTCTCCGTCTCCGCAATCCGCAGCTGGGTCAGCCCCATGGAGCTGAGATACTCGCCCAGACCGTTCCGCACGGAAAGCCGGGGATAGGCCACCTCCACGTTGGGCATGGTGGCGTCGTACTCCGTGGTGCATACAAAAGTGACGGGGAAATACTGCCGGGTAAACCCGCTGAAATCAGGATCCACAAAGGCGCGGGTGATCTCCCGCGCGCGGTCAGGACGGAAGTTGAAGAAGATCACGCTGTCATGGTCGGAAATGGTGCCGTCCGGGTCGCAGATCACCGGCTCCACAAATTCGTCGGTAACGCCGTTGGCGTAGGCATCCTTCACAGCGGCCACCGGAACAGGGTTGATCGCAGCGCCTTCGCCGTAAACCATGGCGTCATAGGCGGCCTCTACCCGATCCCAGCGTTTGTCCCGGTCCATGGCGTAAAACCGTCCCATCACGGTGGCGATTTTGCCCACGCCCAGTTCCCGGCATTTTTCCACTGTCCGGGCCACAAAGTCCGCGCCGGAGGTGGGAGACACATCCCGCCCGTCCAGAAACGCGTGGATGTAAACCTTTTCCAGCCCCCGGTCTCTGGCCAACTTCATCAGGGCAAACAGATGCTCCAGGTGGGAGTGAACGCCGCCGTCGCTGAGCAGACCCATGAGATGCAGGGAGGAATCGTGTTCCCGGCAGGCGTCCATGGCGCGGACATAGGCCGGATTTTCAAAAAAGCTCCCATCGTCAATGGCTTTGCTGATGCGGGGCAGATCCTGAAACACCACCCGGCCTGCGCCAATATTGGTGTGGCCTACCTCGCTGTTGCCCATCTGTCCGGCAGGCAGACCCACATCCAGCCCGGATGCGGACAGCTCCGTGTGGGCGAACTCCTGAAAGAACTGTTCCAGACGCGGTGTGGCGGCGGCAGCAACGGCGTTGCCCTCCGTCTCATGCCGCAGGCCGAAGCCGTCCATGATGATAAGCGTGGTCGGAGTTTTATTCATAGAAACCTCATTTCGCATAACCCTTTATAAAGATCCGGCCCGCCCTTGGCGGAACCATGCCCGTCGAAGGCGCACCGGCGCGTCGCCGGCGCAGCGGAACGAACCATCGTTTCCCGCTTCACAGGCCGGTTAGAGGGAAGCCGAGGGGGAACAGGCTCCCCCTCGAAGAATTATTCCTGATTGGCCGCGTTGACGATCTCCACGAACTGTTCGGGCTTCAGGGAAGCGCCGCCGATGAGACCGCCGTCGATGTCGGGCTGAGCCAGCAGCTCCGCCGCATTCTTGGGATTCATGCTGCCGCCGTACTGAATGGTGACGCTGCGGGCCACACGGGCGCCGTACAGGCCGCGGATCACGGTACGGATGTTGGAGCAGACCTCGCCGGCCTGCTCGGCCGTGGCGGTCTTGCCGGTGCCGATGGCCCAGATAGGCTCATAGGCGATGATGCAGCGGCGCAGCTTCTCGGCGGGTACGCCGCTGAGGGCGCTCTTGACCTGTAGTGCGATCCACTCGTTGGTAATGCCGGTCTCCCGCTGCTCCAGACTCTCGCCCACGCAGATGATGGGGTTCATACCGGCGTTCAGCACGGCGTGCACCTTCTTGTTGACAGTCTGATCCGTCTCGCAGAAATACTGGCGGCGCTCGCTGTGACCCACAATGACGTACTTCACGCCCAGATCCTTCAGCATATCGGCAGAAACCTCGCCGGTGTAAGCGCCCTTCTCCTCAAAGTAGACATTTTCAGCGCCCACGGAGATCCGCAGATCCTTGAACGCCTTCATGGCGACGGAAATATTGCAGGCGGGAACACAGATCAGCGTGTCGCACCACTTGGCGCGGGGCATGATCTTTTTCATCTCCTCGGCAAATTTCTTGGTCTCGGTGGCGGTCATGTTCATTTTCCAGTTGCCGGCGATCACGGTCTTACGGTATCTGCGATTCATAATCGTTACTCCTTCTACTTTTCTGTAATCAAATCATTCGTATCATGAACCCAAAGTGGGCGGAAAAGCCCTTTTGGGCGACGAGTGCTGCAAAAACCTATTATTTTATAGCGAAAGCGGCTGGTTTTGTCAAGCATTTTTCAAAAAACGCGCCGTTTTTTGAGAAAATCGCGTACCGTGCGTTACCGCAGGCAGTTAAGCCGCAATCCCGCAGCAGCGATCAGACGCCGTTTATCGATCCAGCAGGCAGGCCACGCCGGGCAGTTCCTTGCCCTCCATGAATTCCAGAGACGCGCCGCCGCCGGTGGAGATATGGGTCATCTTGTCGGCATAGCCCAGCTGCTCCACAGCTGCGGCGCTGTCGCCGCCGCCGATGATGGTGATGGCGCTGGTTTTGCTGAGGGCCTCGGCCACCGCCCTGGTGCCGGCGGCAAAGGCCGGGAACTCAAAGACGCCCATGGGGCCGTTCCAGATCACGGTCCCCGCGTCTGCCACGGCGTCGCAGTACAGCTTCACGGTCTCAGGGCCGATGTCCAGCCCCTGCCACCCGGCGGGGATCTCGCCGGACTTGACCACCCGGCTGTTGGCGTCGGGGGCAAAGGCGTCGGCAATCACGGTATCCACCGGCAGCAGCAGCTTCACGCCCTTGGCTCTGGCTTTTTCCACCATTTCCAGCGCGTAGGACTCCCAGTCGGCTTCCAGCAGGCTGTCGCCCACCTGACCGCCCTGCGCGGCGGAGAAGGTGTAGGCCATGCCGCCGCCGATGATCACGGTATCGGCAATTTCCAGCAGATTGTTGATCACGCCGATCTTGGAGGAGACCTTACTGCCGCCCAGAATCGCCACCAGCGGCCGCTTGGGATTGGCCAGCGCACCGCCGATGACCTCCAGCTCCTTTTCAATCAGGAAGCCGGACACGGCGGGGAGATAGGCCGCCACACCGGCGGTAGAGGCGTGGGCGCGGTGAACAGCGCCGAAAGCGTCGGACACATAAACGTCAGCCAGAGAGGCAAGCTTCTCGGCAAATGCCGGGTCGTTTTTCGTTTCGCCCTTTTCAAAGCGGGTGTTTTCCAACAGCAGAACCTGACCGGGCTGCAAAGCGGCGGCCTTTTCCTGCGCGTCCTTGCCCACTACATCGTGAGCAAACAGGACTTCCTGCCCCAGAAGCTCAGCCAGCCGCGCTGCCACAGGGGCCAGCGTCAGCTTTTTCAGGGACTTCTCCCATGCTTCTTCGGTCAGCTCGGCAGGGGCTTTGCCCTTTTCCGTCTGTTTCTTCACCCACTTGTCATAGTCCGGCTCCGGCTTGCCCAGATGGGAGCAGGCGATCACGGCCGCCCCCTGCTCCAGCAGATATCGAATAGTGGGCAGCGCCGCCACGATCCGCTTATCGCTGGTGATCTCGCCGGTCTTTTTATCCTGCGGCACGTTGAAATCGCAGCGCAGCAGAACCTTTTTGTCTTTTACGTCAATGTCGCGGACGGTTTTCTTCTGATAATTCATAAGCAGACTCCTATTCAGTTATCGTTTCGGCTTCTTCGGTTTTTCGCAGTTCTGATGCATGATGCCGCCCTCCGGGGCTTGAACCGCAGGCGGACGGCTTCCGGCTGTGTTTACGCTTCTGCCATTTCCCCCACGCCCAGAAGGCCGGGGAATTGATTCTGACGCAGCGCTTCGTATGCGCACACCGCCACGGTGTTGCTGAGGTTCAGACTCCGGGCCTCGTCGATCATGGGCAGACGGATACAGCGTTCCCGGAATCGCTCCCGGAAATCCATGGGCAGCCCCGCCGTCTCCTTGCCGAAAAAGATCCAGCAGTCGGGAGAAAACCGGGCTTCCTGATAGGAACGGGGTGCTTTCGTGGTGGTGAGCCAGCAGTCCCCGGCCGCTTCCGGATGCTTTGCAAAGAAGTCGCCCAGATTTTCGTAGTCAAAGACCTCCACCAGATGCCAGTAGTCCAATCCGGCCCGCTTAACCGCCCGGTCGGAAATGTCGAATCCCAGCGGCCGCACCAGATGCAGGCGGCTGCCTGTGGCGGCGCAGGTGCGGGCGATATTGCCGCAGTTCTGGGGGATCTCAGGCTCCACCAGCACAATATTCAGCACAGATACGTCCCCCTTTTTGTTTGAATGGCTTTCATTGTAATCCTTTACTGCCGGAAATTCAACTATTTTATGTGGAAATCCCCATTTCTTTTCGCTGTGCGCCGGGGAATTTTCAACAAAAGGCGGAAATTGCCCATCCCCGCGGAACGCCCCGCCGGGGCTGCCGGCTTTCTGGTGGCTTTGATAAAAACAATAAGAATTTCCAGAAAGATTTGGGGGAATTTACCGTGATATTTTTTTTGGAAACGCTGGATTTCCCGCAAAAGTTTGGTATAATGACACTGTACGTGTCTTAACACATGACCGTGTAAGCGTTCATCACGGTTCATGAGCAAACATGACTGACAGGAGGGAAGCCGTCCCATGGATCTGTGCCGCGCCGTATTTCTGATGGAGGAGGATGCCTCCATACCCGTTGACGGGAAGCCGCTGATGCTGGAAGCCATACTGGGCCGTCCTATTCTGGAACGGGCCGCAAAACAGTGCATGGCAGATGGTGTTCGGCGGTTTTTTGTTGTCTGCCCGCCCCGTTTTGTCAAGGAGGCAGCCGCCTGCTTCCCGGAGGGGACAGACGTTACGTTCTCCGAGCAGCACGCGCAGCTGCTGGACTTTCTGGATAACGACGAGAACACGCTGGTTCTCTGCCGCGCCGCCCTGCCCTTTGCACAGGCGGGTCCGGGATTTGCCTATGCCGCCCCCGGCCATGAGCTGCGGAGCGTGTGGCAGGAAAAGATGACCAACTCCATTTCCGGCGCATCGCTGGTGTCCGGCTGGCTGCCGATCTTCGGGCCGGAAACCATCGCCGAGCTGGAGCCGGTGCTGGCGGAGCTGGAAAAGCAGCAGTAATTTCTATTTGAACTTCTAACAATTTATATAAGAAAAGAGAGGGAGTTTCCTATGATTTCTCACGGGAAGGATATCAAAGTCTTCTGCGGCAACGCAAACCAGCCTCTGGCAGAGGAGATCTGCCGCATGATGGGTACCAAGCTGGGCGAGGCGGAGGTCAAGAGCTTCGCTGACGGCGAGGTTTCCGTTTCTCTGTATGAGACTGTCCGCGGCAGCGACGTGTTCGTGGTTCAGTCCACCTGCAAGCCCGTCAACGACAACCTGATGGAGCTGCTGGTGATGATCGACGCCCTGCGCCGCGCATCCGCCGGCCGGATCACCGCCGTGATCCCCTATTTCGGCTATGCCCGTCAGGATCGTAAGGCCAAGGCCCGCGATCCCATCTCCGCCAAGCTGGTGGCCAACATGATTACCGCCGCCGGCGCTGACCGCGTGCTGACCATGGATCTCCACGCCTCCCAGATCCAGGGCTTCTTCGACATTCCTGTGGACAATCTGCTGGGCAATCCCATCTTCGTGGATTACTATGCCAAGAAGTTCGGTGACAAGTGCGAGGACATGATCGTGGTCTCTCCCGACGTGGGTTCCGTTGCCCGTGCCCGCGCTTTCGCCCAGAAGCTGCATATGCAGATGGCCATCGTGGACAAGCGCCGTCAGAAGGCCAACCAGTGCGAGGTCATGAACGTCATCGGCGACGTGAAGGGCAAGGACTGCATCCTCTTTGACGACATGGTGGATACCGCCGGTTCCCTGTGCAACGCCGCCAAGGCCATCGTGGAAGTGGGCGGCGCCAACAAGGTCTATGCCTGCGCCAGCCACGGCGTTCTCTCCGGCCCCGCCATTGACCGTCTGGAAGCCAGCAACATCGAGGAGCTGGCTCTGCTGGACACCATCCCGGCCCATCCTGAGGCAGCCCGTGCCCGGATCAAGTATCTGAGCGTTGCCACCATGTTCTCCGAGGCCATTGAGCGCACCTATCAGGAGGTTTCCATCTCCAAGCTGTTCCGCTGAGCGCCGGCCCTCAATTACACATCGTATCCAAAAGGCGGGGAAGCAGACTTGCTTCCCCGTTTCCTTTGGTATATGATACAAGCAAACAAGGAGGATTTTCCATGATTTTTGAACGATCCGGCGGGGCTGTGGACTGGCTCATCGTGGGGCTGGGCAATCCCGGCCAGAAGTATGAGCATACTCGCCACAACATGGGCTTTCTCACGGTGGATCTGCTGGCGGAGCAGCTGAATGTGAAGCTCAACAAGGTGAAATTCAAGTCCGCCTACAACATTGTCCGCTTTGCGGGGCAGAAGTGCCTTGTGATGAAGCCTCAGACCTATATGAACCTCTCCGGCGAGGCGGTGCATGAGGCGGTGCAGTTCTATAAAATTCCCGCAGACCACGTGCTGGTGATCTATGACGACGTGTCCCTGCCTGTGGGCAAGCTGCGGGTGCGGCCCACCGGCTCTGCCGGCGGACACAACGGCATTAAGAACATCATCGCCCATCTGGGAACGCAGGAGTTCCCCCGCATCAAGATCGGCACCGGCGCACCGGCCGGCGGCGGGGCGGAGATGATCGACTGGGTTATCGGCGTTCCCTCTCAGGCAGAGCGGAAAATTCTGGTTGACAGCTTTGAGCGGGCTGTCAAAGCGGCGGCTGACATCCTTGAAAACGGCTGTCAGAAAGCCATGAACGATTATAACTGAGGTTCCCGCATAAACTGAAAACGGAAGGCACACTGTCCCGCCAAGGGGGCAGTGCGCCTGTTTGCGCGTGCCATGGATTTTTGTCAGGAGGTGTCGGATGGACGCATTTTTGAAAACCTTACAGACCTTGCCGGAGGTTGCCGAGCTGGTCAGCCGGGTGGAAAACGGCGGCTGCCCCGCCGTCCTCACCGGCACCCAGCCGGTGCAGCGGGCCTGCATCGGCGCGGCGGTAGCGGACGGGGCAAAGCGCCCTATGGTATTTCTCTGCGCCGATGAGCGGGAGGCCCAGCAGCTGGCAGGCGACCTGAAAAGTCTGACCGGCACGGAGCCTGTGACCTTTTTTGCCAGAGAATGGCAGTTCCGGCCCAACGCCGTCTCCTCCCGTGAATGGGAGCGGAGCCGTCTGGCGGCGCTGCACCGAATGGCGCAGGGCGCTGCGCCGGTGGTGGTTGCCACAGTGGACGCCCTTCTGGCCCGGACCATGCCGCCCCATCGGCTGGCGGAGCTGTCCGTTACGCTGGAGGTGGGCGGCCGGGCAGATCTGAAGGAGTTGACGGACCGCCTGTTACATGCGGGCTACACCCGCTGCGATCAGGTGGAGGGCGTGGGACAGTTTGCCCTCCGGGGCGGGATTCTGGACGTGTTCTCCCCCCTGATGGAGCAGCCGGTGCGCTGCGAGTTTTTCGACGATGAGATCGACTCCATCGGCGCTTTCGATCCCGGCACCCAGCGGCGGACGGAAAACGTGTCCTCCGCCCTGCTGCTGCCGGCGGCGGAGATCCTGCCGGGACTGACCCCCGGCGGGCCGGCACATCTGGCAGAGGAGCTGGAAAAGCTGGCGGCGAAATACGCCAAGAAGGAACAGGGAAACGCTGCGGCCCAGGCCCTCCGGGCCGACGCCGAGCGTTTTCGGAACGGCGCGGAGGTCAATGGTCTGGACCGCTACCTGAACCTGATCTACCCGGACGCCGACAGCGGCGCGGACTATCTGCCGGAGGATGCGGTGGTCTTTCTCTGTGAAGGCGGCCGTATCGAGCAGCGGGTCAAAAACCTGCTGCTCCAGCTCCGGCAGGATACGGAGACCCTGATGGGAGCCGGACTGATGGTGGGAGACGCGGCGGAGGTCTGCCTGTCCGGCGAGGCGCTCTTCGCCCGGCTGGCGGATTTCCCGGTGGTCATGCTGGACGCCCTGCCCACCTCGCGCCATCCCCTGAAGCCCAGAGGACTGCTGACCGTCAACGCCCGCCAGCTCAGCTCCTATGGCGGCAGTCTGGAAACCGCCGTCACGGATCTGGAGCACTATCGGAACACTGGCAGCGCCGTGCTGGTACTCTGCGGCGGGGAAGTGCGGGCCAACAACCTGCTGCGGCTGCTGGAAGGCCGGAACATCCCCGCCGTGCTGGATCCGAAAGGGGCTGCCATGCCCAGACCCGGCGAACTACGGATCACCGTCGGCGCTCTGTCCGCCGGATGCGAATGGCCGTCTCTGAAGCTGGCCGTTCTGACGGAAGGGCAGCTGACTGCTGTCGCCCAGAAAAAGCGGAAGCTGAAAAAGGACTCCAACCGGCAGAAGCTGCAATCCTTCACCGACCTTTCCCCCGGTGATCTGGTGGTGCATGAGCATCACGGCATCGGCCGGTTCGTTGGCATCCAGCGGATGCCGGTGGACGGCGTGGAAAAGGACTATATCAAGATCGACTATGCCGGGGGCGACTGTCTGTACGTTCCCGTGACCCAGCTGGATCTGGTGAGCAAGTACATCGGCGGCGGGGAGGAGCAGGAGCGCACCCGGCTGAACAAGCTGGGCGGCACGGAGTGGGCCAAGCAGAAAACGAAGGCCCGGAAGGCCGCCAAGGATCTTGCGGCGGGCCTGACCAAGCTGTATGCCGAGCGGCAGCGCCGCCCCGGCTTTGCCTTTTCGCCGGATTCTCCATGGCAGACGGAGTTTGAGGAGGCATTTCCCTATGCCGAGACCGGCGACCAGCTGCAGGCCATTGCCGACATCAAGAAGGACATGGAGCAGCCCCGGCCCATGGATCGCCTCCTCTGCGGCGACGTGGGCTACGGCAAGACGGAGGTGGCGCTCCGGGCGGTGATGAAGTGTATTCTGGACGGCAAACAGGCCGCCATTCTGGTACCCACCACCGTTCTGGCTCAGCAGCACTATGCCACAGCCTGCGGCCGGTTCAAGGATTTCCCGGTGAAAATCGAGGTACTCTCCCGCTTCACCACCGCCAAAGAGCAGAAGCGGATCCTGGAAGCGGCCCGTACCGGCAATCTGGATCTCCTGATCGGCACCCACAAGCTGCTGCAAAAAAACATGGAATTCAAGGATCTGGGGCTGCTGGTCATCGACGAGGAGCAGCGCTTCGGCGTGACCCACAAGGAGCGGCTCAAGGAGAT
>ENA-UEQK01001024-UEQK01001024.1-human-gut-metagenome-genome-assembly--contig:-NODE-1024-length-18385-cov-67.826360_pt1 | contig 18385 bp, 10 predicted proteins | sample MGYA00242939_ERZ507942 | MGnify/ENA primary metagenome ERZ507942 (study PRJEB26167, sample SAMN06115485) | human gut metagenome | host: Homo sapiens | place: China:Chongqing | collected 2015-03-30... | reverse complement strand
GAGCCGCAAAACCCCAACAGCCTGCCCGGCAACGAAGTGACATGTGTCTACAAAGACAAAAGCGGAAACATATGGATAGGAACCGATAGAGGAGTGGTACTGTTTAACCCGGAAGCGGAAAGTTTCATCCCCTTCGACGACAAAACCAACTGCATATCGCACCGTGTATATGATATACACCAACTGGATGACAACAGACTTTGGATAGCCATGGAATTCGGCGGCATTGCCGTAGTGGATTTGTCCCAACAGCTTTTCCGTTCGTCAGACCAGATTCATGCGCTTTCTATCCGGGAGGGAGACGATGAATACGGCTTGTCCAACTCCAGTATCCGTTGCCTGCTCCAAGATTCCTTCGGTAATGTATGGGCAGGTTCCTGGGGAGGCGGCATCAACTTCATAAAACGCGAGCCGTCACTCTTCAGCACTTATAAATATTCTCCTTTTCCATCCACCAACAACAGCCTGAACAGTAAAATAGCCTCCGGTGTCTGTATGGACAAAGCCGGTAACCTCTGGATAGGAACCGATGGAGGAGGAATCAACGTATTCAACAAGGGAAGACGAATAGCCATATACAATGCTGACAACAAGAAATTCAGAAGCAATACGGTGCAGGCAGCCTTGTGCGACTCGAAGGGAGGATTATGGTTCGGACTTTTTTATGGAGGAATAGCCTACTACAACCCCAAGAGCCAAAGCTTCCGGCAGATTTTCTCCGAAGACAAGTCACGCACTGACGTACGTTCCTTTCATGAAGACAAGCAGGGAAACATTTGGGTCGGAACCAGCGAAGGCGTCTATCTTATAGATTGTGACAGCAAGACAATCAAGGCACACTACAATCTGGAGAACAATCTGGCCCGCTGTGTGCTGAAGGATTCCGAAGACCAAGTATGGGTAGGATTCTTCGGAGGAGGCCTGGGCCTCTATGACCCTCAACTCCAAAGCATCCAGCTCTTCAACGTCCTGGCCAAATTCCCCTCCAATACCATCAATGCTCTCTACGAAGACAGCAGAAAGCGGTTGTGGGTGGCCACGGGTGAAGGTTTGGTATGCTTCCCCTCCCTGACAGACAGAAACTACAAAGTATACCAACGTGAAAGCGGACTGGCTAACACCCACATACAAGCCATCGGTGAGGACAAGGCAGGAAATATTTGGGTGAGCACCAACAAAGGTATCAGCTGTCTTGTGGACAGTAAAGACATTTTCTATAACTACGACTATCACGACAACCTCCCCATGGGAAGCTTCAGTCGGGGCAGTGTAGCCTACGGACAAGACGGTAACTTTTACTTCGGCTCTATAAACGGTCTGTGCTACTTCAACCCGGAAGTTGTATTGCAGGAACGCAAATCACCACCCGCATTCATCACCAACATTGAAATTACCGACCCGCTGAACAAACCGGAAAACGGACAGAGCACCATTGCCTTAAACGGACAGAAGAACGTGCAACTGAAATATACACAGAATAGTTTCAGTATCCGGTTCAACATCCAGAACTATGCCCTGGTCAACCAAGTGGAATATGCCTATATGCTGAAAGGACTCGAGAACTCCTGGTATACGCTTACAGACCCCAATAATGTCACCTTCCGTAATCTTCCTCCCGGGAAATACCAGTTCCAAGTGAAAACGCGCATGCGCAACCAAGCATGGTCGGACGCAACCACCTCATTGAACATCCGCATCGCCCCACCCCTTTGGCTTACTTGGTGGGCAAAGTCATTCTATATCCTGCTGTCCCTTATCATCCTTTTCTCTATACTCTATGCCTACAAGAAAAGACTGGATGCTGAAGCACTGTACCAACTGGAGAAGCAGAGCCACGAACACGAGCAGGAACTGAACAACGAACGCCTGCGCTTCTACACCAACATCACCCATGAACTGCGCACCCCGCTTACGCTGATACTGGGTCCGCTGGAAGACATACAGAAAAGTGATACACTATCCACCAAAGACGCACAGAAGATATCCGTCATTCACCAAAGTGCCATCCGGCTACTGAACCTCATCAACCAGATATTGGAGTTCAGAAAGACCGAGACCCAGAACAAGAAACTCTGCGTGAGCCGGGACAACCTCGTACCCCTTATCCGCGAGATAGGCCTGAAGTACAAGGAACTGAACCGGAAGCCAGCCGTCGATATCCGGCTGGTGGTGGAGAAAGAGCATATGCCTATATACTTCGACAAGGAAATTATCCAGACCATCCTGGACAATCTGATATCCAATGCCCTAAAGTACACGGAAAAGGGTAGCATCAGCATCGGTATCCGACAGGTGGAACGTGCCGAAGTGAACTATACGGAAATCCGGGTCAGCGACACGGGATACGGTATCAAGCCGGAGGCACTACCCCACATATTCGACCGTTATTACCAGGAAGGCGGCAAACACCAGGCTTCGGGTACCGGTATCGGACTTTCTCTGGTGAAAAACCTCGTAGCCCTACACGAAGGGGAAATCCGCGTAGAGAGTGCTCCCAATCAAGGTAGTACCTTCTACGTCAGCCTGCTTACCGACAACAGTTACCCGCAGGCACTGCATGCCGATTCGCAGGAAAAGGAAAGCAACGTCCAGCATATAGAAGAGGCACAAGTAAATCAAGTTTCATCCAGCGACAAACCCATATTGCTGGTAGTGGAAGACAATCCGGACATCTGCGACTATATAGCCGAATCCTTCTCCGACCACTTTGAAGTAAAGACTGCCGCCAACGGAAAGCTGGGCAAGGAAAGCGCCCTGAAAGAAATACCTGACATCATCGTCAGTGACATTATGATGCCGGTAATGGACGGAAACGAGATGTGCCGTGAGCTGAAAAAAGACGTGCGCACCAGCCACATACCCATTATACTGCTGACAGCCAAAGACTCGCTGCGCGACAAAGAGGAAGGCTACCAGGTAGGTGCCGACTCCTACCTCACCAAACCGTTCAGCGCCAGCCTGCTGCATAGCCGTATAGAAAACCTGCTCCAGTCGCGGCGCAACCTGGCAAACCATTTCAGCGCCAATGCCGCCATAAGCAATAAAGCGGCTGTCATTACAGAATCGCTCAACAAGCTGGACAACGAGTTTATCCACAAGATAAACCAGCTGATAGAGGAACGGCTTTCTTCAGACAAAATAGACATCAGCTATCTTTCGGATAAAATGTGCATGAGCAATTCCACCCTCTACCGCAAGATGAAAGCGCTTACCGGACTTTCCACCAACGAATATGTCCGCAAGATAAGGATGAAACACGCCGAGCAATACCTGCTGGAAGGCAAATACAACATTTCGGAAATAGCATTCAAGGTAGGTATAAACAATCTGTTCTACTTCCGGCAATGCTTCAAGGAAGAATTCGGCTACATACCTTCGGAATATCTGAAGAGATTAAAAGAGACCGGAGAGAAATAAGAGACAAACAGCCCCTTCCTATTAGTTGGAATGCGGACAGCTATTTCAGCTCCAGCTCCATCTTCTTTATCTTTTCCAGCGTATTGCCTGCTTCCATGGAGGGGAATACCTGAAGCACGCGTTGCAGGTATGCCTTAGCCTTGCCGTAGCTATTGGTGAACACGTCTGACAATCCGTTGCGATAGCGTGCATACTGCATCCTTGTGGGGGAAGTTATCTTTTTATAGTCTTCTTCGAGCTTCTTCTTATCCTTCTCGGCTTGGAGATAATAATAATTCCCCAAGAAGATATTGGCTTGGAGATTGTCGGCATCCAGCATCAATACCTTTTCATAGGTTTTTAAGGCATCTTTCTCCTTTCCCCGCATCATCTCCATTTCGGCACAAGAGACAAGTGCAGGTACGTCTTCGGGATGACGCTGCAAGAACTCCTTATAGAAGAGGTAGGCTTTATCGTAATTCCGCATTTCCTTGTAGTGCACAGCCAGCACATCCGCAAGACGGGGAGCCACCTCACTGCTCTTGTCCACATTGGTCCAGTAGAACATTTCCGTCCTATCCTCACCGGCATTTGCCGCCTGGCGAAACAAACTCACCGCATAGTCATCTTTACCCTCGGAAAGTGCATCGGACACTTTCGAAAGCAACTCATCTGCCGACTGTCCCCAGACAGACAGCGGACACATCAAGAACAAGGAGAAAAGCAACGTTAAGGTTTTCATTTTTAGTGTATATATATAGTTTAACAGCCCAATCAGTCTCATAGAAATCTACCTACAAAACTACGCATTTTTACGGCAACCATCAATAGTTGAAAGTAGAAAAATAGTTAACTTTGCCGACCTTAATGAATTAAATAATATAAATGAAGCCCAGAGACAGACAAATACTGCAAATAGCCTTACCTTCCATCGTATCGAACATCACCGTGCCGCTGCTCGGCCTGATTGATGTAGCCATCGTCGGCCATCTGGGTTCGCCCGCCTACATAGGCGCTATTGCCGTGGGTGGCATGCTGTTCAATATCATCTACTGGATATTCGGCTTTCTGAGGATGGGTACCAGCGGAATGACCTCGCAAGCATTCGGCAAGCGGAATTTGCCGGAGGTAGTCTGCCTGCTGTTGCGTTCTGTGGGCATAGGCGTGGCAGTCGCATTCTGCCTCATCCTGCTGCAAACGCCTATCAAGCAGGGAGCCTTTCTTCTCATCCATCCCACGGACGAAGTCAGAGAGATGGCAACGCTTTATTTCCATATCTGCATCTGGGGTGCCCCTGCCATGCTGGGGCTATATGGACTGACGGGATGGTTCATCGGTATGCAGAATTCGCGTATCCCCATGTATATAGCCATCACACAGAATGTGGTCAATATCATTGCCAGCCTCGGACTGGTTTATCTGTGTGGGATGAAAGTAGAAGGAGTAGCTTTGGGGACGTTGATTGCCCAGTATGCTGGCTTCCTGATGGGCATTGTCCTTTGGATGCACAACTACGGCAGGCTGAAAAGATTCTGGGAAATTAAAAATTATAAATTAAAAATTAAAGGGGGAGAAGGGGCAGGTATCTGGGAGAAAGGGGCGATGTTCCGGTTCTTCCAAGTGAATAGGGACATTTTTCTGCGTACCCTTTGCCTGGTGGCAGTCACGTTGTTCTTCACTTCGGCGGGAGCTTCGCAGGGAGAGATTATTCTGGCGGTCAACACGCTGCTGATGCAGCTCTTCACCTTATTCTCGTATGTAATGGACGGCCTTGCCTACGCTGGCGAAGCCTTAAGCGGCAGATACATAGGCGCACGCAACCGGGAAGCCTTTACAGACACCGTCCGGCACCTCTTCGGATGGGGAGCGGTGATAGCGGTTCTCTTTACATTGGTTTATGCGCTGGGAGGCAATGCCTTCCTCGGACTATTGACGGATGACAAAGAAGTGATAGCTGTTGCCGACACCTATTTTTATTGGGCGCTTGCCGTGCCCGCCGTCGGGATAGCCGCCTTCATCTGGGACGGCATCTTTATCGGTGCCACCGCCACGCGAGGAATGCTCCTCTCCATGGCAGCGGCAGCTGTCAGCTTTTTTATCTTATATTATGGGCTGCATCCCGTCCTGGCAAACCATGCTCTATGGCTTGCCTTCCTCACTTACCTGCTGATGCGGGGAGTGGTGCAGACAGGCTTGAGCCGGGAAGTCATCCGACGGGCATTTCCCAGCAAGAAGGAACCTGCTTGGCGTGAGGGGTAGGCTATGAACAATTTCAAGGGAAAAAGCATTATCTTTGTATCGCTATGACTGATATAAAATATGGATTCCACCCTCCAGAACAAGGCGTCAGGTAGCCAGTATACGGTGCCAAACAAGTTTCAACTTTTGGCACCATCGGTTTCAAGGCATGAAACTGACGGTATTTGCATTTGGAACCAAGTCACTCATAGCAAGAGTAATGACTTATACAAAATTGTTATGGCAGAAAAGAATATAGTTCAAGAGACATTTCCCGTATTGGGAATGAGTTGCGCCTCATGCTCCGCACGGGTAGAAAAGACGCTGAACCATCAGTCAGGTGTCAAGAAAGCGGTCGTAAACTACGCTTCGGCAACGGCAACCGTGGAATATGACCCTACAAACTGTTCTTCCGAGGCTTTGCAGCAGGCTGTGCAGGCGGCCGGATATGACTTGTTGATAAACCAGGACGGCAACACGCTCGAAGAGGCGGAAGAGGCCCACAACAAGAAATTCAGCGCATTGAAATTCCGCACAACCTGGGCCATCATCTTGTCTATGCCCGTTGTCATCATAGGCATGTTCTTCATGGATATGCCCCATGCCAATCCCATCATGTGGGCGTTGTCCACTCCCGTCGTATTCTGGCTGGGGCGGGGATTCTTCACCAGCGCCTGGAAACAATTGCAGCATGGCAGCGCCAATATGGACACACTGGTAGCCATCAGTACGGGGACCGCCTATCTGTTCAGCCTGTTCAACATGCTATTTCCGGACTTCTGGCTATCCAGAGGCATCCATCCGCATGTATATTTTGAGGCGGCAAGTGTCATCATAGCCTTTATCCTGCTGGGCCGCCTGCTGGAAGAAAAAGCGAAAGGAAACACCTCAACCGCCATCAAGAAACTGATGGGGCTCCAACCCAAGACTGTGACCATCATTGTGGATGAAGGACACGCTGTCCCTCACTCTTCCTTTGAGCGCGTTATCCCTATCGAGCAGATTCGCCCCGGAGACATCGTCCTGGTGAAGCCCGGAGAACGGATTGCCGTGGATGGCATCGTGACGGAAGGTAGCTCCTACGTAGACGAAAGTATGCTGAGCGGCGAACCGGTAGCAGTATCCAAGTACAAAGACGCCAAGGTCTTTGCAGGTACCAGCAACCAGAAGGGAAGTTTCCGCTTCCGGGCAGAGAAAATCGGCACGGATACACTGCTGGCGAAGATTATACACATGGTGCAGGACGCGCAAGGAAGCAAGGCACCGGTGCAGCAGCTGGTGGACAAGATAGCCGGGATATTCGTGCCTACCATTATAGGCATCGCAGTGCTTGCCTTCATCGCATGGATGCTACTGGACGGAACCGGCGGATTCACCCACGGATTGCTGGCATTTGTCACGGTGGTCATCATCGCCTGCCCGTGTGCACTGGGACTGGCTACTCCTACCGCCATCATGGTAGGCATCGGCAAGGGCGCCGAAAGGGGCATTCTGATAAAAGATGCCGAAAGCCTGGAGATTGCCAAGAAGATAGACACCGTGGTACTCGACAAGACCGGAACGGTGACCGAAGGAAAACCGGTAGTCAGCAAACTGATATGGAATACGCAGGCAATGACGCCCGGTACTGGCGCCACTGCAGGCAATGCGCTGTCGGACATTTTCTATAGTCTGGAGAAGCTCTCGGAACATCCGTTGGCAGAAGCCGTGGTGAACCACCTCAAGGAGTCGGCCCCCATAGACATTCAATACTTTGAAAGCATCACCGGAAAAGGCGTGAAAGGACGGGCACAAGGCCGGACCTACCTCGCCGGGAACCGGAAACTGCTGGAAGAAAACCATATCGCCATCCCCCCCTCCCTGCAGGAAGAGGCAACCCGACTGACATCGGAAGCACAGACCGTCATCTGGTTTGCCGATGAAGAAAACGTGCTGGCAATAGCCGGAATTACAGACCGGATAAAAGAAACTTCCATCCGCGCTGTCAGCGAGCTGCGCGCCGCCGGCATCGAAGTCCACATGCTGACCGGAGACAACGAGGCCACCGCCCGTGAGATTGCCCGCAAAGCAGGCATCGCCCACTACCAGGCCAGTGTATTGCCGCAGGACAAGGCTGCCTTCGTCAGCCGATTGCAGGCAGAAGGCCGGAAGGTTGCCATGGTGGGCGACGGCATCAACGACAGCGCCGCCCTTGCCCAAGCCGACTTAAGCATCGCCATGGGTGGAGGCAGCGACATCGCCATGGATGTAGCCAAAATGACCATCATCTCTTCCGACCTGACCAAGATACCGGAAGCTCTCTGTCTGTCGCGTCTCACCGTCCGGACCATCCGGCAGAATCTCTTCTGGGCATTTATATATAATATAATAGGCGTACCCATTGCGGCCGGAATACTCTATCCCATCAACGGCTTCCTGCTGAACCCGATGATAGCCGGTGCAGCCATGGCATTCAGCAGTGTCAGTGTGGTGAGCAACAGCCTGCTGCTGAAACGGAAAAGAATACATGAAGGAGAAGAAAACAAAGATGTTGAACCGCCAACAGAAACAATCATGAAGAAAGAATTCAAAGTAGAAGGCATGATGTGCAACCATTGCCGCATGCATGTAGAGAAAGCATTGAACAGTATGGAAGGCATACACGCCACCGTAACCCTGGACCCTCCTGTAGCCACCGTAGAGTTTTCGGACGGTGAAAAGACGCTCGAAGAACTGCAGAAAGTAGTGACGAAAGAAGCCGGTGACTACACACTGAAGGCATAAGTGTAGAATTCATACGGTTTTCATACAGAAAAGAAGAAGGAAATCAAAGTAAATATCTACCTTTGCGCGCTAATTTACAGATAAAGATATGAACGCAAAAGCCAAAGGATATATTTTAGGTTCCATCGCCGCAGCCTCCTACGGCATGAATCCACTGTTTGCCCTCCCGTTGTACAAGGCCGGCATGGACCCGGACTCGGTACTTTTTTTCAGATACCTCTTCGCCATCCCGTTGCTGGGCATTATGATAAAGGCGAGAGGGCGGTCATTCAAGATACAGCGGAAAGAAACATTTCCGCTCATCATCATGGGATTGCTCGTGGCCCTCTCCTCACTGACGCTTTTTCTGAGCTATAACTACATGGCCGCCGGCATAGCGTCTACACTGCTGTTCGTCTATCCCATCATGGTGGCGCTTATTATGGCCATGGTTTTCAAAGAGAAGCTGGCACTGCAAACCATCGTCTGCATGCTGCTTGCACTGGGAGGTATCGGACTGCTCTACAAGAGCGAGGACGGCAGCACACTGAGCCTGATAGGGACACTGCTGGTTTTCGCGTCTTCCCTTTCCTATGCCATATACATCGTGGGCATCAACCAGACATCGTTGAAAAATGTGGCTACGCTTAAAGTCACCTTCTATGTCCTTCTCTTCGGCCTATCGCTTTTTGTGGCACGCCTGCTCTATTCCGGCGTACTGAACACACCGGACCAGTGGTATCTGTGGGCCAATCTGCTTGCATTGGCTGTCTTCCCCACCGCCATATCCTTCCTCTGCACTACCGGTGCCATCCAATATATCGGCTCCACCCCGACCGCCATTCTCGGCGCATTGGAGCCCGTGACAGCCATCTTCTTCGGAATAGCCGTCTTTGGAGAAAGCCTGACAGTCAGAGAAAGCTTCGGACTGGTGATGATTATCGTAGCCGTAACGTTCGTCATCGCAGGAGGCAATATTACAAGCCAACTGGTCCGTTTCAGGAAACTGTTCCCAAGACTCCCGATAAGAAGCAAGAAAAGAAACTAATCCTATAAAACCATCACCAACCATGAAGAAAAGTCTCTACCTGCTTTTACTGCTGTTGTTTCCTATCGGGCTGCAGGCTCAGTCCGAGGTTATAGTACTCCACCCGGATGAAGGCAAAGCCGAAGTGAACGAAGCCGAATACACCAGAATTTTCCTGGCAGGCACCATCGACATGGGCAAAAGCATAGACTGGCAAAAGGCAACCTGCGACTGGTTCCGCGCACGCCCCCAAGGTAAATACATCCTATACAATCCCCGAAGGGACAAGGGACTCAGCGGCGAAATGTCCGACTTTGAACATCAAGTGAACTGGGAACTGGAACATCTGGAAAAAGCCGACCTGATAATCATGAATATCCTGGCAAGCAGCAAGTCCCCCATCACCCTGCTGGAGATGGGACTGCACATGCGTTCGGGCAAACTGCACGTTATCTGTGAACCCGGTTTCTACCGCTACGACAATGTGCGGATTACTTGCAACCGCTATGGCGTTCCGTTATATCACAGCATGGACGAGTTCCTAAAGACTGTGCGTTAGGCAACTATCCTACCACATTCTGCTGCACTTTTCAGTTTAATTCTTTATCTTTGCTGCAAAGCAATGTAACAAAACTATATATTATGGCAACCTATAAAAGAATCTTATTGAAACTCAGCGGCGAGAGCCTGATGGGTGAAAAGCAATACGGCATCGACGAGAAACGCCTTGCCGAGTACGCAGCTCAAATCAAAGAAATCCACGAATTGGGAGTACAAATAGGCATCGTGATAGGCGGTGGAAACATTTTCCGCGGATTGAGCGGTGCCAACAAAGGGTTCGACCGTGTGAAAGGCGACCAGATGGGAATGCTGGCAACCGTCATCAACAGCCTTGCACTCAGTTCGGCTCTGGTAGCTGCCGGCGTGAAGGCCCGCGTGCTGACTGCCGTACGTATGGAACCCATCGGTGAATTCTACAATAAATGGCGTGCCATCGAATGTATGGAAGCAGGCGAAGTAGTCATCATGTCCGCCGGTACAGGCAATCCGTTCTTCACTACCGATACCGGTTCCAGTCTGCGCGGCATCGAGATTGAGGCGGATGTCATGCTGAAAGGTACCCGTGTGGACGGCATCTACACCGCCGACCCGGAGAAGGACCCGACAGCCACGAAGTTCCACGACATCACCTACGACGAAGTGCTGAAGCGCGGTCTGAAAGTGATGGACCTCACTGCCACCTGCATGTGCAAAGAGAATAACCTGCCCATCATCGTTTTTGACATGGACACAGTGGGTAATCTGAAAAAAGTGATGCAAGGAGAAGAAATCGGTACACTGGTGCACAATTGAATGGAAAATGGAGAATAAAAAATGAATGTTATTTAATTCTTAATTCTCAATTTTCAATTTAATAATTATATTTGCAAAGTTTCAAATCAAAGCTATTTCAAAACGAAAATAATATGAGAGACGTAAAAGACATCTTAGACGAAGCGCAAGAAAGTATGGACATGGCCATCATGTATCTGGACGAGGCACTGGCTCATATCCGCGCCGGAAAAGCCGATATCCGTTTGCTGGACGGTATCCGTGTGGATTCTTATGGAAGTATGGTTCCTATCAACAATGTGGCAGCCGTAACCACTCCGGACGCACGCAGCATTGCCATCAAGCCATGGGATAAGAGCATGTTCCGCGTCATTGAAAAGGCCATCATTGACTCCAGTCTCGGCATCATGCCCGAAAACAATGGTGAGATTATCCGTATCGGCATCCCGCCACTGACGGAAGAACGCCGTAAACAACTTGCCAAACAGTGTAAGGGAGAAGGAGAAACTGCCAAGGTAAGTGTACGTAATGCACGCCGTGATGCCATCGACGCCTTGAAGAAATCCGTAAAGGACGGACTGGCCGAAGACGCCCAGAAAGGCGGTGAAGAAAAGCTGCAGAAGATTCACGACAAGTTCATCAAGCAGATTGATGACATGCTGGCTGCAAAGGATAAAGAAATCATGACCGTTTAATTAAGTTGAAAACGGAAAATGGAAAGTTGAAAATAAACCGATATACCAAGTATAGAAGCCTTTCAACCTTCCATTTTCAACTTTCAACTTTCAACTTTCAATTATTTTGAGGGGACTCGTTATAAAAAACACCGGAAGTTGGTACTTGGTACGGACTGACGACGGAAGGGAGATTGAATGTAAAATCAAAGGGAACTTCCGGCTGAAAGGCATACGAAGCACTAATCCCGTGGCTGTAGGCGATTATGTGAACATCATACTGAACCAAGAAGGTACGGCCTTTATCAGCGAGATAGAGGACCGGAAGAATTACATCATCCGCCGCGCCTCCAACCTTTCCAAGCAATCGCACATTCTTGCTGCCAACCTCGACCAGTGCATGCTCATAGTGACGGTGAACTATCCCGAGACCTCCACTACCTTTATAGACCGTTTTCTCGCCTCTGCCGAGGCATACCGTGTTCCCGTCAAGATTATATTCAACAAAGTGGATGCCTACAATGAAGAGGAACTGCACTATCTGGACAGTCTCATCAACCTTTACACCACCATCGGCTATCCTTGTTTCAAGGTTTCTGCCAGAAAAGGGGAAGGCATCGACACTATCGAGAAAGAACTCAAAGGATGCATAACCCTCTTTTCCGGACATTCCGGAGTAGGGAAATCGACACTCATCAAGGCAATACTGCCCGATATAGAGATTAAAACCGGAGAGATATCCACCTATCATAATAAAGGTATGCACACCACTACCTTCTCAGAAATGTTCCCGGTTCCGGGCAACGGATATATCATTGACACTCCGGGCATCAAAGGTTTCGGAACATTCGATATGGAAGAAGAAGAGATAGGCCACTACTTCCCGGAAATATTCAAGGTATCTGCCGACTGCCGTTACGGCAACTGTACCCACCGCCACGAACCCGGATGCGCTGTACGCGAGGCTGTCGAGAAGCACTATATCAGCGAATCCCGTTACGCTTCTTATCTGAACATGCTGGAGGACAAGGAGGAGGGAAAATACCGGGCTGCTTACTGATTTGTCATTTTATCACCTTTCCAATCCATATTCTTACACTTTTTAACTCTTTATCTTTTAAACTATTCTCTTTTCCCGTAGTCTAATCTAAGGCTGATTTTATTACTACTAATACTACAACATGAATAAGAGAGTTAAATGGGGCATCATTATCGTGATTGGTGCCGGACTGATTGGAGGAGGAATCTACTCCCAATTACCTAAAGAGAATGAAGAATTAGCCGCTGCAGACAAGGTGATGACCGGTCAACGTAGCGGTAAGAAAATTCTAAACGTAAACGCAAAAATAATCAAACCGCAACTGCTGAAGGATGAAATACAAATCAGCGGCAGCCTGCTGCCGGATGAGGAAGTGGACCTTTCTTTCGAGACATCCGGCAAAATCATAGAGATAAATTTTGAAGAAGGCAGCTTCGTCAAGAAAGGACAATTACTTGCCAAAGTTAATGACCGGCCGCTGCAAGCACAATTGCAACGCCTCGTCTCCCAATTAAAGTTGGCAGAAGACCGCGTGTTTCGCCAGAACGCCCTGCTGGAAAGGGATGCGGTCAGTAAAGAAGCCTACGAACAAGTAAAGACCGAGCTGGCCACCCTGAATGCCGACATTGACCTGATAGAATCGAACATCGCACAAACTGAGCTGCGTGCTCCTTTCGACGGTGTCATCGGTCTGCGCCAAGTCAGTGTGGGTACTTACGCTTCCCCTACAACCATTGTAGCCAAACTCACCAAGATTTCGCCGTTGAAGGTGGAATTTGCCGTACCCGAGCGGTATGCCAATGACGTAAAGACCGGCGCCGGACTGGACTTCACTCTCGAAGGAAAGCTAAATACCTTCCACGCCACGGTTTATGCACGCGAATCAAAGATAGACCCTACTACCCATACCCTGACAATCCGTGCACTTTATCCCAATGCCAACGGAGCTGTGCTTCCGGGCCGCTATGCCAGCATCAAGCTGAACAAGGATGAAATTCAGGACGCCCTTGCCGTACCGTCCGAAGCCATTGTACCGGAAATGGGAAAAGACAAGATATTCCTCTATAAGTCGGGAAAAGCCCAGCCGGTAGAGATTACTACGGGAATCCGTACGGAAGCGGAAGTACAAGTATTGCAAGGCTTGCAGGCAGGAGATACCATCATCACCTCGGGAACCCTGCAACTCCGTACCGGACTACCGGTAACACTGGACAATATCAATTGACAACTGTCAATTATCAACCGTTAATTATCAATTGTAAAGAATGAATATATCCGAATTAAGTATACGGCGACCGGTACTCTCGACAGTACTTACCCTGATAATCCTGCTGTTTGGCTTCATCGGCTACAATTATCTGGGTGTACGCGAGTACCCATCTGTAGACAATCCCATCATATCAGTATCCTGCTCCTATCCGGGTGCCAACGCCGATGTCATCGAGAACCAGATAACGGAGCCTCTGGAGCAGAACATCAACGGTATTCCCGGCATACGCTCCCTCTCCAGTGTCAGCCAGCAAGGCTCATCACGCATTACAGTAGAGTTTGAGCTTTCCGTTGACCTGGAAACCGCCGCCAACGACGTACGTGATAAAGTGTCGCGTGCACAACGCTATCTGCCTCGTGACTGTGACCCTCCTACCGTATCAAAAGCCGATGCGGACGCCACCCCTATCCTAATGGTTGCCCTCCAAAGCGACAAACGTTCCCTACTGGAGCTCAGTGAAATAGCCGACCTGACTGTCAAGGAGCAGCTTCAGACTATTTCAGATGTAAGTAGTGTAAGCATCTGGGGAGAAAAGCGCTATTCCATGCGGCTTTGGCTGGACCCCATCAAGATGTCCGGCTATGGAATCACTCCTCTGGATGTAAAGAATGCGGTGGACAACGAAAACGTAGAGCTCCCTTCCGGAAGTATCGAAGGAAACACTACCGAGCTCACCATCCGTACGTTGGGTCTGATGCATACAGCCGAAGAGTTCAACAATCTTATCCTGAAGGAAGACGGTAACCGTATTGTCCGCTTCAGCGACATTGGACGTGCCGAACTGGGACCAGCCGACATCAAAAGTTATATGAAGATGAACGGTGTGCCCATGGTAGGTGTCGTAGTAATTCCGCAGCCGGGTGCCAACCACATTGAAATAGCCAACGCCGTATATGACCGCATGGAGAAGATGAAGAAAGACCTTCCCGAAGATGTTCATTACAACTACGGTTTTGACAATACCAAGTTTATCCGCGCTTCTATCGACGAGGTGAAGCAGACGGTGTATGAGGCCTTTGTACTGGTTATCATCATCATTTTCCTCTTCTTGCGCGATTGGCGTGTGACGCTTGTGCCATGTATTGTAATCCCCGTTTCGCTGATTGGAGCTTTCTTCGTCATGTATCTGGCCGGTTTCTCCATCAATGTGCTCTCCATGCTTGCCGTGGTGCTTGCCGTGGGCTTGGTGGTGGACGACGCCATCGTAATGACGGAGAACATTTATGTCCGCATCGAGAAAGGGATGCCACCGAAAGAAGCCGGCATAGAAGGAGCCAAGGAGATTTTCTTTGCCGTCATCTCCACTACCATTACGCTGGTGGCGGTATTCTTCCCTATTGTATTCATGGACGGTACGACAGGACGACTGTTCCGCGAATTCAGTATCGTGGTCTCCGGTTCGGTGATTATCTCCTCCTTCGCCGCATTGACTTTTACGCCGATGCTTGCCACCAAACTTTTAATCAAAAGGGAACAGCAGAGCTGGTTCTATCGCAAGACCGAACCTTTCTTCGAAGGGATGAACCGGGTATACAGCCAGTCACTGGCCGCCTTCCTGAAACGGCGCTGGATTGCCCTGCCCTTCACCATCGTCACCATCCTGCTTATCGGAGTCCTTTGGAATACTATCCCGGCTGAAATGGCGCCATTGGAGGACCGTTCGCAAATCAGTATCAATACAATGGGTGCCGAAGGAGTGACTTACGAATATATCCGCGACTATACCGAAGACATCAATCATCTGGTGGACTCCATTATCCCGGATGCAGAAGCGGTAACAGCGCGTGTGTCCAGTGGTAGCGGTAACGTACGTATCACACTGAAAGACATGAAAGACCGTGACTATACCCAGATGGAAGTTGCCGAAAAGTTGTCGAAGGCAGTGCAGAAAAAGACCATGGCACGCTCTTTCGTACAGCAGTCCTCCTCATTCGGAGGACGGCGCGGCGGTATGCCCGTGCAGTATGTATTGCAGGCAACTAATATCGAGAAATTGCAGGAGGTGCTCCCCAAGTTCATGACGAAGGTCTACGAAAATCCGGTATTCCAGATGGCAGACGTAAACCTGAAGTTCAGCAAGCCTGAAGCGCGCATCAACATCAACCGTGACAAGGCGAGTATCATGGGCGTAAGCACCAAGAACATTGCCCAAACTCTGCAATACGGCTTGAGCGGACAGCGTATGGGCTACTTCTACATGAACGGAAAGCAATACGAGATATTGGGCGAAATCAACCGCCAGCAACGCAACAAGCCCGCCGACCTGAAAGGTATCTATATCCGAAGCGACAACGGGAACATGGTGCAGCTGGACAACCTGATAGAGCTGACCGGCGGTATCGCCCCTCCGAAACTGTACCGTTACAACCGTTTCGTGTCCGCCACCATCTCCGCGGGGCTTGCCGACGGGAAGACCATCGGGCAAGGACTGGACGAAATGGACAAGATTGCCAAGGAGACACTGGACGAGACCTTCCGTACCGCACTGACCGGAGACTCCAAGGAGTATCGCGAAAGCTCCTCCAGTCTGATGTTCGCCTTCATCCTTGCCATCGTGCTGATTTACCTGATTCTGGCCGCCCAGTTCGAGAGCTTCAAAGACCCGCTGATTATCATGCTGACGGTGCCTCTCGCCATTGCCGGCGCGCTGGTATTCATGTATTTCGGAGACATCACGATGAATATATTCAGCCAGATTGGCATCATCATGCTGATTGGTCTGGTAGCAAAGAACGGTATCCTGATTGTGGAGTTCGCCAATCAGAAGCAGGAAGCGGGTGAAGACAAGATGCGAGCCATCAAGGACGCCTCCCTGCAACGTCTGCGCCCCATCCTGATGACGAGTGCCTCCACCATCCTGGGACTGATACCACTGGCATTCGCCACCGGCGAAGGCTGCAACCAGCGCATCGCCATGGGTACTGCCGTCGTAGGCGGCATGCTCATCTCCACACTGCTGACGATGTACATCGTGCCTGCCATATATAGTTATGTATCAACGAACCGAAGTAAACTGAAGACCGAATGAAACGCATTGTTTTAATTTTCATAGCCACTGCCTGCACAGCGCTGGGCCTTTATGCACAGCCTGCGCCTACCTACACCTTGAAGTCCTGCCTGGAGCAAGGATTGCTGAACAACTACTCCCTGCGCATTGTCCGCAATGAAGAGCAGGTCAGCAAGAACAACGCCACACTGGGCAATGCGGGCTACCTGCCCACACTGGGCCTCTCCGCCGGCTACAAGGGAACCATAGACAATACCGAGACCAAAGCCCGAGCCACCGGAGAGACAACCAAGGACAACGGAGTGTTTGACCAAACTCTCGATGCAGGCATCAACCTGAACTGGACCATCTTCGACGGTTTCAACATTACCGCCAACTACCAACGGCTCAAGGAGCTGGAACGCCAAGGCGAGACCAATACGCGCATCGCCATCGAGGACCTGATAGCCAACATAGCCGCCGAATACTATAACTATGTGCAGCAAAAAATCCGCTTGAAGAACTTCCGTTATGCCGTATCGCTATCCAAAGAGCGCCTGCGCATTGTGGAAGAGCGTTACCACATCGGTAACTTCTCGCGCCTGGACTACCAGCAGGCCAAAGTGGACTTCAATGCCGACAGTGCCCAATACATGAAACAGCAGGAACTGCTGCACACCTCACGTATCCAGCTGAACGAACTCATGGCAAACAAAGATGTAGACCAGCCGTTTATCATACAAGACAGCCTCATCAACGTGACCGCCTCCCTGAACTTCGAGGAGCTGTGGAACGCCACCCTCACCATCAACGCCTCACTGCTACGTGCCGAACAGAACAATACCCTGGCCCGTCTGGACTACAAGAAAGTCTGCTCGCGCGACTACCCATACGTGAAGATGAACGGCGGATACGGCTACACCCTCAACAAGTATGACATCTCTGCCAACAGCCGCCGCAGCAACCTCGGTCTGAACTTCGGCGTCACGGTCGGCTTCAATCTGTTCGACGGCAACCGGCGCCGCGAACGCAAGAATGCCCGCATTGCCGTACAGAATGCTCGCCTGGAACGGGAGCAACTGGAGCAGGCCCTGCGCGCCGACCTCAGCAACCTATGGCAGGCCTACCAAAACAACCTGCAAATGCTGAACCTGGAACGCCAGAACCTTGTGGCTGCCAAGGAGAACCACGAGATTGCCATGGAACGATATATGCTGGGCAACCTCTCGGGAATCGAGATGCGCGAAGCCCAAAAGAGTCTGCTGGATGCAGAAGAACGTATTCTCTCCGCGGAATATGATACCAAATTATGTGAAATCTCCCTACTGCAAATCAGTGGAAAAGTAGCGCGCTATATGGAATAAGCAATATAATCCGTACCTTTACGCCCGATTTATCAGAATTAAAGCACAATGGGATTATTCATCAGAAAGCCATTCGAGGCACTGCAAGCGGAGGCGAATGCCTCCGGAAAGAAAACATTGAAACGTGTACTTGGTCCGTGGAGCCTTGTTGCCCTGGGCGTGGGAGTCATCATCGGAGCGGGTCTATTCTCCATCACCGGAACGGTGGCGGCAGGCTATACGGGACCGGCCATCACACTGTCCTTTGCCATTGCCGCACTGGGATGCTGCTTCGCCGGACTATGTTATGCGGAATTTGCATCCATGATACCCGTAGC
>ENA-UEQK01001023-UEQK01001023.1-human-gut-metagenome-genome-assembly--contig:-NODE-1023-length-18400-cov-9.666485_pt1 | contig 18400 bp, 19 predicted proteins | sample MGYA00242939_ERZ507942 | MGnify/ENA primary metagenome ERZ507942 (study PRJEB26167, sample SAMN06115485) | human gut metagenome | host: Homo sapiens | place: China:Chongqing | collected 2015-03-30... | reverse complement strand
CGTTCCCCAAAGCTTCTGGTGCCAGAGGCCAAATCCACGATCCCATTCTACATAAACCTCCCGCTCGGCGGAAAGCGCATCAAAATCAATTCTGCTCGGATAACTGGATTCTGCCGAACAGATCAATACCATCGGTTCGTTCAGAATGACCTCTGCTCTGATCTGTTCACTGTTAGGCGCTTCCGTTGTAAAAGCCAGATTCGTTTTTCCCTGCGTGAGTTGCTGGGCGGGCTGCAGCCATGGTCATATTCTGTATTTCCAAATGAATATTGAGTATTCCTGCACGAATTTCTCATAAAACGGCGGCAGAAGATGCGTTGCGACACTGTTGATGGCAGAGACACGCAGGATGCTTTTCCGCATTCCAACGGCCCTCATGTTGAGAACGATTTCCTGATACTGCAAGGAAAGCCACATTTTTATTGAAACTATTCAGCATGGCAAAATGGATTTTACAACTCTTTAACCATTCCTTATAATTAAGAGGGATCAAAGGAGGCAGATATCCTATGGAATATTCAGAAATTAAGAAAAGCGCGTGGCTTCCACTGGCTATGGCAAGCCTTGGATAGATCATCTGGGGCTTCAGCGTCCTGTTTTCCAAGGTGGCCCTGCAAACCGCCGCGCCGGACATGCTGCTGTCCATTCGGTTTCTGTTGGCCGCGCTGATTATGACGTTCATGATCGTGTTCAAAAAAGCAACGGTTTCTTTTCGCGGGAAAAGGTGGAAACCGCTGCTCCTGCTGGCTGTCACGGAACCGATCTATTTCTACTTTGAGAGCTACGGAATCCTTTACACAAACGCGACTTTTGCGGGTGTTGTGCTGGCCGTGGTGCCGGTTATCGCCATCGTGCTGGCAATTCTGTTTCTGAAAGAGTTTCCCGCAAAGCGGCAGGCGGCTTTCTGCCTGCTGCCGGTAGTAGGTGTCATGCTGATGACGGCTTCCGGAAACTCTCTGGGAGTTATCCGGCCAGTTGGAGTCGCTTTTTTGATGGGAGCCTGTCTGTCCTCTGCGGCATATAAAGACGGCAAATCGAAAATCAGCCGAGGAGTGTACGCCTTTTGAATGAACCTATGCTGTGATTTTGTTTTGTGCAGTCATATTTACCCTTGCAGCGATCCGCACTGTAAAGGGCGCCCTTTCAGCCTACCTGAAGCCGCTGTCGGAACCATCCTTTCTTTTTTCCGTATTGATGCTGAGCGTATTCTGCTCCGTTGTCTGCAATATGCTGGTCAATTATGCCGCAGGGAGAATATCTGTTGTAAAGTTGTCATCGCTAGGCTCCCTGACTACCCTCTGCTCCCTGTTTGCAGGGGTGATCTTTCTGAATGAACCGCTGACCCCCGGCATTTTTGTGGGAGCGGTTCTGATTCTCGTTGGAATCCGTCAAATCACAAAACAGCAGCTATTCGGGCGTTGTTATGGTAGGGAAACACGCTGTTTTTGCTCAGTACTCCTTTTGGCATAGTAAACACCCCATTCGTTAGATGGTACATCATACCGTCTAACAAATGGGGTGTAGTTCAAAAACGCACGGTGTTTCTTTATTTTGGATCACGCCCGGAGGGTCAGCCGCCCCCGCAGGGCGGGGATCCGGGGCAGGATCGTCAGCAGCAGAAGTCCCAGCACATAGCAGGCCACGGCCTCGCCAATGCCGACTGTCACGGCATTGTAGGCAAACAGCGCCGGGAACTGTGCGCTGAACCCCGTCTCATACCACGCGATCATGGCGCCGATGAGTACGGCATTGCAGAGTACAGGCGGCAGGGGCGCCAGCCACTTGTTGGGCATTTTGGCCGTCCACAGAGCCGCCAGCAGGGTGGCCATGGAGCCGATGACGATATCCAGCGGGCCGACCGTGCTCATGAGATTGGTGACAAGGCACCCCACAAACAGGCCGGGAACTGCTTCCGGCAGGAAGAACGGCAGCACCGTCAGCGCTTCGGAGAACCGGCACTGGATCGGGCCGTAGGTCAGGCCGAATACCGAGGACATCAGGGACATCACCGTGTACAGCGCGGCAATGATGGCAGCGGTTGCCAGCTGCCGGGGAGACCATTTGGACATAAAAAAACCTCCATTTTTTTGTTTAGAGAACGGAACTTCTATCCTGAAGTCCGAACGAACGCCCGGTCAAAGGCGCTTGGACAGGGAGATGGCACCTGTCGAAGAGACAGTATAGCATAAATGCAGCTAAGATGCAACGGTTTTCTGCGCCGTCCGGCCTTTTCCGTAAAATTGCCCGTCTCGCTGCCGGAAAGAGGTTGTCCGGCGCACCGTTTTGTGGTATGGTAACAGGGCGTCGATCCGTAAAGAAAGAGGGAATCCTTATGCGTATTCTGTCATGGTGCAAGGCGAATGCCGTCCTTTCCATTTCGCTGCTTGCCGCGCTCATCACCGCCTGCATCGTCCACCCGGACCGGGATTATGCAGGCTATTACGATATCAAAACGCTGGTGTGTCTTTTCAGCGTGCTGGCCGTCGTCGGCGCGCTGCGGGATATGCAGGTATTTGCCGCGCTGTCGCAGCGTATGGTACGCACGTTCCGCACCGTCCGCAGCGTCTGCACCGCGCTGGTGATCGTAACGATGTTCGGCTCCATGCTGCTCACCAACGACACGGCGCTGCTGACGTTTCTGCCCCTGAGCTGGTTTGTCCTGCAAGCCACCGGGCAGGAAAAGCACGCCGCCATGCTCTTTATTCTGCAAAACTGCGCCGCAAACCTCTGCGGTATGATCACGCCCTTTGGAAATCCCCAGAACCTGTATCTGTTCAGCTTCTTCAACATTCCCATCGGCACGTTTATTGCTATCATGCTGCCGCCCTTTCTCCTGTCCACCGCGCTGATCCTGCTCTGCTGCCTTACCTTCCCGAAGGAAGCGCTCTGTGTGCCGGAAGCCGTCGTCACACTGGAGCCGGGGCGGGCTGCCGCGTATGGCCTGCTCTTTTGTCTGGCGGTCGCCATGGTGCTGCGGGCCGTGCCATATCAGGCGGGGCTGCTCATCATTGTGGCGGCGCTTCTGATCCTCGACCGGCACGCGCTCAAAACCGTGGATTGGGGACTGCTTGCCACATTCGCGGCATTTTTCACCTTTTCCGGCAATATGGCCCGCATGGAAGCCGTCCGGGTATTTTTTCAGCAGCTTCTCGCCCACAGCGCCATGCTGGTCTCCGCCCTTACCAGCCAGATTATCAGCAATGTCCCGGCCGCCATCCTCCTCAGCCGCTTCACCGACGATTACCGTGGTCTGCTGGTGGGCGTCAATGTCGGCGGCGCGGGAACGCTGGTCGCGTCCCTTGCAAGCCTGATCACCTTCCGCGAGTACACAAAGCGTCTCCCCCAGGAGAGCGGACGGTTTCTGCTGCGCTTCTCCGCCGTCAGCTTCGCCCTGCTTGCCATCCTGCTGGCCGCAATGGCGCTGCTGGGCTGCTGAGCAGCCGCCGCGCTCCCGAAAAACATCTTTGATCTGCCCCCCTAAAGCCAGGCTTTTCTTCTTTTGCAGACAGAATTCTGCGCCGTTTTTGGGGAAATTCCTGCAAAATAGCACTTGTGGTATGGTACGGAACGCAGTAAAATAGGAAGCACCATTGATGAGCAAGGAGTACAAGCTATGCAGCAAAATGCCAGATTCATTCGGAAGTTGCCCATTCCCATGGACATTAAAAAGGAATTTCCTCTCTCAGAAAAGGTCTCCGCTGTGAGAGCGGCACGGGTGGAGGAAATGCGCGCCATTCTTGACGGACGCGATCAGCGGCTGATGGTGATCGTCGGCCCCTGTTCTGCCGACCGCGAGGACAGCGTAATGGATTATATCTACCGTCTGGTCCCTTTGCAGGAACAGGTAAAGGATAAGATCCTGATCGTCCCCCGCATCTATACCAACAAACCCCGCACCAACGGCGCCGGCTACAAGGGGATGCTGCATCAGCCGGATCCCAGCAAGAAGCCGGATATGCTGGAGGGCATCATTGCCATCCGCCGTCTGCATACCCGCGCCGTGGAGGAAACCGGATTTGCGTGTGCAGATGAAATGCTGTATCCTGAAAATTATCGGTATCTCTCCGATATTCTGGGCTATGTGGCCGTGGGCGCCCGCTCCGTGGAAAACCAGCAGCATCGTCTGGTGGCCAGCGGTATCGACGTCCCCGTGGGCATGAAAAACCCCACCGGCGGCGATCTGAGCGTCATGATGAACTCCATCTACGCCGCCATGGGCGACCACACCTTCCTCTATCGCGGCTGGGAAGTGGAGACCAACGGCAACCCCTATGCCCACGCCATCATGCGGGGCTATGTCAACGAAAAGGGCGACAGCCGCCCCAACTACCACTATGAGGATCTGATCCAGCTTCACAAGCTGTATGAGGAAAAGGGCATCAAAAACCCCGCCTGCATTGTGGACTGCAACCACGCCAATTCCGGCAAGCAGTATCTGGAGCAGATCCGTATCGCCAAGGAAGTTCTCCACTCCAAGCGTCATTCCGCAGATATCGACCGTCTGGTAAAGGGTCTGATGATCGAAAGCTACATTGAGGACGGCAACCAGAAGATCTCGGAAAGCACCTACGGCAAGAGCATTACCGACGCCTGCCTTGGCTGGGAAAAGACGGAGCGTTTGATTCTGGATCTGGCAGAGCTGCTGTAAACGAAGCATCAGAAAACACCGCCCAAAGCCATACAACAAGCAGCAGCGGAGCCGTTCGGCTCCGCTGCTGTTTTCAAGATAGCTTCCGCCTCTGCATAAAAACGCCGCCGGTGCCGATCATGAAGCCGACCGCTCCCGGGATCATCAGAAACGGCATGATGAGATTGACGGCGGCAAACGCCTCAGCGCCTGCAAAATTGGAGACAAATACGCCGTCCACAACGCCGTAGATGGAGGAAAAGACCATCATGACAATGGACGGGAGGGTGAAGCGCAGCAATTTTTCGTATGTAAAATGCTCGGAAATTTGTATATTCATGAAAAGAACTCCTCTTGCAGCATATCCGAAATCGTACTCACCGCATATTCTTGCGATTTCGGACATAAGTCAAGCTCTATTTTCCAAAACTGCGAAAAAGCTGCTTGTCCGTTGAACACCTGCAAAAAGCGGAAACATCACAGTATGACGGGATCTTCCTGATTCTGGATCAGGAGGATCTTTACACGGGCGAAACGCTTGATCTGCCGGAAACGCTCTGCGTGCGGCTGCGCTTCCGCGGCAGTCACGCAGAAGCCCACGCACAATACCGAAAATTGCTGGACTATATCGAAAAGCACCAAATGCAGATGATCGGTTTCTCCCGTGAGATCGCCCTGATTGATTACGGCATTACCAATGACACCGAAAAATTTGTAACAGAGATCTGCATCCCGGTTCGATGCGAATAAGTGAAAGGCACGCCTGCCGTCTGTGGATCATGGGCGGCAGGCGGCACACCGCTCTTCCCTGCTTCATAATAAAACCCCTCCGGCGGGACGCGTCAAAGGCGCATCCCGCTGGAGGGGTTTCAAACGATTTGCTGTTATTGTCCGCCCAGCTTTTCCAGCGCAGCTCTGGCGGCCATCTGTTCCGACTCCTTTTTGCTGTGGCCGCTGCCCTCGCCGATGGGCACGCCATTGAGCCGCACCTCGGTGACGAAAGTCTTGGCGTGATCGGGGCCTTCCTCCCGCACCATGCAGTAGGTCAGATCCTGACCTGCCTGCCGCTGGACCCGCTCCTGCAAAATGGTCTTATAGTCCCGGCGGCGTTCCTCCACCACTTCTTCCCGCTCTACGTCCAGCAAGACGCGGTGGATCAACTCCGACGCGGCGGTAATGCCGCCGTCCAGATAGACTGCTGCAAACACGGCTTCTGTAGCATCCGCCAGAATCGAGGGCCGATGACGGCCTCCGCCTGCCTCTTCGCCTTTGCCCAGCTTCAGATAGCTGCCGAGATCCAGCTTCTGCGCCACCTCATGCAAGCTCTGCTCGCACACCAGCGCCGCCCGGATCCGGGTCAGATCGCCCTCCGGCAGATCCGGGTGCCGTGCGAAAAGGTATTCCGCCGTCACAAAGCCCAGCACGCTGTCCCCCAGAAATTCCAGCCGCTCATTGCTGTCCAGCCCCTGCGCGCGATGCTCATTGGCATATGAGCTGTGGTTCAGGGCCTCCCGCAGCAGCTGCTGGTTTCGGAAGGTATAATTCAGTTTTTTCTCCAGTTCCTGCATCCCACTTCACCTCATAAGGAAGCCCCGCACGTGGCGGGGCCGTCCTTTCATTATTTCAGCTTGGAAGCGACGAAATTCACCGCGTCGCCCACGGTCTTGAGTCCGGCCAGCTCATCCTCATTGGCCTCGCCCATGTCAAATTCCTCTTCCATGGCCATGACCAGTTCCACCAGATCCACAGAATCCGCGCCCAAGTCCTCTTCAAAAGAGGTATCCATGGTCACTTCGGAGGGTTCCAGCGCAAACTGTTCGGACACCAGATCCCGCATAGTCTGAAAGATTTCTTCAACTGACATACAAATTCACTCCTATGAGATATTCAAAAATCACCTGCTGTTCAGCATGAAGCAATCATACGGCAATCCCATAGCGCTGTCAAGAGGGCATTTCTAAATTTTACCCGTTCTTTTCCGTCTTGTCCACCTTCATCACATCGATGTGCGCTTCCACATCGGCGATGATGCCGCTCTGGGCGTATTCCACCGCCCGGAACACGGCGTTGCGGATGGCTCTGGCATCGGAGGAGCCGTGGGCCTTCAGCACCGGCCTGCTGATGCCCAGGAACGGCGTACCGCCCACCTCGCTGGGGTCCAGCAGCTTTTTCACATCGCCGAGGCTGCTTTTCACCAGCAGCGCCCCCAGCTTGCCCTTCGTGCTGGAGAGGAATGCTTTCTTCATCTCCCCCAGCAGCAGCTTTGCAGTGCCTTCCACGCTTTTCAGCAGGATATTGCCGGAATAGCCGTCCGCCACGATGACGTCGGCCCCGCCCAGCAGGGCGGTATTGGCTTCCACATTGCCGACGAAGTTCAGCCGGCCTTCCCGGCCCGCTTCTTCCAGCAGGGCATAGGTCTCGTGCCGCAGAGCATCGCCCTTGGACGGCTCTGCGCCGATATTCAGCAGTCCCACTCTGGGACGCTCCACCCCCATGAGCCGCTGGGCATAGAAATTGCCCAGATAGGCGAATTGCAGCAGGTACTCCGGCGTACAGTCGGCGTTGGCGCCGCAGTCGCAGAGGATGGCATGGCCTGTGGCCGTGGGAATCACCGGCCCCATGGCCGCCCGGCGGACGCCCCGGATCCGCTTGACCAACAAGGTGGCCCCCGCCAGCAGCGCCCCGGTGGAGCCTGCGGAGATGAAAGCGTCCCCCTCCCCGTTTTTCAGCATGGTCAGCCCCACCGTCAGGGAGGAGTCCTTCTTGCGCTTGAACGCAGTGGCCGGGTCGTCGCACATCTCCACCACCTCTGTGGCGTTGACGATCTCCACGCCCTCCGGCAGCGGGCCGGTAAGGCAGGCCCGGATGGCCTCCTCCCGGCCTACCAGCGCAATCTCTGCGCCGCACTGCTCGTGGGCTTCCAGGGCCCCCTGCACAACTGCCTGAGGCGCATTGTCGCCGCCCATGGCATCCAGAATGATTTTCATAACAGGCTTTCTCCTTTCAGGGGACAGCTCCGGCCCATCGCCGGAGTCAATTCAATCGCGATCAGGCTAACAGATCTGCTTTCCGTTCCTCCAGAATTGCCAGCGCACGCTGGGAGATCTCGGCGTTTTTCGCCCGCTTGCTCCCCATGAAACCATGTTTCATGGGGGCCCTGGGATTTCATTTTGCTCAGGCGAAGTGAATCCGCCCTCGCCAAGATTTCGCTGCGCGAAACGCTTGTGCGCCGCTGACGCGGCGGGCTCGCGCTGCTCGTCAGGTCAAGCGGGTCAGGCCAGAATGTCCGCCTTCTTCTCCTCTAAAATGGCCAGCGCACGCTGGGAAATTTCAGCATTCTTGTTCCGCTTGCCCTTAACAAAGTGATCCAGCGGCGGAATGATGCCGAAATTGATGTTCATAGGCTGGAACTGCGTGACAGACTCATTGGAAATATACAGCGCCAGCGCGCCGATGGCCATTTCCCGCGGGAAGTCCGCCGGAGGCTGCCCTTTCAGACGGCGAGCCGTTTCAACGCCCACCAGAAAGCCGCTGGCAGCGGATTCCACATATCCCTCCACGCCGGTCATCTGCCCGGCAAAGGCAATACGGGACTCCTTTTTCAGACGGTAGTAGCGATCCAGCAGCCGGGGTGAATCCAGAAAGGTATTGCGGTGCATCACGCCGTACCGCAGGAATTCCGCGTTGTGCAGAGCGGGGATCATGGAGAACACCCGCCGCTGCTCCGGGAATTTCAGATGGGTCTGGAAGCCCACCAGATTGTAGACCGTCCCCTCGGCGTTGTCCCGCCGCAGCTGCACCACGGCGTAGGGCCAGCGTCCCGTCCGGGGATCGTCCAGCCCGCGGGATTTCAGAGGGCCGTACAGCAGGGTATCATGTCCCCGGCGGGCCATGACCTCCACCGGCATACAGCCCTCAAACACCATATTGTCCTCGAAACCGTGAACCTCCGCCTCCTGTGCGTGGGTCAGCTCCTGCCAGAAGGCGTCGTACTCCTCCTGATTCATGGGGCAGTTTACATAATCATCCGTCCCCTTGTCATACCGGGACCCCATCCACGCATAGTCCATGTCCACGCTCTCGGCGGACACCAGCGGCGCCGCCGCGTCGAAGAAATGGAGGTCGCTGTGCTCCCCCAGCAGGGACTGGAGCTTCTCCGCCAGCGCGTCGGAGGTCAGGGGGCCGGAGGCGATGACGACTTCTCCTGCAGGGATCTCCGTCACCTCGCCGGGGACCACCGTGATGTTGGGATGGCTGCGGATCTTCTCCGTGACCAGCCGGGCAAAGCCGTGGCGATCCACCGCCAGCGCGCCGCCGGCCTCCACGCGGGTGGCGTCGGCGCACTGGAGGATCAGGCTGTCCAGCCGCCGCAGTTCCTCTTTCAGAAGCCCCACGGCGTTTTCCAGTCCCGCTCCCCGCAGGGAATTGGAGCAGCACAGCTCCGCAAAGTATTCCGTTGTATGGGCGGGGGTCATCTTCTCCGGCTTCATCTCGTGAAGCTCCACCTGAATCCCCCGCTGGGCCAGCTGCCAGGCGCATTCGCTGCCGGCAAGTCCCGCCCCGATGACTGTTACGTTCATGCTCAATGTCCTTTATCCGTATGCTGCCGAAAGGGGGTTATTCTTCCGCAGCTTTTTTCGCTGTCTTTTTTGCGGCGGTCTTTTTGGCCGTCCCAGCCGCCGTCTTTTTCGCGGCGGGCTTCTTCGCTGCCGCTTTTTTGACTGCGGGCTTCTTCTCCGCGGCTGCGCCGTCTGCCTTTTTGGCCGTCTTTTTCGCGCTGGCTTTCTTTTCAGCCGCTTTGGAAGCGGTCTTTTTCCCGGTGGCCGTCGTCTTTTTCGCCGCTGTCTTTTTGACAGGGGCTTTCTCTTCGGCAGACACGTCGCTTTCGCCGGGGGCCTCCTCCGCATTGGCAGACGCCTCCGCAGGCTTCTTGGGATAGCCACGCTTGTCTTCCGGCAGGAAGTTGGCGCACTCCGGGTTGATGCAGTAGGGCCGCTTGTAGCCTCTGCCTGCCCGCTTGAACAGGGTCTTGCCGCAGAGGGGACAGTCGTCCTTCACCGGCACATCCCACGTCATGAAATCGCAGGTCGCGCCGCCGACTGCCCGGTTGTTGGTATGCTCACAGCAGTAATAGGTGTACTGCTTGCCGGACTTCCGGCTGGTGCCGGTGCGTTTGAACAGCCGTCCGCCGCATTTGGGGCAGCGGCCCGGCATCTCCACCACCAGCGGCATGGTGAAATTGCACTCCGGGAAGCCGGGACAGGCAAGGAACCGCCCGAACCGGCCGGATTTTATCACCAGATTCCGCCCGCAGACGGGGCAGATCTCCTCGGACACCTCGTCAGGCACCTTGATATAGACGCCCTCCAGATCCTTCTCCGCCTTTTTGAGATTCTCGGCAAAATCGCCGTAGAAGTCCCGGAGCACGGATTTCCAGTTCACCGTTCCCTCTTCCACGCCGTCCAGCTTTTTCTCCATGTTGGCGGTGAATTTCAGGTCGGCAATGTCGCTGAAGCGCTCCTCCATCAGTTGGGTAACGACCCGGCCCAGATTGGTGATATGGAGGTACTTGCCCTCCTTGATCACATATTCCCGATCCAGAATGGTGGACACGGTGGGAGCGTAGGTGGAGGGCCGTCCGATGCCCTGCTCCTCCATGGCACGGATCAGCGTGGCGTCGGTATAGTGGGCCGGGGGCTGGGTAAAGTGCTGATCCCGGCTGAAATCCCGCAGAGTCAGGGACTCTCCCTCCGTCAGCGGCGGCAGGGCCGGCTCCTTCTCCTCCTTCTCATCATCCTTGCCCTCCTCATACACGGCGGTATAGCCGGCAAACTTCAGGCTGGAGGAGCTGGTGCGGAAGCTGTGTCCCGCGGCGTCGATCTCCACGGACACACTGTCATACACGGCATTGGCCATCTGGCAGGCCACAAAGCGGCTCCACACCAGCTTGTAGAGCCGGTACTGCTCGTTGGTCAGGCTCTTTTTCAGATCCTCCGGCGTCCAGTTCACATTGCTGGGGCGGATGGCCTCGTGGGCGTCCTGCGCGTTGGCCTTGGCCTTGTAGTGGTTGGCGCCCTTGGTGGGATAATACTGCTGGCCGTAGCGGCCCACAATGAAATTCTTCGCTGCGGCAATGGCCTCCTCGCTGATGCGGAGAGAGTCGGTACGCATATAGGTAATCAGGCCCACGGTCCCCTCGCCCTCAATGTCCACGCCCTCATAGAGCTGCTGGGCAATGGCCATGGTGCGGCGGGGGGTCATGCTGAGCTTCCGGGACGCCTCCTGCTGCATGGTGGAGGTGGTGAACGGCGGGGACGGAGAGCGGTTCTTATCCGTCCGCTTCACGGACTTCACGGTGAAGGCGGCGTTTTTCGTCTCCTCCACCACTTCCTCCACCTGGGCGGCGGACTTCAATTCCGCCTTTTTGCCGTTCTTCCCGTGATACCGGGCGGAAAAGGGCAGCTTTTTCACGTCGTTGTCGCCGGTGAGGTTGGCGTCCAGCGTCCAGTATTCCTCCGGCTTGAAGTTTTCGATCTCCCGGTCCCGGTCGTCCACCATCCGGGTAGCCACGGACTGGACACGGCCTGCGGACAGGCCCCGCTTGATCTTCTTCCACAGCAGCGGACTGAGCTGGTAGCCAACCAGACGATCCAGAATCCGCCGCGCCTGCTGGGCGTCCACCAGATTCTGGTCGATGTCCCGCGGGCTCTCAATGCTCTGGCGCACCACGTTTTTGGTGATCTCGTTGAATGTGACCCGCTTTGTCTTGTCATCCGGCAGATTCAGCAGGCTTTTCAGATGCCAGCTGATGGCCTCTCCCTCGCGGTCCGGGTCGGTTGCAAGGTATACGGTATCCGCCGCCTTGGCGGATTTTTTCAGATCGGAAATGATGGCTTCCTTGCCTTTGATGGGCTTGTAGACCGGCTCAAAATCGTTGTCCACGTCCACGCTGAGATTGCTTTTCTGCAAGTCCCGCAGATGGCCCATACAGGCCTTTACCTCATAGTCCTTGCCCAGATATTTGCCGATGGTTTTGGCCTTCGCGGGAGACTCCACGATGACCAGATCATGCTTTGCCATAGTTACCTCCGGCGGCTCCGTACAGGAAGCCGCGTTTATTATTCCAACAGTCCCCCCATGGGGTCAATCTATCACGGTCACAGCCCGGGTATAGCGTTTTCCCGGATGCTGCGCCACATATTGGTCAATTTCAAGAACCGTCAGGGCGGACAGCACCCGGCGGGTGGGAATCTCAACCAACTCCGTCAGGTCATCCACCTGCATCGGCTCCGTATCGGACAGCGCTTTCAAAACAGCGATCTGATCGTCCGTCAGCTCCGCATCGCTGTGCCGCAGGCTCAGCGTCGGCGCCACCGGCTTCGGTTCCGGCGCCATCCGGGCCTGATACCCCAGGGTTTCCGGCTGTTCCCGGCTCTCCTTCAGGTTCAGGGCAAACCGCCCCTCATACTCCCGCAGGATGTCGGAGGCATCGCTGACCAGCCCCGCGCCGTCCCGGATGAGACGGTTGCAGCCCACGCTGGCAGGCGCGTCAATGGGGCCGGGGACGGCGAATACGTCCCGCCCCTGCTCCAGCGCCGTGGCCGCAGTAATCAGCGCGCCGCTTTTCTCCGGCGCTTCCACCACCAGAGCCGCCAGAGACAGCCCGGAGATGATCCGGTTTCTCACGGGAAAATGCCCGGATGCAGGCTCCGTTCCCGGCGGGTATTCGGAAAGGAGGACGCCGGCTGACGCCACATCCTCATAAAGATAGCGGCTTTCATGGGGGTAATAGACGTCCAGCCCGTTGCCCACCACGCCCACGGTCACGCCGCCGGCCCGCAGGGCGCCCCGGATCGCCGCGGCGTCAATGCCCTTTGCCAGTCCGCTCACCACCGCAGCACCGCCGGACGCAAGGCCGAAGCCCAGCTTTTCCGCGCAGGCAACGCCGTAAGGCGTGCAGTCCCGCGTTCCCACTGCCGCCACGCAGAGAAGATCGTCCAGCAGGGGCAGCCTGCCTTTGCAGTAAAGCAGCGCAGGCGGATCATAAATGTTTTTCAGCCGTCCGGGATAGGCGGCATCAGAAAAGGTCAGCAGTTGAATATCCAGCCGCTGGCAGTCGGCAAGGATCCTGTCCGCCGGGGCCAGATCGTGGTTTTTCAGCAGCTTCAGCTGGCTGCGCTCCACGCCCTCCGTCAGCAGCAGTTCGTCAGCATCGGCATAGAAAATGCTTTCCGGGTCGCCGAAACGGCGCAGCAGCGCCAGACGGGTCTGATTCCGCAGGCCCTTCAGCTCCGACAGCCACACCCAGTATTTCAGCATATCCCGCGCCTCCTTGCTCAGTCGTTCCGGGCAGCTTCCCACAGCAGCACCGTGGCTGCCGCCGCTGCGTTCAGCGATTCGCAATGCTCGCTCATGGGGATCCTGATCGTCCGGTCGCAGAGGGCCAGCACGCCCTCTGTCAGCCCCCGCCCCTCGCTGCCGATGGCAATGGCGCAGCGGCGGTAATCCACCGTCCGGGCATCCAGCGTGTCATCCCGGAGAGCCGCGCCGTAAAGGGGAATGCCGCTCCGCCTCAGCAGGGCGGACAACTCGTCCGCCGCCGCCGTCCACACCGGGCAACGGAACACCGCGCCCATGGTGGCCCGGAGGGTTTTGGGATTGTAGAGATCCGCACAGCCGTTTACCAGAAACATCCCGTCTGCATGGAAGGCGTCCGCCGTGCGGAGAATGGTTCCCACATTGCCGGGATCCTGAAGGGTATCCAGCACCACATACCGGCGGCCCGTCAGCCTTTCCGGCAGGGCGGCCGGACGCATGGCGCACACGAACAGGGTTCCCTGCGGCGTCTCCATGGGAGACAGGGACTTCATCACATCCGCCGGGACTTCCACCTGCCGCACGCCCAAGGGCAGTTCCGGCAGCTCAATGCCCTCTGTTGCCACAACGGTGCGGATCTCCGCCCCCCACAGCAGGGCCTCCCGCAGCAGCTTGGGACTGTCGCAGAGGAATTCCCCCCGCTGGCGGCGGTAGGACGCAGAGGACGCCAGTTTCCGAAGATGGGTACACAGCGGATTCTGACGGCTGGTAATCTTTTCCATCTTTCAGCGGCTCCTTTCCCATCCGGCATGGTTCTGATCCGGTCTTTCGGAATGATCGATTCAGTGGGGGAGTCCCCGCGAAAACCGCCTTGCAGGCAGTAAATCCGGGACTTCTCCCACAGCTATCAATATAATATATAGTATATTCTCTTTTTTTTCAAGAGAATTCTTTACCCTATTTTTTTCGCGCCGGACAGCAGAACTGCGCCGGGGGCAGTGCTGAAAGCACCGTCCCCGGCGTTGTTGTCTGGTTTCCGCTCAGTCATACCGCAATGCGTCGATGGGGTTCAGCTTCGCGGCCTTGTTGGCAGGCAGGTATCCGAACAGGATACCGATGCCCACGCTGACGCCGAAGCTGATGGCAATGTCCGATACAGACGGCACGGCGCTGAAGGCCGCGCCGCTCATGGAGCTGGCGGTAATGCTGCCCACCACCGCCGTGGCGACCCGCGCCAGCAGCAGTCCGAAGGCAATGCCCAGCACGCCGCCTACGGCGGAGGTGGTGCCGGCTTCAATGACAAACTGGCCGCGGATGTCCTTCTGCTTCGCGCCCAGAGATTTCCGGATACCGATCTCCCGCGTCCGCTCCGTGACGGACACCAGCATGATATTCATAATGCCGATGCCACCCACCAGCAGGGAAATGGCCGCAATGGCCACCAGCACGATCATCATGGTGTTCATCATGGTGTTCATGGCGTCCATCATTTCGGCGGAGGTCATGACCATGTAATAGTCCGAGGACTGATAGGTTTTATACAGCCGGTTTTCCACGATGCCCTTGGCGGCAGCCGCCGTATCCCGGCTGGTGGTGGTCAGCAGATACATCTCGCTGGTTCCCATGGTCATGGCATTGGTTCCCATCCGCTGGGCGTTTTCGTAGGGGATGTAGATCACGTCGTCGCCGCTGCCCTCTGTGCCGTCGGCATTTTCAGCCAGCACGCCTACAATCGTATAGGGAACACCGCTGAGGGAGATGGTCTTTCCCAGCGCGTCGCCCCGGAATGCGGTCTGGGCCAGATAGCTGCCGATGACGCAGACATTCTGATTGCGATCCACGTCAATATAGCTGAGGAAGCGTCCCTCTGCCAGAGTTTCGCCCTGCATGGTACCCTTCGTGTCCTCTTTAAAAAACGCCTCGCTGACACCATAAACCGAAGTACGGTCATAGTCCTCCGTCTGGTAGCGCACCTTGCAGGTGGCGGACACATAAGGCGTCACGCCGGTAAGATACTGGGGATATTTTTCCACCAGCGCATACAGGTCGTCTACATCCACGTCACGGGTACCGCCGGTGCCCCGGCCATAGGTCATGACCTGCACCAGATTGGCGCCCATTTTCTCAAACTGGGCGTTCATCATGTTGGTCATGCCGTTGCCAAGAGACAGGATCACAATCACGGCGCCCACGCCGATGATGATGCCCAGCATGGTCAGAAACGCCCGCATTTTGCTGGTTTTCAGGGATTTCAGCGCCAACTTGAAGGATTGTGCAAAGTTCATGCTTCCGCCTCCCCGTCAAGGCCGGCTTCCTCCGGCTGCACCACAGCCTTCGGGTCGCTGGCGTCACCGTCATAGATGATATGGCCGTCCTGAAGCCGGACGATCCGCTTTGCCTTGACGGCAATGGAGTTATCGTGGGTAATGAGCACCACGGTATCGCCCTCCTGATTCAGCTTCTGGAGGAAGCCCAGCACCTCCCGGCCTGTACGGGAGTCCAGAGCGCCGGTAGGCTCGTCTGCCAGAATCACCGACGGGTCCCCCGCCAGTGCGCGGGCGATGGACACCCGCTGCTGCTGGCCGCCGGAAAGCTGGCTGGGCAGATTCTTCTGCTTATCCGCCAGACCGACCCGGCCCAGAGCGGCGATGGCCCGCTCCTTCCGCTCCTCGGCGCTGACTCCGGCATACAGCAGGGGCAGCTCCACATTTTCCAGCACACTCAGCTTGGGGATCAGGTTGTACTGCTGGAAGATGAAGCCCAGCATCTTGTTGCGGATCTCCGCCTGCTGGTCATCGTCCATGGTGGACACGTCCACGCCGCCCAGATGGTATGTACCGCTGGTGGGAACGTCCAGACAGCCGATGATGTTCATGGCGGTGGATTTGCCGGAGCCGGACTGACCGACAATGGCCACAAACTCCCCCTTGTCGATGGTCAGGCTCACGCCGTCCAGCGCGTGAACCTCCTCATCGCCCATGTGGTAGATCTTATAGACGTCTTTTAATTCAATGAGGTGCTCCATGGCTTACATCCCCATCATCATGTCCATCATATTGGAGCTTTGGTTGGCGATCAGAACAATGTCGCCCTCTTCCAGACCGCTGGTGACTTCAATATAATCGCCGTCGTTCTTGCCCAGCGTCACATCCCGGCTTTCCAGCTTGCTGGCGTCGATAACTGCGGTATTGTCCTCATTCATGGCGCCGGGGCCGGGAACGAGTACCGTGTTGCCCCGGTTCACCGCGTCCACGGGGATACACAGGGCATTGGGAACCTGATCGCCCTTGATGGTGGCAGAGACGTTCATGCCGGGCTTCAGATCGCCGTAATTTTCAATGACGATGGTCACAGGATAGCTGGTAGCGCCGCCGGCGGTGGTGCCGTTGATGCTGATCTTATCCACCACGCCGGAGAAAGTCTGCCCCTCCAGCGCGTCGGCGGTGATCTCCACCTCCTGCCCCACGGCCACCTTGCCGATGTCCAGCTCATCCACGGCCATTTCCAGCTTCAGATAGCTCATATCGTAAATGACGGCCAGAGAGCCGGAGTTCATGCCCTCCACCTTGTCGCCGGTCTTGAAGTTCTTTTCGATGACCCGGCCGGTGATCTGGGAGGTGATCTTGTAGTCGTCCAGACTGTCCGCAGCCATGGACGCGGCCAGCTGGGCGTTTTTCAGGTTCAGACTGGCGTTCTGGATCTGATCTCTCACGGTTTCAGATTCCACCGTACACAGCGTCTCGCCCTGCTTGACGGTGCTGCCGGCCAGCTTGGTCAGGCCCTGCACCGTACCGCTGGCGGTGGCGTAAACCGTGGAGGAGCCGCCCAACGTCAGGGGCGTTTGCCCGTAGCTGCCGTAGCTGCCGATCTGGGCAGTGGCGGTCATGGAATCCGTCAGGCTGCCGGGATTGTGGATCTTCACCCGGACGGTGATGGCGGTCAGGCCGTTGCTGGTGACGCTGGTGGAGTTGGAAACGGACTCCACGGTGCCGCTGACCGGCGCGTCAAAGTTGCCTGCATACACGGTGGCAGGCTGCCCTACATAGAAATCGGTGGATTTGGCATAGGGGAACAGAAAGTCCACCGACAGATCCATGCTGGAGACGATCTTGGCAATGGGAGAACCGGCCGTCACGCTGTCGCCGTTGTGGACATACAGCTCGTTGATGGTGCCGGAGATGGTAGCCGTGGGATTCAGCCCCTCCTTGGCCTGCTGATAGGCAAGCTGCGCCTGAGAGACGGAGATATTCGCCCGATCCACGTTGTTCTGGGCGTCGCTGCTGTCCAGCGTGAACAGCAGATCGCCCTTTTCCACCTGATCGTCCTCCTCGAAGGGCGCGCTGACCACTTCGCCGGAGATCAGGGTGGTGACGTTGTAGGAATCGGCGGGCATCAGGGTAGCCGTGCCGGTGACGGACAGCGTCAGATCCTGCCGGGCGGCCTGTGCCACCAGATAGCTGCCGCTGAGCTGGGAGTTGGCCTTTTTGGCCGCGCCGGCCATGCAGCCGGCCACGATGGTGGCGACCACCACGACTGCAATCAGAACCTTCAGCCATTTCTTTGCCTTTTTGCTCTTGGGCGGGCTGAATTTCTTCTTCGGCTCCGTCCCGGACGCAGGCGCGTCCTGCACCGCTTTGGTGTCTTTCGTCATTTCTTCCATACAGATAACTCCTTTATTTCTGCTGTGCGGAAGCGGGCTTTGCGCCCATGCCCCGCCGCACAATTTTCAATACGCGTTCCAGCCGTTTTCTGCCGTCCGGGTCAGCGCCGGGCCGCAGGCCGTTATACATGACCGGCACTGCCAGAATAATCAGTGTCCGCAGGATGTAGCCCAGATCCTCCGGCTCCCGGAGATCCAGCAGGTCGGGATTCACACAGTCCTCCATGCGCTCCAGAATCAGCTCCGGCTCCACAAATTCCAGCAGGCCGCCTTTTTGCAGGCCGCCGTTCCGATTGACAATGGCGGACATCATACCCGGCCCGCCCAGACCGCAGTCCACCGCCGGGTGGCTCCGCAGATAGTCATACATATCCGGCAGCGCCGCGAACACATCGCCGTTCCGGCCGCGCAGGATCTCCTCAAACACGACCAATAGCTCCTGAACGCTTTCCTGCACCAGATAGTGAAAGAGATCCTCTTTATCCCGGAAATACATATAAAAGCTGCCCCGCGGGATTCCGGCCTCCCGGATGATCCGGTTGATGGAGGCCTCGTTATAAGGCCGCTCCGTAAACTCCCGGACTGCCGCCGACAGCAGCTTTTCCTGCTTTTCCGGCGCGAGATTCAAAAATGTACTGCTGGGCAAACCGCCAGCCCCCCTTATTAAAATGCTTGCTGATGAAAAATGATTCGGCCCGATTTCGGATCGGGAATAGTTACAAACTGGAATTTTCAAATTAGTCTTTGCAAATAACCTTTGAATCTTCACCATCAATTACAATTCCCTGACGGTTGTT
>ENA-UEQK01001015-UEQK01001015.1-human-gut-metagenome-genome-assembly--contig:-NODE-1015-length-18529-cov-8.813570_pt1 | contig 18529 bp, 22 predicted proteins | sample MGYA00242939_ERZ507942 | MGnify/ENA primary metagenome ERZ507942 (study PRJEB26167, sample SAMN06115485) | human gut metagenome | host: Homo sapiens | place: China:Chongqing | collected 2015-03-30... | reverse complement strand
TTCCAGATCTTATATAATAATATAGCTTGTATTTTAATATACAGGCTTTTGCCCGTACAGGGCAGCATCCTTGCCCGCACCGGAGCGTGCGCGCCAAAAGACCAGAAGGAGGCGTACTGAAAATGGCTAAGGTTTCTGCAAAGTATGAGGTTGTCTACATCGTCAATCCCACCAAGAGCGAAGAAGAGACTGCGGCTCTGGTCGCAAAGTTCACGGCTCTTGCCGAGCAGCACGCCAGCGCTGTTGAAGTCGAGGAATGGGGCAAGCGCAAGCTGGCCTACGAAATCGACGACCAGACGGAAGGCTATTATGTCCTGATGTCTTTCAGCAGCGGCGCTGAATTCCCCGCCGAGCTGGACCGCGTGTTCGGCATTACCGACGGCATCATGCGCTCCATGATCGTCTGCAGAGGCGAATAAGGAGGAAGCGGTATGCTCAATCGCATTATCATCATGGGTCGCTTGGCCCGTGATCCCGAACTGCGGCGCACGCAGAGCGGCGTCCCTGTGGCGTCTTTCCGCTTGGCGGTGGATCGGGATTTCAAAGACAAGTCTACCGGCGAACGCTCCACCGACTGGATCGACGTAGTTGCCTGGCGGGCCACCGCAGAGTTTGTCAGCCGCTTTTTCACCAAGGGCCGCATGGCCGTGGTGGAAGGCCGTCTGCAAATGCGCGACTGGACCGACAAGGACGGCAACAAACGTGTGGCCGCAGAGGTTGTCGCTGACAATGTGTATTTCGGCGACAGCAAGCGCGACGGCGATGCCCCGTCCTACGGCGGCAGCTACGGCAGCGCCCCCGGCTATGGCGCGCCGGCCGACAGCGGCTACGGCGCACCGCCTCAAGGCGGTTACGGCACTCCCAGCGTAGGAGCGTCGGAATTCGCTGAAATCGACGATGTGGACGGCGAATTGCCGTTCTGACCTTGATACTCAAGAAAAGGAGGAACTGAAATGGCTATGGAACGCGAGAACAGAGGTCCCCGCACCCGCAAGCGCAGAAAGGTTTGCCAGTTCTGCGCCGACAAGTGCGATTGGATTGATTATAAAGATGCAGCCAAGCTGCACCGTTATATTTCCGAGCGCGGCAAGATTCTGCCCCGCCGCACCACCGGCACCTGCGCCATGCACCAGCGCGAGCTGACCGTGGCAATCAAGCGCGCCCGTCAGATTGCTCTGCTGCCTTTTGTGACAGATTAAACTACGCAGTAAAAATGCGGAAGCCAGACTGGCTTCCGCATTTTTTAATGGCTTTGCGCCGAAATACGCTCAAATCAGGCCGTACAAACCAGTCTCAGTCAAGGCCAAACGAACGTATCTGCCCCGCTTTTATCGGCGGGCGCACAAAAAGCAGCCGCATACGCGGCTGCTTTTTTATCTTCTTTTTTCTTCCAGCGCTGCAGCGCGGCCCACGGGGTCAAGAGCACCGGCAGCCTGGTAAAGCAACGCATTGCAAATCGCAGCGGCCACCGTGCTGCCGCCCTTGCGCCCCAGCGCAGCTATGCAGGGGATCTCCTGCTCCCGGCACAGGCGCAAAATGCGATCTTTGCTCTCCACCACATTGACGAAACCCACCGGCACTGCAACGACCAGGGCCGGGCGGAAGCCCGATGCAATCTGTTCACACAGAGCCAACAACGCCGTGGGGGCGTTGCCCACTGCCACCGCCGCGCCGGGATACTCCCGAGCGGCCCGCTCCATGGACACCGCCGCCCGGGTGAGGCAGCGCTCCTTCGCTTCGGCAGCCACTGCCGGGTCAGCCATATAGCACAGCGCTTCCATGCCCAACTTGCGCAGAGCTGGCCTGCTGAGGCCGGAGAGGGCCATATTGGTGTCCGTAATCAGAGACACCCCCGCGGCAAAAGCCGCTCTGGCCCGCACCGCAGCATGTTCTGTAAACGACAGGGTCTGCACATAGTCAAAATCCGCCGTGGCGTGGATTACACGTTTGATCACTGCCTCCTGTTCCAGCGGCAGGCATACGCCACGCCGACAAAGCTCTTCGTCAATGATCCGCATGCTTTCGCGCTCGATATCTGCGCCCTGCTGATAAACAATTTTCAAAACTCCACACCCCTTCTGGCTGGAATCCCCCTTTCATAGGGGTGCTTGCAGCAACGGCACTCCGTTTCGTAATCGGCGCACAAGCGCATCCAGTCCGCCGGCACGCGGCCAGTGAGCACAACCTCTCGCCCGGCAGGCCGCTCCAACACCGCCTCGTGCAGCAGCGCCCGATCCACCATATCCTGCTGCCAAACGGCACAGGCCTCGTCCAGAATCAGCACCTGCGGTTCCAGCGCCAGCGCCATACGAAGGTGCGCCGTCTGCAGCTCGGCGGCGTGTTCCCGCTCTGCTGCGCTCATTTGACGGACAAACTTTTGACAGCCCTTGCCGCGGAATATATGGGCGCCGAGCTGCCGCAGCAGCGCTACCTCGCCGCTGTTCCCTTCTTTCAAAAACTGCACCACCGCTACAGAATGGCCCGCCCCCAACGCCCGCAGCGCCAAGCCCAAAGCGGCAGTGGTTTTGCCCTTGCCTCCGCCCCAGTAAAGGTGGACAAGCCCTAATTCCGTGTTGCGCTCCATTGTCTGCATCACACTCCCATGCTTTGATAAATTGCATCCACGTCCAGCGCAGCACGTACGCCGTCGGCCAGAGCATCAAACTGACGCTCCTCATAAGCCCGATGGCTGATAGTCGGCGGCGCGGTCGCCGGGATGCCCCGGCGTGCACACAAAAACTGCACCAGACGCTCCGTCAACGCCCCGGTATCAAACAGACCATGGAGATAGGTTCCCCACACCAGACCGCGGCAGCAACCGTCTTTGCGCCCATCTTCCAGCGTGCAGAAAGGAGCGCCCCGGCTTTCTGTACGGCCCATATGGATCTCATACCCTTCCAGCCGCGCCCCGGCAAAGGGTTCCGCCAGTGCCACAGCGGCAGGCCGGGTGCGTGTTTTTTCGCCGGTGAACACCGTCCGCACCGGCAGCAGCCCCAAACCGCGCAGGCTGCGCGAACGACCGCTCTCGGTACCTTCGGGATCGTCCACCGTTTCTCCCAGCATCTGATAACCGCCGCACACGCCCAGAATGGGAACCCCGGCCCCATGCAGGCGCAGCAGCGCCGCCTCCATCCCGCTTTGACGCAGCCACAGCAGATCGTCCATCGTATTTTTGGTGCCGGGCAGGAGCACAAAATCCGGAAGCCCCAGCGCCCGTATATCCGCCACATACCGCACGCCCAGCAGCGAATGGGACTCCAGAGGAGTAAAATCCGTGAAGTTGGACAGATGCGGCAGGCGCACCACCACCACATCCAGCGCCTTTTCCGTTTGCCGGGCACTCAGCCGGGGTGCCAGGGAATCTTCGTCATCAATGTCCACCGGAAGATAGGGCACCACTCCGAGCACCTGCTTGCCCGTAAGCTGCTCAAGCTGAACAAGCCCCGGGCGCAGCAACGCTGCGTCGCCCCGGAATTTATTGATGATCAATCCCGCAATGCGCGCACGCTCCACTTCTTCCAGCAGAGCCACCGTACCGTAGAGCTGGGCAAATACGCCACCCCGGTCGATGTCCCCAGCCAGCAGCACCGGTGCATCCACCGCCCGGGCCAAGCCCATATTCACAATGTCGTCCGCCTTCAAATTAATCTCTGCCGGGCTGCCTGCCCCCTCAATCACCACCAGATCATATTCTTCTGCCAGGGAATCATAGGCCGCCAGCACGTCCGGCAACAGATTCTTTTTCCAACGAAAATAAGACGCTGCATCCATCTGGCCCCACACCTCGCCGTGTACGATCACCTGGCTGCCCGTGTCGCTGCTGGGCTTAAGAAGGATCGGATTCATGCGCACATCCGGCTCCACACCGGCGGCGCGGGCCTGCACCGCCTGCGCCCGCCCCATCTCGAGGCCCTCGGCAGTGACACAGCTGTTCAGAGCCATGTTTTGGCTCTTAAAGGGCGCTACGCGCCAGCCGTCTTGGGCAAAGATGCGGCACAGAGCCGCGCACAGCAGGCTTTTGCCCACACCGGACATGGTGCCTTGCACCATAACACACTTTGCACGCCGCCTCATGTCCTCGTCTCCTCCACTACGGTTTTTATTGCCCCCAGCAGGCACTGGTTTTCCTCCGGCCGCCGTACCGCAGCACGGTACCATTGCGGGCCAAGTCCGCGGAAATTTGCGCAGCCACGCAGCAGTATGCCCTGTTTGCGCAGCGGCTCCAGCAAGGGCACCGGCGCGCGGAACAGCAGGAAATTGGCTTCACCCGGGATCACTTCACACCCCAGCGCCGCCAGCCCTTCCGCCAGATGGGGCCTCTCAGCGCGGATCAGGGCACGCACCCGTGCCACATAATCCTGCTCCCGCAGCGCCGCAATTCCCGCCGCCTGGGCTGGGGCCGACACGACCCAGGGCGGCCCATTGCAGCGCATCCGCTCCAAAAAGGCCTGATCGCCGCAAAGGGCATACCCCAACCGCAGCCCCGCCATGGCGTGAAGTTTGGTGAACGCTTTCACCACTAAAAGGCCGAACTGCGTTGCTATATACCGCTTTGCTGAGTGAGCCGCCGCATGGTCAAGAAAATCCAGAAAGCATTCATCCACCACAGCGAAAATACCTGCCTGGGCACAGCGCGCCAGCGCCGCTTCCAGCAGCGCCGGGGGCAGGACTCGGCCAGTGGGGTTGTTGGGCTGGCAAAAAAAGGCCATGTCCAGCTCCGGCGTTAGGGCATCCAGCAGTTCTTCCCCGGCGGTAAAGCCCGCTTCCCGGCGCAGGGCACTGTGCACTACCACACAACCCGCCGCGCGCAGCGCGCTTTCGTATTCAGAAAAGGTGGGCGCAAGCACCAGCGTCCGCCGGGGCCGCCGCGCCCAAACTACACGCCAGATGAGATCCGCCGCCCCGCATCCGCACAGTACCATCTCTTCCTCCACCTCTTCCTCCGCCGCAATGGCGCGCCGCAGGGCGCGGCACAAGGGATCAGGATAGCGGTCAGCCTCCCTCAGTGCCTGCGCCGCTGCGTCACGCACCCCCTCCGGCAGTCCCAAAGGGCTGACTGAAGCGGAAAAATCCAGCGGCAGCGCGCCGCATTCCGCGGCAAAGCCCGCCCAATCTCCGCCGTGGGGCAGGGATATTATTTGCTCTTCCATGCTTCCTCCTTTCAGCGCACCAAAACATACCATAGCCCCGCCCGCAGAGCGCACAGCGCCGCCAGCGCCAGCAGTGCGGCAGTATAGAGCATCCGGTTGGCGCGCAGGATGTCCTCGTCTTCCACGGGACGTGCCGCATCGCCGATGGTGTCTTTGGGGCACAGCGCACCAAAATAGTACGCCGGCCCACCCAGCTGCACTCCCAGCGCGCCGGCGCATGCCGCTTCGGTCTGGGCTGAGTTGGGGCTGGCATGGCAGCGCCGGTCCCGCCGCCAAATACGCCAGGCTCCCGAGCCATTTTGCCCGGTTAAACAGGCTGCGGCAATCCACAGCAACGCCGCCAGCCGGGATGGAAGATAATTCGCTGCATCGTCCAGCCTGGCTGCGGCCCGGCCAAAATCAATATAGCGTTCGTTTTTGTAGCCCACCATGCTGTCCATAGTGTTGATTGCTTTATAGCACAGCGCCAACGGCGCGCCGCCGAGGAGCAGATACATCAGCGGAGCCACCACACCGTCGGCGAAATTTTCCGCCACTGTTTCCACGGCGGCCCGGGTCACTCCGGCTTCGTCCAGCCTTTCAGTGTCCCGCCCTACGATGCGGCCCACCGCTCGGCGCGCCGCAGCCAAATCGCCCCGGCGCAGCTGTTCATACACCCGCCGACTTTCCTGCGCCAGACCACGCACCGCCAGCGCCTGCCAGCTCCATAGCACCTGCACGGCAAACCCCAGCGCCGGATGGATGCGCCAAGTCACAAGACACACCGCTCCGCTCAGCGCCAGCGTACCCACCGGCAGCGTAGCCGCCAGCACTGCGCCAGCGGCGCGCTGGCCGCACCGTGTCTGCGGAAAGCGCGGACGCAGAAAGCGCTCCAGCACCCCGATAGCCCGGCCCATCCACACCACCGGATGGGGAAAAGCAGGAGGGTCGGCCAACAGCAGATCCAGTACAAAACCGCATAATGCTGCGGCCACAACGCTCATAAATCAATCACCATTTGTAATATTTACTTCCTTTAATACTTTTAGTGTCCTGTTTTCTGCCCATGTGCTGCCGTCGAGTACAAAACCGCCGCCGAGTTTGACGCGCCAGTCAAAGTAGGCGCGACGGGGCAGGCCAAAACACTCCAACGCTGCCATGAGCGTGCCGCCATGAGCAACCACCACCGTGTCCGTCTGCCGTGCCGCTTCCCAATCCAAAAGAGCGGCAACGGCATTGCACACCCGGGCGCAGAAAACCGCTTTACTTTCCCCGCCAGGAATGGGCGCCTGGCAGCCGCTGTCCACCCAGGCTCGGTAGGCTGCGTTGTCCGAAAGCTCCCGCCAGGTGCGCCCCTCAAAAATCCCGAAATCCATTTCCCGCAGCTCCGGCACCGGAATCTGTTTCGCTTCCGGAAACCAGAGCGCCGCCGTTTCCACGGCCCGGCGCAGCGGAGATACATAGACATACTGCGGCGAAAATGCCGCCCGATGCAGGGCCTGCCGCCCCGCCGGGGACAGCGGCGTATCCAGCCGCCCTGAATAGCGACCTTCGGCGGTGGCCTCCGTGGCGCCGTGGCGCAGGAGATATACCCTCATACGTCCTCCGCCCCGTTTTCCTTGAGCGTCAGGGGCAAACCATAGAACACCCGTACCACCCGGTCAGCCCGCCGGGCCAGCAAACACAGCAGCTGCCCGGCCGCCTCCCGCGCCGCCCGCGCGCCCTCGTCCAACGGCACCACCCCGCCGCCGGTTTCCGTGGCAATGACCACGGGCCACGCGCTTAGCTCCCGAGCCAGCGCTTCAAGGTTTTCACATCCCGCTGCCCGCTCCTGTACATCCCAGCAGGCATAACGCCCCAGTTCGTCCCGCCCGCAGCCCAGCAGGGCACAGGCATAGTCCCGCTTACCGCCGTGCAGCGGGCCAATCAGCAAAATCATCCCAGCACCGTCCTTTCCGCCAGCTGCACCATCACGGCAGCCAACAGCATCCACAGCTCCGCACGCTGCACAAACCAGCCCGCCAGATCTCCCGAAAGCCCGCCGAACTGTCGCTGCGCCACCACGCGGCAACGCCAGAACGCCAGAAGCCCCGCCGCCACAGCGACCGCGCCCAGCAATCCGCCCAGCGCCGCCATGGCCGCTCCCACCGCCGCGGCAAGGAGCAACAGAACGCGCCCGGCGCACCGCCGGTCGGCGGCAGCGGAAAAGGCGTGGGCCAGGCCCGTATGCCTGGCCAGGGGAAAGCGGCACACCGCAAACCCCGACAGCGCCCGGGAAAACACAAACCCCAGCCCCAGTGTCCACAACGCCGGCACAGTGGGTGAAAGCGCCGCACACAAAGCAAAAGAAGCCACAAAATACGTGCACAGCCGAATTACCGCAAAGGCCCCGCAGTGAGGATCTTTCAAAATGGCCTGCTTCTGCTCTGGCGCGCCACAGCTGGCCAGGGCGTCGCACACATCGGCATAGCCGTCGAGATGGATGCCGCCGGTAAGCAGCACCGGCAGCAGGCACAGTCCCACCCCCCGCAGTACATCCCCCACCGGCACCAAAGCGCACACCGCGCACCAGAGCCACCAGGCCGCGCCGACGACCGCACCCACCAGCGGAAAAGCACACAGGGCAAAGCGCATGTTTTTTTCGCTCCACGCACAGCGCGGCACCGGCAGCACCGAAAACATGGAAAAAGCCACGCTCAGCGTTTCCAGCATCGTTTTCACTGTTCCGGCCCCTTTCCCTTGTAGTACACCGCCCGGCCGGCACACACTTCGCACACCCGACCGGCCCGCTGTCCCAGCGCCCGATGAGCGGCGGCGAGCACGCGCAAATATGCGTCTGTGTCCCCGGCATACTCTTCGCCGCCCAGACATACCTCGTTGCTGACGATCACCAGGTGCTCGCACTGTTCCTCCAGCGCCGCCACACCGGCCAGAAGCGCAGTCAGTACCGCCTCCTCTTCCCGCACGCTGCCGGCGGAATATAATTCGTTGGCCGCCAAGTTCCCCAGGCATTCCAGCAGCGCACTGCCCCGACGGGGCAGACGCAGCGCCGCCAGGGCACGGCTGCATTCCAGCGTTTCAAAGCCCTTGCCTGCCCGGGCGCGGCGGTGTTTTGCAATACGGGCGCGGCATTCTTCGTCCCAAGGCTGCATGGTAGCTACATACCAGCGCGGAGGAGGCAGTGCCGCCAACAGGCTCTCGGCGTAAGCGCTTTTTCCGCTCCGCGCACCGCCGATTATCAGCGTCGTCATTGCGCGCCCTCCTGCGGTACATAAGCCGGGATGCCATAGACATCAAAAGTTGTCCCACGGTACACCGCCAAGGCCATGTCCAGCAGCGGCATAGCCGCCACGGCGCCGGTCCCCTCCCCCAGACGCATCTGCGCCGCAATCAGCGGCGTTTTTCCCAGCGCCCGCAGCACGGCGCTGTGGCCCGGCTCGGCCGACACATGGCTGGCAAACACCGCCGCTCCCACCGCAGGACACAGGCGCAGAGCACACAGCGCCGCCACAGCGCTGATGAACCCATCCATCAGCACCGGCACGCGATAGAGCGCCCCGCCCAAAAACACGCCGCACAGCCCCGCCAAGTCAAAGCCTCCCACTTTGGCCAGCACATCCAGTGCGTCGGCCGGGTCGGGCCGGTTCACCGCCAGGGCAGTATCCACAGCCCAGCGTTTGCGCCGCAGCCCCGCATCGGAGAGACCCGCGCCCCTTCCCGTCATAGCCCGGGCCGGCTGTCTCAGCAGGGCGCAGGCCACCGCCGCGCTGGTGGTGGTGTTGCCGATACCCATTTCACCGGTAGCCAGCAACGTGCACCCACGTTCCTGTTCCGTGCGCACCAGCGCCGCACCGGTCAGAACAGCCTGCTCGGCCTGGGCACGGGTCATGGCAGGCCCCTCAGTGATGTCTGCGGTGCCTGCGCCGATGCGGCGTTCCAGCAGTCCTGCCCCGGACACAGGTTTCTGCATCCCCATGTCTACCGTAATCACATCGCAGTGCGCCAGAGCAGCCATCTGCCCCACACTGGAGCGGCCCGCGGCAATGCTGCGCGCCGCTACTGCGGTAACGGTGCTGTCCACCTGGCTCACACCCTGGCGCACCACGCCATTGTCGGCGCACAGCACCAGCACTGCACGTGTGTCAAAGCGCACCTCTGCGCTCTGCCCCAATGCCGCAGCATCTTCCACTGCTGCCTCCAGCAGCCCCAAACTGCCCAAAGGCTTCGCCACCGCCGCCCAGCGGCGGTGCGCCTCCACCCGGGCGGCCTCCGCCGCCGCGCAGCCGGATGCCTGTTCTGCTTCCACCGCCCGCAGCAGGGTCGGCAGCGCAGCAGGTACGCCGTTGCTTTGTTCTTTCATGTCTGTTTCTCCTTTTTTGCACTATAGCGCCGCGCCGCAGCCACAAAGCGCTGCGCCAGCGCCGGATGCCCGGCAAAATAAAGATGGGGGAAAGCGGCGTACAGCGTGTCTGTGGTAAACCCGCAACGCCAAGTGCGGCCAGTCAAAGGTTTTTCCACACCCAGATCCACGCCATTTTCCGTGGAATCCCAATGATGGAACTCATGCACCGGTACACGTTCTCCTGCGCGCAGCAACAGGCTCTCCTTCTCCGCCGCGAGCCGGGCATAACCAAAGCGCACCAGGCCTTCTTTTCGCTCCGCCTTTCCAGGAAGCACACCAGCCATGGGATACCACTGCCCATCCGTTCCCTGCAGCGCCTGCCCCAGATACAAAAAGCCGCCGCACTCGGCCACTGTGGGCATGCCACCTGTCACCGCTGCCGCCACCGCGCAGCGGCCAGCCTCGTTTTCCGCCAGCGACCGGGCATACAGCTCCGGGTAACCCCCGGGAAGATACAGCGCGCAGGCTCCCTCCGGCAACGCCCGGTCGTCCAGGGGTCGGAAAGGCAGCAGCTGCGCCCCACAGCGGCGCAGCATGTCCAGACTTTCGGCATAGGTAAAACAAAAGGCTTCGTCCTGCGCCACAGCGATAGGCACACGCAGCGCGCCTGGCTCCGTTTCCCGATCCGGCAGCGGACGCGCCGGGCCGCGGCCTAACGCAAAAAAACGAGGCCAGTCCAGCGTCTCCTCCAGCACCGCCGCCACAGCGCACAGGCGCGCCGCCAAATCCTTGATCTCCCCAGCGGTACGCAGGCCCAGATGGCGGCTTTCCACCACCGCCGTTTCCATATGAGGCAGGTACCCCAGCACGGGCAGGCCCGTTTCCCGCTCCAGCATCGGTGAAAGCGTTTGGTACAGCATAGCGGAGCAGTCCGTTAAAAACAAAGCTGCAATGTGACTGTCCCGCCGGAACGCCTGCAAGCCCTTTACCTGAGCCGCCAGGGTCAGGCTGCTGCCTTTAGGCCGCAGACACAGCAGCACAGGGAGTCCCAGCGTATCGGCCATATGCCAGGCGCTGGCGCGATCCGTGACACCGCCCAGACCGTCATACAGCCCCATGACCCCCTCGACAATGGCTGCACCATGCCCAGCACAGCCGCGCGCATACAGACGGCGCACCGCCGTTTCGTCGCTCAAAAACAAATCAAGGTTGCAACTGGCCACACCCAGCACCGCACGGTGGAACATGGGATCGATATAATCCGGCCCGCACTTGAACGCACAAGGAGACAGACCACGCCTTTTCAGTGCCTGCAGCAGAGCGCAGGCAAGCACCGTTTTTCCGCCGCCCGAAGTGGGGGCAGCCACCAGCCACTCAATCATTTCCCCCTCCTGCGATCAAAAACACCGGGTTGTTTGCTTGCAATAAATGGAGTCCTCCGGCGGCTTTCGTTTCGCTCACGCTCAGCTGCTCCGCCTGCGGCGTCAAGCCGTTCCGCTGCAGGACCTCCATGGCCCGCCCTACCGTCTCCAGGGCGATAGCGGAGATCACAATGCGCGCCCGTGCATTTTTTTGAAGCGCTGCCGCTACAATCGCATCCAGCGCCCCGCCGCTGCCACCGACGAACACGCCCTCCGGCGCGGGCAGTTCCTCCAATGCCTCCGGCGCACGGCCCTCTACCACGCGCAAGTTCCAGGCGCAGAACTTCTCCCGATTGGCCCGAATCAGCGCGCAGGCTTCGCTGCGGCGCTCCACGGCATATACTGCACCCCGGCGGCATTGAACTGCCAGTTCCACGCTCACGCTGCCCGTGCCTGCGCCCACGTCCCAGTATACGCCACGCTCCGCCGCGCCCAACTGCGCCAACACCGCCGCACGTACCATCTGTTTGGTCATGGGCACCGCACCGCGCACAAAAGCTGCGTCGGGCCAGCCGGGCGCGCGCCGCGGCGCACAAGGCGCCGCCTCGGCCAGCAGCACGGAAAGGGACGCGAAAGATTCCGTCTGCAGCTCCTCTGCTGTACCACACACAATACGCTCACCGGCACAGGCAAGGTTTTCGCCCACCGTTACCGGCAAACGCCCAAGGCCCGCTTCACTCAAACGTGCGCACAACGCCGCCGGTCCCAGCGCGCCGCCGGTAAGAAAGAACGTACTTTTGCCTTCCATCACCGCTGCCGCCGGATCGCAGTCTGTCCCGTGAGCCGAACACAACGTCCAGTCCTGCCAAGGCCGGCCCAGCCGGGCCGCCAGCAGCTGCACGCTGGAAAGGCCGGGAAGTATACGCGCCTCCATTCCCTGCTCCCGCAGCCGGAGCAACATCTGCCGCGCACCGGAATAAAACCCAATATCGCCACTGTACACCACGGCACAGGGTCCGCTTTCGGCCAGAAGGAGCGCCATCAGATCCTCAGGCCGGACAGCGGCGATGCGCCGGGCCGGATACTCCAGCCCCAGTCCTTCCAGCAGCCGCGGCGCGCCCAGAATGCACGCCGCCGCCCGCAGTGCAGCCCGGGCCTGCGCTGTGAGCGTCTCCTCCGCTCCACTGCCCAGAGCAATCAATGTCACCTGCATCCAAGTACCTCCCTGCATCGGCGCAGCACCGTGTCATAGTCTGCACCCTCTTCCCGCGGACGGCGGAGCACGATCAGCTGTGCTTCAGCAGCCGCAGCCGCAGCAGCCTTTTCTGCAAAGCCCCCCGCCGCGCCGCCGTCTTTGGTAACAAGAAAGCGAATGGAAAACTGGCGCAGCAGCGCCTCGTTCAGCGCCTGACTGAAGGGACCCTGCATGGCCACAATGTGGCTTCCGGAAATTCCCGCCGCCGCGCACACTTCCAGGCTTTCCCGCAACGGGAGCACACGCACATACAGCCGCTGCACATCCACACCGGCAAAGGCGGCCAGCTCTTTGGCTCCGGTGGTCAAAAAGATGTTGCCCTCTGTCTGTTCAAGGTGTACCGCAGCCTGCCGCGCCGTGGAAAACACTGCCGCGTCCGCCGGGAGCGGACTTTCCCGCCGCAGCAGGCGCAGCCGGGGTACTCCGGCGCGCGCGCAGGCTGCGGCGATGTTTCCGCTGGCCCGCACCGCATAGGGATGCGTGGCGTCCACGCACAGCGCCGCACCATGCAGCACCTTTTCCATTTCCGCTTCTTCCAGCCGGCCCGTGCGCACGGAAACGCCGGAGCATGCACCCTGCTCCCGGCAGCCATACTCCGTGGCTACACACACAGTGACCTGTGCACCCAGCGCCACCAGCGCGCCGGAAAGCATCCGTCCTTCTGTGGTGCCGCCGAACAGAACGACCTTCACAGTTTTTCCTTCCTTTCATAGCCCCGGGGCGTGATCATCCGCCCACCTTCAGCTATGGTGGATGACGCCCCAATAAACACCGTGGTGTACATATCCGCCGGCGTTTCGCGCAGCGCCTCCAGAGTCAGAAGGTGCACCCTTTCGCCCTCCCGGCCAATATTGCGCGCCAAACCGCACACCGTATCCGCCTTTTTTCCAGCGGAAAGCAGGACATTGCAGGCCCGGCGCAGATAGTCCGCACGTTTGCGGGAGGCAGGGTTATACAAACACAGAACAAAATCCCCCGCCGCTGCACAGCGCAGGCGTTTTTCAATCACATCCCAGGGCGTTAGCAGATCCGACAGGGAGATCACGCAAAAATCATGCCCCAGCGGCGCGCCAAGCAGCGCCGCACCGGACAAGGCCGCCGTGACACCGGGCACCACCTCAATGTCCACGTCCGTGAATTCCTTTCCCATCTGCAGCAGCAGCCCGGCCATACCGTATACTCCCGCGTCGCCGCTGCACACCAGTGCCACAGTTTTGCCCTGCGCCGCCGTTGCCAGCGCCCAGCGGCAGCGCTCAATTTCCTCGCGCATCCCGGTGGCATAGGTTTCTTTGCAGGGAAACTGCGCCGCAGCCAGCGCCACATAGGCCGTATAGCCGCACAGAACGTCCGCCGCTTCCAGGGCTGCGCGGGCCTGCAGCGTCAGGTAAACGCCGTCGCCGGGACCGAGGCCCACAACATATACCTTATGTCCCATCGTATTGCCATCTCCAATCTGGCGCCCAGGGCGCCGCAGCCAGTGCCATCGTCACACCGCCAATGGTTTCCTTGCGGTGCAGAAGTGTTCCTCCGCTGCGCAGCACCGCACTGCGCTCGCATACATTGTCCACTCCCACCGTGCGTGCCACCAAGGCCGAAGCAGTGAACGTACCATCCACTGCGCCCAGAGCTGCCGCACTGTAAAACCGGCAGGGCCAGCCGTGCGCTGCACAAAACGCCAGAAGACCCGGTTCGTTTTCCTTCACATCAATGCTGGCCGCGCCGAAAATAGCCTGCTCCCACACGCCGCTGCGGCGCACCAGCTGAGCAAAGGCGTCCTCCAACGCCGCATGAGGCGTGTTTTTCCGGCACCCAATGCCCAACGCCACGATGCGCGGCGCCAAGCGCAGCGCATCCGCCTCCGCACTGCCGCGCACAGCGACACACACCTGCGCTTCTTTCTGTCCAGTCAGCTCCACGCCCGCCGGCGCGGCGCCGGCAATGGGCCAGGGGCAGCGCACCCGCACCAGCTCTCCCGCCAGCAGCCGGCCCGACACCGTTTTGATCGCGTCTTGATTCACCACAGCACAGCCTTGCCGCCGCGCCCATTCATCCACAGCGAACACACCGTTCACATCAGTGGCCGTGGTGATGACGCTCACCGCTCCGCATAACCGACCGATGCGCCGGGCCAGGTCGTTCGCTCCGCCCAGGTGGCCCGAGAGCAGCGGCACAGCAAAGCGCCCCGCCTCGTCCACCGCCACCACAGCGGGATCTGTGCTTTTATTCTGCACAAAGGGCGCAATGGCTCGTACGGCAATGCCTACCGCCCCCACAAACACCAGCGCGTCGTACGCGGTAAAGGCCTTCTCCGTCCAGCCGGAGAGGGAAACCGCCCCGCCGCAGCGCTGCGCCGTGCCGCCCAACTTCTCTGCCAAATATCCGGCCAGCGCCTGGCCCTGTGCCGAAAACGACAGCAGCGCGATCTTCACCGCTCCCGCCCCTCTCGAAACGCCGTGGTAAACGCCGGGTCGTAGAGCTTGCTGCGCGCATATTCTGCGCCCAGAAATGCCCCCACCAGCAGCAGCGCCGTTTTGGTGATGCCCGCCGCTGCACCGGCGGCAGCCAGCGTACCCACCGTGCAGCGCACCACGCACTCGTCGGGCCAGGTGGCTTTGTACACGATGGCAGCGGGGGTGTCCTCGTGGTACGCCCCTTCCAGCAGCGCCTGTTGCACGCCCTCCAAGTTGCCGGCAGAGAGAAAGAGCGCCATAGACGCGCCATGAGCGGCCAAGGCAGGCAGGGCTTCCCGTTCCGGAACGCCGGTGCGCCCAGCCAGGCGCGTCACGATCAGCGTCTGACTGACGCCGGGCAGCGTGTATTCCGCTCCCAGCGCCGCCGCCGCACCGCAAAAGGAGGAAACGCCGGGCGTGTCGTCCCAGGGAATGCCGAGCGCATCCAGCGCATCCATCTGCTCGCGCACCGCACCGTACAGGCTGGGATCCCCCGTGTGCAGGCGCACAGTATCCTGTCCCTGCGCTTCCGCTGCCTGCATTTGCGCCAGGACCTCCTCCAGTGTCATCTCCGCGCTGTTGTAAATCTCTACCCCCAGCCGCGTGTTTTCCAGCAAGGCCGGGTTCACCAGGCTGCCCGCGTAGATCACCACGTCCGCGCGCTGCAGCAGCGCCGCCCCCCGCAGCGTGATCAGATCCGGCGCGCCGGGGCCGGCACCCACAAAATGCACCATGTCCGCTTTCTCCTTTCCTGTTTATGACGATGCGTCATCTGCGTCGGCCGGCACCAGAAACGTGGTGAAATAGCCGCTGCGCGCAGGTGCGCAGCGCAGCGTGGCGCACAGCATTTCCTCCGGCAGACCGCAGTTGACCGCCAGAGCCGCCCGGTCGTCCAGCCCTTTGTCCCGCAGCATCTGCAGTGCCCGTCCATACTCCTCTCCGGATTTCATCAGCACCTTGCTGCCCGGCCAGGCCAGAGCCTCCTCCAAATCGGTTGTTCCCGCCGGCACGATATGCAGCGGCGCATCCATCTCCGTGAGGCTCCTCCCCAGGGCCGCGGCCGCAGCACAGAAGCTGGGTACACCGGGGATCTGCTTCACCGCATATCCCCTTTCCCGCAGCAGCGCCAGGAAGTAGCTGCTGCTGGCATATACCGACGTGTCTCCCAGGCAGACCATGGCCGTATCACGCCCTGCATCCAGATGCGCAGCCAGAACCGCGGCGGCCTCCTCGTGGCACATCCGGCGCGCCGCCGCGCCGCGCTCCATGGCCAGCGGCAGCGGTACGATCGTCTTTTGCGACAGATCCACCGCCCGGGCGGCAATGGAGAGCGCCGTCATAGCCCCGCCCTTTCCCCGGGGCGCGGCAATCACTGCGCAGCCCTGCAAAATACGCAGCGCCTTTTGCGTCAGCAGTTCCGGATCCCCGGGGCCGACACCCACGGCGTAAAATGTTCCTTTTTTCATTGCCACGCTGCCAACACCTCCCGTGCGCCCTCGCTTTGGCCCAGAGGGCCGTATTGATTGGAAAACAGCACTGCGCCAGCAGCGGCCCCCACCCCCACACGGCGACGCACGTGGCCGTCGATGGCCTGCAGCAGCGAACGCAGCACCGGCTCCTGAAGGCCCGCGCCCTGCAAGAACTCCAGCGCCGCGTCCGTGGTGGGCGCTTCCATCACCGCGCGGCACAGCGCCGCATCACCTCCGCACACTGCAGCATGGGCACACAGCAGCTCCATGCGGCAGTCGGCATACCGGGAGTGGGTATTCATCACGCCGCCGGCCAGTTTCACCAGCTTTCCGATGTGCCCCACCAGCAGTATCCGCACAAAACCCGCCACCACCGCGCCGTCCAGCGCCGCACCGATAAAGTTGGCGCATTTCACTACGGGAACGTCTCGCCGCACCAGCGCATGGCTGCGCAGAAAATCCAGGCCATAATTGCCCGGCGTCAGGATCACATCCTGCGCACCGGCAGCGGAAAGCTGACGCAGCTCCAGCGCAATCGTGTCGGCAATGGCACTTTCGCTCATTGGCTCGACGATACCGGAGGTACCCAAAATCGACAGCCCTCCCACAATACCCAGCTTGGGATTAAACGTGCGCGCAGCAACCTCTGCTCCGCCCGGAATGGAAATCACCACATCCATACCGCCGCTGTACCCCAGCGCCGTACACACAGTACGCACCTGCTCTTCAATCATGGCCCGGGGCACATGGTTGATTGCCGCTGCACCGACAGGCTGGTCCAGCCCCGCCTTCGTCACCCGGCCTACGCCTTCGCCGCCGTCAATAAAAATCCCGCCTGTGGTCCGGCGGCGTACCGCAGCGCAAACCAGCATGCCATCTGTCACATCGCTGTCATCCCCGGCGTCTTTGGTCACGGCGCAGCGGGCCGCAGCGCCGTCCTCCAACACCATAGCCTCGACCAGGGATGCCGTCACCGTCACGCCTTTGGGCGTGGTCAGCGTCACAGCTGCGCCGACATGGCCCGTCAGCAGCAGCCGTGCGGCTCCCGCCGCCGCCAAAGCGGCGCAAGTGCCTGTGGTATAGCCGCAGCGGAGCCTGGTTTGACCGTTATACACATAATGTGCAAAGGCTTCTTCCCCGACTGTGTTCATGTTCTTTTTTTCCGTCGGCGCGCCAGCAGCACAACCGCAATCGCCGCAGCAGCAGCCAGCAGCAGCGGCAGCGCAAAAAAGCGGGTGTGGACAAACGCTTCTTCCGGCAGCCCGTCCGATTCAAACACCAGCACCCGGTCATACCATTTTTGTTTGCGGATGCTCCAGGCCGCACAGTCAGTGTCCTGATCCAACGCCTCAATGGGCACAGTGTAGGTGTATTTTCCCGCCGCGTCCTCCGCAAAGTAGATGCACTCTGTATCCGGAGCAGCCATGGCCTCTTCGCTGGTGCCCATGAACAGTTTTTCATAGCCTGTGCCGCTCAGTGTCATACACACCTCCATCTCACCGTCAGCTACCGTCAGCTCCGCCGCCACAACGCGGAACATGGATGAACTGGACGCCACGCCGATGGCGTAGCTGCCTTCCCGCAGCTGATCGGCTGTGACAGGGGTGCGCTCCTCCTCGACCGCTGCGGCAGGCGCTGTCAGCGCCAAAACCAGCAGCAAAACCGCGCCCCAGCGGGCCGCTTTTCCTTTCATGTCCTTTTCCTCCCCCATGCGTGCCTTCTCCGCTGGCGGGAAGGTTTTCTTCCCGCCGGCGGAGCGCGTTTTCATACCATATCCAATCCAGGTGTGTCTGTGGAGCGTCCGTCAGTTCAGGGTGTCGATGGCCTGCTGCACGTGATCCACGTAAATCTGCTGAATATCTGCAATTTCGCCCATGCCCTGCAGCACTGGCTCAACCTCATAGCCCTCAGCGGCAAATGTGCTCTTCCAGGAATCCGGCTCGTCACCAGCCATGTCGTTGTTTGCATGGTCGCCGGCCACCACCATCAACGGCTGCAGCACCACCTTGGTGTAGCCGCCTGCCTGTACGGCAGACAGCATATCGTCGAGGGACGGCGCAGCCTCCACGGTACCCACGAGATAGTTGGTTTTGCCGGCGGCGTTGAAAGCATCCTGCAGTTTGGCGTAAGATGCATTAGCCTCATGCTCCGTGCCGTGACCCATAAACACGATAGCCGTGCCGTCCTGATCCTGTTCTGCTGTGGCGCTGCACAGGGCTTCCACCACACGGCTGTAGTCTTCGTCGCTGCTCAGCAGCGGCGCGCCCATTGCCACAGAGACAAACTGATCCCGATATTTCTCCACAACAGCTACCAAATCGTCGTATTCATAGCCGCTCATCACATGGGTAGGCTGCACCACTACCCGCTGCACGCCATCGGCAATCAGACGCTCAAAGGCCTCCTCCACATTGTCGATTTCCAGCCCCTCGCGCTCGGCGAGAATATCAATGATCGTCTGGCTGGTGAAGGCGCGGCGCACTTCATAATCAGGATAGGCCGCGGCAATGGCGTCCTCCACTG
>ENA-UEQK01001010-UEQK01001010.1-human-gut-metagenome-genome-assembly--contig:-NODE-1010-length-18618-cov-9.958416_pt1 | contig 18618 bp, 24 predicted proteins | sample MGYA00242939_ERZ507942 | MGnify/ENA primary metagenome ERZ507942 (study PRJEB26167, sample SAMN06115485) | human gut metagenome | host: Homo sapiens | place: China:Chongqing | collected 2015-03-30... | reverse complement strand
TTTACAAACTCTTTCATAAACTCCACTTTATTACCATTTACAAAATCCAAAAAATTTACTGCACCATTAAAACGCACTTTATATTCCTTCAAATCTTCTTTAGTAAAATATTGTCTATCCCACTGTTCTTTACATAACCGCCACAAAGCATAAGGCACAAAATAAAAATCATTATTAATTCCTACACATACAGCCGTTATAGCTCCTAACTGATAATGTTTTTCTAACAAAGCTTCTTGATGTGAAGATAATACTTTTAATGATATTTTATCTTTCGTTGTTGTTTTTGCTTCAAAAATAATAGATTTTCCACCTTTAAGTGTCCCTTGAAAATCTGGCTGTGCTTTCTTATTGCCAAAAAATCTACCTTTAAACATTCCTGTTTGTTGGTCTTTTTTACTTACCCCAAAAGGCTCAGGTATTTTATCTATACAAGCTCGCCCTTCATATAAATAACCAAGACAAGCTGACATAATTTGATTTTCAAAATTTTTACCTTGAGCATTATTTACTCTGCTTATTTGACTTCTATTCTTCTGCAAATTCATCATCTCCCATTGGAATATCCAATATTTTATGATTTTTATATCGTGGCTTATATCCACCATCAATTCTTATCAGTGTATACCGTTGGACTCGACAACAATCCCATTTACGACCTTCATCAAGCCAACCATAACCATCATAAATACTTTCTTTATCTAGAATATATCCCTTTATTGTAGTAGGTTCTTTTTTCCACTGTTTAGCATTAATAATATTTTTTTCTAAACGTGGCATTTTTAAATTTATAGATGCACAAAAACGTTTCTTATGAATTTTATCTGTACTATAAAAAGTTTCACGACTATTCTTTATTAAATAATTAGCAATCTTTTTATAATTGACTTGCCCATAATTATTAAACTCTGTATATAAATGTCTAAAATGAACACCACCATCTGTAATATTTCTCCAAATTTTAGCAATTACAGCTGTATCAAATTTATTTAAGACCATATGAAAATGGATATTTCCTCTTTTTCCTCTACCTGCTGTATAAATATATCTAAGCTCATTACTTTCTTTTTTATATGCTCGTCTTAAATATGCTAAAAAAAGGCTTATATCTTTTCTTGCTTTTTCAGAGTCTATTACTGAAGCTTTCTGATATGTCAAAGTTATCCATAAATCATCTTCTTCAAAGTTCTCTGTTAATTTCCACTCACATACACGCTCCGCTCTTTTATCTTGATATCGAAGCTGTCTTATTGGTGTTGTTCCTTGTGCTGGTCCATTAATAATATTTTTGCCTATTCTTCCACTACAATATTTATAATTATCTATCTTATTTTTAAGTATTACTCTTAAATGTACATAAGCCATAATATCACCCATAATATTTATATTTGTTCATCTTATTAATACCTTTAACAAGGTGGTAAAAGGCTCAAATGAACCTTAAAAAATTGACTTTATGCCACATAGAGTTTATAATTTTTAGTAGTGAAATATGTGGCTTTTAAAATGTCCCATGAATTATTGCAGTAATTCATGGGACTTAGCTGTTATCTTCTAACTTTAAGCACTATGAGCTTGCTCATGGTGCTTTTCTTTTTCACTTTTTTCTATCTCTTTCATCAGTGCATCACGTCTTCCATCTACTTTCCAACGTTCAAAATCTGCTTGCACTTCAGGATTACTAAAAAATTTCTTTGCCATATCTATCAACGTTTTTCCTTGATAATAGCTTATTTCAATTTTTCTCATTTAATTCACCACCCAATTCTTTATTAAAATCAGTTTTTAATCTATTAGATTCTGTAATTGGAATACCATCTTTTGTTGGTATATAAATTCCTCCCTTTTTTTATAGTAAATTGTTATATAATAATTATAAGTAAATAAACCCCCATTTATTTACTCTAATTACTATATAGAAAGGATTTATTAACATGAAATCAAAAGAACCCTTAAACTCTAAAGACTCATCAGAAAATCTTTGCGAAGATGAATCTGACCTACTTTCTACATTAGCTTTTAATAACGCTACATCTATTGCTAATAATTTATTTAAAATTAATCAAATAAATCAATATGCCCTAGCAATTAGTAATGCTATGTCTTTAGCAAATAATCTACCTAAACTCACTTTAATACCACAAATTCCTAATATTTCCTCCATAATGTCTCAATACACTAATATTCTTAGTAACATGCATCTAAATTCTTTTACAATAGCTCAATATTATAATGTTCCTAAAATTTCTCCAGCAATTTATCAATATTCTAATATTCTTAGTCAGATTTCAATACCTACTATTCCTAATTCTATTTGTATGGCAATTCAACAATCTATCAGAATTCAAGATAAAATATCTTATAATAAAGACCTCATTTCATCTTTTGCATCAAAATTAAAGGACACTGAATACTATGATGAAACATTAGTAAATAACTTAGAGGATATTAATCCCTTACTCAATGAATTAGAAAAATTTCCTGAATATCAAGAACAATTCATACAAAAAGCTTATTCATATATTGATAAAATAGTTGAAGCCAAAGTAAAAGAACAAGTACAAGAAGAACTTGATAAAATAAAAACATCTGATACTACTAAAATCGAAGTAACTAATATTTTAATTAAAGCCCATGACTATATATCAAATAATCTATCTACTCTTTGCGATTTTTATATTATTGCTCCAGATTCAATGAAATCTGATATTTCATTAATATGTTTTTGGTTAGTAGTAGTATTATTTGCTATACCTGCAATAGATTTTTATTATAACTATTTCAATAAATAATCTAGAAAAAATATTAAATATAAAAATAACAGTAACATTGTAATTAAAATATAAATCACACAGAAGTACCGCCAAAAATTCAACTTTTTCTCTGTATAATTTTTTTCATGCACTCTACTCCAATAAAACAATAGCGATAATATCGTCCACCAATATACTAGACATATTAAAGGCTTTATCAGTTTAATAAAAATCTTAACAGTAATATTACTAATACGTGGACATTCTTTATAAAAAAAATCATTTGATATTTTCATTTTTTTATATCCATTGCCTAGAGCTTTATACTCTAGGTTTTTTTATTACCTTTAATTTGTGTTATAATCATCTCTGAAAGGAGATGATTATATTGACAAAAGATAACTTAAATAAAATTTTTCAAGAAGCTCATCAAGAATTCGTATCAGAAATGTCACTTGAAAAATTAATTGAAAATTTTAAGCAATCATTAAAAGATACAGACAATCTATCTACAAATGAAATTGTTGCAGCTATTTCTCTAGAGATGTTTTATCTTAATCAAAAATTTTTATTTAAGGTACTTGAAAAAGTATTAGTTGATAAAAACTGATACATTCTTTCTGCTATCTTATCAATATCTAATGTTATATCTGGCTGAGCTTTTATTTCTTTTAAAAGTTCAGCTATTTCTTTTGGTGTAACCTCAATAATTATTTTCATAAAATCTCTCCTTTATTTACCTTTTGATTTAGAAATAAATTTAAAAGGTCATCAGAAATATCGTTTAGGTATATTTAACGATAACGAAAATAATATAAATCATAGTTCAATATCATCAAACGCTAATAAACAAAATATATTATATTGGCTAGAAAACTTTGATACTGAAAAATGGTATTTCAAAATCTTAGAAAAAAACTACTCCTCAAAAAAATATTTATCTATTAATGAAATTCTAGATGATTTAATAGATAAATTATAATTTTTCTCGCCTAGAGCTTTACACTCTAGGCGATTTTTTTATTATTAGGTTCATCTTTTTGTTTAAACTCTTGATAAAATAAATCTTCTATTGATTCTTTTGATTTTAAAATTTGTTTTATCAACCAAGCTTCTTTTAATGTAAAATCTCTTTCACCTCTTAGTTTCGCAAGTAATGTATTATATCCTAATCCCAATTTATTAGCTAAAACTTTTTTAGATATTCCTAACAATATCAGTTCTGCTTCAATACGTTTATACATATTTTCACCTCCAATAAATACCTTATTAGGTTTTACAAATATAATATAATACCTTTTTCAGTATTTGTCAATCTATAAAACGATTATAAAATACTCAATTAAGTATTTTTTTCTTGTTTTTTATATTTTTCTATGTTAGGATAATTTTAAAGGAGGTTCTAATATGACTAAAGAAAATTATGTAAAAATGCTTATATCTAATAAAGGTCATAATATAAAAAGTTTTGCTAGAGAAATAGATATACCTTATACTACATTATCTGGTATTTTAAAACGTGGTATAGACGGTGCCTCTGTACAAAATGTAATTAAAATTTGTAAAGCTCTAAATATTACCGTAGAAGCATTACAAAATGTTGAAAACAATAACCACACAAGCGAAGACAATAATTTATTATCACAATTAATCAAAAAATATAATTTAACTAAAGATGATGCTAACTTTATGAAAACATTTTTAATGCTAGATGCACAGGATAGAGAAACAATGATAAAATGTATGACTCTATTAACACAACATACCGCTGATATTATTCCTAAACGAACTAAACCAGACCATAAACTTACACCAGAAGAAAAGCGTCGTATTGTTAATGAGGAAATAGACCAAGAAGAAAAGGCAACAACATCATCAGCTTCCACTGGTACAAATGGTATGTAAAAAAGGTATAAAAAAAAACACCTTTTCAGGTGCTATGAATAAATTAATAATATAAGAGGTCATTATGTCCGATAATAAATTAAATTCTAATCCAATAATATCAATAGATAATACTTCTAACAAAGAAATTAATTGCTCTATAACAGTAATTAATAAAACAAAAGAACCTAAACTTCCAATAAGTAGGCAAAGTGCTAATGCTTTATTTACTTTTATGAATAACTTTACTTATTTAAAAGATATTTTAGAAACAAAACTTATTTTTCCTCGCTACTGTAGAGAAAATATTGAATATCTTGGATTAAACAATTTAGCAGAAATTGCTTTTCCTATGAAATGTTTTTGCGATATTTTTATTAATAAATTATATACACATATGAATTTATATGGCAAATATGGTATAGCTTTATCGAAAGAATGGGGTTTAAAAAATCAAATACAGCCTGTACAATATATTAATAATTCATCATTTATTATAAATAGTATACAAGATTTATATAACCATATCCAAGAACTCCATATGGAAGATGACTTTATATCTGATAAGAATAAAGATATAAAGTATATGGAAAATATTTTATATGATAGACTTAGATTTATAAAACCTATTTATGGTGATATGTATAGAGAAGGGCATCTTCTAAAAACTCTTAATTTTCACGATGAACATGAATGGCGATATGTTCTAAAAACTGATGATGATAATGTTTATCCATATATAACTGAATTTAATGATTTATATAGTTTATCTGAGGATTTAACTAAAAATCCTGATTATGGATTAAAAATAGATAGTGATGATATAAAATATCTTATAGTAAAAAGCAAGGCAGATAGAAAAGAGCTTATTAATTTTATTATTAATGATTGTTCCTATGATGAAATGGAAAAATATATTTTAATATCTAAAATAATAGTCTTTAATGAATTAGAGGTGGATTGGTGATATGAATACTACAATTAATAACGACTACAAAGAACAAGAACTTTCTTGGAAACCTACTATACATGTAAAACATAATCAAGATAAACAAAAATGGATTATATCACTTGAAAATATCTTAAAATTTTCTTTTATAAAAAGAAGTGAAAATACTTTAGATTATATTTATTCTATTAATCCTGATAAAGCTGATTCTGTTTTTAAAATATTATATGCTTGTAAAATATGCAAAGGATTTTTATCTGGTAAAATAAAAGCAAACGATAAAATAATTGCTGAATATACTTCAACAACAAAAAATAAAAGAGATGAAAAATCACTTGAATATCTTATAGAGTATTGGAATAAAGTATATGAACTTGAAAAACTATTAAACAAAAAATTTTCTCCTGCTGAAATAACCAAAAATTTTGATAAAGAATCTTTTGATTTTTATAGATTAGAAAGATGTTTACTAGATAAAAAACCTTACAGAATAGATGATTTTCATTTAAAAGAAATAACACTTGATGGACTAAATGAAAATTTTATTAATGAATTTAAAACAAAAAAATCATATGATTTTACTTTTAAAGAAAAAGAAACAATCACTTTTGCTAATCAACAGTTTGAATTCTATAAAGTAAAGGCTTTATTTAACGTAATAATAAAAGATGTTGAAATATCTGAAAAAACACCTCCTATTATGCTTATTAAAATATTGGTAGACAATAACAATGATGAAATGTATCTATCTGAACAAATTTTTTTAAATGAAAAAGATACATTTGCTATTATTAATCCAAAAAACCTCGAATATTTAAAAACAGCTGCACCTTTATAGAAAATTTTATTTGTTTTTATATATGAAAGGACTGATATTATGGAAAAAATAAAAGATATAAATAGATTAAATGATGTATTTTTTAAAAGTTTGTTAGGCGATGAAACCCGCAAAAATCTTACATTAAATTTTCTAAACTCTATTTTAAATAGAGATGAACACAATTATTTTACAGATATAAATTTTATGGATAAACAACAAATTCCAGATATCAATGAAGGTAAAGCTCCCGAACTTGATATTTTAGCTAAAACCAATAATGGTTCTCTAATAAATATTGAAGTTCAAATTGCTAGTCAAAAGAAATTTTCTAAACGTGCGTTATACTATTGGTCAAGATTATATGCTTATCAACTAGGCAAAGGTCATCACTATAGAGAATTAAAACCAACAATAAGTATTAATTTACTTAATTTTAACCATTTACCATATAAAACTTATCACAATTCATACCATATACGAAATGATGAAACAAATGATATTTTAATTGATGATTTTGAGATGCACTTTATTGAACTAGAAAAATTTAAATTTAGTGATATCAAAAAAATGCGTAATGCTGAAAATTGGATAGCATATTTTTCTCCGCAATGTACTGATGAAGAAAGAGAGGTCATCGCTATGAATAATCCAGCTATTAAAGAAGCTTTAAACTATGAAATGATGTTTTCTCAAGATGAAATTAAACGTCGTGATTACGAATTACAAGAAAAAGCTATTCGTGATTATCTTTCTAATATGTATGATTCTAAACAAGAAGGTATTCAAGAAGGCATTCAAAGTGAACGTAAAACTATCGCTATTAATTTATTAAAAGCTAATATGTCCATTGATTTTGTATCTAAAAATACTGGATTAAGTGAGCAAGAAATACTACATTTACAGCAATCATTAAATAAATGATATAATCCATGACCAACTAAAAAAACGCCCAGTATTTGCACTACTGAACGTTTTTATGCTGTGATATATAACCACATTCACCTATAGCGTTATTATATCACAGCTATTTTTATAAAGAAAGGCTGTGTTTTTTATGCTTAAGACAGTTATATATGCTCGTTATTCTAGTGACAAACAAAACGAACAATCTATTGAAGGACAAATTCATGAATGTGAACAATTTGCTAAAACGCATGATATGGTTATTATTAAACATTATATTAACCATATTTTAAGCGATACTACTGATAATTTACAAAATATTCATTATATTAATTTACAATTGTGTTGATTAATTTCACATTTTGTTGTATAATAAAATAAGAAGCGATATGATATAAGGAGTTTTTTTTGGAGGGGTATATAATGAATGAATTTGGAAAATTTACAAGGAAATTGCGTATAGATAGAGGGGAACTTCTAAAAGATATGTCTTGTAAATTAAAAGTTTCTCCAGCTTATTTATCCGCAGTAGAAATTGGTAAACGTAACATTCCACAAGATTGGATAGATATCTTATCTAAAGCATATTTATTAACAACAAAACAAATAAATGAATTAAAACAAGCATATGCTCAGTCTTGTAATGAAATTAAATTGAACATGAAAGGAGCTACTAATGAACAAAAAAATTTAGCAATAGAATTCATGGAAGGATTTGCTAGATTAGACGAAAAGGATATCCATGAATTATCAAAAATATTAGCCAAAAGCACAAGGAGAAATATAAATGACTGACATCAAGCCAATATCAGTTCCCTTATCTAGAGCTAAAATAAGGGAATTAGCTACTATTTTTCGCAAAGTTACTAATACAGAAAAGACTTTTTATTTTGATGTTCTTTCATTCCTAGAGTTAGGCATGATGACTATTGATAACCAATTTGAATATATTTATTTACCTAAAAATGAAATGAAAGGTTATTATGGAAAAGCCTGCCCAGAAGAACATAAAATTTATATTCGTGAAGATGTTTATACAGGAGCAACTAAAGATATTGGTAGGCATCGTTTCACCATCATGCACGAAATAGCTCATTATTTTTTGCATAAAAAAGAAAACTTGATATTAGCTCGTTTATCGAAAGATGAAAAAATACCTAAATATCAAGATGTTGAATGGCAGGCTAATACATTAGCTGCTGAAGTATTAGCCTATGCTCCATTAATAAAAAATTGTACAATCAAAGAAATTGCACATAAATGTGCCGTTTCATATCAAGTTGCAAGAATACAATTAAAAAGTATTTAATTTTTCTCAAGTGTATTTCAATTCAACAAACTTGTTGACAAATAGCACAACTTTTCGTATAATATTTTTAGGAGGTGGTGCCTTTGAATTTATTGGGCAAAAAAAAGAATAGCTGCCCAATATCAAAAATTAGGCAGCTCATTGTCCATATAGAAAAATTGCCGTTTTTCTATATGAAAAAATATGTAATATATAATATATATCTTAGCTCTCTTATTATATCATTACATATCCTTTCTGGCAATAGTTGCTGGAAAGGAGAAATGACTTATGAATAAAGATAAACATGGATCTTTTATTTTTCGTGCTAGCTTTATTGATAAAAACGGTATCAAAAGATATGCCAAAAGTTATGGTAAGCGCGCTTTCAAAATCTATGTTACAGGTCCTTTAAAAGGTAAACTTGCTAATGCTTTAAATTAATTGTTCTAGAGTCGATATCCAAAATATGGATATCGACTCTTTCTATAAAAGGATGTGTATCCATTGTTAAAAACAATTATCTATGCTCGCTATTCTAGTGACAAACAAAACGAACAATCTATTGAAGGGCAAATTCATGAATGTGAACAATTTGCTAAAACGCATGATATGGTTATTATTAAACATTATATCGATCGTGCTTTAAGTGGTAAAACCGATGATAGACCTTCTTTCTTACAAATGATAAAAGATAGTTCCAGTGGTCTTTTTGATGCTGTATTAGTTTATAAAACAGACCGTTTTGCTCGCAATCGTTATGATAGTGCTGTATATAAAGCAAAATTGAAGAAAAACGGCATCAAGATTTTTTATGCTAAAGAAAATATTCCTGATGGTCCTGAAGGAATTATTCTTGAGTCTATGCTTGAAGGTTTTGCTGAATATTATAGTGCTGAACTTAGCCAGAAAGTTAAACGTGGTATAAAAGAAAATATACGAAAAGGTTTATCCTTTGGTGGAGCTTGTCCTTTTGGTTATAAAATCGTAAATAAAAAATATGTAATCGATGATGAACAAGCACCTTATATAAAAAAAATCTTTGAAGATTATGCTAAAGGTAGACGAGCTATTGATATTTTCAATGAATTAAATACTTTACCTAATTATGCTGGAAAAGGTCGTAAATGGAATCGTTCTTCTCTAAATCGTATGCTTACTAACAAAAAATATATTGGCATATATGAATTAGAAGATGTATGTGTCAAAGATGCCATTCCGCCAATAATTGATGAAGCTTTATTCAATAAAGTTCAATCTCGTATTCTTTTTAATCGCCGTCATACTACAAGGGCTAAAGTTAACTATTTATTATCTGGTAAACTATTTTGCGGACTATGTGAACATTCTATGACTGGTAAAACAGGCACTAGCAAAACTAAAGCAAAATATCACTATTATGTTTGTAGCAATAGACATTGTAAGCAAAAAAAATATCGTAAAGAACTTCTTGAAGATATAATTATCCAATATACAGTAAAAGATATATTAAATCCTAAACATTTTAAAATGATTGCTAAAAAATGTCTTGAAATACAACAAGCAGATAATAAAATCAATGATATATTATTAATGCTAAAAAAACAATTGACCGCCACCAAAACTAAAATAAATAATCTAATGAATGCCATTGAAGCAGGTATTATTACAACTTCAACTAAAGATAGACTAGAACAATTAGAACAAGAAAAATATAAATTAGAACTTGAAATATCTACTCAACAATTAAATAGTAATAGGTTATTATCTGAAAAACAAATCATTTATATGTTAAATGTATTCTATAATAAAAGAGTTGATGTTTCTTTCTATAATCAAATTATTGATTGCTTTATCTATAAAATTTATATTTACTCCGACAAAATATGTATTGTCTATAACCTGAATAATAGTGATAAAGACGTGACTTACTCTGATATTAACGAACTATATAAAAGTTCGCACCTTAACTCATGCGGTTCACCATATAATTTATAAAATTAAAGCAACTATCATTGATAGTTGCTTTTTATTTTTCCTAAATAACTAATAACCTTTTATTTATTCTCAAATTTTACCAACTAAAATCAAACAAAACTACGCTAAAGCTTGAAAATTAAACCTTTTTATAAAATCTCCAAAAATCCTATTATCGCTGGTAAAAAATAACTAAGTTCCTTGTATATCAATACTTTTAATAGTATAATGAAAATCATAAAGATTGATTTTTCTAGCATTTAACTTTAACAAGTGTTGTATTTGAATATAATACTCTTTTCTTTTGGTTCTTCAAAATAAAATTTAACTTTAACAAGTGTTGTATTTGAATCTTCAAGGCACTAGAACATTACCAGCTAGTGCTATGATTTAACTTTAACAAGTGTTGTATTTGAATATTCCAGGTGTGCCATTAGTTTATAGAATATCTAAATTTAACTTTAACAAGTGTTGTATTTGAATTGGGTACTAAATCCATAATCAACTTGTAATTTTGCATTTAACTTTAACAAGTGTTGTATTTGAATACAGAAATGATATATAATTAGGAAGGAATTTGCATAAAATTTAACTTTAACAAGTGTTGTATTTGAATTTAATAGTATTTATAACATTACTTTGCTTACTAAATTTAACTTTAACAAGTGTTGTATTTGAATTGGCAAAGTTTTGAAATGGAAAATTTAATGAATACAATTTAACTTTAACAAGTGTTGTATTTGAATTGAGTTTTTATTTACTTAGGCTTATTAAGGGAGTTATTTAACTTTAACAAGTGTTGTATTTGAATTCATTTGTGCTATTACTTGCGGATTTAACATTTTTATTTAACTTTAACAAGTGTTGTATTTGAATGGTGTAGTTCCAGTAGCAAATATCGGTAATGGTTACATTTAACTTTAACAAGTGTTGTATCTAAATTTTATTATTAAAAAATTATAAAAGGCTTTTAATAGATTTTGTCTTCTATTAAAAGCCTTTTTCTATTTAGAATTATTTTTCAATTCCTCTAAAAATTTCTTATCATCTTTGCTTAATTCTACTTTTTCAAGTAAGTCTGGTCTATTTGTATACGTAACACGCAAAGATTCTTGTCGACGCCATTTTGCTATTTTAGCATGGTCTCCTGAAAGTAGTACATCAGGTATGCTAAGACCTCTATACTCACGTGGTTTTGTATATTGTGGATATTCTAGAAGCCCATTATAAAAAGAATCCGTTGGCGCAGACTCTCCAGAGCCTAATACACCTGGAAGCATTCTTGATACAGCATCAATTACCACCATAGCAGGAAGTTCTCCACCTGTTAATACATAATCGCCAATAGAAATTACTTCATCGGCTAAATTTTGTACCACACGATTATCAAAGCCTTCATAATGACCACAGATAAATATTAACTGATCAAAATTAGCAAGTTCTTTCGCTTTTTCTTGAGTGAATACTTTTCCAGTAGGACACATCAATATAACCTTGCTATTTTCAATTTGCGTTTTAGCTTTAACGTCTTCTACAGCTCTAAATAATGGCTCTGGTTTCATCACCATGCCAGCACCACCACCATAAGCTGTATCATCAACTTGATTATGCTTATTAAAAGCAAAATCACGAGGATTTGTTATTTGTATATCTAAAATATTTTTTTCAATCGCTCTTTTAGTAATACTACAACCAAAAACTCCGCCAAACATCTCAGGAAATAAGGATAATATATCTATTCTCATAATTACACTTCCTGATTTTCATCCCAAATTACTTTCATAAATCCATCTTCAATATTTATTTCAGTAACTACTTTCTTTAATGCTGGAATTAAAATTTGTCTGCCATCTTTAGCTTTGGTAATATATACATCATTGCTACCAGTTTTCAAAATTTCTGTTATTTCACCTAAAACAACATCATCTTGATTAATTACTTGAAGTCCGATTATATCAAAAGCATAATATTCTCCATCTTCAAGTGGTGGTACATCACTGCGATTTATTTTCAATAATTTATTTGTAAAACGTGCTACTTCTTCACGAGAGTTAACACCTTCTACTTTCATCACTACAAAATTTCCCTGATAGCGAGTAGAAATAATGTTTATTTCTTTATCGTCTACATATGCTTTTTTTATAGTATTAAATCTATCAGGAAAATCTGTTAAAGGATATACTTTCATATCTCCTCTAACACCATGAGCTGCACCGATTTTACCAATAATAATCTTTTTATTAGTTGCGGATTTCAATGATTTTTTCATCCTCTACGATAATTTCAGTATTCATAACAGCTGGCATTTTATCGCCAACTTTTACATTAAATACATGTTGCATAGTGCCTTGAATAATTTCAGCACCTAAACCTAAATGTTTCATATCAGCAATATCTTGTTCAATTTTAGCTTTTAATTTTAAACCTTTAGCTTTGTCTACTTCCATTTTTTGAACAATTGCTCCAACTTGTTGAATATTATCTTCAGCATGTTCTTCTAAAAATTTTTTCTTTTGAATGTCGATTTTAGATAATTTTAAATCTACTTCTGCTAATTGTTTTTCCATTTTATCTAACATTTTAGCTCTAAATTTTTCAGTAACTTTTACTTTAATTGTTACTGGACATTGTAAAGAAATGCTTTCCATAATTATAACCTCACTTTAATTATTTCATTATAATATATATATGATATATACTATCATATATATATTATAATGAAAAGATTTTGGATAAAGAGAAAGCCGAAAGTCATAATCGACCTTCGGCTATTTTTATTGCAATTATTCGATGATATCAACTGTAACTTTTTTATTTTCACAGGAAGCTGCAGCTTTCACTACAGTTCTCATGGCTTTGGCTATACGGCCTTGTTTACCAATGACTTTTCCCATGTCAGCTGAAGCTACACGCAATTTTAACAAAACATGATTACCATCAACGATTTCATCAACAGTAACTTGTTCTGGATAATCAACGAGTGATTTTGCTATTACTTCAACAAGTTCCTTCATCTATTTGCCTCTTTCTTATTTCTTAGCATGTTTAGCTGCATCAAATTTAGTCATGATACCTTTTTTGCTAAGTAAAGATTTAACTGTATCTGTAGGCTGAGCACCTTTGAGCATCCAGTCTAAAGTTTTTTCTTCATCAATATTGATAATAGCAGGTTCTTTTGTGGAATCATAGTTACCTAAGATTTCGATGAAACGACCATCACGTGGAGCACGAGAATCTGCTACAACGATACGATAGAATGGACGTTTTTTAGCACCCATACGATTTAAACGAATTTTAACTGCCAATGTTTTCACCTCCTTAAAGTGATTAAGTTATATTATAGAAGGTTTATCTAAAGAAAGGAAGTTTAAAACCGCCTTTTCCTTTTTTACCTTTCTTATTTAACTGTTTCATATTAGACATTTTCTTCATCATTTTTTTCATTTCATCAAATTGCTTTAAGAGCTTATTGACTTCCTGAACTTTTGTTCCACTCCCCATAGCGATACGCTTACGGCGAGAACCATTGATGATTTTTGTATTTCTTTTTTCTTCTGGTGTCATGGCTCTAATAATAGCTTCGATATGTTTGATTTCTTTACCATTCATATCGATATCCACATCACCGAGTTTTTTCTTAAGTCCACCCATACCAGGTATCATACCTAAGATATTTTCAAAAGAGCCAAGCTTTCTCACTTGATTTAATTGAGATAAGAAATCATCTAAAGTAAATTCATTTTTGCGGAAAGCTTTTTCCATTTTTTTTGCTTCTTCTGCATCAAAAGCAGTCTGTGCTTTTTCAATTAAAGTAAGCACATCACCCATACCTAAGATACGAGAAGCCATTCTATCTGGATAAAATGGTTCTAAGGCTTCTAATTTTTCACCAGCACCCACAAATTTAATAGGGCAACCTGTAACAGCCTTAACGGAAAGCGCCGCACCACCGCGAGCATCCCCGTCCATTTTAGTTAAGATAACACCATCTAAACCTAAATCATTATTGAAGCTTTCTGCTACATTAACTGCATCTTGACCAGTCATAGCATCAACTACTAATAAGATTTCATGCGGTTTTACATCTTCTTTTATAGATTTCAACTCTTGCATGAGGTTTTCATCTATATGAAGTCGTCCTGCTGTATCGATGATTACAATATCATTAGCATGAGATTTTGCATAATCTATTGCTTCATTGGCGATACGCACAGCATCTTTACAATCTTCTTTAGCAAATACTGGAATATCAATTTGACTACCTAGTACTTGTAACTGTTTGATAGCTGCTGGACGATAGATATCTGCTGCAACCATCAATGGGTGTTTGCCTTGCTTTTTAAACATCAAACCAAGTTTACCAGCAGATGTTGTTTTACCTGCCCCTTGAAGACCTACCATCATGATAATTGTAGGAGCTTTTGGTGAAATGTTTATATGACTTTGAGTCTGCCCCATCAATGCTGTTAACTCTTCGTTAACAATTTTAATAACAGCTTGTGCAGGTGTCAAGGACTCTAAAACTTCTTGTCCTACTGCACGTTCTTTTATTTTTTTAATAAAATCTTTAACTACCTTAAAGTTTACATCGGCTTCTAATAAAGCTATGCGAATTTCTCGCATGGTAGCATTAACATCATCAGCTGTTAATTTACCATGACCACGCAATTTTTTAAAAGTCTCTTGCAAACGATCAGCTAAATTTTCAAAAATCAAATTTATGCCTCCTTGCTATCATTTGTTAACACAGAAATACGTCTTATTATATTATTAAGCCTGTTATCTTCTGATTCCTGCTTTAATGCTAATAAATCAGATAAAATTGACAAAAGCTCTGTTTTTTCTTTTGTCGAACGGGCTGCCAAACCTAATTTATCTTCATATTGCTGCATGATTTGCTCACTGCGACGCAACATGTCATAAACAGCTTGACGTGAAATTCCTAACTCTGTACTTATCTCTGATAGTGAAAAATCTTCAAATAAGTGCATTTGTAGACAACGTTTCTGTTTGTCAGTTAGCAAAGCCCCATAAATATCAAATAAAGCGCTCATGTGCAAAAACTTTTCTAACATTTAAACCACCTGAGCTTTCATTATTCATCAAAACTAATTATGTCCTACGACTTTGACTATTATATATGACAAAAAATAACCTGTCAAGTATTTTTACTTGTCAGGTTATAAATTTTATTATTTATTTTTATCTACTCAAAACTTCTTGATTTACCATTACTTTTGCTGATGTAGTTTCTTTCTCAACTATTTTAATTGGCTGTTTATCCACAACACTGATAATCAAAAAGCTGATTATACAAATAATCCATTCAAAATAAATTACATGTGGCAATACATGTATTTGAGGTATAAATTGCCATAAAACCAATCCTATCAAACCTACAACAGTAGTGTAAAATGCTGAATTTTTACGACAAAGGCTAGGAGCAAATACAGTAAATAAAAATACTACAGTAAAAGCAGTAGTCAAACTTAAACCAATCATCATAGTTTTTAAAATTCCCACTGCATTAAATGCTAACCATAAAGTAGCAAGACCTACTAATAATATAACTAAACGATTTACTTGCAAAAATTTTGCAGTTGTTACTTGTGGATTGATAAAACGTTTATAAATATCTTGAGAAATAAGTGTGCCTGCACCTAATAATATTGTACAAGCAGTGGAAACATCTGCTGCCCATAATGCTGCAAGTGTTATCCCTGAAACTACAGGATCTAAGCTCATAATGATTTGAGGAAGTGCCATAGTTGGATTAATATCTGGATATTGAACTTTAGCTGCTAAACCTAAAATAGCTGATAAAAAGCCAATTGGGAAAATCAATACTCCACCTAAAATAAAACCTTTTTTTGCTGTTTTAGCATCTTTTGCACCGCAGGCAATCTGTACAGTTCCTTGCAATGTAAGTGCTTGAGATATCATAATTAAAATCCAACCCAACACTACGGCTAAACCTAAGCCACCAATAGGACTAAACCAAGAAAAATCAACTACAGGTAAATTATTATTGATATTTACAAGTCCACCATTATTATCTACGACAGAAATAGTTGAATATAAAATTCCTAAATAAATTAAACTAACACTTATCATATTAGACATACCAGAAGACCACAATCCGCCCACAACAGTGATACCAATAAAAACTATGGCACTCATTATCATGCCTGTTTTCATAGAAAATATATCTGGCATAAGTGTTGATAAAATTGCCCCGCCTGCTACATATTGAAGTGAAGTAATACAAATAAGAATAATTGCTAAACCAATTGCACTTATAAGACGACCTTTTTTATCATAATAACGTTCAAATAATTCTGGTATCGTAGAACAACCCATTTGTCTATATTTTCCTGCGGCTAAAATTCCCATAACCACAGCACCAATAGCCCATGCTCCATTGTACCAACCAGCTGCTATTCCTACCTGTGTTGCATTTTCTGCCACACCAACAGTAGAAGCAGCCCCTACAGCAAGACCTGTTACATTAAAAGCAATAAGTGATGTAGATAATTTTCTTCCTGCAAATAAATACTCCATAGGATTTTTATTAGCGCGATGTTTTACATAAAAAGATATTGCAAATAATAATACTACATATAGACAGACTATCATTAATTGAATAGACATAGTTTTCATCCTTTCTTATGATGTTAATCAAAATTTTTACTTTAACATCAATCTTTAAATTACTGCAGATTAAATTTTAATTTGTCAAAAACTTAAGTATTATTATCAGCTGATATAAGTTTAAAATAAATTCATCTAACTAAAAAAGCATACAAAAAAGCTCGCCCCTATATAGGGACGAGCTGTTATAACCCGTGGTACCACCCAATTTGCTTTTTTAGCCACTCTTTCGGATACTAATAACATATCCTAGCCCATGATAACGGAGGCACTCCGACAAAACTTACTTAATTAATCTCAATTATTATAATTGTTCAGCCTTGCAACTCTAAGGTGTATTTCAATTTAATTCACTACTATGTCCCACCAAACCATAGCTCTCTGCAAGCTTCATAAATCTACTTTTCCTCTTCACTGTTTTTATCTGTCTATTACTATAACAATAAAATTCATATTTGTCAATGATTATTTATTGTAAATCTGCAAACTAAATGTACAGTTGTAAATTTATTTTAATTTACTGCTCACTAACTCATGTGTACGGAAAAAATTATATATAGATTTTGCTATTTGCTCACTAATTCCTGGTACCGCCATCAATTCATCAACTGAAGCATTTTTTATATTTTGTATCGTTTCAAAATGGTCAAATAAACTTTTTCTTCGCTTAGCACCAATTCCAGAGATATTATCTAATATAGATATTTTATTGCGTTTTGTTCTAAGTTTACGATGATAAGTAATAGCAAAGCGATGAGCCTCATCTCTTATACTTTGCACCAAATATAAAGCATCTGAATGACGTGGCAAAATAACAGGCTCTGATGATTGTTCTGTAAAAATATATTCAAATTGCTTAGCAAGCCCTACTACAGGGACGCTATAATGACCTGCTCCACGAATAATTTCCAAAGCTGAGCTCAATTGACCTTTACCGCCATCAATGATTATCAAATCTGGTAAATCATTTTTATCAATGCCTACATATCTGCGAGTAGTTACTTCCCTCATCGACATAAAATCATCTGGTTTTCCTTCAGTAGAATTTATCTTAAATCTGCGATAAGAATTTTTATCTGGCTTGCCATCTTGAAATACCACCATAGAAGCTACTGTTTCTGAACCTTGAATATGTGATATATCAAAACATTCCATACGCATTGGTGGCTTAGGTAAACTTAAATATTTTTGTAAATCATAGACAGCACCTAAACTACGAGCCTTCATATCTTTTAATTTTTGCTCTTGCTCTAATAAATATTTTTCTGCATTTTCTTTTGCCATCATCAAAATATCTTTTTTCACACCACGTTTAGGCAATAAAATTTTTGTCTTTTTCTTCTTTTCTGCCCAAAGCCATTCTTGCAATAATTCTATTTCTGCTATCTCTTCTGGTATTAATATTTCTTTAGGA
>ENA-UEQK01001007-UEQK01001007.1-human-gut-metagenome-genome-assembly--contig:-NODE-1007-length-18643-cov-11.455995_pt1 | contig 18643 bp, 16 predicted proteins | sample MGYA00242939_ERZ507942 | MGnify/ENA primary metagenome ERZ507942 (study PRJEB26167, sample SAMN06115485) | human gut metagenome | host: Homo sapiens | place: China:Chongqing | collected 2015-03-30... | reverse complement strand
TATTTTTGCCAGGCGCAGAGGGTGATTGCCCCGCAGGGGCAAAGTGATTCAAATACCGCATAACACAACCGCTGCGGAGCAGGGCGGTGAGCCTTGCCCCGCAGATAATGAAGGAGCGTATCATGGAGTATTTTCCCGCGCCGCTGGAAGCGCTGGTCGAGCAGTTTGCCCGTCTGCCGGGGATCGGCGGAAAGACCGCCCAGCGGCTGGCGTTTCATATTCTGAGCCTGCCGGAAGAGGACGCGCAGGCCTTTGCCGACGCCATCGTTGCCGCAAAGAAAACCGTCACCTACTGCCCGGTGTGCCGCAACTTCACCGCCGGGGGGCTGTGTCCCATCTGCTCCTCCCCCAAGCGGGACGGCTCTGTGATCTGCGTGGTAGCAGATCCGCGGGATGTGGCCGCCATGGAGCGGGGCCGGGAGTTCAACGGCAAGTACCATGTGCTCCACGGCGTCATCAGCCCCATGAACCACATCGGCCCGGACGACATCGCCATCAAGCCCCTGCTGGAGCGGGTAGCGCAGGGCGGCGTGGAGGAGGTCATCATGGCCACCAACCCGGACACGGAGGGAGAGGCCACCGCTATGTACATTGCCCGTCTTCTCAAGCCCTTTGAGGTCAAAGTGACCCGGCTGGCCTACGGCATCCCGGTGGGCGGACATCTGGAATTTGCCGACGACGCCACGCTGGCCCGTGCGCTGGAAGGCAGGCGGGAGCTGTAAATCCCAGCAAAAGCCGTTCATTCCCCTTTCACAGCCCGTTTTTCCGGGATTTTCCCGTTATTTTGCCCGGTTTGCCGTGATTTTGCCGAATCGGCCCTGGTTTTCCCGCCGCAAACTATCTATTTTTTTCATCGAAGTTTGTTGACATCATCGCTTTGATGTGCTACAGTGTAACCATCCTAAGAAACTTTCATCAATCAGGAGATATTCACCATGACTTCTTCCATGTTCTACGCATATTACTACTTTACTATGTGTGCATAGTAAGGGTAATTTGTGTTGCAACGGGAAGCTTCCCCGGTGATTTTCACGCCGCACAGGTTACGCCTGTGGGGCGTTTTTTCATTCCTTTGACAACCATTTGAATCTCTATATTTTTCAGGAGGACTACATCATGATCGTTGCACTGAAGCCCGGCGTTACCAAGGAAAACCGCGCGCAGCTGATGGACTGGCTGCAAAATCTCGGCCTGCATATCCACGTTTCCGAAGGCGAATACCAGACCATTCTAGGTCTGGTGGGCGACACCAGCAAGGTGGACATGGATCTGGTGGCAAGCCTTGACATTGTGGACTCCGTCAAGCGGGTCACGGAGCCGTTCAAGTGCTGCAACCGCAAGTTCCACCCGGAGGACACCGTGGTGCAGGTGGGCGACGTGAAGATCGGCGGCGGCAACTTCTGCGTCATGGCCGGTCCCTGCTCCGTGGAATCCGAGGAGCAGATCGTGGCCGTGGCCAAGGCCGTCAAGGCGTCCGGGGCCAATATGCTCCGGGGCGGTGCGTTCAAGCCCCGCACCTCCCCCTATGACTTTGCAGGTCTCAAGGGCGAGGGCATTGAGCTTCTGAAAATTGCCCGGAAGGAAACCGGCCTGCCCATCGTCACCGAGATCATGAGCGTGGTGGATCTGCCTCTCTTTGAGGACGTGGATATGTTACAGGTGGGTGCCCGGAATATGCAGAATTTTGACCTGCTGCGGGAACTGGGCAAGCTCCACAAGCCCATTCTCCTCAAGCGCGGCCTTGCCAACACACTGAAGGAGCTGCTGATGAGCGCCGAGTACATCATGGCCAACGGCAACGAGCAGGTCATTCTCTGCGAGCGGGGCATCCGCACCTTTGACGACTACACCCGCAACACGCTGGATCTGGCCGCCGTCCCCATGCTTCATGAGCTGAGCCACCTGCCCGTCATCGTGGACCCCAGCCACGCCACCGGCATCAACCGGCTGGTCTCCCCCATGGCCATGGCCGCCACCGCCTGCAATGCGGACGGTCTCATCATCGAGGTACACAACGATCCCATCCACGCCCTGTGCGACGGCGCACAGTCCCTGCGGCCTGAGCAGTTTGACGCGCTGATGGGCAAGATCCGGGCGCTGCGGGAGGTTGTGACGAAATGACCGTTGGAATTGTAGGTCTGGGACTCATCGGCGGATCCTTTGCCAAAGCCTATCACGCAGCCGGCCACCAGGTGCTGGCCTTTGACACCGATCAATCCGTGTACGACTTTGCCGTGCTCTCCGGCGCGGTGAATGGCCCGCTGACAGACGAGACCCTCCCGGAGTGCGACCTGATCCTCATCGCCGTCTATCCCGGCGCTGCGGTGGAATATCTGAAGCAGCACGGCGCACACATCGGCAAAAAGCCCATTGTCATCGACTGCTGCGGCACCAAGCGGGTGGTCTGCGCCGCCTGCTTCCCGCTGGCAAAGCAGTTCGGCTTTACCTATCTGGGCGGCCACCCCATGGCCGGCACCCACAACTCCGGCTTCAAATACGCCGCCGCCACCATGTTCCACAACGCGCCCATGGTGCTGGTGCCCGCCAATCACAACGACATCGAACTGCTGAGCCGCGTCAAGGAGCTGCTGGCTCCCGCCGGGTTCAGCCGGTTCTCCGTCACCACGGCGGAACAGCACGACGAGATGATCGCTTTCACCTCCCAGTTGGCCCACGTGGTGTCCAACGCCTATATCAAAAGCCCCACGGCAGGGCTTCACAAGGGCTTTTCCGCCGGCAGCTACAAGGATATGACCAGAGTGGCATGGCTGGCGCCCAAAATGTGGGCAGAGCTGTTTCTGGAAAACAAGGATTTCCTTATGACGGAGCTGAATACCCTGATCGACAATCTCCGCCAGTATCAGGACGCCATGGAGCATGACGACCTGCCCGGCCTGATCCAGCTGCTGGATGACGGCCGGAAGCGGAAAGAGGAGGTGGACGGCCGGTGACTACCATCCATGTAGCGGCTTCCCGCGCCTACGACGTGGCCATTGAGCACGGCCTGCTCTCCCGGCTCGGTTCTCTGGCGGCAGGGCTTCTTCCCGGCCGCCGAGCCGCCGTGATCTCTGACGACACGGTATACCCTCTGTACGGCGGTCTGGCGGAGCGATCCCTGACAGACGCCGGATTTCAGGTGGAGCATTTCGTATTCCCCCACGGCGAGCAGCATAAAAATCTGAACACCTACGGTCAGGCGCTGAATTTTCTCTGCGACCGCCGTTTCACCCGGAGCGATCTCATCATCGCTCTGGGCGGCGGTGTTGTAGGGGATCTGGCCGGTTTCACCGCCGCCACCTATCAGCGGGGCATCGCTTACATTCAGGTCCCCACCACCCTGCTGTCCATGGTGGACTCCTCCGTAGGCGGCAAAACCGCCGTGGATCTGGACAGCGGTAAGAATCAGGCAGGCTGCTTTTACCAGCCCGCTCTGGTGCTGTGCGACCCGGCGCTGCTGGAAACCCTGCCGGAAGCCGAGTACCGGGCAGGCTGCGCCGAGATCATCAAAACGGCGGTTCTCTTCAGCCCGGAGCTGTTTCAGCAGTTGAAAACCACCCCCATCCGGGCGCAGTTCGAGCCGGTCATTGCCGCCTGCGTGGGCATGAAGCGGGACGTGGTGCAAAACGATGAATTCGACCGCGGTCAGCGCGCCCTGCTGAATCTGGGCCACACCATCGGCCACGCGGTAGAGGCGTGCAGCAATTTCACCATCCTGCACGGCGAGGGTGTGGCCATCGGGTTGGCCGCCATCACCCGCGCTGCCGTGGAAAAGGGCATCTGCGATCCCGCCCTGCTGCCGCAGGTGCTGGACATTCTGAAACAATACGGCCTGCCCACGGAGGTTCCCTATCCGCTGGCAGACATTCAGAAAGCCGCCGAAGCCGACAAAAAGCGCAGCGGCAGCGTAACCAAATTCGTAGTGCCGGAGGCCATGGGCCGGTGCCGGACGGAACCCGTCCCGGCGGCTGAGGTCGCCGGATGGCTGAAAGCGGGAGGGATTCAATGAATCAGACCGTTCAGCCCGGTTCCCGGACGGGAACCGTTTCCATCCCCGCTTCCAAATCTCAGGCCCACCGGCTGCTGATCTGCGCCGCGCTGGGACAGACGCCGGTCACCATCCGCTGTCTGGGAATTTCCAAGGATATCGCCGCCACCATCGGCTGCCTCAACGCGCTGGGTGCGGAGATCGCCGTCAGCGGCGGCCTCATCACCGTAAAGCCCATTGAAGCCGTGCCGGAAGGACTGTGCCATCTCCCCTGCGGGGAAAGCGGCTCCACCCTGCGCTTTCTTCTGCCGGTGGCGGGTGCGCTGGGTGCCAGCGTGGTCTTTCACATGGAGGGGCGCCTGCCCCAGCGTCCGCTGCATCCGCTGGATGCGGTGCTGACCGCCCACGGCATGACCATCCGTCAGGAAAACGACCTGCTCTACAGCAGCGGCCAGCTGTGTCCCGGTGAATTTTCCCTTCCCGGCAACGTTTCCTCCCAGTATATTTCCGGCCTGCTCATGGCGCTGCCCCTGCTGGACAGCGGCAGCGCCCTCACCGTAACCGGCGAGCTGGAATCCGCCGCCTACGTCACCATGACGGAGGACGCCCTCCGGCGGGGCGGCGTTTCCCTGCGGAAAGCCGGAAGCACCTGGCGCATTTCCGGCAGACAGCGCTGCCGGTTCCCCGCCCAGCTTTCCGCCGAGGGGGACTGGTCCAACGCCGCCTTTTTCCTGTGCATGGGCGCGTTGTCTCCGGAGGGCGTCACGGTACACGGTCTGGACCCGGCCTCCTCTCAGGGCGACCGGGCCGTGCTGAATATTCTGGCCGCCATGGGCGCCAGAATCTCCGTGGAAAATGATGCCGTGACCGTCCGCCGGGGGGAGCTGAACGGCGTTGCCATCGACGCCGGGCCGATCCCCGATCTGATCCCGGTGCTGTCTGTCGCCGCCGCCGGAGCGGTGGGCGATACCCATATTTTCAACGCCGGGCGGCTCCGGCTGAAGGAATCTGACCGGCTCCGCACCACAGCGCATCTGCTGAGCGCTCTGGGCGGCAGCGTGGAGGAGCAGCCCAGCGGGCTGATCGTTCACGGAACCGGCCGCCTCACCGGCGGCGCCGCCGACGCCTGCGGCGACCACCGCATCGCCATGTCCGCCGCTGTGGCGGCGTGCATCTGCGAAAGCGCCGTTTCCGTCAGCGGCAGCGAGTGCGTTTCCAAATCCTATCCCCGGTTCTGGGAGGATCTGGACGCTTTGAAAGGAGGAGCCTTATGAGCCAGTACGGAGAACACCTGCGCCTGACCATCTTCGGTCAGTCCCACGCGCCGGCCATCGGCATGACGCTGGAAGGGCTGCCGGCCGGAGAAGCCATCGACATGGAGGCCCTGCAAGCCTTCCTGAAACGCCGCGCACCGGGGCAGAACGCCTGGTCCACCCCCCGCAAGGAGGCCGACGCGCCGGAATTTCTCTCCGGGCTGGTGGAAAATGTCACCTGCGGCGCGCCCCTCACCGCCATCATCCGCAACACCAACACCCGCTCCGGGGACTACGCCAATCTGGCGGTGGTCCCCCGCCCCGGCCACGCCGACTACACCGCTCAGGTGAAATACGGCGGACATCAGGATTACGCCGGCGGCGGCGCTTTTTCCGGGCGGCTGACAGCCCCCCTGTGCATTGCCGGGGGCATCTGCTTTCAGCTGCTGGAAAAGCGGGGAATTACCGTTATCAGCCGCATCGCCTCCATCGAAACGGTGGAGGATCCCACCCCCCTGACCGTCTCCACGGCGGGCAAGCCCTTCCCTGCGGCAGACGACGCCGCAGGGGCGGCCATGCAGGCGGCTATTGCCGCCGCCAAGGCGGAGGGTGACTCCGTAGGCGGCGTGGTGGAATGTGCCGTGCTGGGTCTGCCCGCAGGTCTGGGCGGCCCGCTGTTTGACGGTATGGAGGGCCGCATTGCCTCCATTGTATTCGGGATCCCCGCCGTCAAGGGCATTGAATTCGGCATCGGCTTTGAAGCTGCACGGCTGCGGGGCAGCGAGAATAACGACCCCTTCACCGTGGAAAACGGGCAGATCCGCACCGTCACCAACCACTGCGGCGGTATTCTGGGCGGCATTACCGACGGGATGCCCCTCACCTTCCGGGCGGCGTTCAAGCCCACGCCCTCCATCGCCAGAGAACAGCGGAGCGTGAACCTGCACACCCTGATGCCGGAAGCGCTGCGGGTGGTGGGGCGGCACGATCCCTGCATCGTCCCCAGAGCCGTTCCCTGTGTGGAAGCCGCGGCAGCCATCGCCGTATACGACGCCCTGCTGGGCGGAATCTAAATTTCGGAGGTACACCTTCCTATGGAACTCAGCGATTATCGCGTGCAAATCGACCGGATCGACCGCCAGCTGGTAGATCTGTTCGCCCAGCGGATGGAGACTGCCGCCGGCATTGCCGCCTGCAAAAAAGAGCATGGCCTGCCGGTACTGGATCCCATCCGGGAGCGGCAGAAGCTTCAGAATGTGGTGGAGCTGGCCCCGGAAAACATGAAGGACTATACCGCGTCCCTGTATACCCTGCTTTTTGAACTGAGCCGCGGCTATCAGAACCGGCTGCTCGGCGCCTCCACCGCCCTGACGGCGGAGATCCAGTCCGCCATTGACAATACTCCCAAGCTGTTCCCCTCCAACGTCCCCGTAGCCTGTCAGGGCGTGGCGGGAGCTTACTCCCAACTGGCCTGCGACAAGCTCTTCAAGCTGGCCAACATCATGTATTTCACCTCTTTTGAGGCCGTTTTCTCCGCCATTGAGAGCGGGCTTTGCCGCTATGGCGTGCTGCCGCTGGAAAACAGCACCGCCGGCAGCGTCAACGCCATCTACGACCTGATGATGAAGCACGATTTCCGCATCGTCCGCAGTATGCGGCTGAAGGTGGATCACAACCTGCTGGTCAAGCCCGGCACCAGACGGGAGGACATCCGGGAGATCTTCTCCCACCAGCAGGCCCTCTCCCAATGCGAGCAGTACCTGCTGGGCTTCCCCGGCGTAAAGGTCACTCCCTGCGAAAATACCGCCATGGCCGCCAAAAAGGTGGCTGAGAGCGGCGGTCACTGCGCCGCCCTCTCCTCCCGCTCCTGCATGAAGCTGTACGGTCTGGAGTGTCTGGAAGCCTCCGTGCAGGACACCGGCAGCAACTTCACCCGCTTTATCTGCATCTCCAAAAAGCTGGAGATCTATCCCGGTGCCGACCGCACCAGCCTGATGGCGGTGCTGCCCCATGAGCCGGGTTCCCTGTGCCGTCTGCTGAACCGGTTTTACGCGCTGGGGCTGAACCTGAACAAGCTGGAAAGCCGCCCCATCCCGGATCGGAACTTCGAGTTCATGTTCTATTTCGATCTGGAAACCTCCGTGTACTCCCCGGAGTTTTTGCAGCTGATGAGTGAGCTTCCCGGTCTTTGCGAGGAGTTCTCCTACCTCGGCAGCTACAGTGAGGTGGTCTGATGCTGCATTGCGGTTTGCTGGGCGAGACGCTGGGTCACAGCTACTCCCCCATGATTCACCATGAGCTGGGCGATTACGACTACCAGCTCTTTGAAGTCCCCAGAGAGCGTCTGGACAGCTTTCTGACCTCCGGCAGCTGGGACGGTCTGAATGTCACCATCCCCTATAAAAAAGCGGTGGTTTCCTATTGCACGGAACTGTCAGACGCGGCAGCGAAGCTGCAAAGCGTCAACACCATCGTCCGCCGGCCGGACGGCACGCTGTACGGCGACAACACCGATCTCTACGGCTTTCTCTACATGGTGCGCCGCAGCGGGATCTCTCCCGCCGGGAAGAAGGCGCTGGTGCTGGGCAGCGGCGGCGCGTCCGTTACGGTAAAGGCCGCGCTGGAGCAGCTGGGCGCCCATGTCACCGTCATCTCCCGCAGCGGCCCGGACAACTATACCAATCTGGATCGCCACGCTGACACGGAGATCATCGCCAACACCACGCCGGTGGGGATGTATCCCCACAACGGCTCCGCGGCGGTGGATCTGAAGCAGTTCCCCTGCTGTCAGGGCGTGCTGGACATTGTATACAACCCCGCCCGGACAGCGCTGATCCTGCAGGCGGAGGAGCTGGGCATCCCCCATGCCAGTGGGCTTTCCATGCTGGTGGCGCAGGCCAAGCGCTCCAGCGAGCAGTTCTCCAGCACGCCCATTGACGACAGCGCTCTGGAGCGGGTAGAGCGCATCATCCACAGCCGCCTGCGGAACATCATCCTCATTGGGATGCCCGGCTGCGGCAAGTCCACCGTAGCCGCCGCTCTGGGCCAGGAATTGAACCGCGAGGTGGTGGAAGCCGACGCCCTGATTGCCGAAAAAGCAGGGATGTCCATCCCGGAGATCTTTGCCCGATCCGCCGAGGAGGGCTTCCGGGCGCTGGAAACGGAAGTTCTGGCGGAGCAGGGAAAACGCTCCGGCATCATTCTCTCCACCGGCGGCGGCTGCGTCACCCGGCGGGAAAACTATCCGCTGCTGCACCAGAACGGCACCATTTTCTGCCTGACGCGGGATCTTTCCAAGCTGCCCACAGACGGGCGGCCCATCTCCCAGTCCACGGATCTTGCCCAGCTCTATGCCCGGCGGAAGCCGCTGTACGCGCAGTTTGCCGATGTCACCGTTTCCAACGACGGCGCGCTGGAGGACACCCTGAATACCATCAAGGAGGCACTGTCATGAAATTTCTGGTCATCAACGGCCCGAACCTGAACCTGCTGGGGCTGCGGGAGCCTGCCATTTACGGCAGTCAGAATTACGAGGCCCTGCTCTCTCTCGTCCGCACCGCCTGCGACGCCGAGGGAATCGGCGTGGACTTCTTCCAGTCCAACCATGAGGGCGCTATTGTAGACGCCATTCAGGCGGCCTACGGCGTATATGACGGCATCGTTATCAACCCCGCCGCCTATACCCACACCAGCGTGGCCATTCTGGACGCGCTGAAGGCGGTAGCCATTCCCGCCGTGGAAGTCCACATCTCCGATGTGGACAGCCGGGAGTCTTTCCGGCAGGTCTCCTACGCAGGCATGGCCTGCGTCAAGACCTATAAGGGGCTGGGCTTTCAGGGCTATGTGGAAGCCGTGAAGTTCCTGAAAGGCTACCTGTGCAAATAAGCAGCTACACGTTTACAGGGCCGCGCTGCCATGGAAATGTCTTGCACATTCAGCCCCGCTCTGTTATACTATTTATAATTTTTGCAATGAATCAAGCTTTGGGGAGGACGCATCATGAGTTACGCTGACCAGATCTTTATGCAGAATATCCGGGAGATTCTGGATCACGGCGTCTGGGACACCGATCAGAACGTCCGCCCCCGCTGGGAGGACGGTTCCCCTGCCCATACCATCAAAAAATTCGGCATCGTCAACCGTTATGATCTCCAGAAGGAGTTCCCCATCCTCACCATCCGCCGCACCTACTGGAAAACGGCGGTGGATGAGCTGCTGTGGATCTGGCAGAAGAAGTCCAACAACGTCCATGACCTCAATGCCAAAATCTGGGATCAGTGGGCGGACGAAACCGGCTCCATCGGTAAGGCCTACGGCTATCAGCTGGGCGTGAAGCACCATTATCCCGAAGGGGACATGGATCAGGTGGATCGGGTGCTTTATGACCTGAAGCACAACCCAGCCAGCCGCCGGATCCTCACCAACATCTATAATTTTGCAGATCTCTCCGAGATGCACCTCTATCCCTGTGCGTACTCCATGACCTTCAACGTCTCCGGGAACGTACTCAATGCCATTCTGAACCAGCGGAGTCAGGATATGCTGGCCGCCAACAACTGGAATGTGGTGCAGTATGCCGTGCTGGTGCATATGTTTGCTCAGGTCAGCGGCCTGATTCCCGGCGAACTGGTTCACGTCATCGCCGACGCCCATATTTACGACCGCCACGTCCCCATTGTGGAGAAGATGCTGACCCAGACGCCTGCCCCGGTGCCGCAGTTCACCGTTGATCCCTCTGTCACGGATTTCTATGCGTTCACCCGTGACAGCTTCACCATGGAAAACTACACCCCTGCCCCCTTTGAGGACAAGATCCCCATCGCCATTTAAGGAGGAACCATGAACGCCATTGTTGTTGCAGATCGCAACTGGGCCATTGGCCGGGACAACGGTCTGCTGTTCTCCCTGCCGGGGGACATGAAGCACTTCCGCACGCTCACCGCCGGCGGCACCCTGATTATGGGCCGGAAAACGCTGGACTCCTTTCCCGGCGGCAGGCCCCTGCCCAAAAGGCGGAACATCGTCATTACCAGAGATCCCGCTTTTCAGAGGGCGGGCTGCGAGGTAGTTCACAGTCCGGCAGAGGCGCTGACCCTGGCGGGCGGCGGCAGCGACGTCTGGCTCATCGGCGGGGGTAGCATCTATGCCGCCCTGCTGGATCGGTGCAGCCGGGCATACATCACCCGTGTGAACGCTGCCGCGCCGGACGCCGATACCTTCTTCCCCGATCTGGACAGCCTGCCGGAGTGGTCGGCATCGCACACCGAAGCCCCTGTCACGGAAAACGGCCTGACCTATCGGTTTGTGGAGTATGTCCGCGCAGATGCGTAATTTCTGATTTTCTCCGTTTTCTCCGACCATCGGTTTCAGAGACGGACTATCTTCCCCACCGGCTGCGCCGGTGGGGTTTTTCCGCAAAAAAAGCGTGGACTTTTGAAAAAGTCCACGCTTTTTTATTCCGATTTCCATCACAGGCTGATGGCGCCATCGGCAGTCTCAGCGTCCGCCAGCAGCGGCGCATACTCCGCCAGCAGCTGTTCAGCCTGCTCCTTGCAGCGGCCGATATACAGGGAAGGATCCATCACTGCATCCAGCTCTGCGCGGGTCATGCCGAAGGCCGGGTCCGCCGCCAGACGATCCAGCAGGTCACAGGGTTCGCCCTCTTTCATCCGGGCCGTCGCCGCCATGGAGTGCTGGCGGATCTTCTCATGCAGCTCCTGCCGGTTGCCGCCCCGCTTCACAGCCTCCATCATGATGTTTTCCGTTGCCAGGAACGGCAGATACTCCCGGATGGTGCGATCCACGATCTTCTCATTGACATGGAGGCCGTTGGTCACATTCTGGCACAGCCGCAGCACCGCATCCGCGCAGAGGAAGCCCTCCGGCAGAGAGATCCGGCGGTTGGCGGAATCGTCCAGCGTCCGCTCCATCCACTGAACGGAGGCCGTCATGGGCGCGTTGGCGGCGTCCGCCATCAGGTAGCGGCTCAGAGAGCAGATCCGCTCGGAACGCATGGGATTGCGCTTGTAGGCCATGGCGCTGGAGCCGATCTGGTTCTTCTCAAATGGCTCCTCCACCTGCCGGTCATGCTGCAAAAGGCGAATGTCGTTGGCCATGCGGTAAGCGCTCTGGGCAATGGAGGAAAGCACGTTCAGGATGCGGCTGTCGGCTTTCCGGGGATAGGTCTGGCCGCAGACGGAGAAGCACTTGTCAAAGCCGAAGGCCGCGGCAATCCGGCGGTTCATTTCGTCGATTTTCGCTCCGTCCCCCTCAAAGAGATCCATGAAGCTGGCTTCCGTGCCGGTGGTACCCCGGCAGCCCAGAAAACGCATGGTAGCCAGCACATGATCCAGCTCCTCCAGATCGGAACGGAAATCCTGCATCCACAGCGCGGCCCGCTTGCCCACCGTCACCGGCTGGGCAGGCTGGTAATGGGTATAACCCAGCGTCGGCGTGGCGGCATACTGCCGGATAAAGGCAGAGAGATTCAGCATCACGGACAGGATCTGCCCCCGGAGATACTTCAGGCCGTCCCGGTACAGGATCAGGTCTGCATTGTCGGTGACATAGCAGCTGGTGGCCCCCAGATGGATGATGCCAGCCGCAGAAGGGGCTGCCAGCCCGTAAGCATACACATGGGCCATGACGTCGTGGCGGACTTCCTTTTCCCGCTGTTCCGCAGCCGCGTAGTCGATATCGGTCACATGGGCTTCCAGCTCCGCCACCTGCTCCGCCGTAATGGGCAGGCCCAGATCATGCTCCGCCCGTGCCAGTTCCACCCACAGCCGCCGCCAGGTCTGGAACCGCATATCCGGGGAAAACAGGTGCAGCATATACCGGGACGCATAGCGGGAAGCCAATGGGGATTCATACGTATCCTTGCTCATAAATGTTCCTCTCCACTCAGAATATTACATAGAGTCCGCCGGAAACCGGCGCAGCAGTTCCCTGTCTGCGTCGGGAAACCAACGGTACTATTTTACCGGATAATCAGGCTGTCCCGCTCCGCGCCCACAGATACATAGCCGATGTGGCAGCCAATGGCCTTCTCCACATACTCCACGTACTTCCGGGCATTCTCCGGCAGATCTTCCCAGCTGCGGGCCTTGGAAATGTCGCACTGCCAGCCGTCCACATATTCAACCACCGGCTTTGCATCCTGCAGACAGACAGGGAACGGGAACTCATCGGTCTGCTGGCCGTCCAGCTCATAGTGGGCGCAGACGGGGATCTTGTCCATATAGCTGAGAATATCCAGCTTGGTCAGGGCAATGTTGGTTGCGCCCTGAACCTGCACGCCGTAGCGGGTGGCCACCAGATCGATGGGGCCGACCCGGCGGGGACGGCCGGTCTTTGCGCCGTACTCCCCACCGGCATCCCGGAGCTTCTGAGCCTCGTCGCCAAACCACTCGCACACAAAGGGACCTTCGCCCACGCAGGAGGAGTAGGCCTTGACCACGCCCACAACCTCGTCCAGCCTGGCCGTAGGCAGGCCGGAACCCACCGGGGCATAGGCCGCCACAGCATTGGAGGAGGTGGTATAGGGATAGATGCCGTAATCCAGATCCCGCAGTGCGCCCAGCTGAGCTTCAAAGAGGATGGACTTGCCCGCCTTCTGGGCATCCCGCAGGAAGCGGGTGGTATCCGTGATATAGGGCTTGACCGCCTCGCAGTAGGTATCCACCCAGTTCAGCAGTTCCTCCATGGTATAGCCCTTGGCGCCGTACACTTTCTGGAGGGTCAGGTTCTTCCACTCCAGCAGATCCGCCAGATGCTCCTTCAGGTGCTGCGGACGCAGCAGCTCCCCGGCCATCACCGTCTTTTTCTGGTACTTGTCAGAGTAGAACGGTGCGATTCCCTGCTTGGTGGAACCGTACTTCTTGTCCGCCAGACGGGCCTCTTCCAGACCGTCCAGTTCCCGGTGCCAGGGCAGCAGCAGGGACGCCCGGTCGCTGATCTTCAGATTCTCCGGGGTGATGGGGACGCCCGCATCCCGGATGGTGTTCATCTCATTCAGCAGGTTCTCGCAGTCCAGCGCCACACCGTTGCCCAGAATATTCACCACACCCTCCCGGAAAATACCGGAGGGCAGCAGATGCAGGGCAAAGGTACCCTTGTCGTTCACCACAGTATGGCCGGCGTTGCCGCCGCCCTGATACCGCACCACCACGTCATAATGGCTGGTGAGGTAATCCACCATACGGCCCTTTCCCTCATCGCCCCAGTTAATACCAACGATTGCACAGTTCGCCATATTCATTGCCTCCCAAGATCCCTGTGCAGCAGCTGCACAGTTTGGATTTATTTTTTCAACCGATCTATTATAGAATGGTTTTTCCCGTAAGAAAAGCAGGAAATTCACATATCTATTATAATTTTTACTAATGGTTTCTGGCTTTTAATTATTTCTGTGATTGGTTGACCTTTTTTTTGCGTAAAAAAGCGGCTTTCCAACAGAAAGCCGCTTTTCACTTACCGCTCTTCCCGGAAGAAGCTGAGTCCCAGAGACGCAGGAGGCTGATCCTCCCGCTTTTTCCGCAGGGACACGATAATCAGAACCGCCAGCGTCACCACATAGGGGAGCATTTTGTAAAGCTCCTTGATTGCCAGATTGGTTCCTGTGGGGATGTAGAGGTAGAGAATGTAGAAGCCGCCGAACAGGATGGAGGCCAGCACGCTGACATTGGGACGCCAGATGGTGAAAATCACCAGTGCGATGGCCAGCCAGCCGCGGTCGCCGAAGGCGTTATTGGACCAGACGCCGCAGGCGTAGTCCATGACATAGTACAGTCCGCCGAGGCCGGCGATCATGCTGCCGATGCAAGTGGCCAGATACTTGTACTTGGTCACGTTGATACCGGCGGCGTCGGCTGTGGAAGCGCTCTCGCCCACAGCCCGCAGGTGCAGGCCCGCCCGGGTATGCTTGAGGAAGTAGGAGCTGAACAGCGCCAGCACAATAGCCAGATAAGCCAGAAAACCGTAGGACAGGAACATCTGGCCAAACACCCCCAGCTTCCCGGCAAAGGGCAGGGACTTGCTGAAGTAGGCGCTGGTAGCGGAGAGGGCGATGGAGGGAACCTCGCTGCCGGTCAGCTTGATCAGGGAACCGCCGAAGAAGTTGCCCACGCCCACGCCGAAGGTGGTCATGGCCAGACCGGTGACGTTCTGGTTGGCCCGCAGCGTCACAGTCAGCAGGCAGTACAGCAGCCCCATCAGCAGAGAGCCAAGCAGAGAACAGAGCATGGGGATCCCAACCGCCAGCAGGCCGTTCATCTCCGCCGCCGGAACCGCCTGCTCATAGAAGAATGCGCCGATCACGCCGCAGATACCGCCCACATACATGATGCCGGGGATACCCAGATTCAGGTTGCCGGATTTCTCGGTCAGGATCTCGCCGGTACTGCCGTACAGCAGGGGGATGCCCTGCATCACGGCCCGGGGAAGGAACGATGCAAAATCAAAAAACATAGCTTATGCCTCCTTCTTTCCGCTCTTGCGCAGGCTGACCTGATAGGTGATGAAGAATTCGCTGCCGATGATGAAAAACAGGATGATGCCGGTGAGAATATCGGAGAAGGACTGGTTCAGGCCGAAGGTGCTGGAAATTTCGCTGGCGCCCCGCCCCAGAACCACCAGCAGCAGGCTGGTGAACACCATAATGATGGGATTGAACTTCGCCATCCAGGATACCATGACGGCGGTGAAGCCCCGGCCGCCAACGATGGTGGTGGTAAGGGTGTGATCCGTACCGGCCGTCAGCAACAGGCCCATCAGGCCGCACACCGCGCCGGAGAGCACCATGGTGCGGATGATGACCCGCTCCACTTTAATGCCGGCATAGCTGGCCGTCCGCTGGCTCTCGCCCACCACGGCGATCTCATAGCCGTGCTTGCTGTAATTCAGATAGATGTACATGAACACCGTCAGGATCGCCACCACCAGAATCACCAGCAGATACTTCTGCCCGCCGACAACCGGCAGCCACCCGGCTTCCGTATTCTGGTTGATGATGCCGATCTTGCCTGCGCCCTTGGGGACCTCCCACACAATGATAAAGAACGCCGCCAGCTGGGTGGCAATGTAGTTCATCATCAGGGTGAACAGCGTCTCGTTGGTGTTCCATTTTGCCTTGAAGAAAGCGGGCAGAAAACCCCACAGGCCGCCGGCGGCCAGCGCCGCGATCAGGCTGACGAGAATCAGCACGGCGTTTGGCAGTTTATCGCCCAGACAGATCATGCAGGCCGCAGTGGCAAGGCAGCCGATGAGTACCTGCCCCTCTGCGCCGATATTCCAGAACCGCATTTTGAACGCCGGCGTCACCGCCAGAGAAATCCCCAGCAGCACCGCCAGATTCTGGAATGTGACCCAGGTCTTTCGGGCGGAGCCGAAGGCGCCCTTGAAAATCGTTGCATAAATGCTGACGGGGTTTTCGCCGGTCATCAGCATGGTGACGACGGCGCAGACGATCAGCGCCAGCACAATGGCGCAGCCCCGGATGGCGAAGCTCTTGTACCACGGCAGCGCGTCCCGCTTGGCAATGTGGAACAGGGACTGTTTCTTATTCATCTGCCTTGCCTCCTTCCATCTGGGTCATCAGGGCGCCCACCTGCCGCTTGTCGGCGGTGCGGGCATCCACCACGCCGGACACCTGACCGCCGCACAGAACCACGATCCGGTCGCACAGCTCCAGCAGCACGTCCAGATCCTCGCCCACGTACACCACGGCGATGCCCTTCATTTTCTGCTCTGTCAGCAGGTTGTAAATCGTATAGGATGTATTGATATCCAGACCGCGGACGGCGTAAGCCGTCATCAGCACGGACGGGGCCTGCGCGATCTCGCGGCCCACCAGAACCTTCTGCACGTTGCCGCCGGACATCCGCCGCACCGGGAAATTGGTGCTGGGCGTCACCACGTCCAGCTCCTGCCAGATGCGCTTGGCCAGATCCTCCGGGTCCTTTCGGTTCAGGAACACGCCGTGGCCCTTCCTCCAGGAGCGAAGCATCATGTTGCCGGTCATGCCCATGGAGCCAACCAGGCCCATGCCCAGCCGGTCCTCCGGCACGAAGGACATGGCGATGCCGTGCTTGCGGATGTCCATGGGATCCATGCCCACCAGATTTTTGGTTTTGCCGTCCTTGGGGTCGTAATAGGTCACGGTGCCGGAGGCAATGGGATAAAGACCCGCGATGGATTCCAGCAGCTCCCGCTGGCCGCTGCCGGCCACACCGGCCACGCCCAGTACCTCGCCGGCGTTGACGGTGAAGCTCACATTGTCCAGCCGCTTGACGCCCAGCTCATCGTAAACCGTCAGGCCGTCCAGCACCAGACGGGGCGTCACATTCACCGGCTCCGGCCGGTCAATATTCAGCGTGACGCTGTGGCCCACCATCATATCCGTCAGGGACTGCTGGTTGGCGTCTCTGGTGGCCACATCGCCGATATACTCGCCCTTGCGAAGCACCGCCACCCGGTCGGAGACCTCCAGCACCTCATGGAGCTTGTGGGTGATGATGATGAGGGACTTGCCGTCCGCTTTCATGTTCCGCATGATCTGGAACAGCTTATCCGTCTCCTGCGGGGTCAGCACGGCAGTCGGCTCGTCCAGAATCAGGATATCCGCCCCCCGGTAGAGTACCTTTACGATCTCCACCGTCTGCTTCTGAGAAACGGACATATCGTAGATCTTCTGATCCGGGTCAATGTCGAAGCCGTATTTCTCGCAGATCTCCCGGACCTTTTTTCTGGCCTCCGCCAGATTCAGCTTTCCCTCCAGACCCAGAACGATGTTCTCCGTGGCGGTGAATACATCCACCAGCTTGAAGTGCTGATGGATCATGCCGATGCCCAGATTGAACGCATCCTTGGGGGAGGCGATGGTCACGGGCTTGCCGTGGATGTAGATCTGGCCCTCATCGGGGAAATAGATGCCGGAAAGCATATTCATCAGCGTGGTCTTGCCGCTGCCGTTTTCGCCCAGCAGAGACAGGATCTCGCCCTCGCGCAGTTCCAGATTCACGGCATTGTTGGCCACGACCTTTCCAAAGCGCTTTGTCACGTTTTCCATTTTAACCGCATATGCAGTTCCCAAGGCAGTCACCCTTTCTTCTTCGGCCGGAGCTGTATTTGCCGTCCGCCCAATTTGTAAAGACACAATTATTTTAGCATACCCCCGCCGGATTGTAAATCCATAGTCATATCTCGCCCGGAAAATTTTCCGGCTCATAGCGGAAAAAACTGCGAAAAAGCGCGGCGAAGCACCACTTATAAGGGGAAACCGGGCTGCCTGTCGGCAGCCCGGTCAAGAGAGGGTATGATCTTAGCGATGCTTAGCCGTAAGCTTCGTCCAGCAGGGTGATGCCGTCGATCCGCAGATCGAAATAAGGAGCGGAACGAAACTTGGACTCCTGGAAAGCGCCGTTCTCGACAACCTCGGTATCGGGGGTGTAGTTGGCGTCGGTGTCAACATCGGCCTGATAGCTTTCAACCTGCTGGCCGTCCACGGTAAAGGTGGTCACGTCAAAGACCTGACGGGTGCCGGCTTCCAGCTCGGCCTTGGCAGTGTCGATGGCTTCCTGCGTACCCTCGGCGGCAACGTTGGCGTTGAGGTCGGTGAGTACCACGGAGCCGGTAGCCAGCGTGCCGGTCCAGTCGGTGTCGATGGGATCGCCGTTCATGGCAGCGGTGATGGCATACTCATAGTAAGGCTCCCAGTCGATACGGGAGGAAACGATGTAGGTGTTGGGGCCGACGGACTCGGTAGAGCCGTTGTAGGAAACGTTGGGGACGCCGGCGGTCTCGCAGGCAGTGGGAGCGCCCATGGAGTCGGCGTGCTGGCTGATGAGAACGCAGCCGTCAGCGATCAGCTTGTTGGCGCCTTCCTTCTCGGCGGTCTCGTCATACCAGCTGCCGGTGAAGGTCACTTCCATGGAAGCGCTGGGGCAGACAGAGCGTGCGCCCAGGAAGAAGGAGGTGTAGCCGGAGATAACCTCGGCATAGGTGAATGCGCCCACATAGCCGATCTTGGCCTGATCGGCGGTGATCTTGCCGCTGTCGATCATCTCGTTGAGCTTCATACCGGCGGCAATACCGGCCAGATAACGGCCCTCATAGATGGAGGCGAAAGTGTTGTGGTAGTTGTCAAGGCCCTCGGTGTGCGCCTTGGTGCCGGTGGAGTGGCAGAACTGCACATGGGGGAATTCCTTGGCAGCCTGAATCATGTAGTCCTCATGACCGAAAGAGTCGGCGAAAATGATGTTGCAGCCGGCGTCAGCCAGCTCAGCAGCCTTATCGTAGCACTCCTGTCCTTCGGGAACGTTGGTGATCAGGGTATACTCAACGCCCAGCTTCTCGATGGCAGCCTTGAAACGGTTCATAATGTCGGTTTTTTCTGCCGGAGAAAGGG
>ENA-UEQK01001004-UEQK01001004.1-human-gut-metagenome-genome-assembly--contig:-NODE-1004-length-18667-cov-6.005218_pt1 | contig 18667 bp, 14 predicted proteins | sample MGYA00242939_ERZ507942 | MGnify/ENA primary metagenome ERZ507942 (study PRJEB26167, sample SAMN06115485) | human gut metagenome | host: Homo sapiens | place: China:Chongqing | collected 2015-03-30... | reverse complement strand
GGGCTGTATTGGGGCTGTACCAGCAGGCGTGTATTCTTCTGTCCCTTGTCGATGGTCAATGCCGTCACGGGGTCCATGTCGCTACTGAACTTGGAGAACGCTTCCAGTTCACGATACTGTGCCTGGTCGATCTTCAATGTTCCCGCCACTTTCTTCATAGCCTTAATCTGCGCGTTACCACCTACACGGGATACAGAGATACCGACATTGATAGCCGGACGCGTACCCTGGTTGAACAAGTCAGTTTCAAGGAATATCTGTCCGTCGGTGATAGAAATCACATTCGTCGGGATATAGGCCGATACGTCACCCGCCTGCGTTTCGATGATAGGCAATGCCGTGAGTGAACCGCCGCCTTTGACAATTCCTTTCAGACTTTCCGGAAGGTCGTTCATTTCGCGTGCCACTTCCTCCTGGCTGATAATCTTAGCAGCACGTTCCAACAGACGGGAGTGCAGATAGAAGATATCACCCGGATAAGCCTCACGACCAGACGGACGGCGAAGAATCAGAGAAACCTCACGATAAGCTACCGCCTGCTTGGAAAGGTCATCGTAAACCACCAACGCATGACGACCGGTATCACGGAAATACTCGCCGATGGCAGCACCCGCAAAAGGAGCGTAATACTGCAATGCAGCCGGATCACCAGCTGTAGCAGCCACCACAATCGTGTAGTCCAGTGCTCCGTACTCACGAAGCGTATTAACGATAGAAGCAACGGTAGAACCCTTCTGACCGATAGCCACATAAATACAATATACAGGATCACCTGCCAGGAAGTTACTGCGCTGGTTGATAATCGTATCAATAGCGATGGCAGTCTTTCCCGTCTGGCGGTCGCCGATAATCAACTCACGCTGTCCGCGACCGATAGGAATCATGGCGTCTACCGCCTTCAATCCCGTCTGCAACGGTTGGTTCACAGGCTGACGGTAGATTACTCCCGGAGCTTTCCGTTCCAATGGCATATCATACAGTTCGCCTCCAACCAGTCCCTTGCCGTCGAGCGGTTCGCCCAGCGGGTCGATCACACGTCCCAGCATGCCCTCTCCTACACGGATAGAAGCGATACGTTTGGTACGTTTCACGACGAATCCCTCTTTGATCTTGTCCGTCGGACCCAACAGCACAGCACCCACGTTGTCCTCTTCGAGGTTCATCACGATTGCTTTGATACCATTGTCAAACTCCAGCAATTCATTGGCTTCGGCATTTCGCAATCCATAGATACGCACTACGCCGTCGCTCACCTGGAGCACCGTACCGATTTCGTCAAGTTGCACATTGGCGTTGATTCCTTCGAGCTGCTTGCGCAATATATCAGATACTTCGCTTACTTTTATATTTTCAGACATTATACAATTCTCCTATTCTTATCAATAAATTGTTGTTTCACTCGCTTCAACTGCGTGGCAACGCTTGCATCCAGTCGGTAGTCGTTGACATCGAAGATAAATCCTCCTTCAATCGAAGGATCTATCACCGTTTCGAGTTCCATCTGGGCGTGCAAGATATGCTCTGCTGCGGAACGAATCCGGTTTTCCGTTTCCTTATTGACGGGAACGGCTGTAATGAGCTTACCCACTCCGATATGCTTCAGCTTCCGGTAGAGATCCAGATACATCAGGCTGATAAATTGCAGATAGCCTTCACGCCTGTTTCGCAGTACCAAAGTGATAAAACGGACAAACTCTCTGGTCGATTTTCCGTCACCGTCGGCAGCCGTGCAGACTAACGCCAACTTTTCCTTCGTTGTGATGACCGGATTATCAAGTGCTTCGCGCAAACCGGGCTGTTCACAAAAACTGTGCGACAGCGTCAGGAACTCCTGATATAACCTGTCCTCCAGACCTTTTTCCTGTGCATATTCAATGATGGCTTTTGCATAACGCATTGAGAGTATTCCGACTTCCATCTTCCTTAGTTCTTATTCGGGGTTAGTACTTCATCCAGCATACGGTCGATCATGCCCATCTGTGCTTCCTTGTCCTCAAGACTCTTGCGGAGCACTTTCTCGGCGATGTCCACAGAAAGCACGGCTACCTGGCGACGGATGTCGCGGATGGCTTCGTCTTTCTCTATCTGGATTTGTTGTTTCACCGCATCCAGTTCTTTTTGTGCGGCAATTTCGGCTTGTTTACGGGCCTCGTGAACAATCTTGTCACGTTCTTCCATTGCTTCCCTCAAGATGCGTCCTTGTTCTTTGTTGGCGGCAGCCACCAATGCGTCGCCTTCCTCTTTCAGTTTAGACAACTGGGCATTAGCCTCTCTCGCCACCTCCAAAGACTGGTCGATATAGGTCTTACGACCCTCCACCATCTTGATGATGACGGGGAAGCCGTATTTCGCCAATATCACGAACACAATCCCGAATGAGAGAAACATCCAGAACAGCAGGCCACTATCAGGTAATAGTAATGACATAATCTTTATTTACGATTTTACGATTTACAATTTACGATTTCGCGGCTGATCATGATTTGAAACATGGTTCACGCCTGCGAAATTCGCTTGTTATATACCTGATTAGAGGAAGAACACCAACAGACAAACTACTACCGCCAACAGAGCCACACCTTCAATCAAGGCGGCGGCGATAATCATGTTCATACGGATGTCCCCTGATGCTTCCGGCTGGCGTGCGATAGCTTCCATTGCCGAACCACCAATCTTACCAATACCCAAACCAGCTCCGATTACTGCAAGACCTGCACCGATAGCTGCACCTAATTTACTTACTCCTACTGCTGCTGCAGTGGCTTGTAACAATACTGATAGTAACATAATTTTCAGTTTTAAAATGGTTTATATTTTCTCTTGTTTATTATTTAATCATTCATTCCGCGCGTTTATTCCGTATTCTTTTTATCAACGTTTTCACCGCGTTTCATTTCAATTTTCTTCAGCTTTCACTTTGGCACCTTCCTGTGCCAGACCGATAAACACTGCCGACAACATCGTAAATACGTAAGCCTGGATGAAAGCAACCAACAACTCAAGCGCATTCATAAAGATGTTGAACAATACAGAAGCCACCGTCAGCGTGCCGTTCAGTGCAGGCCCCATGCTTGCCGAGATAAAGATCAGGCAGGTAAGCACCAGCATCGCCATGTGTCCCGCCAGCATATTGGCAAAAAGACGTATCATCAAAGCAAACGGTTTCGTAAAGATTCCGAAGAACTCGATGAATGGCATCATCGGTATGGGCACTTTCAGCCACCAGGGTACATCAGGCCAGAAAATATCCTTCCAGTAATGTTTAGAACCGAAGATATTCACTGCCAGGAACGTGCAGACTGCAAGCACCATAGTGATAGCGATATTTCCCGTCACGTTCGCACCTCCGGGGAAGAACGGAATCAATCCCATCATGTTATTGATAAAGATGAAAAAGAACGCTGTCAGCAGATACGGTGCAAACTTCCGGTAGTTGGGTCCTACACAACTCTTGATAATGTCATCGTTCACCATCATGATGAACATCTCCATGAATCCGATAAATCCTCCCGGCGCTTTCGCTCCTTGCGGACGTTTTCTGTACCAGTGTGACACGCTCAATACGATGATGAGCAACAACACGCTGTTGAACAGCAAAGCAAATGTCACTTTCGTGATGGAAATATCCCACGGGCGGACCTGTTCGCCTGCCGCATTATACTCTACCAGTTTGCCCTCGTACTTACTTCCTTCGGGAGCGATGGAAAGTCCTTCATAAGTCCCTCCATTCTCTTCGAGACGGGAAGAAAGGAACGTGTGCCAACCTGTAGTGCTACTATAAACAATAATAGGTAATGGTATAGTAATGTGCGTGTTACCCCACGTCGTAATATGCCATTCGTAGGAGTCGCCGATATGACCGAACACAATTTCTTTCACATCCACCGTGTTCTCCTGTTCCTCTTTCGGAGTAATCTCGTCCTGCGTCTGTTGTGACACCGCTTCCCCCTCCTGTTCCTGTGCAAGAACCGGCAAGCTGACTGCCGCCATGAGGCAGAACAGAATCAACGGAGCTACTATGTTATGCAACTGTTTCATTTTTCTTCTTATTTTTCTTTTTCCGTTTCTGATTCAACTCAAAAGAGAAGAAGAACCAGGTTTCGAATATCAGATATATTAAATAGAACGAAATAAACGTCAGCAAAAAGGCTCTGGCTTCTTCGCGAACGGCAAGACAATAAATCAATACCAGAATCAGCGAAAGAATCATTTTTATCATCTTCGTTGCCAGATACAACAGTAACATTCTCTGTGGAGCATGTCGGCGGCAAGCGTCGAAAGCATAAATGCTAAACAGCCCGAAGAAGTAAAAATAGATCGGAATAAACGGATACCCTCCGAAATAATGCCCCGGCAAAGCGAAGTGTAGAATGACAGCTCCGAGTGCCCCGCTAATTACTGCAAATAAGGTATGCCACCAAATAAAATTCCGTTTAGTTTTACTAATATTCACCATGTTACTGTGTTTTTCTGTAAGGTTATAATCTCGTTTTTTTCAATCTTTTGATGCTTAGTCTTTGTGCCGGTGGGGAGCTTCCGTCAGGAAACACAGGCGGAAACCGTACCGTCACTCATTTCGACAAAACCGCCCTGAATATCCATCGTGTGCTCTTCTCCGTCCATCGTCGTGTAACTCAACGTTCCCGCTTTCAACGACGAAACAATGGGCGCATGCCCGGGGAGAATAGAAAACGAACCGATCATTCCCGGCAATGTGACAATCTTCACATTTCCGTCGAATATGCTCTTTTCGGGCGATACTATACTCAAATGCAGTTCTTTCATCATGCTATCTTTTTATTTTTTTGCTGCCTGTTCCAGCAATTTCTTACCTTTCTCTATTGCCTCCTCAATGGTTCCGACATTCAAGAAAGCCTGTTCGGGAAGATAATCCACTTCTCCTTCCAGAATCATCTTGAATCCCTTGATAGTGTCTTCAATACCCACCATCACACCCGGAACGCCTGTAAACTGTTCGGCTACGGCAAATGGTTGTGAAAGGAAACGCTGCACACGACGGGCACGGTTCACTACCATCTTGTCTTCTTCCGAAAGTTCCTCCATACCGAGGATGGAAATAATGTCCTGCAATTCCTTGTTACGTTGCAGAATTTGTTTCACCTGCTGCGCTACGTCGTAGTGTTCCTGGCCAACAATGTGCGGGTCGAGGATACGTGACGTAGAAGCCAACGGGTCTACCGCCGGATAAATACCCAGCTCCGTAATCTTACGATCGAGCACGGTAGTGGCATCCAAGTGGCTGAAAGTTGTTGCAGGAGCCGGGTCGGTCAAGTCATCGGCAGGCACATACACCGCCTGTACGGAGGTGATAGAACCTTTGCGGGTAGACGTGATACGTTCCTGCATCGCACCCATTTCCGTAGCCAACGTGGGCTGGTAACCAACAGCGGAGGGCATACGTCCCAAAAGGGCGGACACTTCCGAACCAGCTTGTGTGAAACGGAATATATTATCGATAAAGAACAGGATATCGCGTTTCTCGCCTTCTTTTCCTGCGTCGCGGAAAGATTCCGCTACCGTCAGTCCGGACAATGCCACAGAGGCACGTGCGCCCGGAGGCTCGTTCATCTGACCGAAAATCAGAGACACTTGCGATTTCTCCAGTCCGTTATAATCCACTTTTGAAAGATCCCAGTGACCTTTCTCCATTCCTTCTTTGAATGCTTCGCCGTAACGGATTACACCGGATTCAATCATTTCGCGCAGCAAGTCGTTACCTTCACGGGTACGTTCACCTACTCCGGCAAATACAGAGAATCCATTATGTTTCTTGGCGATATTATTGATAAGTTCCTGAATCAATACAGTCTTTCCTACACCGGCACCGCCGAACAAACCGATTTTACCACCTTTGGCATACGGTTCGAGCAGGTCGATCACTTTGATACCTGTGAAGAGTACCTCTTGCACAGTAGTCAAATCCTCAAACTTAGGGGGGTCGCGATGAATGGAATATGCACCTTTGCGGTCGAGTCCTTTCATACCGTCGATCGAATCACCGACTACGTTCATCAGTCGTCCTTTAATCTGTTCGCCAATCGGCATCGTGATCGGGCCTCCGGTGGGATACACTTTCATGCCTCTCTGAAGTCCGTCAGTACTGTCCATCGCTACGGTACGCACCGTATTTTCGCCGATATGTTGCTGAACTTCTACAACCAGTATTTTGCCGTTTGGCCTCTTTATCTCCAGTGCGTCGTGGATGCTTGGCAGCACCAATTCTGCATCCGTACCCTCAAAGTACACATCGACCACAGGGCCGATCACCTGCGAGATATGTCCGATAATCTGTGACATAAGCAATCTCTTTTATTTATATTATTCTTTTCTCTCCTTTTTGACTTTATAATATGAAAGGAATGCACATTTTTCGCGTTTTACCTATTTCATTATTATAATAAACAGTTGAGTTCAGTTTTTGTTCAACTATTTTCTATATCCCATAAACTTCTGTCCTTAGAAATAGTTAAAGAAACAACTGCGCAAATGTAGAAACAATTCCGTGTCGTTGTGCTTCCTTTTTCATAATTTGTCGTTCGATAACACTTATTAGACCTACAATGACTACAGATTGACCAATTCAGGCAAATTTCTGCTACAAATCAATAGCAAAACAAGTTTGGGGGCAATAATCTATCAATAAACTAAATTAACCCATCGAGTTTCCTATCTCTTTGTTAAAAATCAATGGATTAGCAAAAACAAGAAATAGTGGCAAAAACAACTAGTTTTGTGCTCGAACACAGAAAAGTCCGTATTTTCATGTTTTCCTTAAGAAAGTTTAAAGCCATATTTCCTGTTTTTCTCCTATCTATTCTATTCCTTATATATTCCGCATTTTTGCATTAAGATTCACATCCATCTTTATAAAGTTCCCAATTTGCATAAAAGAGCAATATAATAACGCCACATACAATTATTATCTCATTTTTTTGCTGTAATTTTGCACCACTAATATAAAACACTCAAAATGATGAAGAAAATACTGTTACTCGGTTCCGGCGAACTAGGAAAAGAATTTGTAATTTCAGCTCAACGTAAAGGCCAGCACATCATTGCTTGCGACTCCTATGCAGGAGCACCGGCTATGCAAGTGGCCGATGAATTTGAAGTATTCGACATGCTGAACGATGAAGAGCTGGAACGCGTGGTGAAGAAACACCGCCCGGACATCATCGTTCCGGAGATTGAAGCCATCCGTACAGAACGCTTATACGACTTCGAGAAAGAAGGTATCCAGGTAGTTCCCAGCGCTCGTGCCGTGAACTTCACGATGAACCGCAAAGCCATTCGCGACCTTGCCGCCCAAGAACTCGGACTGAAAACAGCCAAATACTTCTATGCCACAACTCTGGAAGAACTGAAAGAAGCTGCCGATAAAATAGGTTTCCCTTGTGTCGTTAAACCATTGATGTCTTCTTCCGGCAAAGGACAATCGCTCGTGAAGAGTGCCGACGAACTCGAACATGCCTGGGAATACGGATGCAGTGGCAGTCGTGGCGATATTCGCGAACTTATCATTGAAGAATTTATCAAGTTCGACAGCGAAATCACCCTGCTCACCGTTACCCAAAAGAACGGCCCTACCCTCTTCTGCCCTCCTATCGGACACGTGCAGAAAGGTGGCGACTACCGCGAAAGTTTCCAGCCTGCACACATTGATCCCGCCCATTTGAAAGAAGCGGAAGAGATGGCGGAGAAAGTAACCCGTGCCCTCACAGGTGCAGGACTTTGGGGAGTTGAGTTCTTCCTAAGCCATGATAATGGAGTCTATTTCTCCGAACTCTCTCCTCGTCCGCATGACACAGGTATGGTGACACTGGCGGGCACACAAAACCTGAATGAATTTGAATTGCATCTGCGTGCCGTACTCGGCCTGCCCATTCCCGGCATCAAACAAGAACGGATAGGCGCAAGCGCTGTGATCCTTTCCCCGATTGCCAGCCAGGAACGTCCTCAATATCGCGGACTAGAAGAAGTGACCAAAGAAGAAGATACTTATCTCCGCATTTTCGGCAAACCGTTTACACGTGTCAACCGCCGTATGGGTGTGGTACTTTGTTATGCTCCGCTTGATTCTGATTTGGATGCGTTGCGCGACAAGGCTAAGAGAATTGCAGAGAAAGTAGAAGTTCATTAATACAAGAAATTCAGAGATAAGATGAATAAAATCCGCCAAGTAAACCTGTCTGATATTCCAGCACTGCAAGAGCTATATCAGCATACAGTTCTGACTGTGAACCGAAAAGATTATACAGCCGAAGAAGTAGCAGATTGGGCTTCGTGCGGAGACGATACGTCACACTGGAATGAGCTTTTCGAAGAACAACATTATGTGGTTGCAGAAAACAAAGAAGGCGTGATTGTAGGCTTTGGCTCTGTAAACGATGACGGATATATGCACACACTGTTCGTTCACAAGGACTTTCAGCATCAAGGTGTCGCAACATCTTTGTATAAGCATCTCGAAGCATATGCACGAGAAAGAGGTGCGAAAAGATTAACATCAGAAGTTAGCATCACGGCAAAACCATTTTTTGAAAAACAAGGTTTTCAGGTCGATGAAGAGCAAAAGCGGAAAGCTAATCAAATGTGTCTCACCAATTATAAGATGAGCAAGCAGCTCTGTTAATCACATCTAATCATTTCTAAGATGAAAACATAGAAGAAAGCTCATTTGCAGATAAAGAAAGTCTTATTTTATATAAGAAAAACTCCAGCTATGGTGACGGATAAAGTTACATTAGCTGGAGTTTTTCTTTTTAACTTCATGAAATGAAAACGTCATTTCTTACTCAAGAAACGTTTAGCCAAATATTTACGTATTGGTTCATCATACAGCTTCAAACACAGATAAGCAAGAATAATACTCAAAATAAAGACACACAAAGCTACGTGCCAGGTTTCACCTAACGTGTAGAGTTGATTCTCAATCAGCCATGCATAGAACAGATACATCAACGGATAATGTATCACATAAACCGGATAAGATATATCTCCCAAAAACTTACATATCTTTGTCGATTGCTTGTCCGTGGTGGTACCCGACGCTCCTATCCACAGAATGATAGGGAAAGCCACAATCACGCAAAACGCTTCATAAACACCATTCATGCAAAGCGGCTCCAACCCTTCCAGATAAGGAACAGAGAACAGGGCAATCAGCGCAATAGTACATATCCAAAATGCACCTTTCACCTTCATAGGCTTGAAATTGCGCGACATAAGCATACCCAACGAAAAAGGGAAAAGCATACGCAAGGAACCGCCCAAAAAGTTAACCCCATCCAGCGTCCAGCCCACTCCTATGTTTCCATAAGTGGAGACATTAAAAACAGCAAACGCCGCCAACGCTACGCCCAGCAACACCACAAACACCGTCAGTGCCTTGTTGGACAAGCGGCGAATGAACAACGCATACAGGATATTGCCGATATACTCAAAAAACAATGACCAGCAAGGACCATTCAACGGAAACATCTCACCGTTGCCACGAACTTCGTACCCAACACCCGGCATGGCGGGAATGAAGAAGATCGTACAAAGCAGAGACAACATTATCATGGAGATAGCTACGTGCGTCCCGTCCCATTGCACACTCCCCTGAATACAGAACGTGATAGCACCGAGAACGGCACCCATAATGACCATCGGATGAAGACGTATCAATCGGCGTTTAAAGAAATCTTTCATGGTGAGACTTTTACCCCAACGGTCGTCGTAAGCATAACCGATCACAAAACCCGAAAGGATAAAAAAGAAATCCACGGCTAAATATCCGTGATTCAGAGTTTCAATAGCACTATTACTGGCAAAAGCGAAGCCCTCGAATACGTGATACCATATCACCATAAGAGCCGCCACACCGCGAAGTCCGTCAAGAAGATCATAATGCGCCTTGGTGTCTGAAAAAGCTGAAGCAGAAATGTTCGACATTTGTTTTTCTATTAGTAAGTTAGTATTTTTAGAAGGCAAAGATACGGTTTGCGCTACGAAGTTTCTTTGCTCTAAAGCAAAAAAGCCCTGCTAATCGCTATTTTTTAGCACGTACCCGACTAAGGGTATAGATGGAAATGCCCAGAAAAGCAGCCACATATTTCAGCTTCACTCGGTTTATCAATCCGGGATAGCGACGGTTGAACTGTTCGTAGCGTTCTTTAGGCGAAAGTTGGAGGCGCTCCACAAACATGTGGCTAAGCTCCTTATTCACATTCTGATGCAGGATTCTTCCCCAGTTGGCTATGTCGATATATGTTTCGTAGAGGGCATTCAGCTTGTCGATGTGGATGACGTAGATTTTGCAATCGGAAAGCGTTTCAACGCTTTCTACCGATGGTTGCTGATAGTAGAGCGAATCCATGCCGAACGTAACGTCGCCCTCCTGACTGAACCACGTAGTGGTGTCCTCTCCGTTGTGGTGGAATACGGAACGGGCGATGCCCTCTTCAATGAAATATACCAGGCGATCTGTGACGCCTGCCTGAACGATACGGGTATCTTTGGGATAATACCTTAATTCCATATTCGCCTGAAGCGCTTGAAGTGCTTCGTCGGAAACCGGATAGATTTGCCTGATTTTACGAATGATATGTTCCATTTGGGGGTAATGGCGTATTGGGGGTTAATGACGTACTTTAGGATATTTATTATTAAAACGGAAACCAAGACCGAGCATCAGATAATTAGGGGTCTGGAAATCCTGAAGATTGTAGCCGATGTGAAGGAATGAACTCCGGGTGACGTTGATCTTCAACGCAAAGACCTGATACAGTCCGCGCAAATTGCCACGCCCCAGCACATTCGTTCCCAAGCCGACACCGATGGTAAAAAACGGCATCACGTATTCTGCCCGTCCGGAAAGTCCGAGCGCAAGCTGATTCTGAATGCCCGGCACGAGAAATTTACGACGGGAGGAACCACTGCCTGCATCGTACTCCACCAGCGCATCTTCGGTGTACACATTGGCACTACCGTCATAGACACCATCCAGCGAAACTCCAAAGCGCAGCTTATAGTTGAGATTGTACATCGGAGCAAAGTTGAATCCCGCTACGGGATAGCTGCCCGGTGATGCAATCTGCTTCTCGCCTACATAGACGCCTTTGCGACGCCACGAGCCGAACAACACAAGGTCATAACTGACGTGTCGCGGAAAACGGGGAACGTAGGGATGAACCAATGATTTAGTGAGGTCGGCTTCTTCCCGGTTGAAGTTGTACACCAGTCCGATTTTCGCTCCGGTGGTGTTGACACCTGCATTGGGAAACTTGGTGTTGCCGTTGGAGAAATGCGTGAAGTCTCCGCCGATGATAAAGTCGAAATAACGGGAAAGCGACCAGTTAAGGTAGATACCCGCATTGAGGTAGGCATTCACCCGTGAGCCTACGGCTCCGTTGTAGGAGTTGTAATCGTTGTCATAAGGTTTCCATCCGGCAGAAATACCGAAATTCCACTCGTAATTGAGCGAAAGGCGGGGATTGAAACGGGCAATGCGTACACCTTGAAAGACATAGAACGTCATCGGATCACCCAGTTGCTTTTTGTCGCCAAAGGTGGTGAAAGCCAAGCCGAAACCTTGATAAGCTCCGCCATAGATGCGGTCGGCACAGGTGTTGGGACGAAACTTGAAAGAGTATTTCAGATGAGCGGCAAATGAACTCTGGATGGGTTTCCACCGTTCGTTCTCGCCTTGCAGGAAAGGATTGGTGGGGAACACGTATTGCGGCCGCGCCTCTATCCCCAACCGGTGAATGAAATGGTGGGGAACGTAGGGAGCTACGGTGTCGGCTCCGCATTGCGGGAAGCTGTTGTGCCGGAAGCCATGAATTTCTTCCTGCAATCTCCGCACTTCTTCACGAAGTTGGCGGACGTCCTGCTGGAGCTGTTCTACGTCTTGCCGCATTTCCTTCACCTCTTTCTCTTCCTGCCCTACCTCCTGCGCACTAAGCGAAGTGCCGGGGAAAAGCAAAGCGGAACAGATTACGGCGATTTCCCATCTGGGTATCTTTACTCTCATATAATAGTCTGGTTTGTCTTTTCAGAACGGAAGTTACAAATGGAGCTTCTCAATAAACTGTGCCACATGATAGCCGTCCATCAACCCATGATGGCAGGTTACGGAAACGGGCATCATCAGTCTTTCTCCGTCACGGAAGTACTTTCCGGTGGAGATTTTGGGAACGCTGTCGCCCGAACGCATATTGGTGGGGTGCTTCATGTCGGTGAATGAGAGCCACGGCACTGCCGAATAATGAATGGCATTGGGATGGAAAGTGCCTCCTTTGTTGAGTCCCGTAGTGGCTTGCAAACGTTCCATTTCGGCTTTTGCCCGGCGGATAAAGACAAGTTCGTCCGGATCATATTCAAAGGCGGCAAAAGAAAAGGTATGGTCGTCACGGCCTACGGTGGCTTCGGGCAGAAGGCTGTCATAGCACACCACCTTATCGCCTTCGATGCGATAACGGAATTCTTCTACCGCAGCAGCGGCAGTCGTTATCCGGTGGAGGACTAACAGGGAAAAGGATATGCCTTTGGTTTTGGCTTCCTGATACGCGCGCGTACAGTCTACCTGAACGGTCACTCCGAAAAACGGATCGTCAAAAGCACTGAAATGTTCGTAATGTTCTCTTCTGTTCCAAGTAGCAATATCGATGATCTTCTCTATCTGATTCATTCTAAACACTCTTTTTTATTTGAGAAATGCAGATTAACGCAAATTATCGCAGATTTAGCCTATTTCCTTTGCGGTAATCTGCGTTTCTAAATTCAGACTCTTTACTGATGTTGCTCACGCAACAAGTCGTTCACTGTTTTTACCGGATTGAAAGTGGAAAGTGGCACTTCTACAAAGACGGTATTCCAGTCGCTCATCGCTCCGTTCCACAAGCCGGGAAGTTCGAGAGCTTTCAGGTCTTTGCCGTTCTTCGATTTGTAGGAGATGAAGCCTGTTGCTTTATCTACATACTTCACCAGGTCGAACTTATCTCCTTTATAATCGCGCACGGCGCATACGAGGTCTACCGGATTGAAGTGTGTGCCTTTCTCGAACATTTCTTTCTTCTCCGGATCGTCCATGTCGATCTGTGAGCTTTCGAGGATTTGCAGGGAGATGGTTCCGTCGCTGTTGTAAGCAAGGAACGGGCCGCCACCGGGTTCGCCTACGTTCTTCACCATTCCGCAGACGCGCATCGGGCGGTTGAACTTGTTTTTCAGGTAGATGGCGAGTACGGAATCTTCGAGGTCTTTCGTCTCCGGATTCTTGCAGAAGAGTTTCTTTTGCAGGAATTGAAGCATTTCCATCATCTGGTCGTGGGTGTATTTACCGCTGTCGAGCAGGGTAAGGTATTCGAATACTTGTTTTTGCAAAGTCACGAGCACTCCGGCAATCAGTTTCTTATAAGTAACGGTGTCGGCTTTCAGTCTGTCGGGCACTACGTTGTCGATGTTCTTGATGAAGATAATGTCTGCATCGAGGTCGTTCAGGTTCTCGATCAGTGCGCCGTGGCCACCGGGACGGAACAGCAGTTTGCCGTTGTCACGGAAAGGTTGGTTGTCCATGTCGGCGGCAATCGTGTCGGTACTCGGCTTTTGTTCGGAGAAGGTGATGTAATAGTCTACTCCATAGCGTTTGGAAAATTCGTCTACCTTTTCGGCTACCAGCTTCTTGAAGAGTTCACGGTGTTCGGTAGATACCGTGAAGTGCACGTTTACTTTACCGCTCTTTCCGGCAGCATACAAGGCTCCTTCGGCGAGATGTTCTTCCATCGGCGTGCGTGAACCTTCGGGATACTTATGGAATTTGAGCAGACCTTTCGGTAGTGCGCCGTAATTCAGTCCGGCTGTTTCGAGCAGGGCGGATACCACTGCTTTATAGTTGCCGTCTTCGATCAGTCCGGGAATATCTTTTCCGTCGATACGCTGGCAGGCTACATTCAGGTCATCATAGAAAGCAAAATTCTTGATTCCGTCGAAGAATGTCTGTTCGAACTTGGTAGTCGGTCGGTCATAGTCGGCAGACAGGAACTCGAACAGGTTCTTGAACATACGACTCGCTGCACCGGAGGCGGGCACGAACTTCACAACAGTCTTATCTGTGTTGGTATATGCATCCCAGGCGGCCAGATAAGCCTTCTGTTCTTCTGCATCGGGAGCTAATATTCCCTTTTCGATGGAGGCTGCCGCATCCAGCTTCAAAAAGGGGAAACCCGTCTGGAAGCATGCTAATTGTTCTACAATTTGCTCTTCCGTGATGCCTTTCTTGGCAAGCAACTCTTTGTCCTGTGTCGTTATCATAATATCTAATTTTATTAATTGATGCCCAAAAATACAAAATGTTATTTACTTCTTGCCGAATAACCGGGAAAAAAAGTAATTTTACGTCGAATTAACAAGATTGAATATGGACGACTTTTTTACATCGGAGGAAAAAAAGGAGCTTTTTTCACTCTACAGGCATCTGTTGCAATCTGCCGGAGATACGATTTTCTGGAGGGATTGCCAAAAATTAAAGAAACATCTTATCAAAGCCGCCCAGTGTAACGGGCTGCAACGCAATAACTTCGGGATGAATCCCGTCATCAGAGATTTACAAACGGCAGTGATCGTTGCCGAGGAAATCGGTATGAAAGGTTCGTGCCTGATCGGTATCATGTTGCACGAAATCGTGAAGGGGCATGTATTGTCTATCGACGAGGTGAACGCCGAATATGGGGATGACGTAGCAAGTATCATCAAGGGATTGGTGAAAACGAACGAACTGTATGCGAAGAGTCCGGCTATCGAGTCGGAAAACTTCCGTAATCTGCTGCTTTCTTTTGCGGAGGATATGCGTGTGATCCTGATTATGATTGCGGATCGTGTGAACGTGATGCGCAAAATAAAGGATACGGGCAACGAGGAGGACCGGCTCAAGGTAGCAAACGAGGCTGCGTACCTGTATGCTCCGCTGGCGCACAAGCTGGGATTGTATAAGCTGAAATCGGAACTGGAGGATTTGTCTCTCAAATATACGCAGAAGGAAACGTATTATTTTATCAAGGATAAGCTGAACGAGACGAAGGCGTCCCGCGACAAGTATATCGCTGCTTTTATCGAACCGATCCAGAGGAAGGTGTCGGAAGCGGGATTGAAGTTCGACATCAAGGGGCGTACCAAGTCGATTCATTCGATATGGAACAAGATTCAGAAGCAGAAAACGTCTTTTGAGGGGATTTATGACTTGTTCGCCATTCGTATCATCCTCGATTCGGAACCGGACCCGGCTAAGGAGAAGCAGGAATGCTGGCAGGTTTATTCGATTGTTACGGATATGTACCAGCCGAACCCGAAGCGTCTGCGCGACTGGCTCTCTATCCCGAAAAGCAATGGTTACGAGTCGTTGCACATCACTGTGATGGGTCCGGAAGGGAAATGGGTGGAAGTGCAGATACGTACCCGCCGCATGGACGAGATCGCGGAACGCGGATTGGCTGCTCACTGGAGATATAAAGGTATCAAGGGTGAAACGGGTCTGGACGAGTGGTTGACTTCTGTGCGGGAGGCGTTGGAGAATGCAGACAACGATTCACTGAAAGTGATGGATCAGTTTAAGATGGATCTCTACGAGGATGAAGTGTTTGTCTTCACGCCCAAGGGGGATTTGTTCAAGCTCGCCAAAGGGGCTACGGTATTGGATTTTGCTTTCCATATCCATAGTAAGTTGGGATGCAAGTGTATCGGCGCGAAAGTGAACGGCAAGAATGTACAGCTCAAACAGAAACTGAATAGCGGCGACCAGGTGGAGATCATGACTTCAAATACCCAGACACCGAAACAGGACTGGCTGAACATCGTGACGACTTCCAAAGCACGCACCAAGATAAGACAGGCTCTCAAAGAGATGGTGGCACGCCAGCATGCTTTTGCCAAGGAGACGCTGGAACGGAAATTCAAGAACCGTAAATTGGAATATGATGAAGCGACCATGATGCGCCTCATCAAGCGTTTGGGCTTCAAGAATGTGACGGAGTTTTATCAGCGGATTGCCGACGGTGGACTGGACGTTAACGAGATTCTGGATAAGTATGTGGAGCAACAGAAGCGGGACAGTGATACGCACGATGAAATTGTGTATCGCAGTGCCGAAGGGTATAACTTGCAGGCTGCGCAACAAGAGGAAACGACGTCTAAGGAAGATGTTCTGGTGATCGATCAGAATCTGAAAGGGTTGGAATTCAAGTTGGCTAAATGTTGTAATCCGATTTACGGGGATGATGTGTTTGGTTTCGTTACGGTAAGCGGTGGTATCAAGATACACCGGGCGGATTGTCCGAATGCCAATCAGATGCGCGAACGTTTCGGTTATCGTATTGTGAAGGCTCGTTGGGCGGGGAAATCGGTAGGTACGCAATATCCTATCACGCTGCGGGTTGTAGGACATGATGATATTGGTATCGTGACTAATATCACTTCTATTATATCCAAAGAGAATGGTATCACGCTGCGCTCCATCGGTATTGACTCGAACGACGGTTTGTTCTCCGGAACACTGACGGTCATGGTGGGTGATACGGGACGTTTGGAGGCTCTTATCAAGAAATTACGTACTATAAAGGGAGTAAAACAAGTTAGCCGGAATTAATTCCGGCTACTCTCCTATCTTACTTTCTTCTTTATATAATAAGGATAGGTAATCAATACAAAGAAGAGTAAAGCAATGGATGCTACTATCTGTCCGGTATGTAGCATCTTATCTGTATCCAATTCCATGTAGCAGGCGGTAACGATTCCCAGGGAAATGCCGATTTCGGTTGCCAGCAAATGAGTGGTGTTGGCTGTTCCGCGTTGGCAATGGTGGGATAACTTTACGAACATCACCAGGAATTCCGGCAGGATAAAGCCTAAGCCCAGTCCTAAGAGTACGGAGGAAATGCCTATGGAGATGTCTGTATTCAGTAGGGACATGGCTACGATTTCCAATCCGAGTCCTATAATGACCAGCCGCAGTGTTTTCTCTTTCAGGAAAAACAGACGTGCAAAGAACAGGGAAACGATGTATCCGAGGGCTGTTCCTACAAAGAACGGTACGGGGATTCCTGTGTTTCCGAGTACGAAATCGTTTAGGAAAGGGTGTACCATGGGAACCAGCAGTCCCGGAATGAAGGTTATCAGGATCAGATTGATGGCAGGAACCCATCCACGAAGCAATAGGAAGCGGTCGAAGGAATAGAGTTTGGTGACAATCGGCGCACGGAAAGGTACGTAGACTCCTGATAACATGAGGATTCCGACAGCTCCGGTTATGACAGATACAGTGAGCAGGGTTTGGAAGGATTGGCTTTGATAAAGCCATACTCCGAGGATAATGCCTGCGATCATTCCCATACGTGCCATCCAGGAGAAACTGACGTTTCCCGCACTGCGCAGTGTGGAGTTGGTGATGTCGATGGCCAATGTGATGCCGGCTGTTGTGCCTATGCCAAAGGCAAGCCCTTGCACGGTGCTCAACAGAATTAGTTCTGTGAGGTTGGTAACAAAGGCGTATCCGATGGTCGCCACTACCATCAGGGCAGCAGCAAACATACAGACGTACTTACGCTTGTATGCATCTACCAGATAGGCATGGAAAGGACCGATGAGGAACATCCCCAAGGTGAAAAAGAGAAAGATTACTCCTGTCTGTGCAGCCGGCACTCCGAGACGGTCGGCCATCTCTACGGAAAGCACCGGAAATAACACATACAAGGATATAAACAACAGCAAATTAGCTACACATATCCGCATAAAATGAACTGTCCACAATTTAACTGCCATATACTATATTTAATATTGTTCCTTCTCGTTGGGGAAGTAGCAATTCTTCACGTCAGAAACGTAACGGCTGATGGCATCGGTCATCACCGTGTACAAGTCAGCATAACGACGCAAGAAACGCGGACGGAATCCGTTGTTCATGCCAAGCATGTCCTGAATCACCAATACTTGACCGTCTACGTGGCCACCGGCACCGATACCGATAATAGGTATGGTCAGTTCGGATGCTACGCGTTCGGCAAGGGTTGCGGGAATCTTTTCGAGTACAATGGCAAAACAGCCTGCTTCTTCTAATAGATGGGCGTCGCGAATCAGTTTTTCGGCTTCGGCGTCGTCTTTGGCACGCACGGTATAGGTGCCGTATTTATTGATGGATTGAGGCATGAGTCCCAGATGTCCCATTACCGGAATGCCAGCGCATACGATGCGTCTCACCGTGTCTATGATTTCTTCACCACCTTCGAGCTTCAAAGCGTCAGCGTGGCTTTCTTTCATGATACGGATGGCTGAAGCAAGTCCTTCCATCTCGTTGCCCTGATAGGATCCGAAAGGCATATCAACCACTACCATCGCACGTTTCACGCCGCGTACCACGGATTTGGCATGATAGATCATTTGGTCGAGTGTGATAGGAAGTGTTGTCACATTACCTGCCATTACATTGGAAGCGGAGTCGCCTACCAGGATTACGTCCATTCCCGCACCGTCTACAATCTGTGCCATTGTGTAATCATAAGCAGTCAGCATAGATATTTTTTCACCTCTCTGTTTCATTTCAACCAGGCGATGAGTAGTCACTTTTCTTGTATCATCTGATATATAACCAGCCATGTCTTTTAAATTTTAAATTAAAAAC
>ENA-UEQK01000996-UEQK01000996.1-human-gut-metagenome-genome-assembly--contig:-NODE-996-length-18746-cov-4.553752_pt1 | contig 18746 bp, 14 predicted proteins | sample MGYA00242939_ERZ507942 | MGnify/ENA primary metagenome ERZ507942 (study PRJEB26167, sample SAMN06115485) | human gut metagenome | host: Homo sapiens | place: China:Chongqing | collected 2015-03-30... | reverse complement strand
TTTGGGGTACATTGTTTTGACTCCTCCAGATGTAACTAATGTGACAAAAGAATTTAAGTTTGAGGTGAAAGATAAAGAGATCGTTCTTGTGGGATTGGGCTCGCACTTTGAGCTGTGGGCCGCTGAGAAGCTTGCGGAAAGCGAAGCTAAAGCAATGACAGAAAACCTATCGGATATCGCCGCCCAATTCAATTTTTAAAAATAAGGTAGTTTTCTGTGCAGGCAGAGGTCTTGGTTCATCGCCCGGTACTTGCTGAAGAGTCACCCCGACTCCTGGTAACCGATCCGAATGGCGTCTATGTCGACGGTACTTTCGGCCGTGGAGGGCACTCGCGCCTGATATTGGAAAAGCTCTCCCCGCAGGGGCGCCTGATCGCGTTCGACCGCGACGAAGAAGCCGTTAAAGCCGCCGCTCAGATCCAAGATCCGAGATTTCAGATTATTCATGCCCCTTTTGCCTCTATGAAAGAGGAATTGGCAAAGATCGGCATCGACAAAGTCACCGGCATCTTCCTTGATATCGGCGTCTCCAGTCCGCAGATTGATGATCCGGAACGCGGATTTTCTTTCCGCTTTGACGGTCCTCTGGACATGCGCATGGACACGAGCGCGGGAGAAACGGCAGCCGAATGGATTGCCCGCGCCGATGCGGCCGAGATGGCCAAGGTATTTAAGGACCTCGGAGAAGAACGTTTCGCCATGAAGGCCGCTAAGGCCATTGAGAAGGTGCGTACCAAAGAACCGATTCTGCGCACTAAGCAGCTTGCGGACTTAATTGCCGCTACGCTCCCGCGCAACAAGAAAGACAGCGCCCAGCATCCGGCAACACGTATTTTCCAGGCGATCCGTATTCATGTGAATCAAGAGCTCGAGCAGCTTAAACGCGCACTCGAGTCTGCCGGCTCTCTGCTGCTTCCGGGCGGTGTCTTAGCGGTCATTTCCTTCCATTCGCTGGAAGACCGCATCGTTAAGAAATTCTTTGAAGCTGCGGCCAACCCGGCCTCCTGTATCGACCCGCGTCTGCCGCTTCTGCCTTCGCAGCTGCCGCAGCCGCTGTTTAATCGTGCCGTACGCATCCTGCCCTCGGAAAAAGAATGCGAGGAAAATCCTCGCGCCAGAAGTTCCGTGCTTCGCGGCGCATCCCGGACGGATGCTCCGTGGCCTGAACAGGGAGTGCAGGTATGAACGAGTTCCGCTTCCTGGTCGGGATGATTGTGATCTTGGAGCTGGTCCTTTTTGCATGCGGACTTAAAGTCGTAGAGAACCGCCACAACGCCCGAAAGCTGTTCATCGAGCTTGAACATGAGCAGCAGATCCATCATTCTTTGATGGACGAAAGGGCTCGCCTCAAACTTGAAATCTCCAACCTGGAGCAAATCCGTCAAGTCGAAGCCCGCGCGAAAGAAGGCGGCTTGGCCCCTGCTGAGAACGGTCGCGTGATTATCTTGGATAAGAACGCCGTCTCTTCCGGAGCTCAAAAATGAGAATCAGGCAGTGGCTCAGAGATGCATGGGACAACGTCTTCATGCCGACGGAAGAAAAACGCGGTGACGATGACAGCGTTAAGGACCTCCTGCGCCTGAAAATCAAGCCTGGCCGAAGCAAGTTTGTTTATTTCATGCTGCTTTTGTGCTTTACCGCGCTCGGCGTCCGCATCGGCTGGCTTCAGCTTGGTTTTAATACGGAATTCCTGCAGAAGCAGGGTGCGATGCGTTTCCAGCGCACGATCGAAGTGCCTGCGATGCGCGGTCAGATTTATGACCGCAACGGAACGCTGCTGGCAACGAGCGTGACCGCCAAAGCCCTTTGGATTATTCCTCAGGACGTTAAGATTACGACTTCTCAGCTCAAAGAAATTGCTAAGACGCTGGATGTCCCGGTCTCCGAGCTTAGGAAAAAATTTAACTCCAAACGTACCTTCGTCTACTTGAAGCGTCAGGTTCCGATTGAAACGGCCGAGAAGGTGCTGGATATGAAAATTCCGGGCCTGCACTCCACCCGAGAATTCCTGCGCAGCTACCCGGACGGCGAAGCGGCTGCTCAGATCGTCGGTCTGACCGGTTTGGACGGAAACGGTATTGAAGGCATTGAACTGGCTGCGGAAAAACGCTTGGCCGGTAAACCCGGCTCACGCCGCGTGATGAAGGACCGGTTAGGCCGCATCGTGGAAGACGCTTGGCTCAAAGAGCCGATGAACGGCGAAAACATTACGCTGACGATCGACTCCCGCCTCCAGAACCTTGCTTATGAAGCCCTGGGTCGTCAGGTTGAGAATCTGAAAGCTAAAGGCGGCTCCATTGTGATTGCCGACCCGAAGACCGGTGATATTCTCGCGCTTGCGAACTACCCGAGTTTTGACCCGAACAATCGCGGCAAGATTTCGCGCACCGGCGTTCGCAACCGCGCCATTGTGGACACATATGAACCGGGTTCGACGATGAAGCCGTTCTCGGTTGCCGCTGGTCTCGAAGAAAAGAAAGTCACGCCGAATACGCTCTTCCAGATCGGACGCTCCATGTCTTTCGGCCGTCATTCGATCGGGGACTCTCACTACAGTAAAGAGCTGACGGTTTCCGGCATCATTCAGCAGTCGAGCAACATCGGTACGTCTAAAGTGGCGCTCCTGATGACGCCGCAGGTCATGTGGTCTTACTACGACAAGCTCGGTTTCGGCCACTCGCCGCAGATCGGCTTCCCGGGTGCGGTGGCCGGCCGTCTGCGTCCTGCAAAGAACTGGCGTCCGATCGAGCAGGCGACTATGTCCTACGGTCACGGCGTCACGGTTTCTCTGCTTCAGCAAGTCCGTGCCTACACGGTGTTTGCACGTGACGGGGACATGATTGAGCTCTCTATTTACAAAGATCGTGCTTACCGTGAACCGCAGCGGGTCTACAGTGCCAAAACCGCCGGTCAGATGCGTGACATGCTCGCGAAAGTAGTAGAAAAGGGCGGAACCGGTTTCAGAGCTCGCGTTGAAGGCTACACCGCTGCCGGTAAAACCGGTACGGCTTACAAGGTCGAAGGCGGCCAGTACGTGAGAAAGTACGTTGCAGGCTTTGCGGGTTACGCACCGGCACACAATCCCCAGATTGTGGTGGGCATTATGATCGATGAACCGATGATCGGTAAACACTTCGGTTCGACGGCTGCCGCACCGCTTTTCTCCGAGATGGTCTCGAAGACGCTGCGTCTGATGGCGGTCAACCCGGATCGCCCCGAAGACTTTATGGTGACTAAGAACGATAAGAAGCCTGCCAAAGCTAAGGCGCAGCCCGCGAAGACTCATGCATTGAAAGAATCGAACCGCGCCCGCGCGAGGGCGCCGTCAAGGACAAATTTGAAATCAGCCAAAGAAGATCACGTAATAAAGGGGAAGACCAATGGTTGATGCCGTAGCTGTTGCCGCCGAGATTAAGCGATTCGCTCCCGCGGGAGCGGCTTTGCTTTTAGACAGTCGGAAAATCCGCAAAGGCGATGTGTTTTTTGCAGTGAAGGGCGTGCACACCGACGGCCGGGCTTTTATTGAAAAAGCCTGCGGCGCCGGCGCTTCCTGCGTGGTTGCTGAAAAAGGCGATATCGGCCCGTGCTCGGTGCCCGTCATCGAAATAGACAACCTTTATCGCGCTCTCGGTCCGATTGCGGCTGCCTACTACGGCAATTCGACCGCTCAGATGATCGGAATCGCCGTGACAGGCACCAACGGCAAAACCACGACCGCCAACTGGATCGCCGATCTGATGAATCGACTCGGAACACCGTGTGCAAGCATCGGAACGTTAGGATGCACGCTGAACGGCATAGTCCTTCCGAGCGTGTCGATGACAACGCCTGATCCGCTCACGCTTCAGGCAAAGTTTGCCGAGCTGCTTAGCCGCGGTTGCAAAGCGTTTGCGATGGAAGCGAGTTCAATCGGCCTGGAACAGGGGCGCCTTGACGGAACCGAAATCAAAACAGCTGTATTTACGAACCTCACGCGAGACCACCTGGACTATCACGGAACGATGGAGAACTATCTCCGGGCTAAGGAGATCCTGTTCCGCTGGCCGACGGTTGCCTCCGCGGTGATTAATCAGTCCGGTGAGCCGGCTCAGCAGATTATGAAGACCGCTGAAGGCGCCGGAAAAGCAATCCTGACGGTCTCTGCCAAAGGAGATCAACCGGCATACCTGTCTGCCGAGAACATCCGCCATACCCGAGAGGGACTGGAATTTGAAGTCCGCTTTAAAGGAAATACGTTCCCGGTTGCAGCGCACTTTTTAGGCCTCTTTAACGTGGAGAACTTTCTCTGCACGGTGGGCGCAATGATTTCCGTCGGTTTTGAAATCGAAACGGTACTTAAAGAAGCCGCAAAACTCATGCCCCCGGCCGGGCGAATGCAGATCGTGCGCGATGATCACGGCCCAATCTTTGCCGTGGATTATTCCCACACACCGGATGCCGTGACCCAAGCGATTAAAGCCTTGGAGGGATTAGCCGAAGCACGCGGCGGACGCATTTGGATTGTTGTCGGCGCGGGCGGAGACCGAGATCACGGCAAGCGTCCTCTAATGGGACAGGCCGCGTGCGCTGCCGATGAAGTCGTTTTGACGTCGGATAACCCGAGAAGCGAAGATGCGAAAGAGATACTGAAACAAATTCAAGCAGGGACAACCAAACCCTGCACGGTTATTGAAGACCGCAGAAAAGCCATTGAATATGCCGCGGAACATGCCGCTGCCGATGATGTCATCCTCGTTGCCGGCAAAGGCCACGAAGATTATCAGGAAGTCAAAGGTGTTAAACACCACTTCTCTGACGTCGAAGAGACACGCGAAGCCCTGCGGAAACTAAGGAACAAAAATGAATGAAGCGTTAATGACGATCGGGGAATTTGCCGAGATGCTCGGCTCCGACATCCAGATCAAGGGTGCTCCGGGGATTAAATTTTCCTCCGTCAGTTTTGATTCGAGATCAGTCCGACCCAACGGGCTGTTTTTTGCTATTGAAGGAGAGCGGGACGGCCACGAGTTCGTGCAGGCCGCTTCCGATGCGGGCGCAGCGGCGGCGGTCGTGACGCACTTTGTACCGGTGAGCCTTCCTCAGGTTTTGGTGAAAGACACGCGCGAAGCGCTGCTGGACTCCGCTAAAAAATGGCGCTCGAAGTTCGACCTGCCCGTGATCGCGGTTGCCGGCTCAAACGGCAAGACAACCACGACGCAGATGGTTTTATCCATCATCAAAGAACGCTTCCAGGAAGGTGCCTGGGTCGGAACCGAAGGCAACTTGAACAATGAGCTTGGCGTCTCGCTGATGCTTTGGAAACTGCGTCCCGAACATCAGGCCGCGTGCTTTGAAGTCGGCATGAACCATATCGGCGAAATGCGTCCGCTCGTCTCGGCGATTGCGCCGACGATCGGCACAGTGACCAACACGATGCGCGATCATCAGGAGTTCCTGGCTTCCTTAGAAGAGACTGCCAAAGAAAACGGGGAAGTCTTTGCTCAGCTTCCGCGTCAGGGCGTAGCCGTCATTAATGCCGCCGATCCCTTTGCGGTTGAATGGCGCAAGATGGCCGGCAACAATCGCGTCGTGACGTTCGGAACGCCGGACAGTGATGTTTATGCCTGCGAAGTCGAAGGGACAGCATTCAGATTGGTGACTCCGATCGGCCAAATTGATATCGAACTCAAAGTACCCGGCAAGCACAACATTGTGAACGCCGTGAATGCGGCCGCCGTGCTTTTTGCGATGGGCCGCGATCTCTGCGATATCAAGAAGGGTTTGGAAAACTTTGAAGCCGTCAGCCACCGCGGCGAAGTCGTGACATTGGACGATGGTTCCGTAGTCATCGATGACAGCTATAACGCCAACCCGGACTCTATGAATGCCGCAGTCAATATGCTGAGCGAATACCAGCTGCCCAAGATTTTTGTCGCGGGCGACATGGGAGAACTCGGCGTTCAGAGTCCGCAGTTCCACAGGGAGTTAGGCGAATTTGTACGCCGCTGCGGTATTGAGAACTTCTTCTCCATCGGCAACCGCATGCTTGATGCCGTCGAAGGTTACGGCGAAGGTGCGCGTCACTTTGAAACACAGGAAGAACTGCTCGCTGCGCTGAAGGAAGAGATGGTCAAGGGTCCGCATGCCGTGCTCTTTAAGGCCTCGAATTTCATGAAGCTCTTCAAACTCGCGGACGAACTGGTCCGCACCTGGAACAAACAAGAAGAAAAAGAACCGAAGGAAAACTAAATGCTGCTCGCTCTGATTCAATGGCTGGCCGACTCGACTTCTTTAGGCTGGCTTCGCGTTTTTAACTATTTGACGCTGCGCGCCGTTTTAGCCGCACTTACTGCTTTCTTTATCGCCTTGGCATTAGGCCCGGCGGTAATTCGTGAACTGAGAAAACTCAAGGTCGGTCAGGCTGTTCGTCAGTACGGACCGAAGAGCCATCTGGTCAAAGAAGGCACGCCGACCATGGGCGGCATCCTTATCTTGATTGCCGTGGGTGCATCGACGATCCTGTGGATGGACCTCAGCAACCGCTTTGTCTGGGTGGTGCTTTTTGTGACGTTAAGCTTCGGCGCCATCGGCTGGGTCGATGACTACCGAAAGGTAGTCCATCACGATCCCGAGGGCATGAAGTCCAGAGAAAAGTTCTTCTGGCAATCGCTTGTCGGCGTCATTGCCTCCGTCTACTTGGCTTTCTCTGTTGCGGCGCCGGGCAATGAACACATCTGGGGTTTGGTGCTTCAGTGGATGGAGAGCGGTTTTACCTCTATTCCTCTTCCGGAAAGAAGCAATCTGCTGATTCCGTTCTTTAAGAACGTATCGCTTCCGATCGGCATCTGGGGCTTTATCGTCCTCAGCTACTTCGTGATTGTGGGCACGAGCAACGCTGTGAACTTCACAGACGGTCTGGACGGCTTAGCCATTCTGCCGAGCGCTTTGGTCGGTATCGCTTTGGGCATCTTTGCCTACGTGGTCGGCCGTGTTGACTATGCCGCCTACCTCAACTTTCCGTATGTTCCGGGCGCTGGCGAAGTCGTCGTCGTAGGTGCCGCGCTCATCGGTGCAGGCCTAGGCTTCCTTTGGTACAACGCTTATCCGGCCCAGGTGTTTATGGGCGACGTGGGCGCTTTGGCGCTTGGCGGTGCATTGGGTACGATGGCCATCATTACACGTCAGGAACTGGTTCTCTTCATCATGGGCGGCGTTTTCGTGATGGAAACCCTCTCGGTGATTCTCCAAGTCTCGTACTTCAAGATTACGCACGGAAAGCGCATCTTCCTTATGACACCGATCCACCATCATTTTGAAATGAAGGGATGGAAGGAAACTCAGGTCGTCGTTCGTTTTTGGATCATCACCATTGTTTTGGTGCTGATCGGTCTGTCCACTCTGAAAATCAGGTAATCCATCATGTCGGTCAGTCAGAAAGTATTGGTTCTCGGTTTAGGAGCTTCGGGTCGTACCGCGGCTCGCTTTTACGCATCCCGCGGTTTTGAGGTGCTTGCCGCCGATACCAGACCGCAGCCGCCGAGGCTGGATGAACTGCAGAAAGAAATTCCGAATCTGAAGTTCCTCGGCGGGGCCGTTTCTCCCGTGATAGTTGCTGAAGTCTCCGAAGTCATGATTTCTCCGGGCCTGTCCCCCGAGTACTCAGTCTTTGCGCCGGCAGTGAAAGAAGCAAAGCACCGCGGTATTGCTGTCGTTGGAGAGATCGAGCTTTTTGCCCGTGAGCTGAAAAAACTCAAAGCTGAGACAGGCTACGCGCCCAAGATCATCGGCATTACCGGTACCAACGGCAAAACCACGACCACCATGCTTTCAACGGCCATCATCGCAGAGGCCGGCAAATCCGTTGTTGCGGCAGGCAATGTCGGCCCGAACGCCTTGGGCGAGCTGGAAAAACACCGCCAAGTCGGAACACTGCCTGACTTTTGGGTTTTGGAACTGTCGAGTTTCCAGCTCGAAACCACGGAAAGTCTGCACTGCGACAGCGCGGCGCTGCTCAACATCACCGAAGACCATATCGATTGGCACGGCTCGATGGAAAAGTACGCCGCAGCGAAACGAAAGATTTTTTCTGCCGATACCGTTCGTGTGCTCAACCGCGAAGATCCAGGCTCGATGCTTTCTGCCGAAGGCGTTCCGTCCGATTTAGTACATACCTTCGGATCCGATGCGCCTAAGAAGATCGGAGACTTCGGAATCTCTGACGTCGGCGCGCTGGTCTGGCTATCCGGCTGCATTGCTTCGGCTTCCCCGGAATTACTGATTCTGATGAACGCGCTCAGAATCCGCGGTCTGCATAACGCTATGAACGCACTGGCCGCGACCGCACTGACGCTCGCTGTCGGAATTCCGCTTGACTCTATCCTGCGCACGCTGCGTGAGTACAAGGGTGAGCCGCACCGCGTTCAGCTCATTCTCAGGGCCTCCGACATCGATTACGTCGATGATTCCAAAGGCACCAATGTCGGCGCTGTTGCCGCCGCCTTGGCCGGATTCGGTCCGAAGAAAGTCGTTCTGATTCTCGGCGGTGACGGCAAGGGACAGGATTTTGCGCCGCTCAAGGCTCCGATCGAAACGCACGCCAAGGGCGCCGTTTTCATCGGACGTGATGCTCCGCTGATTGAAAAAGAAGTCGACTATCCGGGGCTTCTGAAAGCTCATGCCAAAACCATGGCAGAAGCGGTTAGAGAAGCCCGTGCGATGGCTAAGCCCGGTGACACGATTCTGCTTTCTCCGGCTTGCGCAAGCTGGGATATGTTTAAGGATTACGCCGATCGTTCTGCGCAGTTTGTCGCTGCTGCGAAAGAAATCGCTGAAGAGGAAGGCCAGCTGTGCTGATCAGACGACGTAAGAAAGAAGACGCCGACGATATCGTCACACGTGTCGGCGACTACAACAACGCCGCCGCGCTGAACTACGAGCCGCGGGATATCGGTCCGGTACCTCCGGATTACGGTGTTTTGTTCGTCGTTTTCTCTTTGATGCTTCTCGGCTGTCTGATGGTGTTTTCGGCTTCTATTTCGTTAGGAGACTCTCCGAAGTACCACATCAGCGAGCATTACTTCTTTGTCCGCCACGTGATTTCGCTTGTGGTGGCGCTCTTCGGCGCCTATATTGTTTGGCATATTCCGATGAAGGCCTGGAAGAAGATGGCGTTCCCGTTCTTCCTATTCGGGCTCTTCCTGCTCGGCGCGGTGTTTATTCCGGGCATCGGTAAGTCGACGAACGGTGCCTGCCGCTGGATCCCGCTCGGGTTGTTTAATCTTCAGGTGACGGAAGTCATGAAGATTGCCGTGCTGATTTATGCGGCCGACTTTACCGTGCGTAAACAAAATTACATGCACAGCGTGAAGAAGGGTCTTCTGCCGATGCTGCTTGTGATGGGGCTCGTGGGCTTCCTCGTACTGAAGGAGCCCGACCTTGGCGCCTATGTCATGATGCTGGCCATTTCTATGGGCATTCTGTTTCTAGGCGGCATTAACCTGACGGTTTTCATCATGGTGCTGGTCGGCGTTCTGGGGCTGTTGGTCTTCATGATCTTTGCGGCAAGCTGGCGAGCGGCGCGTTTCTTTGCTTACCTGGATCCTTGGGAAATCTCGAACGCTCAGGGCAAGGCTTATCAGCTCTCCCATTCGCTGATTGCCTTCGGACGAGGCGAAAGCTGGGGCGTCGGCTTAGGCGACGCGATTGAAAAGCAGCACTATCTGCCGGAGGCTCATACCGACTTTATTCTCGCAATTGTGGGCGAGGAACTGGGCTTTGCCGGTGTGATGCTGATCCTGGTTCTCCTTTTCTGGCTGGTCAAACGAGCCATCGAAATCGGAAGAACCGCTATTCATTTGGAACATATTTTCTCCGGACTGGTCGCCGAGGGGATCGGTATCTGGATCGGAGTTCAGACATTTATTAACGTCGGCGTGGCGAGCGGTTTGCTCCCGACAAAAGGCCTGACCCTTCCGTTCATCAGTTTCGGAGGTTCGGCAATTATGGCTGTCACGGCGGCTGTGGCCATTCTTCTTAGAGTTGACTATGAGAATAAGGTCACCATGAAGGGAGGAAAAGTATGAGTAAGCATTTAGTGATTGCGGCTGCCGGTACCGGCGGTCACGTCATGCCCGGAGTGGCGGTCGCAAAAATTTTGATTTCCCGCGGGTGGACCGTCTCCTGGATCGGCACCGAACAGGGAATGGAGCGCCGCATTGTAGAGCACCAGAAGATCCCTTTTACGGCTCTGGACTTTCAGGGGCTGAGAGGCAAGGGCCTGAAGACCATGCTCTTCGGTGGCTTTAAGCTCCTGAAGTGCATAGCTCAGAGCCGAACGATTTTGACTAAAAAGCATGCGGATGCCGTGTTTTCAACCGGCGGATATATCGCCGTGCCGGTTTGCTTGGCGGCTGGTCTTAAAGGTATTCCGTATGTTCTGATGAACAGCGACGCGGATCCTTTGCTTTCGATCAAGATGGTGCAGGGCAACGCCGCCGGCGTGGTGTGCGGTTTTGACGGGAAAGCGGCTAAGCTTGCCGGTGATAAAGGCGTCGTGACCGGAAACCCGGTCCGCAAAGAAATCCTGGCGATTCCTGCGCCCGAAGAGCGTTATCAGGGCAGAGAAGGCCGATTAAAACTGCTGATCTTCGGCGGCTCTTTAGGCGCCCAAGTGTTTAATCAGAATGTCCCGTCCTTGATCGCCGCACTTCCGCCGGAAAAGCGTCCTGAGGTCATTCATCAGTGCGGCATGAAAGCCGTGGAAGAGGTTAAGGCAAGCTATGCCGCGCTGGGCATCGAAGCCCAAGTCGTGCCGTTCATTGAAGACATGGCGGTTGCCTATGTTTGGGCCGACGTCGTTCTGGCTCGAGCCGGGGCAATTTCCGTGAGCGAGCTGACTGCCGCCGGAGTGCCGTCCATTCTGGTTCCGCTGGTCACGAAGACGACCTCCCATCAAGTCGGAAACGCCAAATACATGCAGGAGGCAGGAGCCGCTATCTATTTGCCCCAAAGTGAGCTGACTACAGGTAAACTCACTGCGCTTTTAGAAGGCCTCAACCGAGAAGAACTGCTTGAGATGGCAAAAAAGGCAAAGGCGCTCGGCAAGCCCGATGCGGCCGCCACGGTTGCGGACTTTATTGAATACGTATCGAACAAGGAATAAGAGTGAAATTCGCAATTAAGAAAATACATTTTGTGGGTATCGGCGGAACCGGTATGAACGGTATTGCCGAAGTGCTGATTAACCTCGGCTACCACGTTTCCGGTTCGGACTTAAAAGAAAACGCCGCAGTCGAGCATTTGCGCTCGATCGGCGCCGAAATTTTTATCGGCCATGACGCATCCAATGTCGGAGATGCCGGCGTGGTTGTGACCTCTACTGCGGTTCACGCAGACAACCCTGAAGTAGTTGAGGCAAAGAACAGAAATATTCCGGTGGTGCCACGCGCCATCATGCTCGCCGAGCTCATGCGTCTGCGTCAGGGCATCGCTGTTGCCGGAACACACGGCAAAACGACGACAACCTCTCTCATTACAAGCATTCTCGAAAGAGGCGGTCTGGACCCGACGTTTGTGATCGGCGGACGCTTAAATGCTGCCGGCTCCAACGCCAAACTCGGACAAGGTCTGTATATCGTAGCGGAAGCCGATGAGTCGGATGCTTCCTTCCTAAACTTGTCTCCGGTGATTTCTGTGGTTACCAACATCGATGAAGACCACATGGACACGTATGGGCACGATCTCAGAAATTTGAGAAAGGCCTTCACAGACTTCATTCAGAGACTGCCCTTCTACGGGCGCGCTGTCATGTGCATCGAAAGCGAAAACGTTCGCGCCATCCTGCCGAAGATCACTAAACCGATTCTGACTTATGGCTTCAGAGAAGATGCTCAGATCCGTGCAGAAAACATCCGCGCGGACGGAACGCAGATGCACTTTACGCTGGTGCGCGACGGTGCTGCTCCGGAAGAGATCACGGTGAACCTTCCCGGTGTTCACAACGTTCTGAACTCTCTGGCAGCGATCGGCGTCGCGCTGACGCTGGACGTTCCGATGGAAGCCATCAAAGAAGCACTCGCAACCTTTAAGGGCGTGGGCCGCCGCTTTGCCGTATGGGGTGAAGCTCAGAGCCTTAAGGGAGAAAAGTTCCTGGTTGTAGATGACTACGGTCATCATCCGACGGAAATGGCCGCGACAATTGCTGCCGCGCGCGGGGCTTATCCTGACAGAAGACTGCTTGTCGCATTCCAGCCGCACCGCTACACCCGTACGCGCGACTGCTTTGAAGATTTGGTTCGAGTGCTTTCTAATGCGGATGCACTGGTGCTTGAAGCCGTTTATCCGGCCGGCGAAGAAAAAATCTTCGGCGCTGACAGCCGCAGTCTTTGCCGCTCAATCCGTTTAACCGGAAAAGTCGAACCGCTGTTTGCGGGCAATACGGATGAAGTTATGGAACTCGTTAATAACAACGTCAAAGAAGGCGACGTTGTTCTCGTCATGGGTGCAGGAAACATCGGAGAGGTTCCGGGCAAACTCATGAAACAAGGAAAGTAAAGAATGAAAAGCGTAGATGTAAAGGATCTTGGAAAAATCGCCGTCGTCATGGGCGGATCTTCCGGAGAACGTGAAGTTTCTTTGATGAGCGGAAGCGGTGTGCTCAAGGCACTGCAAAGCGTTGGTGCCGATGTGGTTAAGTTCGATCCGGCAGAGCAGCCTTTATCCGATTTGGCCGGTATCGACCGCGCTTTTCTGATTTTGCACGGAAAGGGCGGAGAGGACGGCGTCATTCAGGGCGTGATGGAATTCCTGAAGATTCCTTACACCGGAAGCGGCGTACAGGCGAGCGCCATCGGTATTGATAAGGAAATGACCAAAGCCGTCTGGGAAGCTCAAGGCATTCCGGTTCCTCGCGGTATGGTGTTAAGAAACGAGACGGACTGCGAAGAGGCTCATCGCCGTTTCAACGGAAACCTCGTGATTAAGCCGAGCAAAGAAGGCTCGAGCTTGGGTCTCTACAAACTTAAAAATGCGACCGTGGATCAGGTCAAAGAAGCCTTTGCTAAGTCTCAGGAAGCCGGCATGACCGTACTTGCCGAAGAGTACGTGTTCGGCCGCGAGCTTACTGTTGCCGTTTTAGATATGGGCGAAGGTCTCAAAGCTTTCCCGATCATTGAAATTAAGGCTCCGGACGGAGACTATGACTTTGAACACAAGTATTTCTCCGACGAGACCGTCTATGTGTGCCCGGCCGAAGTGCCTGAGAACGTAACCGAAAAGATTAAGGCCGTTGTTGAGAAAGCCGCTTTGGCCGTCGGCGCCGACGCTTGGAGCCGTATTGACGTGATACTGCGTGATGACGGCAGCTTTGTGCTGCTTGAAATCAACACCGCGCCCGGCATGACGCCGCACTCTTTGGTTCCGCTCGCCGCGAGAACCTGCGGTATTTCGTATGAAGAACTCGTTAAACAAGTCGCGGCACGCGCTTCTTTGAAGGGTTAAGGGATGAGACGTTGGAGCGCGTCAACTTTTTCGCTTTTCGCCGATGTTTTCGGAGTGCTGTTTATTCTTCTGGTTTTAACATCGGCGGTGTACTGGTTCGTTCAGCGGCCGGTATTTTTGTTGAAAGGAGTTGACGTTCAGGTTGAAGGCAATAAAGACGCGATAAACGTCAAGGATGTTGCGCAGGTGCTCGACGGTCATATCCACGGGAATTACTTCACCGCGGATTTGTCCGAGATCGCCGATCAGTTTAAGCGCATTCCTTGGGTAAGAGACGTTTCGATCGGCCGCGTATGGCCGAATCAGCTTCAAGCAACGCTTTACCTCCACCATCCGATCGCCGTATGGGGCGACGAAAAGCTGCTCGCCGAGGACGGCACGCTCTTTGTCGCGAACCCGGAAATTGCCGAGAGCAAAGGTGCGCTTCCGAAAATCTTCGGACCCGTTGACCGCCGCATGGAAATCTATAAACAGTACCAGGCTTTTGAAGATACCTGCAGAAAGCTTGGATATGATGTAACTTCATTAACTTATTCCGAATATTCCGGCTGGACACTGCATTTCAAGCGTCCTGAAGGCAAGGTGATCAAACTGGTTCTCAAGAAGGGCGAAAACTCTGCCCAGATGGACGAACGTTTAATCAAAATCATCGAATCTCTGCCGGCCATTTCCGCGCAAATCGGCGCGGAACCGACAGAGTTAGATGCGCGCTATGAAAAAGGGATTGCAGTGTTGAAGCCGGCACCGGAAGAAGAGACCGTTTCTCCTGAAGACACTGTTCAGGATACCGGGGATAAAAAGAATGGCAGATAAATCAAACGATTTGTTGGTGGGCTTGGACATCGGGTCATCAAAGGTTGTGTGTATGATCGCGTCTCCGGTCAGTTCAAGCACTTTTAAGATCGAGGGCCTCGGAGAGTGCAAGAGCGAGGGCATTGAGCAAGGCGGAGTCGTCGATATCAATCAGGCGGTTGACTGTGTCCGCGCGGCAGTAGAAGAAGCTGAAAAAACCGCGAATACAACCGTTAAAACCGTTGCGGCCGGTATTTCCGGCCCGCACATCCGTACGGATAACTGCATTCAGCAGACGATTGTGGGCTCGGGCGAAATCGAACAGAAGGACATTGACGACCTTCTGAATACAGCCATGTCGGTGACTTTGCCGCCGTCGATGCGCTATCTCGACGTGATTCCTCAGGAATACTCCGTCGACTACGCACGCCGTATTCGTACGCCGATCGGTATGGAGGGCAAGAAACTCGAAGGCAGTCTGCACGTCGTGACTGCGCAGAGCGCTCAGTGCCTGTTCCTCAATAAAGTCATCCGCAGAACCGGTCTGGAACTGATTGACAGCCAGTTGATTTTTAATCCTCTGGCAGCTGCGTCCGCCGTGCTTCGTCCGGAAGAAATCGATTTAGGGGTTGCGCTGATTGATATCGGATCTGATTTGAGCGATGTAGCGGTGTTTTTTGATAAGGCGGTGCAGTACTCCGCGGTTCATCCGATGGGCGGTCAGCAGATCACCGATGAGATTTCAATTAAGACACACCTCTCTCAAGAAGCGGCCGAAAAGCTGAAGCTGCAGATGGGACAGGTCCGTTACGACGCTAGAAAGGATAAAGACAGTTTTATTCGTCTTCCGACGGCGCCGGGGTACAGTGATGACGGCGGAAGGATCTTGAGCAAACAAGCGCTTTCTGCGATTATTGACGTCAAAGTTCAGGATATTCTCGAAAAGATTTACTACCGTATTCGCGACAAGAGCCTTCACACGCAGCTGGGCTATGGAGTGGTGCTCACGGGAGGCGGGGCTACGCTTCCGGGCATCCAGAGAATGGCTAAAGAGGTGTTTAGCTCCCATATGGCCGGACGTGAGATTAACGTGCGTCTCGGACGTCCTCTCGTAAATTACGAGACTTCGGAATTTGTTCCGCCCGAGCTTTACAACACGGAGAGTTTCCCTAAGCAGTTTGCCGGGTACTCAACTCCTCAGCACGCGGCGGTTTTAGGCTACCTTTGCCAGTTAAACCAGAAGTTCTGGGCGCAGGGGTCCAACATCGGATCCAAACGCAAACTGAAGAGCATTGGCGGAGTGATTAAACAGTGGATTTTCGGAAATTTCTAAAGATCAGCATAGTGCAGGACGGCTTGAGCAGAAAAAAGGGCAGAAACACACAGCGACCAATCTCCTCAGACTGAAAATAAAAGCTGAACCCACGGAATTTTTTGAATTTTCCTCGCAGAAAAAAACGATTGAATTTAGAATTAACCAACTTGGCAGATCGAATGTCTCGAGATGCGTAATGGAGATAAAGTAGTTGATGGAAAAGGCATTTGAACCCTACGTGGACGGTTCTACCAACACCGTGATTAAAGTTGTAGGAGTAGGCGGTGCGGGCGGCAACGCTCTCAATACGATGGTGACCAAACTGACGGATTGCCAAGTTGAGTTCATCGCCGCGAACACGGACAGGCAAGCTCTGACTCGCTCTCTCGCTTCAGAAAAGATTTCTCTCGGCAGAACGGGGCTTGGCGCCGGAGCTCGTCCGGAAGTCGGTTTCCAAGCTGCTAATGACGCCAGGGAAGAGATTGCCGAGAAACTTCGCGGCGCCGACATGGTCTTCATTACGGCCGGTATGGGGGGCGGTACAGGTACCGGTGCTTCCCCCGTGATTGCCGAAGTGGCCCAGGAACTGGGTATTTTGACGGTTGCCGTAGTGACAAAGCCCTTCTCCTTTGAAGGCGGCAAACGCATGAGAAATGCCGAGCTCGGTTTAAACCAGCTCAAAAACCGCGTCCACTCTCTGATTGTTATTCTCAACGACAAGCTCGAAGAAGAACTCGGAGAAGACGCCACGATGCGCGAATGCTTTGAAAAAGCCGACGAAGTGCTTTTCAATGCCTGCGCAGGCATCGCCGAATTGATTCAGAAGGTTGGTCAGATCAACCTGGACTTCGAAGACGTCAGAACGGTTATGGGTACCCGCGGTACCGCCATGATGGGTTCCGGCGAAGCCGAAGGTCCCGATCGTGCCGTTACGGCTGCCTCCATGGCCGTTACTTGCCCGTTGCTTGAAGGCGTTGAACTTCGCGGCGCTAAGGGGCTGTTGGTTAACATCACGGCTCAGGAGGGCATCCGCATGTCTGAAGTCCGTTCTGCTATGGAAACCATCAAGAACTACGCCGACAGCGATGCCCTTATCGTCTTTGGTACGGTTTATGACGACAGCATGGGCGACAAAGTTCGTGTTACCGTTATCGCCACCGGTCTGGACCAGAACGGCACCGATGACTCCATCGTTAAGACAAGCTTCGTGAACGGTAAACCTGCCGTCGATAATCCGTCCAACCTGTGGCAGCCTTCCGGCTCCGCTCCGGATTCTCTGCCGAATGATTTGTTCGGCAACGTCGACGCACCTGCCAAACCTAAGGTTCACGCTTCTGCTGCTCCGCGTACAGCTTCTTCTTTTGCTCAGCCGCAGACGCATAGCACTGCAGCACCGACCCACACAGCAGCTCCCGCAGCTCCGTCTGCAAAGCCTGAAGTCAAGGCTGAAGAAGTTAAGACGGAAGTCAATCCTTTCGGAACTTATACACCGCAGCCTCAGAAAAAGGCTGAGCCGGCTCCTGCTCCGAAGGCTGAACCAAAAGAACTTCAGTCCGAAGCCATCAATCCGTTCGACCAGGCTTTCAGTCGCCCGATCGCAACGCCTGATGCCGGCGGTTTCGAAGGCCCGAAAGACAACACGATTTTCGGCAACTTCCACGCCAGCAACAACATCCGTCCTGCCAGCGACGTGTTCGCAACCCTGAATCCTCAGGCCGGCAACGGCAATGACAGCGGTCTGTGGACGGCCAATCAGCACAACGGCGCACCTGAGGCTAAAGGTCAGGGCGCAGCTGAAGCCAAGGCTGAAGATGAAAAACCGCGTTTCGAATACGGCATCCCCGCTTTCCTGCGCAAGAAGAACTAAGGTTTGGCCGCATCTATGATCAAACAGAGAACGCTTAAGAAGGTCTTCTCCACTGTCGGTATCGGCTTGCACTCCGGCCGCAAAGTTCGTCTGACTCTGCGTCCGGCACCTCCAGATACCGGTCTGGTGTTTACTCGAATCGATTTAAAGCCGCCCGTTGCCATTAAGGCCGAGCCTGAACGTGTCAACGACACGCGCATGGCGACGACTTTGGATAAAGACGGAGCCCGCATTGCGACGATCGAGCATTTGATGAGTGCGCTCTCTGGCTTGGCAATCGACAACTGCTACATCGATGTCGATGCGCCTGAGATCCCCATCATGGACGGCTCCGGTTCAACGTTTGTCTTTTTGATCAGAGCGGCCGGTATCGAAGAACAGGATGCACCGAGAAAGTTTGTCCGCGTCAAGAAGAATGTCTCCATCCACGTCGGAGACAAGTGGGCTTCTCTTGAACCTTATGACGGCTACAAACTGTCTTTTGCGATTGATTTCGGTCATCCGGCTATTGATGAAACGGCCCAGTTTGTTGAAGTTGACTTTAATAAGGAAAACTACATCGAAAGCGTCTCTCACGCCCGCACCTTCGGGTTTGTGAACGACTTAGAGATGCTCTGGGGCATGGGCTTGGCACAAGGCGGAACATTAGACAATGCGATTGTTCTCGATGACTTCCATGTGTTAAATCCCGACGGTCTGCGTTCTCAGGACGAGTTTGCAAAACACAAGCTCTTGGATGCCATGGGCGACCTGTACGTTTTGGGTCATCCGCTGGTGGCGCACTACCGCGCCTTCAAGTCCGGTCATGAAATCAACAACAAACTTCTCCGCGCGCTTTTAGCAAATCCGGAAAACTGGGAGTTTGTTGAATATCAGGACGAACACACTGCTCCGAAGGCCTTTACCGCGCTAGCCGCGGGCGTTTGCTTACCTGCGGCCGCGACCTTGATGTTCTTCCAAGGTAGCGGCAAGTTTGGCCATTGCTTCCTTTAAAGGTGAGCTCTCCGGCAGGCGCTCCGATAACTCTTTAGCGCCTTCTACTGCTCCGGGACCGCCGATTGCGGGGCCGCTTTCCGTAAAGAGGAAGGGCTGCGGATGCAGACCGCATCGATCGATAACGGGTTTGACTTTCATGGCGCCGAAGCCTTTTTCAGCGAGGGCTTTTTCGATCGAGGGCTGGAACATGGTAAAGCGGCGGACAAAAAGCGGATTGGGCAGGCCGATTTCCAAGAGTAGCACTTCTTTGATCAGATCGCGAGGATCTTCATCCGGATCGATGTCGTAGGGGTTCTCGTC
>ENA-UEQK01000978-UEQK01000978.1-human-gut-metagenome-genome-assembly--contig:-NODE-978-length-18975-cov-74.769923_pt1 | contig 18975 bp, 10 predicted proteins | sample MGYA00242939_ERZ507942 | MGnify/ENA primary metagenome ERZ507942 (study PRJEB26167, sample SAMN06115485) | human gut metagenome | host: Homo sapiens | place: China:Chongqing | collected 2015-03-30... | reverse complement strand
CAGCCGGATGATTTCCGAACCCTTATCCAGCACAGCTTTTACAGCATTATGGATAGCCTCGTTATTTGATGTACCTTCGCAATGAAGCAGTTTATGAAGCTCCTTTAATGGCTGGTCGGCACGGAGTATCTCCCACGAACTTCTCAGGTGGTGTGTCAGGGTGTCCAGTTCCTGAAGGTCTTTCCGTTGCTCCGCATCCATGACCGATAGCATTTCCTTTTCAGTTTCCGTTATCAGTTTCTCCAGCATGACGGCTTCATTCCCGTATGACAGCAGGGAGGTGAAATCCGGCTTTTCATTCCGGTTGCCTTGCATGGCGCATTTGTCTGAAACCTCCATCAGTTCCGATATGGAGAACGGTTTGAGCAGGCAACCGGAGAAACCACGTTCCATAAGTTCCTCCTTGCTGCAACTGCCCGAAGCGGTTGTCACCACTACCGGGATAGTCTTTGAATTGCCCACATTGGAGGTGCGTAGCAGTTCCAACAGCTCGAAGCCGTTGATATCCGGCATATTTAGATCCGTCAGAAGTAAACTGTATTCCTTTTTTCGTATCAGTTCTATCAGCTCCGCAGCATCAGTGCAGGTGTCGCAGTGTACTCCTTCCTGTGCATACATTTCTTTCAGCATCAGGAGCAGCACTTCATCATTGTCGATGGCAATGACCTCATGGTATGCCTCATTGCGGCGAGCATAGCCTTGATAGGATTGTTTTGGCTGTTCTCCGGCTGTCAGCATGGGGATTTCCACCGTGAAGCGGCTTCCCTTGCCTCTTTCGCTCTCCAACAGCACCGTGCCGCCGAGCATCGCCACAATACGCTGTACTATTGACAATCCTAATCCGAAGCCGTCTTTGGCTGCGGCGTTAGACAGCCGTTCAAACGCACCAAACACACATTCTTGTTCATCTTTGGTCATACCTGTACCCGTGTCCTCGACAATCAGTGTCAGCACTCCGTCAGTATAATCGGTAGTAAGCGACACACCACCTACCTCTGTGAACTTGATGGCGTTTGACAGCAGATTGTTCCCGATTTGAATTATTCGTTCTTTGTCGGTCAGTATAATGGCATCACTTTCATTCTTCACAATCAAGGATAGTCCCTTATTCATAGCAACGGGCATAAACTCTGTTTCAAGCGTTTGTGTGATTGCTGAAATTCGGCAAGGTTGCATTTTGGGCTGTTCCTTACCGTTGTCCAATCGGAAGAAGTCAAGCAGAGTGTTGAGCATATCTCGCATACGGCCGGAAGATTGTTGTATGTTTTGAAGAAAATGCACACTGTTCTCCTTGTTGCACTCTTTCTGTAACAGCTCGGCATAACCTGTTATTGCCGTCAGCGGTGTGCGCAGTTCATGGGTGATGGTATGCACCGCTTTCTTCCGGGAGGCTATCAAAACATTATTTTGTTCAACGCTCAGATTCAGTTCGTTTATCAACCGTTCTCTTTCTTTCCTTGCATGTACCTTCTTCTTTATATCCCGTTGTATGATAAGATAAAAGACAACAAGCAGAGCGACGGAGAATGTAATCAAGCCGGTAATGATAACGGTTGACCGCTCATAGGATGCTTTCAGACGCACCTCCTTGTTTCGGAAGGCAGTCCATGTCTGCTCATCCAGATTTGTAATCAGCATTCGCAGTTTACGGTTGAGTTCCTTGTTGCATAACCGTAGGCTATCCGTGTAGTTTTCTATAACACGTTGTTGCCTGTTTATCTGTAAAATCAGATTTTTGTCCAAAGAAGTCTGTCGGGTCGTGATTGGTAGTTGCACGGTTTCCTTACCTCCAAAAAGTCCGGCGATACCTTTCTTTTTGCGGATAACGGTCTTTGTAGCCGTATGTGTGATTACGATAAGTTTCTGATTGAATAGAAGGCTGTCGGTCTGCCTTTGTTTTCGTGAGGCTTCCATGATTTGAAACAGATGCGCTTCTTTGGCGGCTAACAATGTACGGAGCGAATCAATCTGAGTGGGTCGTATGAAATCCTCGCATTGTACGCGTAAGACTTGCAGCATGGAATCGGTCTGCATATGGCGTTTCCGGTAAGCCAAAATATCCTCATTATCCCATACCAAGACGGATTCACCGTAAGTTACCAATGCGGTCACATAGCGGTGGGCAGTGTTGATGTCATGCTGTGTCTGGAAAATTGTGATTGACTCATCTTCTATCTTCTGCACCCGGTTACGCTCATGGAGAACAATAGCAACCATACTGCCGATGATTGCCATCAAAAGGAAATATCCTATGAATATCTTATGTTGCAAAAGTATCTTCAAGTTTTTTACCTCTATAAGTACAAAGAGTCCTTTATTTCTCGGAATCCTATTGTGATTGTTTCCGACGCAGTTCTGTCATTTCCGAATCATGCTTTTTCTGGTAGTTACGGATGATTTCGGGATGCAGACAAATTCCATGTCGACAGTTACGCATTATATTCATTTATAAATGGCATACGCCCACATATAACAGCAGGCGTATGTTTCATTTTATTAATCTATGATTGATAATATTCATTGCGTAACTGACGGAGCTATCGTACCATCTGAAACATAGGTCGCATCCCAAGAACCTTCCAATTGTATATTATTGAGATTTAATCCCGGTAAACGAATGTTTAGCGGTTTTATCACCACATTGTTCAGAGCGTCAAGCAGTGGTTGCAACAATTGGTTGGTCAAGCCACCCACAATGCCGGAAAGAATATTATCGCCCAATAATTGCTTGACTACTTCTTCCAGATTAACTATATCATTTAGCACAATGTTAAGTTCCAGCGGTTCTCCTGTATGATCTTCGCTGAAGTCACTCAACGTCAGATTCAGAAGTTCAAATGTAGTGCTATACTGCAAATTGGATTGCATCTGATAACTCAAAGGTTTGTGAATATCTACAAGCAAACCATTAAGGGCTTGCTCATCCAATTTTTCCAGCAGCGAGGCAAGTAATAATTTATACTTTTCGCTATCACGATTTACGTCTATTCTCGTAAGTTTCCCTTCTCCGCAAAGGCTAAGCACATTCAATTTACCAAGATTATTAATTTTGGTTACTGGAATGTTTTTCCATGTCGTTTCAGGATAATATGAACGGCAGATGCGATTAAAATCTATGCTCTTAGGTAAGGACGAATAAGTCACATCAACAGCATTTACTGTAGTCCACGGGTTGAGAATATAGTTCAAACCAAGCAAACTATTACCTGCGCCACCTTCACCCTTCAAGGCCGCTTCAAGACGTTTTGTTACCTCTTTAAGCAATTGCTCATTTAATGCTTCTACCACATCTCCCAATATCATATTTACCAAACGGTCAACGATTGTTGTGAGGCTTCCAGCAATCACATCAAGCCCGGTTGCTTTACTTAAAGCATCCAGTATGGAAGATTTTAGCAGACCTTTTACAATATCAGTCGTGAGATTATTTTCGCGGATTTGCTTGACAAGATTGTCTACCAACATGGATACAGCCTTGTTGTCATCAATCATGTCACGACCGTAAACATTTTCGGCAACCGCACGTTGCATCAATACGTTGGGGGAAGGATTAGCCGGGCTGAAGTCAACCGTACATAGATAGAACATATTGTATTGGTTGAAACCTTTTGGTCCCATTTCAGGCATATTGATACGTGCAGACGCGAAGTTCCCATTGTATTCAGTCAGAATTTCATTGTCCTGTTGATTTATGAAAAGATTCTTGTCGGCATTACCAACAAATACAGCCTTGTAATCCCCATTAGGAAGTTCAAAATTTATTTCCTGCTTTAGAGGCCACTCGTATATCTGGGGTGTGATATTTCCTACAGTTCCTTCATACTTCAATACCGTTTTTTCTGTATGATACCTGTACGTTCCGTCTTCCTGTTTTTGGTAGATTAGGCACACTAAAGATTGTATCTGCTCGGAATTTCCGTTAACTGCAGCACGGGTGTTTGCGACTAAACCTGCCGGTTGAGGAAAGAATGTCGCACGGAAATACCCCTCCGGTACGTTTCCTTCCACATTGCCGCTTATAGGTTTGTCCAACAATGAATCCGCATCATTGTCGCATGATGTAAACGCAATGGCTGCGCACAATAATAATCCTATATATGATGTTTTCATAAACAGTCCTCCTGTTGCTTAAAAATTATCAATCCATCCGTCCCATTCTTCATCCTCAATATTGATGTTGCCGCTGAAGCTGACATCGAAGTTTCCGCTTCCGTTTCCGAGTGTCAACCAAGTTATCTGGTTAGGATATATCGGTATCGTGGAGTGGTCGGACTTTATCGGATATTTTGTTGTCCCGACTGAGGTAGTTATTTCAAGATAATTGTCTGTCCCGGCAACATCGGTGATATTTTCCTGTGGTAGAAGATTTATCTTGACTCTGACCTCAGAAGCTCCAAGTCCATCGGTTATAGTCTTGGACAATACAATAGGTTCACCGTTTGTTACTACTTGTCCGCCTGTGCCGTCGTGAATATACATGGTCGTATGCCCTTTCACTTGGAGCTTTACCGACTGCATATCAGGTATGTTCTTTATTCTAACTTCCAAAGCTCCGTTCTGCCTTGTAAGTACGGTGGATTGTGTTCCGGTATTTGCAGAAGCGACGAAACTTAGAATGCTTCTAAAAATATGTTTGTCTGTTTCATCTTCATTGCCATTGATGTATCCAGTAGTGGCTTCTTTGTATGATGGAACTATATCCGCACTATATAAGTCCGGCAGTTTTGGAGTTTGACCTTTTGGAACTGCGAGAAAAACAGCTTTGTAGCTTGTTTTCGTATTGAGATCTTCAACCGTAAGGTAATTATCTGTCAATTCCAATTCACGTACCTGCGAATAGCCGACTGTGCCATCATCATTGTCTCGACCTTCATATAGATACATTTTTGCGTCATAATTGGCAAGATTAAGACTTTGGGCGGCACGAGACTGGGTGTTGAGTCCGATGTGAAAAGTGGTTGATGTTCTCTCGGATTCCGGTAACAGATTGGACTCCGAAGAACATGACGATAAGGCTCCTGCCAATGCTATCGCCATGCTTGATAATAAAAAGAATCTGCTCATATAATCTTGTTTTTATTTTCTGGTTGTAATCGGTTATTTTTTATCTCCCCCAAGTGTTCCTCCATCATGTTCACCCCATTCCTTGTCAATGCCCAAACCGGGAGGTACATTACCATTATCCATTGCCCCTCCATAATATTCATCCCACACGGTATCTATTTCGATGTATATATCGCTTGTCTGTCCGCTCAGGTCTATCGGTTTATTATGTTTTCCCATTCGGTAAAAATGGTTGGCACGTATGGGATAGTGCATCGCTTGGCTATCATCTTCGTTTTCCGGTGTGTCAATAATGCCTGTACCACTGCGTGTTGATGTTTTATTATCAGGCTGATAAAATATCCTGCGCCGCGCAAGTTCATTTCCATTAGAATCGGTCATTACCAATTCCAGTGTGCTTTGTCCTATTCCCATGCTCGCTGCAATAGGTAGCAAATAGGCCGAAAGAGAGAAAACTCCGTTATCCTCCGGTTTGACTTCATAACTTGCGATGACACGCTCCGCATCATTATCGCTGCCGGATGTGATGTAGTCCGTATATTCCTTGTCTGGAACCATATCCGGGGAATCATATCCAATTGGCATTTGTGGTAAAAACCATATTTCCCTGTTTTGGGGTGTGTAAAGTCTGAGTTTTACATGAGCGACTTCAGTCCCTTCTATTTCAGCAGGCAGTTTCTTGAAATAGCCCATTACTCCCGCCACACGACGGTATAGGATTATCGGGTGGGACAATGCTGTCCCATCTTTCAGCTGTTGCTTGGTAAATGTTTCGCTTCCGGCAAACAATTCCGATTGGGCAATCAAGTTTATGGATATACCATCTTGTAACTTGAAATGCTCTTCTGACAATTTCTTGTCTATGGTTGCAACGCTTCCGGGATTCCCATAGGCTGCCACCGAATTTGCATTCTGGAACGTAGGGCTGTCTGATGTTCCTGTAAACGTGTCGTCAAAACCCACTGCAAGAAACATATATTGTGTGTCATCTTCGTAATCCTGATACTTAGTCCGATATCCCTGTTGGCGAGTATCTAGTCCGGTCATTGCCCCGTCAAGGTGTTTCCAACTTATATCTTCACTTGCCACACAGGTATAGTCCTCGTTTTCCTGCTTATAGATATACAATTGGACACGTGTTGCGTGTTGTTTGCCATATATATCTTCTCCGGGATCAACAACAGCGGTGCGCGTTGACGCAAGTGAATTGTTTTTTACAGTAATGGCAATGGAATATCTACTGTCAGAGGGTTCTTCCAAAGGAGGTGTGTCATTCTCCGAACATCCATATACCAGCATTGCCGCCAGACCGTAAATCAGATGTCTTATTTTTATAATATTTTTCATATTTATCTCCTTGATTTTTTCGTTACCTTATGTTTCTGCATAAGCATATTCTCGTTCAATGTGATTTCAAGTGATGTGGTTTCATCCTTGGTTACAACAAAGAACGCTTCCATCGGAGCAACCAGTAGATTGGAGTTGTCCTTGCTTGAAACTGTCTGACTTTCAATAGTCGCATCTTTATTGTATGAATTGCCGCTACACACTCGTATTTCTTCAATTTCAGAGTTTGCCTCCATCAGTTTTGCCACATTGATATGTGTCATAAACGGATTGCCCATAAGGAATGTCTTGCCTTTTTCTCGGTTATTGAGTGTAATTTTCCGAGGAATACTCATAGCAAAACGCCCGATATCCGCAACCGTTCTATCTATTGACTCTGATTTCCCGGTGGAAGTGCCATTGGAACGGAAATAGGAATACCGAGTATGTTCCTTAGGAAAACGGAATGTATAATTATTCCTATCATTGGACGAACCCGCTTTGAACAAAAAACCTTGTCCTACGGCATACTTCGTGTTTACAGCGTTGAAATCCGTGGACCAACGTGCTGTTCCGACATCGGTTCCGTTTAACTCTTCATCTTTTTCTATTGCCGCGCCATTCCAGAAATGTTGATATACGATTGGTTGGTTACGGATCTCTTTATAGTTGTCAGCAGACAAAACGGTAAAATACTTGTCTTTTCCCCAATTTGCATTTGGAGATATGAACATATCACCGGTGTACATTTCCAGCAACGGGGCGGAAAGCAGATAATAGTGTCCGCCTTGCAGTGTTTTATCCACAAACACTTTGCCTCCCATTGTAAGGTAATGTGTGCCGACTACTTCTGCACCACTTTCAAAATGGATGTTCCTGCAATAGTTCTTTTCATTGCTTGCAAGTTCCGGATATTGTTTGGCATTTGCCGGAATAATGACATTGGTACACGACCACGGACTGCCGTCTGTCCAATTCTCCCATTCGTTCCAACCTGTTGATGCTGCATTGGTTTTCCAAGTCGTCACCTGTGGGTGAATGATAGCGTTGACATCATAAGCCAATAGTTGACTGCTGTCTGCCGAATAAATATAAAGCGTATAACGACCGACCGGTAACGCTTGTGCAGGAATAACAATCTGTCCACCGGAAATGGTGGCATTGATGGTTATATCTTTTTTATTTTCACTATTATAACACCAAATACTTAATTCGGAATATTCTGGCGTTCCATTGACCGGAATATTCAAAACATTGCCGTAGCATGTATGAAATGTTGCGTCCTCTATTTCCAGTTTGTCGCCATCATCATCGGTATCAGCGCAGTCGGGTATGCCGTCGCCATCGGAATCAGGGCGGATAAATACACCACATATTTTTGAAGTATTCAACAGTTGTAATCCACCGACAGTGAACTCAATGCGGTCAAACTCTTGTTCGGGAGTAACTTCAATGTATGTATATCCGCCATGTGAAATTAGGCTGGCTCCCAAAATGTCAAAATCAGCAGTGCTTGCAACTTTGGTATCTCCATTATAAACTTTCAATTCTCCAACTTTGGACAAGTTTACTGAAAGCAAATCTCCCATATTGCCAAACACCAGCCCGATAGACTGGTTGGCTTTTTGCTTCCGGAATTTTAACGCTATTGTGGATCCGCTTAAAGAAACTCCGTCGTTGAGCAAAGCTCCCGTTTCCATACTGCCATCAAGTAGATAATCCAAGTTTTTGAATGTATTTCCGACAGACAGGAGTCCTGCGCCAATCAGTGTCTTGTTATAATCTATTTGCAAGTCATCTTTCAAATTTGTCATTAGCTCCATGCAACCACCCATGCCGGAGGATTCATCACATGACGGATCTTCATAGAAAATGCTGTAAATCCTCATGGATGTGAGAACATCAGCTACACCTTTGCGCCATAGTTCAATCCGGTCAAACGATTGGTCTGTTTCAACGCTAAGACGCACTTTGTCATTGGCAGAGCCTATCAAGCTCAGATGTACGCTTGAATTTCCTGTTGTCACATCATTGTTGATAAGGTTATCGCCGTCATAAAGTTTTATTTTGAAGAAACTCAGCGCACTCAAATCGAGCAGCATTGTATTTGCCTGTACCACAAACCCGGTACGAATTTTTCCTGCCGCAGATACCGGTGTGTTCATTTTGAATGCAGCCACAGGACTCCATTCCAGAACCGATGCCAGTTGATTGGATGTCGCATAATTGTCCGGGTTCTGATCTACAACATTGTTCATGTTGTTGCTGCCATTAAACAGACAAAGCAGACAGCCCTTCCATCCGAGTGCTTCCACTGCGTATGCGCCATGTGAAGCGGCAGTAATAGCTTTGTTGCATCCGGCATTTTCACCAACAGATTTGTGCATGATTGTAGCCGTATGGCTAAGTTGCCGACCATCAGGAGCGGTATAAAATGCTTGTACTCGGTAAGCACCATCATGGCTCATGCCAGTGAGAATGTTCCCATTCTGCACGGAAGGATTTGAACCGTATGGTTCCGACAATATAGTATAGGTCACATTTCCTTCTGTTGTTTCCGGCAACCGATATGAATAGTTGTATGTAACATCATCGCCAAATGTGAAATAATTGGAGGGATCAAGTCTAACACCTTCCCGAACATAGGCATAATAAACATTCATACCACCTAAATTCAGCAAACCGGCAGGATGTGTGAACTCTATTTGCGAACACTCCTGCGTTGTAACCATGTTTGTGAGTGTTTGTCCGGAAAAACCTATCAAGCTCAAGCTTAATAAAGATGTTGCAGGTGTAGATTCTTCAACCTCTTTATTGTTGGCATCATAAGAGGTCAATGTGGGGGAGGCTTGGCCGAATAAGTCAAGACCGAGAATTTTGTTAGTACTATAATAAAATCCCACTTCTGTTCCGGCTGAAATCGAACGCTTCAAATTTATTCTGGCATAGGAGCGAATACCAACCAGTGAGGTGAACGGTGCGGAATTGTCTAGATCGTTGTCTATAAGATTGTCAGCAGATGCGACATTGTTTTTGCTGATAGCCGGTGTTCCCCCTGTCCAATAACTGCTGAACTGCGCCTCGGATGTAGCTCGGATTTCAGGATTCTCGCCCACAAAGGCATATTTCACAGCCAAAGCTATATTGGATGCAACCGTGGCATCGACACCGGTGAAACTCATGCGTACCTCGTTGAATGGTTTGCTTGCATTGAAGGAAAGCACACGGTCAGCTACGGAATTGCCTACATTGAACGACAGCAGATCAAGTTTGAGTGTCGTTGTTTCATCGGCGGTATATACGGATTCTTGCTTTTGCCCGTTAAGATAGGTTTCCAATGTCAACCCTTTAAGAAGGCTGAGGTCAAGCAATTTAGCACCGCCTGCCTCAGTATCCTTATACACGAATCCAACCTTTTGTCCGGCGGCATATACATGATAAAGGTCCTTGACCGACACAATGGGCGTGTATGCAACGCCCGCGCTGATAGCCGCAGGAATATTGCAAGCATTGGTTATATCGGTATCCACAATGTTATCCAACGCCCCGTTGCTAACGCCGATTACATTGACGGTAGAGGAATTGATTTCGTTGATTACACGTCCCGGTCCGACAATAGGCACGCGGCAGTTATCACTCTTCCATGTCCCATCAGCTTGCTGTATTAGACCACCGGGAACAGTCACCTCAATTGCAGCGCGGCTATTCAGTCGTTCTGGTTGTGGTCCGTAGTCAAGTTCGTTATCAGTACACGAACTGAGAATGACGGCAGCAAGCATCACCGTTGTTAATACTCTGTTCATATAGCTATATATTGTTTTCAAATTATAATCATCTTAGGTGGAGTCTATTGCTATGGCATTTGGTAATGGTTGTACCCGTCACCGCGAGAACCAGAGCCGGACTCAGTAACGACCATCAATTGCGGTCTATGTTAGCCGCACTATGGCGGCTTCAAGTTGGGTTGTCAAATGATTTATGCCCAATCTTGGTTAATTATGTTATTTTTACCTATGTATAATTCTCTCTGTTTTCTACTCACAACTTTTCTGCGTGAGCTTTGCAGACCTTTCGGACTACTTCTTGCAACGATGATACAATAATCATCGGTCATATTGGTTATAGACAGCACCCCGAAGCAGTGTTTGCCGCCTCCGGGTGCTGTGTTAGGATTTAATCGGGTGAATATACCTGATTCATTGATTAGTTTTCTTCAATACCCATGTTGTGGATAACACCCCAAGCGTTGTTCAGGATAATTGTGATTTCATTGTTAACGCTCAAGTCAATGGGTTCGTCCGGATCGGGATTTTCGGGGTCAGGTCCATCGGTTGTATCTGCCTTAAGTTTCTTACCAAACGAATAGAAATAGTTGCGGTTCACGTTGAAGATTTTAGTATCATCTTCACCTGTCTGAGTCTGATCAAGAACACCGGTCCAAGTTTTCAGGTCTTTGCCGTTTTCATCACACAGGGCGATAGTAAATGTAGCCTTGCCTTCCACCTTTGCAAATGGAACGAGGAAGCAACCACCAAGGAGTGAATTAGCCTCAGTTTTAAGGTTAGTTTCATCCTTGCCTGCCCAGTTGTAGATACCTTCAACAACTGTTACACCTTCAGTAGGAATTGCAAGATTCAGAACTGTAACTCTTTCAGTACCGGCAGTACCACACTGGTTCTGCAACGAAAGTGAGGGAATGTTGTAGGCAGTATTGCTTGAAGAAGCATATACACGAACAGATTTAACCGTTGTTTCACCTACTTTTTCCGGGATATTCTTGAAATAACCAAGAACACCGGCAACTTCACGGCGCATTTCTACCTGAACAGTAGTTGTGCTGATTTTGCCTTTGTCATTAGTGGAGAATACTTTTTCTCCGGCAAAGATTTCCTCAACATCTTCTCCAGCGTTAGGAGTTGCAACAGCAAGTGCGGCAGTCCAATCAAGAGTTGTTTTCAACTCTTTTTTGTAACCATAGGCAACCAGTTTGTACTCTGCTGACTTGTCAAGGTTCTTCAACTTGACAGTCTTGGTTGTCTTGTTGTCGGTTGTACCGGGAGAAACGGCACTTTGGGTTTCCCAATTGCTGATTGCCCAACCCTCGGCAAGGTCTGTGGTGACACCGTTTGCAGCCTCCCAGTTCTCACCGTTTCTCTTGAAGAGCTTGAGCTCAACATCCGTTACTTCACTGTACGCCTCAGAACTGTATACCGGACGTGCGGCACGGGTTTCGGCGCCGCTACCACCGGCATTGAGAGCCAATGTGATTTCACCTGAGACGTTTACGTCGTTTGCACCACCTCCATTGATGATATCTTCATCATTGGAACATGCGGAGAACAGCATTATGCCTGCTGCTGCCGCGAACAGAAGATTTTTCTTCATGTGATAAATGATTTTGTTAAAAAATTGGGTTAATTATAAAGTTCTCTTTTATTCTTCTTCAATATCCATCTGACTGATAATCGTCCATGAATTGTTTAGCAAAGCATAGATGACAAAATCTTGCTTTTCGCAATCCCACACATAACGCAGGACAGTCAATTCGTTCCTTTTCATGGTTATTTTCACATCTTTGGGAGTAAGCAACGGACTCGAAGGGTCTGACGCATTGATAAAATCAAGATGCAACTTCGTTCCATTTTCTTTCAAAGAGGGTGAAAGCACCGTTTTAGTTATTATGTTCTGCTCCGGTTCCCATAGGTGAGTTGCCAAGACATCGGTAATACCTGTATATTTGAAGGCGTTATTCACATTGTCATAAACACCATTTATTTCTTTCCGTGAACCGTTGATTCCTTCGGGCAAACATTCCCATTTTTTTTCAATAATGAGTTTGCCCTTTGTCCGCTCCATTTCCACTGTATGATTGTTATGCCATGCGTCATAGAGTATGGTGTCGTTGGTCATATAGATGTCTTCTCCCTCCGTACTATTGGGATTGAGGTCAAGCGAGAGACCGTCTTCACTTATCGCATCAAGGTTGCTCATGCCACCCCATACTGTCAGGACATACCTGCCATGAGGAATGCAGGGACAAAGATCTACCGGAAGAATTTGCTTGTCGCCCTTGACCTCAAACACACCCGACTCTTCAACAACGTCGCCCGTATTCAAATCACGCAACACATAGTAGAGTGTTGGCACATATTCACGGAAGGCAAGATTATCGCCTTTACGCTGCTCTGCTTCGACATTATCGACATTGAAATAGTTTTTGTCTTTTACTGCAATGTTGATTTGAAGCGGTGGGCAATCTTCAATCTCGTCACGGATGCAAGACGTGAATGTCATGGCAGGTAGCAATAGAATGTACGCTATATTTCTGATTGTTCCTTTCATGCTCAATCCTCCTTACCATTAGTTATGATGTTGATAAACCGTTGCTCGTTGTGGTAAGGCAGGAAATCCACCTCTGTTTTGGCTCGGTTGTGTAATTTGCTATCTATAACAGCATCTACGATATGTTTATAGAATGTTGCCGTGTCGCCAAATCTTGCGGAAATCATTGAACGGACATATTCCGCAACAGGAGTCGTTGCTTGTACGCCTTCTATAATTTGTTTCGCCTCGTCATTCTTGTTTACACTTAACGCTGCAATCGCACTGTTTACGTCAGCATACGGTCGCAGAAGTGTGTAGGCTTCTGAGAGTTTGCGTTGTTTCGCATTCAGTAGTCCGAGGTTATATCTGGCCTCCGGTAATTCAACATTCTGTAATAGTTCGATGGCACGTTCATAGTTCTCAGCAAACACATAACTTGCAGCAAGTGTGTTCAGCATTTCCGGTGTATATTCTTTCCGGGTTTCAAGGACTTGACGCGCATCATCTGTACGATTCTCATTGAGGTATAATATGGCAAGATTGTTGGCAGCTACATCGGATTCAGGGAAATATTTGAGAATTGTTTCATAGACCTGAATACGAGACTTGTCATCAGCAGCAAGCGTTGATACACGCAGCATCTCTTCTTCGTTGAACGCATCGGGACGCTTCTTGTACATTTCAAGCAATTCCGCATCGTCAGTGAAACTCTTGATTGTCCAAGAGTAATCATAGAGAACTTTGCGGTCTTTTGCCAGATAATTGTTTTTAATGCGTGTCCAGCAAGTAAGGCGACGTATATATTTCTCTGCTGCATCATCAGTGGGACCGGGATATTTGAGCATCAACTCACGCACCTTGATACTGTCTGGATCGTTTGCCGCAATCATTGCCTGAACAACAGGCTCCCAGCCTTCGGGTGCTGCACCTGTCTTGATAATACGCTGGATGTCCTTAGACAACCCCAACTGCGATATAAGCCAGTTTTTTGCTGAAGTTGCACGATTGTTGGCAAGCATTATATTGTGCTGATAGCTTGCTTCCGCAGATGCGGAGCCGAATATGTTGAGGCTCGTAAGTGTGGCAAGCGAATCCAGCAATATCGGACGGAGGGTTTCCAACATACCTGTCAATTCGCTACGGTTATTGGCCAAGTCCATGACAATATTCCACTTGTCAACTATAAACTGCAAACGGGCTTCACCTTTGCCTTGATGTACTTTCGGACGTATCTTGAATTCCGGCTCAATCCATGACAGGTTATATTCCTTACGGACATCTATCAATGAAACCGGGACACTGACGTTTGCAATGTCAATCGTGTCAATGCCCGTGCATTGACCGCAACCGTCATTGGATACCACACCGACAATCCGGGCATTATCCACCCTTTCGGGAATCTCTACACTCTTATTGAACGGTATGGCTATCGTTTCTGAAAGTTTTTCTATTTTAACCGCTTGTCGGGCATACGGATCCTCATATCTGTGAAGCACCTCTTTACGATGCTTTTTCTTGCTGTAGATGGGAGCGTCAAGCACAAGTGGTTCGTATTCGTCAAGCACACTGTCCTCTACAACCAATTGAGGAGAAATGACCAAACGACTTCTTTTTGAAAAATATTTGCCGGGTACATTGAATGTAACCTGCATTTGAGCCATATTTGCGCTATCCGGTGTGAGTGTGCTTAATGCAGGATCCACTGTCACCGATTTTACATTCTTTTGTGTGACACATCCTGCAAATATGCCGACCGAAGTAGCCAACAATACCGGATAAATGATATTTCTTTTCATACGAATCTGCATTTAGAATATATAGACTAATGAAATGGCGGCTTTGGTCGGTCCGACATAATTCTTATGTTTCCTTTCGTAGCATTTGATACATGGTATGCGGTCGCTTTCTTTGTACCAAAGCCTCTCATAACCCAATCCGATTTCAGCTTCAAGATTCCAGTGCGGTGAGAGAATCCAGTTATATCCATAGGTGATGCCACCTCCTGCCATGTAACCGTCGTAGCGTTTGTCGCGGAATCCACCGAAGAACTGCGCCCCGTGTCCGTGCAGGCCGAAGAAATGACCTTCAAACTTTTCACACACCCAACACTTCACTTCCGGCTCGACAAGCCAAAAGCGCATTTTTTTATCATTTTTATATGTCCACGGGTTGTACGAACCACTAAGTTGAAGCGTCACGCGGTTACTTGTCGCAACTTCAACTCCACCATTTACAGTTCCACCGGCAAGCCAGTAAAGCCCATTGGTTTTTATGGCGACATCTTGTGCAGCTATCTTAGTTATTCCTGATAGGAATATTATCAATACAATCGCAATTCGACTTAATCTCATACGTCTTATAATTCTGTTACCTTTTTATATTATAATTCGTCCTCAATCATTTGATTTTCAGTTCAAACCATGTACATCTCCTATAAGCAGATGTATCCTTAAAATAATTTGTTGATTTCAAGCGCAATTGCACAATTAATGACCACTTAAGGAATGGATATTGTGTACTATTTTAATCACAGTTAGGGTGTTATCTTGATTTTTTTCAGCGAAAAATCTTTGTTATTTGAGGGTATTTTGCTAATTTTGCGCCCGAAAAAAACATCTGCTTATAGGAGATTGACATGTGAGGAATGTTACTATTTGCCTTTCCGGACAAACTCCAGTATCATTCTATTGGCGTCATCTATTTTATTGGCGTTCAATGACGAAAGGTATATTCTTGTTGTTTTTTCGGAATCGTGTCCTAATCCTTCACTTATGACTGAAATGGGGATATTGTTGTTATAAGCAATATTTGCCCATGAATGGCGTGCAACATACAAGGTCAATGGTAATTCAAGCCCTAAAAGTTGCCCTATTTCTTGAAGATTCCGATTGACATTATGTATTTTTGAAAGGTACTGTTTTCGTTCGTTTGTACCGATTCCTGTAATTATCGGTAGTAAATAGGGGGAGTTGTCTGTGTCATACTTGTCAACGATATGTTGCATACAATTTTCCCAATGAATGAAAAGTTGTTGTCCGCTTTTTTGTCGTTTGTATGACAATATTCCATTCTTGAGATCTTTCTTTTTAAGAAAGGCCATGTCCACAAACGACATACCTCGTGTATAGAAGGAGAATAAAAACATATCGCGTGCAAAATCATAACGCCGAATATCAGAAAAATCCAGCATTATGATTCGGTGTATGCTATTGACATCAATAGCCCTTTTGATAGTCTTATCCATCCCTGTGAACACATTCTTGAAAGGATTGGTATTCATAACAAGCCCTTTATCAACAGCGCGGTTATAAATGGCTCGTAAAATGCCCATATAGAATGAAGATGTGTTTTTTTTCAATCCAAGCGTCTTTATAATATACGTTTCATAGGCTTCTACTATTTCGGAGTCTAATTCTCCGATAAATAAATCTCGCCCGTTTCTAAAACGCATGAAGCTGTTTAGCGTATTATTATACGTTTCAGCTGTCCGTGTTTTTCCTATTGTATTCAATGATGCGATTACATTTTTTGTAAATGTGAAGAGAGTGTCATATTGTCTTTCGGGTGACATATATGCTTTGATGACATCTTCGGCTGTATATGCCTGAAGAGTTTGTTCCAATACCTTTATTATATAGTGTATCCTTTTCTCTTTCTCTGCAAGTTCTATTTTCAAATCCTTGATGTATTCCTCTCTGCTTGGTGTTACTACATGAATGTCACCGGAGTTCCATTCTTCCTCAAACAGTTTGCAACCGGTTTTTATCTGCTTGATCACATGGGCTTGTGTTACCTGATACACTAATACACCTTCTTTTCCGGGTATAGATGAGGGGCGAAATTTTAATTTAATTGTTGCCATATTTCCAGCTTTTAGATTATTGATAAAATTGAAGGGGAATCCAATTTGGACACCCCTCCAAAATATATCATAATTGTAACCTGGATTTTGGAAATACTTGATTTGTTCTTAACTCTGAGATGTTTTTTTCAACATCATCGTTCTTTTTTTCAGTGACTTCGGGCTTCGTCGGTGCAAGTTCCAGTTGTATCTTCCGGTCGAGGGCGGCAAGTTCGGATTTCAGTTGTCTCAGCTCGTCCTCCTTCTTCCAGACCTTGCCCGCTATCGCCTGCAGCTGTGGTATCTCCTTTTTCAGCACCTCGTTCTTCGCCTTGTACTGGTCAATGGCGGAGGGTATCTTCTCCAAGGCGTTGAGGAAGTTGCGTGCCGCCACCACGGGGTCAGCCATCGCCAGATGCCCGTTGTTGTAGGTGTACTTGTAGTTGCCCTCCACCACGAAGCGGTTGTCGGTGAACTCCAGTCCGTCCCTCATCATCCGTTCGCTGATGACCTTGACGGGGAAACCGTAGATTTCACCGACAGGCTTGTAAAGCCCGCCTGTGGCGGCATTCTTGGCTATCTCCTGCAAATGCTTACCTATTACCTTTTCATCGGCAGAATCTACCCCGTCCACTTTCAGCATATTCAAACGGTTTCCGTCCTTGTCCGTCTTCGCGGCAGCGGCAAACCTGTCCCAGTCCTTCGTCATGGCTTCGACAATCGCCGTGTTGTTGCGCAGTTCGCCCGTTTTGGACTCTAACTTGAACTCCGAATCGCGCTTACCCTTGTTGAACGACTTGCGTTCCCCTTCGAGCGAGGCGATACGCTTGTCCAACTTCGCTTTGTCAAGCAGGTCGGTATTGCCGGAAAGCAATGCCATATACTCCGAAAAGTTCATGCCCGATTTCTCGTCCATAGCCCCCTCGTCGATGGTACGCGCGCCCATAGCCCCGCTTTTGAGCTGCGAGATGAACGTCTGCTTGCAGTGCAGCAGGTTGAACTTGTAGCTGTCCAGTGACTTCTCCACGGCGTAGATGATGACATCCACGTTGTTCCCTGCAAAATGCTTGGCAATCTCGTTGCCTGCTCTAACTCCACGTCCGTCACGCTGTTGCAGATCAGACGGTCGCCACGGTGTATCCAAATGATGGATGGCGACACACCTTTTCTGTGCATTCACGCCCGTTCCAAGCATGGAGGTAGAGCCAAACAACACGCGCACCGTCCCGGCATTCATGGCGTCTATCACCGCCTTGCGAGCCTTGTCAGTCTTGCATTCCTGAATGAAGCGCACTTCGCTTGCCGGTATGCCGTAGTCCTCCGTCAGCTTCCGCTTTATCTCGCTGTACACGTTCCACCCGTCGCCCGGCTGGTACGTCCCCAAATCAGAGAATACGAACTGCGTTCCCTTGTGCGCGTCGTATTTATGGTAATACTCCGCTATCATCTTGGCGCAGTGGCTCGCCTTGTTGTCGGGATGGTCTTCGTAATTGGGGTCTATCATACGCATATCCAAAGCCATCTTCCGCGCGTAGTCAGTGGCGATGAGCATTTTCGCCTTTTCCTCCGTTTCCGACAAAGGCAACCTGCCCAACAGTGTGGCGTCACCCGTCTTGGCAAATTCCATCAGTTGTTTGATGAAATACTCTTGGTCGGGCGTAGGCGGTATATTGTGCAGTATCTCGTTTTTGCTCGGACGGTCCACACCCACATCCTCCGCCGTGCGGTAATCGGTGATTTCGTTGTAGAAGGCGGCAAGCTCTGGTACTTTGATGAAGTAGCGGAAACGCTCTTTTTGCACCACATTGTTCGTTACATTGAACTCAAAGTCGGTCGTCTTCTTTGCAAAAATCGCCGCCCATGCGTCGAAGCACCGAATATCCTGCCGTTCCAGTTCCTTCGGGCGCAGATACTTGAAGAGCAGGTACAATTCCGTCAGGCTGTTGGAAATGGTTGTGCCGGACAGGAACGTAGCCCCCAAGTCCTTGCCCGTGCGCTCCTGTATGGTGCGTATGGCAAAGAGCATATTCAGGGCTTTCTGGCTTCCCTCCGAGTTTCCCAACCCCGCCACACGGTCATGTCGGGTGTTGAAAGTCAAGTTCTTAAATTGGTGGCACAAATCCAAAATTCCGGATTTATCGCATTATCAGAACTTTTATGAGTTTCCTAAATTTCGCATCAAGTTACTGATTCTCATTTTATTGCATTTTAACATAGTTCGGATTATTTATTGAGTGAGTTGTTATGACGTGAGGCATTGTACTTATTACAAGCACAACACCCCACATTCGTCATTTATGCAAACCAAAGAAAACCTCAAGTTCCATTTTACCTTTTTCCGATTTCCATTTCTTACCAATGCACCTCTGGTTTTCATCCTCAAGCGTTTCCAATGCTTTTTCCTCTTGTTCGGTAGTTAT